>Ga0335397_10001770_pt1 | contig 29449 bp, 34 predicted proteins | sample MAT04_FD_205740 | JGI IMG/M metagenome (GOLD analysis project Ga0335397, IMG submission 205740) | Freshwater microbial communities from Lake Fryxell liftoff mats and glacier meltwater in Antarctica - MAT-04 (spades assembly) (version 2) ... | reverse complement strand
CGGCTCTTGCGCTCTTCGTCACCTCGCTCGACGACCAACACGCCCTCGTCGGCGCGCACGGTAATAGGGCTGGGAAGGGCACGCTCGAGCGTGCCCTTGGGGCCCTTGACCGTGACGTGCGAACCGTCGATGGTGACATCGATGCCGGCCGGCACGGTGATGGGGGATCGTCCGATTCGGGACATTGGTGTGCTCCCTTACCAGACGTAGCAGAGGATCTCGCCGCCGACCTTGCGCTTGCGCGCTTCCCGGTCGGTCATGAGCCCCTGGCTGGTGGACAGGACGGCAACGCCGAGGCCACCCAGAACACGGGGGACACCATCAGCCTTGCTGTAGACCCGCAGCCCAGGCTTGGAGATCCGCCGGATGCCGGAGATCACCCGCTTGCGCTCGGGGGAGTACTTCATCTGGATCGTGAGCACGCGCCCGGGACGACCAGGGTCGTCGGCCACGTCAAAGCTCTCGATGTACCCCTCAGCGTGGAGGAGGACGGCGAGCGCCTCCTTCTGCTTCGAGGAAGGCATGCGGACCTCATCGTGCATCGCCACGTTGGCGTTGCGGATGCGGGTCAGCATGTCTGCGATCGGATCGGTCATCGTCATCGTGCCATCACCTCACCAACTGGCCTTCTTGAGGCCCGGGATCTCCCCGGCATGCCCCATCTCACGAAGACAGACTCGACACAAAAGGAACTTGCGGTACACGGAGTGCGGACGCCCACAGCGCTGACAGCGTGTGTACGCGCGCACCTTGAACTTGGGCTTCCGATTCGACTTCTCGATCAGTGCCTTCTTGGCCATGGCTACTGCTGCCCTTCGCGCTTGAACGGGAACCCCATGGCGGTGAGCAGTGCCTTGCCCTCCGCATTGGTGCGGGCAGTCGTCACGATGGTGATGTCCATGCCTCGCGTGGTGTCGATCTTGTCGTAATCGATCTCCGGGAACATCAACTGCTCGGTGATCCCGAAGGTGTAGTTGCCGTGGCCGTCGAAGGCCCGTGGGTTGAGTCCGCGGAAGTCGCGGATGCGGGGGATCGACAGGCTCACGAGCCGGTCGAAGAACTCCCACATGCGATCTCCGCGCAGCGTGACCTTGGCACCGATGGCGTTGCCCTCACGCAGCTTGAACGACGCCACGGAGGTCTTCGCCTTGGTGACGATGGGCTTCTGGCCGGAGATCAGCGTGAGGTCGGTGACCGCACCATCGAGCAGCGATGACTGCTGAAGCGCACGGCCGACGCCCATGTTGAGCACGATCTTCTCGAACCGGGGAACCTCCATGATGTTCCCGAGCTCGAGCTCCTGCTTCAACTGGTCACGGATCTCGTCGTTGTACCGACGCTTGAGGCGGGGCATCTCTCGTGTTGCCGTTGCCATCACAGATCACCCTCGCACTTGCGGCACACGCGGACCTTGGTGCCGTCGGACTCGAAGCGGTAGCCGACGCGGGTCGGCTTGGAGCAGCTCGGACAGACGATGGCCACGCTCGAGACGTGCAGCGGCATCTCCTTATCGATGATGCCGCCCTGCTGCATCGCACGCGTCGGCTTCTGGTGCTTCTTGGCCACGTTGAGGCCGTCCACGACCACCTTGCGAACCTTGGGGTAGGCGAACACGACGGCGCCTTGCTTGCCGCGGTCCTTGCCCTGGAGCACCTGGACCTTGTCGCCCTTGCGGATCTTCATGCCTGCCATGGTCACAGCACCTCCGGAGCCAGGGACACGATGCGCATGAACTTCTTGTCGCGCAGCTCTCGACCGACCGGACCGAAGATGCGGGTGCCGCGCGGAGACAGGTCGTCCTTGATGAGCACGGCCGCGTTCTCGTCGAAGCGGATGTAGGAGCCGTCCGGACGACGCTTCTCCTTCTTGACGCGGACCACGACGCACTTCACGACGTCGCCGCGCTTGACGGCGGCACCGGGGATGGCGTCCTTGACCGTGGCCACGAAGACGTCGCCGATGGAGGCGTAGCGCCGCTTGGAGCCGCCGAGCACCTTGATGCACAGCACCTCCTTGGCACCAGAGTTGTCAGCCACGCGAAGGCGGCTCTCCTGCTGGATCATCGGGCACGCTCCACGACCTCGACCAGGCGCCAGCGCTTGAGCTTCGACGTGGGACGGGTCTCTGCGATCCGCACCTTGTCGCCGATGTTGAGGTCGTTGACCTCATCGTGCACGTAGAGCTTGGTGGTGTGGGGAACGGTCTTCGAGTAGCGCGGGTGGCGCTTGCGCTCGACGACAGCGACGACAGCGGTCTTGTCCATCTTGTTGGACACGACGGTGCCTTCACGGACCTTGCGGCCGTTGTCTCGCTCCTGGGTGGTCTCTTCGTCCGCCATCAGCGGGCCTCCTCGTTGGCGGCCATCGCTTCGGCAGCCGCAATCTCTCGCTCGCGCACCTCGGTGTTGATCCGGGCGATCTCCCGCTTCACGTGGCCGAGGCGGGCGTGGTTGTCGAGCTGTCCGGTGGCGTTCTGGAAGCGGAGATTGAAAAGCTCCTGCTTCATCTCGCCCCGGCGCTCGATCAGCTCGGCATCACCGAGCTCCTTGACGGTGTCGGTCGTTGCCATCAGAAGGCCTCCTCGCGCAGGACGACCCGCGCCTTGATGGGCAGCTTCTGGATGGCTCGCTCCAACGCCTCACGAGCCAGCTGCTCATCGTGGTAGGTGAGCTCGAACATGACGCGGCCCGGCTTGACGACGGCGACCCAGCGCTCGGGGTTGCCCTTGCCGGAGCCCATGCGGGTCTCGGCCGGCTTCTGGGTCACGGGCTTGTCCGGGAAGATGTTGATCCACACCTTGCCACCACGCTTGATGTGGCGGGTCATGGCGATACGGGCGGCCTCGATCTGACGGGCGGTGATCCACCCGGGCTCGAGGGCCTGGATGCCGTAGTCGCCGAACGTGACGGACGAGCCGCCCTTGGCCTGACCGGTGAGCCGGCCACGGTGCTGCTTGCGGTGCTTGACCTTGCGGGGCATGAGCATGATCAGTCACCGTCCCCGGGCCGGAAGTGCGGCGTCTCGTGGTGCTCGCGGGTGGAGCGCTCGATCTCTTCTTCCTCGGCGAGGAGGCGCTCGAGCTCGGGATCGGCTTCCTTGACCAGCGGGGTGGCCTGCTCGGCATCCACCTCATCGTCGGCGGGGGCGCCGGACTCGCCAGGGGCCGGCTTGCGACGAGCGGCAGCCGAGGACACGACCTTGCGCGGCTTGACCTGACCGGAGGTCTCCCCCACGGCCATGGCGGCCTCGGCGCTGATCTTGTCTTCGAGGACGCTCTTGTAGGGCAGGATGTCGCCCTTGTAGATCCAGACCTTCACGCCGATCCGGCCGTAGGTGGTCTTGGCCTCGCGGAAGCCGTAGTCGATATCGGCGCGCAGCGTGTGCAGCGGCACCCGACCCTCGCGGTACCACTCGGTGCGAGACATCTCCGAGCCGCCGAGGCGACCGGAGCACTGCACCCGGATCCCGAGGGCGCCGGCCTTCTGGGCGTTCTGCACGGCACGCTTCATGGCACGACGGAAGGCGACGCGGCCAGCGAGCTGGTCGGCCACGCCTTGGGCGATCAGCGCAGCGTCGAGCTCCGGCTGCTTGATCTCCTGGATGTTGAGCTGCACCTTGGCGTTGCCGGTGATGGCGGTGAGGCCGGCGCGGAGGTTGTCCGCCTCAGCGCCGCGCTTGCCGATGACGATGCCAGGGCGAGCGGTGTGGACGTCGACGCGCAGACGATCCCGGGTGCGCTCGACCTCGATGCGGCTGATCGCGGCGTTGGGGAGCCGGGTCAGGATGTGGTCGCGGATCTTCCAATCCTCGATCACGAAGCGCCCGTAGTCCTTGCGGTCGGCGAACCAGCGCGACTTCCAGTCGGTGGTCACGCCGAGGCGGAACCCGTAGGGGTTGACCTTCTGGCCCATCAGTCGTCCTTCTCTTCGGCGTCGGCGTCGCCCTCGGGGGCGGTGTCGTCGGGGGTCGACTCGACCTCGGCATCGTTGGATGCCTCGACGGTGTCGTCGGTCTCCTCGACCGCTGCGACCTCGGCGTCGTCGTGATCCTCGTGATCATGATCCTCGTGATCGTGATCGTCGTGTTCCTGCTCAGCGGCTTCTTCGTCGGCCGCACGCTTCTCGGCCTTGGCCGAGCGGCTGCGGGTGACCCGCTCGCGGCGGGCTTCGGCTGCAGCACGGTTGCCCGTGGCGCTGGTGCCCGACTGGGCTCGCAGGAGGGCGAGGGCGGCGTCGTCCATGCGGCTCACGATGATCGTGATGTGGCAGGTGCGCTTGCGGATCCGGGTGGCGCGACCGCGAGCCCGGGGGCGCCAGCGCTTCATGGTGGCGCCCTCGTCGGCGTAGCAGGCCGAGACGTAGAGCTCGTCGGCGGACTGACCGTCGTTGTGCTCGGCGTTGGCGATGGCCGACTCGAGGCACTTGCGGATCACCAAGGCGATGTCGCGCTCGACGAAGTCGAGGATCTCGAGCGCCTTGGCGACGTTCTCGCCCCGGATGACGTTGAGGACCTCACGCGCCTTGTAGGCCGACGTGTGGACGTTGCGGGCCTGGGCACGGGTGCCGGGCCGCTCGTTGGTCTTGGCTCCGAACGCCATCAGCGTCGACCCTTCCGCTCCTGGCCAGCATGGAACTTGAAGGTCCGCGTGGGCGAGAACTCGCCCAGCTTGTGGCCCACCATCGACTCGGTCACGTAGACCGGGACGTGCTTGCGACCGTCATGGACGGCGATGGTGTGGCCGACCATGTCGGGGATGATGGTGGAACGGCGGGACCACGTCTTGATGACGCGCTTCTCACCCTTCGTGTTGAGATCGTCGACCTTGCGAAGCAAGTGGTCGTCGATGAATGGGCCCTTCTTCAGGCTGCGAGGCATGACAGCTCCTCCTAGCGCCTGGACCCGCGGGTGCGGCGGCGACGGACGATCAACTTCTGGGACGGCTTGTTCTTGTCGCGGGTGCGACCTTCGGGCTTGCCCCACGGGGACACCGGATGGCGTCCGCCGGAGGTCTTGCCCTCGCCGCCACCGTGGGGGTGGTCGACGGGGTTCATGGCCACGCCACGCGTCTGGGGGCGAACGCCCTTCCAGCGGTTGCGGCCGGCCTTGCCCACCTTGATGAGCTCGGCTTCGGCGTTGCCGACCTCGCCCACCGTGGCCCGGCAGTCGATCGGCACGCGGCGCATCTCGGTCGAGGGGAGGCGCAGGGTGGCGTGGTCGCCTTCCTTGGCGACGAGCTGGATGGCGACGCCGGCGGACCGGCCCATCTTGCCGCCGCCGCCCGGCTTCATCTCCACGTTGTGCACGGTGGTGCCAACGGGGATGTAGCGCAGGGCGAGTGCGTTGCCGGGCTTGATGTCCGAGCCCTGGCCGCTGCGCACGCGGTCGCCGACCTTGAGGCCGCTGGGGGCGAGGATGTAGGCCTTCTCGCCGTCCAGGTAGTGGAGCAGAGCGATGCGGCAGTTGCGGTTGGGGTCGTACTCGATGGCTGCGACCTTGGCCTCGACGTCGTCCTTGACCCGACGGAAGTCGACGATGCGGTACTGGCGCTTGTGACCGCCGCCCTTGTGGCGGGCCGTCTTGCGACCGTGGTTGTTGCGACCGCCCGTGCGGGGACGGGAGGTCAGCAGCGTCTTCTCCGGACGGTCCTTGGTGACGTCGGAGAAGTCCGACACCGTCTGGAACCGGCGACCGGCGCTGGTGGGCTTGCGCTTGCGAAGTGCCATGGATCAGCCCTCGAAGAGATCGATGCTCTCGCCGGCTGCCAGCGTGACGAATGCCCGCTTGGTGTCAGCCCGCTTGCCGAACGTGCCGGTACGACGGTTGCGCTTGCGCTTGCCGGACCGGTTGAGTGTGTTGACCTTGACGACCTTGACGTCGAAGATTGAGCGGATGGCATCCGCGATCTCCGGCTTGGACGCGTCGGGGTGCACGGTGAACGTGTAGACGCCCTGGTCGATGAGCCCGTAGGACTTCTCGCTCACGACCGGAGCGAGGATGACGTCGCGTGGGTCTTTCACTGGTCGTCCTCCTCGTCCTTGGCTTCGAATCGGAAGCCGCGCTGCCGGGACTGCCGGGCCGGCTTGTCGGCGGTGGAGGCGACGATGCGCTCCTCGTCGGCCGCCTCGGGCTTCTCGGTGGCGCGAGCGCGGAACGCTGCCTCTCGCTCCGCTCGACCCAATCCAGCGGCGATCTTCGGGTCGAGCTTCACGCCGACCGGCTTGACGCGGTCACGCGGGTCGGTCTCGACGCGCTTCGCATCCGGTCCGGGCTTGGCCCGCTTCGGCAGGTCGTTGGACATCAGGTCCTCCCACTCGGCCTCGAGGGTCAGGCGATCCGGGGCATCGAGCACGGCGGCGCGAGCCTGTGGCTGCTCGGCCGGGGTGGCGGCGGCCCGCTGGGGCAGACCGTCGGTCTGGCCCGGCAGGCTTGCCTTGGTGAACACGACCCAGTCGCTGACCAGCACGTCGTAGGCGTTCAGCTGGCCAGGATCGAGGACGTGGGCGTTGGGCAGGTTGCGGAAGCTCTTCGACGTGTTGGCGTCGTCGCTACCGACGATGACGAGGACGTTGCCCTCGACCCCGAGGGAGCGGAGGACCTCGACGGCTTCGCTCGTCTTCGGCGCATCGAAGCCCCAGCTCTCGATGACCACGAGGTGCTGCTCGGCTGCCCGATCGGACAGCGCCGAGCGCAGGGCCAGATTGATCATCTTCTTGGGGGTGCGCTGGGCGTAGCTCCGTGGCTTCGGGCCGAGGGCGACACCGCCTCCGCGCCACTGCGGGGAGCGGATCGAGCCCTGACGAGCCCGGCCGGTTCCCTTCTGCTTCCACGGCTTGGCGCCGCCACCGGCGACCTCGCGTCGCGTCTTGGTGGACTGGGTGCCGGATCGCTTGGCGGCGAGCTGGGCCACGACGACCTGGTGCATGACCGGGACGTTGGGCTCGATACCGAACCAGTGGTCGTCGATCTCGACGCTGCCGGCGTCGTCGCCGGAGCGCGTGAGGAGCGGGACGATGGCCATCAGCTGTCACCCTTCGAGCTCGACGGGCTCTTCACTGCGTCACGGATGATCACACGACCGCCCTTGGGGCCGGGAACCGCGCCCTTGACCAGCACGAGACCGGCCTCCACGTCGACGTCGACCACCTGGAGATTCAGCGTGGTGACCTTCTCGCCACCCATGCGGCCCGCCATCCGTGTGCCCTTGAACACGCGGGCAGGCGTCGCGCAGGCGCCGACGGAGCCGGGCTTGCGATGCACGCGGTGCGTACCGTGAGAGGCCTTCTGGCCGGCGAAGTTGTGACGCTTCATCCCGCCGGCGAAGCCCTTGCCTCGGCTCACAGCGGTGACGTCGATGCGCTCGCCGGCCTCGAGCAGGCTGGCGGCCAGCTCCTGGCCGACCTCGAACCCGCTCGTGTCCTCGAGCCGGAGCTCGACCAGACGAGCACCGGGCTCGACGCCCGCTTTGGCGTAGTGACCGGCCATCGGACGCGTGACCTTGCGGGCATCCTTGTGTCCGTAGGTGACCTGGAGGGCGCTGTAGCCGTCCTGCTCCATGGTCTTGACCTGCACGACGCGCAAGGGGGAGACGCGCAGGACTGTCACGGGGACGACGCGGTTCTGGTCGTCCCAGACCTGTGTCATGCCGACCTTCTCGCCGACGAGTGCTTTGTTCGCCATCTCGGGAACGATCTTTCTGTACGGGTGCGTAGTTCGCGTTGGAGCGGAGGCCGCTCACGCGAACGCTCCGCTCGGGACATCCCGGCGGAGCGCCTCTTCGGTTGTGCTGCGCAGTTCCCACCGGAGCGGGCCGCCGCAGACGTCGATTTGGTGCTTTCGTGTCACCGGGGCCGAAGCCCTTGGCGCACGAGGAGGAGACTCTAGCGGGATCCCCCAGCACCGTCCAACTCGGCCCGATACACCCTCGTCAGCTGCCTGCGGTGGATGCCGTCGTCGTGGGCGACAGGGCCGTCGTCCCGGTGGTCGTGGCCGTGGGATCCACAGTTGTGGCGGTGGATCCCGTCGTCGAGGAGGACGTCGTGGTCGAGGTCGTCGCCTTGGTGGACGACGTGGTCGTGGACTTCGACGGCTTCGTGGTGGTGGAGGTGTTCGAGCGTCGGGTCGTCGTCGTGGTCGTCGAGCGGGTGCTCGAGCCCGAAGACGAGGAGGTCGATGGACCCGAGCCGACTGCGGGGATGGCGAGCAGCCGAGGTCGCGGCGGCAGCTTGCCGTCACGAGGAGGTGCCTGGCCGACCATCACCGTGATCAGGTTGGCCAGGGCGGTGGCCCCGCCGGCGGTGGGGTGCACGTGATCGCGGAGGAAGCCGGGGTTGGCGTCGACGACCGCAGACCAGTCGGCCACCACCACGTTCTCGTGCTTCAAGGGCGCGGCGCGGATGGCCCGGTTCACCTCGGGTTGGGCCGACGACCACTCGACCACGGTGACCAGCACGACCCGAGGGACGTCGTCGATGTCGGTCAGGAGCTTCTCGAGCGAGGGGCCGAAGCTGCCCCCACCGCCGTAGTTGTGGCCGAGCAGCACGACGAGCACGTCGCCCAGGCGATCGCCGTTCATGCGCACGAGGTTCAGCCCCTCGGGGACACCTCGTCCGACCCGGCCGTCGATGCGGATGTCCCAGCCCGTGAGGGTGGCGCGCAGGTACGGCTCGGTGCCGAGCAGCACGGAGTCGCCCACCGCATAGAGCGCGCCGGTGCCGGACTCCAGGGGCGGCGGCGGGTACACCACGGGGGATCCCTCCCCCGGGCCGGTGACGTAGGGCTCGGAGAGATCACCGATGGTGGCGAACGAAGCGGAGAAGGCCGTGGACCGACGGGCCAGGCTGAGCAGCACCGGCCGCGAGAGGTCGGGGGTGGGCGGATCGCCGGGGGCGATGGCCGACGGTGACGCGGCGACGTCGGCGTGGCCGACGTCGGTGGCCCACCACGTGGACGCGCCGAGCACGATCGCCAGGGTGAAGATGGCCACCAGCCGAGATCGCACGCGCACCGCTCCAGACTGATCGAAGGAGTGTCGGGCAGGGCGAGTTGCCCTCCGCCGCCACGGGAGTGACAACGATAGCCGCACCAGCCAGGCGCTCGTCGGCCACCGGCCTCGGACGCGGCGATGCCCGGGCCTGGGGCCCGGACATCGCTGACAGCGAGCAACCTGCAGGTCAGGCCTGCTGGATCTTGATCTCCACGTCGACGCCGGCCGGCAGGTCGAGGCGCTGGAGGGAGTCGACCGTCTTGGGCGACGGCTCGAGGATGTCGATCAGCCGCTTGTGGATCCGCATCTCGAAGTGCTCGCGGGAGTCCTTGTACTTGTGGGGGGACCGGATGACGGTGTAGCGGTGCTTCTCGGTAGGAAGCGGTACCGGCCCCTGGATCGTGGCGTTGGTGCGCAGCACCGTCTCCACGATCTTCTTCGTCGACTGGTCGATGACCTCGTGGTCGTAGGCCTTCAGTCGGATGCGGATCTTCTGCTTGTCTGCCATCGTCGATCTCCTGATCGCCGGCACGGGAGACCCCGTGCCGAGAGGTTGCTCGTTTGTCAAGGTGCCGGTGGGGCCGACGGCCGCACCGCTTCGTGCTCGAACGTTACTGGCTGATGGTGGTGACGCGACCGGCGCCGACGGTACGACCACCCTCACGGATGGCGAACCGCAGACCCTCGTCCATGGCGATCGGGTGGATCAACACCACGTTCATCAACGTGTTGTCACCCGGCATGCACATCTCGGTGCCCTCCGGCAACACGATCGAACCCGTCACATCCGTGGTCCGGAAGTAGAACTGCGGACGGTACCCATCGAAGAACGGCTTGTGACGCCCACCCTCTTCCTTGGTGAGCACATACACCTGCGCCTCGAAATCGGTGTGCGGCGTGATGCTGCCCGGCTTGGCCAACACCTGCCCACGCTCCACCTCTTCCTTCTTCGTGCCACGCAACAACACACCCACGTTGTCACCAGCCAAACCCTCATCCAACGACTTGCGGAACATCTCCACACCCGTACACGTCGTCTTCTGCGTGGCCTTGATGCCGATGATCTCCACCTCATCACCGGTGTTGACCTTGCCCTGCTCGATACGACCCGTCACCACCGTGCCACGACCCGTGATCGTGAACACATCCTCGATCGGAAGAAGGAACGGCTTGTCGAGCTCACGCTCCGGCTGCGGGATGTACTCATCCACCGCCTCCATCAACGCCAACACACCAGCCATCGCATCCGCATCGCCCTCGAGCGCACGCAGAGCCGACACCTTCACCACCGGAACATCATCACCCGGGAACTCGTACTCCGACAGGAGCTCACGAACCTCGAGCTCGACCAGATCCAACAACTCCTCATCATCGACCATGTCGACCTTGTTCAACGCCACCACGATCGCCGGCACACCCACCTGACGCGCCAACAACACATGCTCACGCGTCTGCGGCATCGGACCATCCGCAGCCGACACCACCAAAATCGCGCCATCCACCTGCGCCGCACCCGTGATCATGTTCTTGATGTAATCCGCGTGACCCGGCATATCCACATGCGCGTAGTGACGATTCTCCGTCTCGTACTCCACATGCGAGATATTGATCGTGATACCCCGCTCACGCTCCTCCGGCGCCTTGTCAATATCCGCAAACGCCGTCGCCTTGTTCCCCGCAGGACCAGAATCCGCCAACACCCGCGTGATCGCAGCCGTCAACGTCGTCTTCCCATGATCGATATGACCCATCGTCCCCACATTCGCATGGGGCTTGTTCCGCTCGAACTTCTCGCGTGCCATCGGGGACGCTCCTCGTGTTTGCTACTTGGTGGTGATGGATGACTGGCTGGCTTCGGGATGCTGTCTTCAGGGGGAGGTGACTGCTCCGGCTACTCGCCGCGGACGCGGGTCACGATCTCGTCCTGCACGTGCGCCGGCGCCTGCTGGTAGGAGTCGAACTGCATCGTGTACTGCGCCCGCCCCTGGGTGCGCGAACGAAGGTCGGTAGAGTAGCCGAACATGCGATCGAGGGGCACCTGGGCCCGGATCACCTGGCTGTTGCCACGCTGCTCGGTGCCTTCGAGCTTGCCGCGACGAGCGGAGAGATCGCCCATGACGTCGCCGAGGTACTCGTCGGGGGTGACGACCTCGACCTGCATGATGGGCTCGAGCAGGATCGGCTTGGCCTTGCGAGCAGCTTCCTTGTAGGCCATCGTCCCGGCGATCTTGAACGCCATCTCGGACGAGTCCACGTCGTGGTACTTGCCGTCGAGCAGTTGGGCCCGGATGTCGACCGTGGGGTAGCCGGCGAGCACGCCCGCCGTCATGGCCTGCTGGATCCCGGCGTCCACGGAGGGGATGTATTCCTTGGGGATGCGGCCGCCGGTGACCTTGTCCTGGAACTCGTAGCCGCCGCCCGGACCGGTGGACTCGATGGCGATGGTGACCTCGGCGTACTGGCCCGAGCCACCCGTCTGCTTCTTGTGGGTGTAGACGTGCTTCTCGATCGGCACGCTGATGGTCTCGCGGTAGGCGACCTGGGGCTTGCCCACGGTGGCGTCGACCTTGAACTCCCGCAGCATGCGGTCGACCAGTACCTCGAGGTGGAGCTCGCCCATTCCGGAGATGACGGTCTGGCCCGTCTCCTCGTCGGTGCGCACCTGGAAGGTGGGATCTTCTTCGGCCAGCGACTGCAGGGCCTTGCCCATCTTCTCCTGGTCGACCTTCGTCTTCGGCTCCACGGCCACGTGGATCACGGGCTCGGGGAACTCGAGCATCTCGAGCACGATGGGGTTGCCCGGATCACAGAGCGTGTCACCGGTGCGGGTGTTCTTGAGGCCGATGCAGGCCACGATGTCGCCGGTGCGAGCGACGTCGACGTCGGCTCGGTCGTTGGCGTGCATCTCGAGCAGGCGGCCGACCCGTTCCTTGTTGCCGCTGCGGCAGTTGAGGACGAAGTCGCCCTTGCCCAGCACGCCCGAGTAGACCCGGAAGTAAGACAGGCGGCCGACGTGCGGATCGCTCATGATCTTGAAGGCCAGGGCGGAAAAGGGCTCGCTGTCGGACGGCGCCCGGGTGAGCTCTTCCGTGCCCTTGAGGTTCATGCCCTTGACCGGCGGGACGTCGAGCGGCGACGGGAGGTACCAGACCACGGCGTCGAGCATGGGCTGGACGCCCTTGTTCTTGAAGGCGGAGCCGTTGAGGACGGGCACGAACTCACCCTCGAGCGTGCCCTTGCGGATGGCGGCGCGAACCTCGTCGACGGTGAGCTCTTCGTCGGCCAGGTACTTCTCCATCAACGCCTCGTCGACGCCCACGACGGTCTCGAGCATCTCGGCCCGGTACAGCTCGGCCTGCTCTTGCAGGTCCTCGGGGATCGGGCGGACCTCCCACTTGGCGCCGAGCTCCTCGTCGAGCCAGACGAGGGCCTCCATGGCCACGAGGTCGATGACGCCCTGGTAGCCGCCTTCGGCACCGATCGGCAGCTGCAGGACGGCGACCGTACAGTCGAGCCGATCCTTGATCGAGTCGACGGCACCGTAGAAGTCGGCACCGGTGCGATCCATCTTGTTCACGAAGCAGATGCGGGGCACGCCGTACTTGTTGGCCTGGCGCCACACCGTCTCGGTCTGCGGCTCGACGCCGGCGACACCGTCGAACACGGCCACCGCGCCGTCGAGGACGCGCAGCGAGCGCTCGACCTCAACGGTGAAGTCGACGTGGCCCGGGGTGTCGATGATGTTGATCCGGTGGTCGGCCCACTCACAGGTGGTGGCGGCGGAGGTGATGGTGATGCCGCGCTCCTGCTCTTGGACCATCCAGTCCATGGTGGCAGCACCCTCGTGGACCTCACCGATCTTGTAGCTCTTCCCCGTGTAGTAGAGGATGCGCTCGGTGGTGGTGGTCTTGCCAGCATCGATGTGGGCCATGATGCCGATGTTGCGGGTCTTCTCGAGTGAATGCCGGGCCATGGTCGTCGTCTCTCGTGCGTGCGGGGTGTCGGTCAGTGCAGGCGGCGCGCCGAGGAGGGCACGCTCCGGAGTGATGGAGGCCGGCAGCTCACCGGCCGATGATCACCAGCGGTAGTGGGCGAAGGCCTTGTTGGACTCGGCCATCTTGTGCAGGTCCTCGCGGCGCTTCACCGATGCACCGACGCCGTTGGCGGCGTCCATCAGTTCGTTGGCGAGGCGCTCGGCCATCGTCTTCTCACGACGCTGGCGCGAGTAGCCGACGATCCAGCGGATGGCGAGCGTGGTGGAGCGACGGGGGCGAACCTCGACGGGCACCTGATAGGTGGCGCCACCGACGCGGCGGCTGCGCACCTCGAGCTGGGGCTTGACGTTGTCGATGGCCTTCTTCAGGGTGGCAACGGGCTCGGCGCCCGTCTTCTCCTGGATCATCTCGAGGGCCTGGTAGACGATGCGCTCGGACACCGAGCGCTTGCCGTCGAGCAGGATCTTGTTGGAGAGCTGCGTGACCAGGAGCGACCGGTAGATCGGATCGGGCAGGAGCTCACGACGTGGGGCTGGACCCTTGCGCGGCATCTCAGCTCTCCTTCTTGGCGCCGTAGCGGCTACGGGCCTGCTTGCGATCGCGGACCCCAGAGGTGTCGAGGGTGCCGCGGATGATCTTGTAACGGACGCCGGGAAGGTCCTTCACACGACCTCCACGCACGAGCACGATGGAGTGCTCCTGGAGGTTGTGGCCCTCGCCGGGGATGTAGGCCGTGACCTCGACGCCGCTGGACAGACGGACGCGAGCCACCTTGCGCAGCGCAGAGTTCGGCTTCTTCGGCGTGGTGGTGTACACGCGGGTGCACACGCCACGACGTTGCGGGGCGCCCTTGAGCGCGGGGGTCTTCCCCTTCGCCGGCTTCGACTGGCGGCCCTTGCGGACCAGTTGCTGAATGGTGGGCACGAACGAACCTCTGGCTTCTTGGCGTAGGGATCGGCTCGGGTCAGGGACCGCGAGGACGACGGTGAAGGCTAACGGTCGGGCCAGGGATCCGGCAAACCGTGGGATGGAGGTGCTAGGGACGCCGAGCGATCACAGCTCGGGGTGCTCATCGGAGGGGAAGAGGGCGATGACCTCTTCGGAACCGATGCGGGCGTCGCCCTGGAGCGAGGCCCGCATGGCCATCTCGGCGGCGAGATCGTCACGATCGTCGTCGTCGTTCATGGTGAAGAACTCCATCGGACGGTGATCCGGCGCCACGACATCGAACTCGCGGTACCTCGGCATGCCCGTTCCGGCAGGGATCAGCTTGCCGATGATGATGTTCTCCTTGAGCCCGATGAGCGAATCGCTCTTCGACTCGATGGCCGCCTCGGTGAGGACTCGGGTCGTCTCCTGGAAGGAGGCGGCCGAGAGCCACGACTCCGTGGACAACGATGCCTTGGTGATGCCCATGATCTCGGGACGACCTTCGGCCGGAGCCTTGCCCTCGGTCACGAGGGCGCGGTTGACATCGGTGTAGTTGCGCTGGTCGACACGCTCCCCCGGGAGGAAGTTCGAGTCGCCCGGCTCCTGCACGGCGATGCGGCGGGTCATCTGACGGACGATGAGCTCCACGTGCTTGTCGTGGATGGGCACGCCCTGATCCCGGTAGACGGTCTGGACCTGCAGCACGAGGTACTGCTGGGTCTCGCGCACGCCCTTGATCTCGATGAGCTCCTTGGGATCGCGGGGGCCGTCGATGATGGGCTCACCGGCCTGGATCTCCTGACCCTCTTCGACCTGGATACGAGCCAGGTTGGGGATGGGGTGGAGCTTCTCCTCGCCGTCGTCGCCCACGATGGTGACGATGCGGCCACGACCCTCGTCGTCGCTGATGCGCACCACTCCGGAGATCTGGGCCAGCGTGGCCTTGCCCTTCGGGTTGCGAGCCTCGAAGAGCTCGACGACACGGGGGAGGCCGCCGGCGATGTCCGAGCCGCCGCTGGTGGCCACGCCGCCGGTGTGGAAGGTGCGCATGGTGAGCTGGGTGCCGGGCTCGCCGATGGACTGGGCGGCGATGACGCCGACTGCCTCGCCGACCTCGATCATGCGACCGGTGGCCAGCGAGATGCCGTAGGCGGCGGCGCTGATGCCCATCTGCGAATCGTCCGTGAGCGGCGACAGGACACGGACGCGGGTGATCTCGGGATCGTCGCGCAGCAGGTTGGTGTCGCGCTCACGCATGACGCTGCCCTGTGGGTAGGTGAGGAAGCCGCGGCCGCCGTCGACCTTCTCGGCCGGCGTCCACACCTCTTCCCACCCGTCGCTGGCGTCACGATTGCCTGTCCACTGCAGGATGGAGAGGCCGACCTGGCCGTCCTCTTCATCGAGGTCCTCGACCGGAGCCGAGAACGCCACGGCGTCAGCCAGCACGCGGCTGAACAGGCGGTGGTCGAGGTAGGAGCGCTTGCCCGGCAGGTCCGGAGCCACGTCCTCGATCCAGATCCCACGCACCGGTCCGCCGGCGAACGGGTCTTCATCGTTGATGATGAGCTCTTGGGCGACGTCGACGAGGCGGCGGGTGAGGTAGCCGGAGTCGGCGGTCCGAAGGGCGGTGTCGACCAGGCCCTTGCGGGCGCCCGGCGTGGCGATGAAGTACTCCAACATCGCCAGGCCTTCACGGAAGTTCGACTTGATCGGCCGGGGGATCATGTCACCACGGGGGTTGGCCACGAGGCCACGCATGCCGGCGATCTGCCGCACCTGCATCATGTTGCCGCGGGCACCCGATCCCACCATCATGCGGATCGGGTTGAACGGCGACTCGTTGAGGTGCTCCTCCATCTTGGCGCGCACCTCGTCGGTGGCGAGCGTCCAGATCTCGACCTCCTTCTGGCGTCGCTCGCCGTCGGTGATGATGCCCCGACGGAACTGCTTCTCGACCTTGTCGGCCTCTTCCTCGTGGCCGTCGAGGATGCTCTTCTTCTCCGGCGGCGTCTGCACGTCGTCGATGGAGATCGTCAGGCCCGAACGGGCCGCGAACTTGAAGCAGAGGTCCTTGATGGCGTCGAGCGACTCGGCCGCCACGGCCTTGTCGTAGTTGCGGGCCAGCTTGTCGACGAGCGCACCCATGACCTTCTTGTCGACCACGTCGTTGACGTACTCGAAGCCCTCGGGCAGCGCCCGGTTGAAGAAGACGCGCCCGACGGTGGTCGGGACGTAGGTGGCGGCCACGCCGTTGGCCGGCGTGTCGATGAGCTCGTCGCTGCGGAACTGGATCGTGGCGTGCAGGGCGACCTCGCCAGACTCGTAGGCACGCTCGAGCTGGTCGATGCGGCGGAACACCATGCCCTCACCGACGGAGTCGGCCAGCGGCACCGTGAGGTAGTACGCACCGATGATCATGTCCTGCGTCGGCGTGACGAGCGGACGCCCGTCGGCCGGGGACAGCATGTTGTGCGCCGACAGCATGAGGATGCGGCTCTCGGCCTGGGCCTCGGCCGACAGCGGGAGGTGCACGGCCATCTGGTCGCCGTCGAAGTCGGCGTTGAAGGCGTGGCACACGAGGGGGTGGACTTGGATGGCCTTGCCCTCGACGAGGACGGGCTCGAAGGCCTGGATGCCCAGGCGGTGAAGGGTCGGCGCCCGGTTCAGCAGGACCGGGTGCTCCTTGATGACCTCTTCGAGCACGTCCCAGACCTGCGGTCGACGACGCTCGACCATTCGCTTGGCCGACTTGATGTTCTGGGCCAGCTCGGCATCGACGAGCTTCTTCATGACGAACGGCTTGAACAGCTCGAGCGCCATCAGCTTGGGCAGACCGCACTGGTGGAGCTTCAAGGTCGGGCCGGCCACGATGACCGAACGGCCCGAGTAGTCGACGCGCTTGCCGAGCAGGTTCTGGCGGAACCGGCCCTGCTTGCCCTTCAGCATGTCCGACAGCGACTTGAGCGGGCGGTTGCCCGGGCCCGTGACCGGACGGCCGCGGCGACCGTTGTCGAACAGGGCGTCGACGGCCTCCTGGAGCATCCGCTTCTCGTTGTTGACGATGATCTCCGGCGCACCGAGGTCGAGCAATCGCTTGAGTCGGTTGTTGCGGTTGATCACGCGCCGGTAGAGGTCGTTGAGGTCGGAGGTGGCGAAGCGGCCACCGTCGAGCTGGACCATCGGACGCAGCTCCGGCGGGATCACCGGCACGACGTCGAGGATCATGGCGCCCGGGTCGTTGACCCGTTTGCCGTGGTCGTCGCGGCGGTTGAAGGCGGCGACGATCTTGAGGCGCTTGATGGCCTTCTGCTTGCGCTGGGTCGACAGCGGGCGGACGCCCGGCTCGGGGTCGATGGCGGCGCGGAGCTTGACCTCTTCGACGTCGAAGTCGATCTTGGCGATCAGCTGCTTGATGGCGTCGGCGCCCATGCCGCCTTCGAAGTAGTCGCCGTAGCGGAACTCGAGCTCACGCCACAGCATCTCGTCTTCGATGATCTTGCGGGCGAAGAGGTCCTTGAACTCGTCGAACGACCGACGGATGAGGTCGACCTGCGCGTCGTAGTCCTCGCGAATGGCGACGAGGTCCTTGTCGGCCGCCTTCTGCCGCGCCTTCAGGTCGTTGTCCTTCGCACCCTCGCCCTCGAGCTGGGCCAGCTCGGCCTCGAGCTCCTCGTGACGACGAGCCAGCGTGACCTCACGCTCCTGCTCGACCTCCTGGATCTCGGCCAGCATCTCGGCCTCGAGGCTCGGCAGGTCTTCGTGGCGCTTGTCGTCGTCGACGCTCACGACGAGGTTGGCCGCGAAGTAGATGACCTTCTCGAGCTGCTTGGCCTTCAGCTCCTCGCGGGCCTCGGTGCCCATGAGCAGGTAGGCCAGCCACGAGCGGGTGCCGCGGAGGTACCAGATGTGGACCACCGGCGCGGCGAGCTCGATGTGGCCCATGCGCTCGCGCCGGACCTTCGAGCGGGTGACCTCGACGCCACAGCGCTCGCAGATGATCCCCTTGAAGCGCACGCGCTTGTACTTTCCGCAGTAGCACTCCCAGTCCTTGGTCGGACCGAAGATCTTCTCGCAGAAGAGTCCGTCCTTCTCGGGCTTCAACGTGCGGTAGTTGATCGTCTCCGGCTTCTTCACCTCACCGTTGGACCACGTGCGGATGTAGCCCGCGGTGGCCAGGCCGATGCGAAGCTCGTGGAAGTTGTTGACGTCGAGTCCTGCCATGACAGTCCTCAGCTCCTCTCGGCGCCGCGGCGGGCGTCCTCGTCGTCGCTGCCACGCTCAGGGCGTGACAGGTCGATGCCGAGCTCCTCGGCCGTCCGGAAGACGTCCTCGTCGATCTCGCGCATCTCGATCTCTTCTCCGGCCTTGGACCGGACCTCAACGTTCAGGCAGAGCGCCTGCATCTCCTTGATGAGCACCTTGAAGCTCTCGGGGATGCCGGGCTCGGGGATGTTCTCGCCCTTGACGATGGCCTCGTAGACCTTCACGCGGCCGAGCACGTCGTCGGACTTGATGGTGAGCAGCTCCTGCAGGCAGTACGCCGCGCCGTAGGCCTCGAGGGCCCACACCTCCATCTCACCGAACCGCTGGCCGCCGAACTGGGCCTTGCCGCCCAAGGGCTGCTGCGTGATCATCGAGTACGGGCCGGTGGACCGGGCGTGGATCTTGTCGTCCACGAGGTGGGCCAGCTTCAGGATGTAGACGACGCCGACCATGACGGGGTTGTCGTAGCGCAGGCCGGTGCGACCGTTGGTGAGCCACGTCTTGCCGTTGTTGGCCACGAGCCGACCCCCATCGCCGTAGGCACGGTCGGACGGCTTCACCGTGTGGGTGACGCCTTCGGCGACCTCCACGACGCCACCCGGGTCGTGGAACCCGAGGTGCCCGGCTTCGGGCGTGACGTTGGTCAGGATGTCCTTGATGGTCGGGTGCTTGCCGGCCTGGTCGACCTCGTCCCAGTGGGCGCCGTCGAACACGGGGGTGGCCACGAGGGTGGCAGCCGGGGTGGTCGGCCGCGTCTTTCGGGTGCGATCGCTGGCGCGCGCCGACGGGTCGCCGACCGTCGACGCACCGGTGTCCCAGCCGAAGCGGGCGGCGTAGCCGAGGTGCGCCTCGAGGACCTGCCCCACGTTCATGCGGGACGGGACGCCGAGCGGGTTGAGCACGATGTCGACCGGGGTGCCGTCCTCGAGGAACGGCATGTCCTCGAGAGGGAGGATCTTGGAGATGACGCCCTTGTTCCCGTGACGACCGGCGAGCTTGTCGCCCACGCTGATCTTGCGCTTCTGGGCCACGTAGACCCGCACGAGCTGGTTCACGCCGGGGGGCAGCTCGTGGCTCTCGTCGCGGCTGAACACCTTGACGTCGATGACCTTGCCGGACTCGCCGTGGGGCACCTTCAGCGAGGTGTCGCGCACCTCGCGGGCCTTCTCGCCGAAGATGGCGCGCAGGAGGCGCTCCTCGGGGGTCAGCTCGGTCTCGCCCTTGGGCGTGACCTTGCCGACCAGCACGTCGCCCGGACCGACCTCGGCGCCGACGCGGATGATGCCGCGCTCGTCGAGGTTGGCGAGGATCTCCTCGCTCAAGTTCGGGATGTCGCGGGTGATCTCCTCGGGGCCCAGCTTCGTGTCACGGGCATCGATCTCGTGCTCGTGGATGTGGATCGAGGTCATCACGTCATCGCGCACGAGGCGCTCGGACAGGATGATGGCGTCCTCGAAGTTGTAGCCCTCCCAGATCATGAAGGCGACGACGAGGTTCTTGCCCAAGGCCAGCTCACCGTTCTCGGTGGACGGGCCGTCGGCGAGCAGATCGCCCTTCTTGACCTTGGCACCCACCTGGGTGACGCGCGGCTTCTGGTTGATGCACGTGTCCTGGTTGGAGCGCTCGAACTTGAGCAGCTTGTACGTCTTGCGACCGAGCTTGTCGTAGTCCAGGGTCATGGTGCGGCCGTCGACGGCCACAACGGTGCCGTTGTCCTCGGCCAGGATCATGTCGGCCGCGTCGCGAGCAGCTCGCGCCTCGATGCCGGTGCCGATGTAGGGCGCCTCGGCGCGGACCAGCGGGACGGCCTGGCGCTGCATGTTGGCACCCATGAGGGCGCGGTTGGCGTCGTCGTGCTCGAGGAACGGGATGAGGGCGGCGGCCACCGACACGATCTGCCGGGGCGAGACGTCCATGAGCTGGACCTCGGTGGGAGCCACGTAGGAGATCTCCGTGGTGGCGCCGAAGAACACGTCGCGCTCGAGCTGGAGCTTGAGGTCGCCAAGGGTGGCGGCCTGCGGCGAGCGGCGCACGAGCACGCGGCCATCTCGGAAGCTGCCGTCGGGGTTCAGCGGCGCGTTGGCCTGGGCGACGACGTAGTCCTCTTCCTCGTCGGCGGCGAGGTAGTGGATCTCGTCGGTGACCTTGCCGTCGGTGACCACGCGGTACGGGGACTCGATGAAGCCGAACTCGTTGACCCGGGCGAACGTCGAGAGGGCACCGATCAGGCCGATGTTCGGGCCTTCCGGGGTCTCGATCGGACACATGCGGCCGTAGTGGCTGAAGTGGACGTCTCGGACCTCGAAGCCGGCGCGCTCACGGGACAGGCCACCGGGGCCGAGGGCGGAGAGCCGGCGGCGGTGGGTGAGTCCCGAGAGGGGGTTGACCTGGTCCATGAACTGGGAGAGTTGGCTGGTGCCGAAGAACTCCTTGATGGCGGCCACGACCGGGCGGATGTTGATCAGCGTCTGGGGCGTGATGGCCTCGACGTCCTGGGTGGTCATGCGCTCGCGGACGACCCGCTCCATGCGGGAGAGCCCGATGCGGACCTGGTTCTGGATGAGCTCGCCGACCGAGCGGATGCGCCGGTTGGCGAAGTGGTCCTGGTCGTCGAGGCGGTAGCCCGGATCACGCTTCACGAGGTGGAGCATGTAGGTGGCGGCGGCGAGCACCTCGCACGGGCTGAGCACGGGCTGGCCGGGTTCGGGCCGCTCGAGGGTGAGGCCGAAGACCTCTTCGAGGCGATCGAGCTCCGGGCCGAGCTTGCGGTCGAGCTTGTAGCGCCCGACGCGACTCAGGTCGTAGCGGCGGTTCTCGAAGAAGGCGTTCTTGAAGTAGGCGCGGGCGGACTCGACTGACGGCGGCTCGCCCGGACGGGCCCGCTTGTAGATCTCGACCAGCGATTCGTCCTGGGTGGGCGACAGCTCGCGGTCCTTCTCCCACTGACCCTCGAGGAAGTCGAAGTGGCGCACGAACTGGTCGAGGAAGCCGGGGGCGTTCTCTTCGTCGTAGCCGAGGGCGCGCAGCAGGGTGAACAGGCTGATACGGCGCTTGCGGGCCACGCGGGCGCCGGCCGTGACGTCCTTGCCGGGCTTCTGCTCGACGTCGAACTCGAGCCACTCGCCGCGGTACGGGTGGATGGTGCCCGTGACCTCCTGGTGCTTGGCCAGGTTCCGGAGGCGGTAGCGCTCACCGGGCTGGAAGATGACGCCAGGCGAGCGGACCAGCTGAGACACGACGACGCGCTCGGTGCCGTTGATGATGAAGGTGCCCTTGTCGGTCATCACGGGGAAGTCGCCCATGAACACCGTCTGCTCCTTGATCTCGCCGGTGGTGGCGTTCAAGAAGCGCGCCCGCACGAAGATCGGCGCGGCGAAGGTCATGTCCTTCTCTTTGCACTCCTCCACCGTGAACTTGGGCGGAGGACGAAGGTCCTCGTCGGTGGGATCGAACTCGAGCTCGAGTTGCAGGTTCTCGGTGAAGTCCTTGATCGGGCTGATGTCCCGGAAGGTCTCCGCCAAGCCCTGGTTCAGGAACCATTCGAAGGAGGATCGTTGGATGGCGATCAGATCGGGGAGATCGAGAACCTCGTCGAGGTTGGCGAACGAGTACCGGTCAGAAGCAGTGGCGCGGGCAGACAAGGATTACTCCTCGGAAGGAAGACTGGCGGCTGGAAGACCGAGTGCGGGCGCGCGACGGATCCGAAAACGTGCTGACGGAAGGCGAGCGGCTGACCACGGCAACTGATCACCCTAGGGCGCACGGCAGCAGCAAGCAACCCGGACGAATCGGGTGCTCGGCTCGTGGCTGGTGGGCGGGTGCCCTTGGCGTTGGCGCGACGGTACGACGGGTCGACCGGAAGGTCAAGCACCCCAACGGAGTCGACACCGTTCGGCAACATTCGGCCGAGCGCGCCGGAGGGCACCCGCAGGCGCCCTCCGGTACTGCTCGATGGTGGTCTGGTCGACTCAGCCGAGGCCCTGGCGGCGCCGCATCGACCGCGACCCGATGAGCGAAGCGGTGCCCACGGCGAGGAGGGCGGCGGCCACCAGGGCCAGCTCGCCGTTGCCGCCGGTCTCGGGCAGCGTGGCCGCCGTGACGTTCCGGGTCGAGGTCGGAACGGCCGTGGTCGGGGTCGGGGTCCCGGCCGCGGCCACCGTGGTGGATGTGGTCGAGGTCGGAGCGCCGGCGGTCTGGCCGAGGGTCACGCCGACGGTCAGGAACAGCGGCCGACCGGTCGAGTCCTGCCCGGCGAGGACCATCGTGTGGCTGCCCAGGGACGTACCCGGGGGCATCGCCACCGTGCCGACCAGCGAACCGGTGGCCGAGGCGTTGAAGGTGCCCAACAGCTGCGGAGTGGAGTACATCCACACCTGCACCTCCGATTCGGGGGCGAACCCGGCGCCGGACACGTCGCAGTTCTCGTTCCACGTCAGGTCATCGGAAGAGACCGTGAACGAGCCCTCGGACGGCGGGACGCCGTTGGCCGAGGCCACGCTGATCCAGCCCTGGGCCACGGTCGTGGCCGCGCCGCCGTCAATGTTCGTGCAGGTGACGTCGACGTCGTAGATGGCCGACGGGGTGGCCGTGGTCGTGGGCACGACGACCGAGATGGGCTCACCGGCCACGATCGCCTGCTTCGAACCGAGGCCCGGCACGTCGACCTCCAGGGCGTCGCTGGGGCTCTGGCAGGTCATTGCGGCACCGGTGAGCGTGGCCGAGCCGCCAGGGACGACGAGGAACGGCGTCGAGGTGAGCAGCGGGATGGGCGCCGCCCCCGCAGATGCGGAGGAAGGCGCCACGGCCAAACCGATGAGCACCACCCCGACGACGAGCAGGATCTTTCGGACTGGCATGCGACCTCCCAGTTGCACGATGCGTTGCGCAGGCTAACCGGGGAGGATCCCCGTCGCCGGCTTTCCTCGTCTCTACGTCGAGGGCGACACGAAAGTTCCCGATTCCTCGCGCAACGCCCCGTGCGCCACCCATCGCTCGTGCTCGTGCTGGCACCGCGCCGCCAGCCACGTCCCGTCGTGGACGATCACCCGGTGGCGCACCGACAGCGCCTCCCCGGCGCCGACGGTCTGCGGCCCATCCCACAGGAACGCCGCACACAGGAAGTTCGACCATCCCTCGTCGCCATAGGCCGACGATCGGGTGGTGGCATACCACGGCGTCGGATAGCTCGGGTTGTCCGGGTGGTCGAGCACCAACACCCCCGCCGACCGACCGGTCTCGGCCACCTCGCCGGTGAGATCGCACCACGGCGCCCGCACGCCGAGCGCCCGCAGCCCGTGGTCGCCGTCGGGCCCGGTGAGCCGGGTGTCATGCCAGTCAGGACGGCCCCGCAACGTGAGTCCGCCATAGCCGCCCCAGTGGTCGAACGGCGTGCGGTCGAGCAGGACATCGACGGCGGCGACGAGCTCGATGTCCCAGTCGATGGCGTAGGTGTCGTCGTCGATCGGCACGTGGACCAACCGTCGCCGCTCACGGAGCACGACCGTGGACCGATCGGGTCGGATCCACTCCAGCCGACCCGTCACCGACGACGCCGTCACCTCGGGTGGGGCCACGTGCCGGGTCACGCCGTAGGCGTCGTACTCCTCCCAGAAGTTCTCGCCGTTGACGAACTTGATGGCGAACCACAGCGCATGGTGCCACGGGTGGTCGGCGGGGCCGTCGACGGTGAGGACATCGCCGGCGGGCGAGCGCAACGGGTGGACCATCGGGTGCCGCCGGTGCGACCAGTCGTAGGCCCACCGACCGCGTGCGGTCGGCAGGAGGTACGCGTCGTCGGCGTCGATCCCCTCGTCCATCCGCGCAACCTACCGCCCGGTCGGAGCGGACCTGGCCCCGGACGCGCCACGGCCACCCCGTTCGGGGTGGCCGTGGTGCACCGTGTCCGGTGGGTGCTACTTGAGCTCCACCGAGCCGCCAGCGGCTTCGATGGTCTCCTTCGCCTTGTTGGCGTCTTCCTTGCTGACCTTCTCCAGCACCGGCTTCGGGGCGCCATCGACCAGGTCCTTGGCTTCCTTGAGGCCGAGGTTGGTGAGGGCACGCACCTCCTTGATGACCTGGATCTTCTTGTCGCCAGCAGCGGTGAGGATCACGTCGAACTCGTCCTGCTCTTCGACGGCGGCGGCCTCGCCACCAGCGCCACCACCGGCCGCGGCCACGGCCATGGGCGCAGCGGCAGTCACGCCGAACTTCTCTTCGAAGTCCTTGAGCAGCTCGCTCAGCTCGAGGACGGTCATGCCAGAGATCGCGTCGAGGATCTCATCCTTGGTTGCCATGTCAGCTCTCCTCCGTAGGAGTTGCCTCGGCATCAGCCGAGGAGTCGTTCGTGTCGGTTGCTTCTGTGGGTTCGGCGGCCGACGGATCGGCAGCCTCGAGATCGGCCGCAGGCGCGGCCTCGTCGGTGGACGGTGCGTCGGTGGACGCCTCGTCGGTGGTGGTGGACGGCTCGGCCGTGTCCGCCGCGGCGGGAGCCTCGTCGGCCTCGGGAGCAGCCGCGACGTCGGGGACGCCACCCTGCTGCTCGATGAGAGCCTTGAGCCCGTACGCGAAGTTGCGGGGCAGGGCCTGGAGCAGACCGGCGAACTGCACCATGGGTGCAGCCATGCCGCCGGCCAGCCGTGCGAGGAGCTCCTCGCGGGGGGCCACGTCGGCCAGGGCGCTGGCGTCGGCTGCGCTGAGCAGTCGATCACCGAGGATGCCGCCCTTGATCACCAGGTTGGGGTTGTCCTTGGCAAAGACCTTCAGGGCCTTGGCGGTGGTGACGGCGTCGCCACCGTCCTTGGGCACGAAGGCGATGGCCGTCGGACCGGTCAGGAGCTCATCGAGATCGAGACCGAGGTCTCGGGCCGCGAACCGCACGAGGGTGTTCTTGTAGATGCCGTACTGGCCACCTGCCTCGCGCAGCGCTCGTCGCAACTTCGCCATGTCGGCGACGTTGATCCCGCGGTACTCGGTGACCAGCGCGGCCTGGCTCTCGCTCAACCGTGCACGGACCTCGTCCACCACGGCGACCTTCTCTGGCCTGGGGTTGTCCATTCCCACCTCCTCTCATTGTCCGGAGCGCCCGAGGGGCACTCGTGTCGGGTTGGGTTCCCGAGCCCGAAAACGGACACGGGGCGCTCGCAAACGCGAACGCCCCAAAGAAGTCTCGGAGGAGTTCGCCTCGTCTGGCGGGCCGTGAAGCCCCTTCGACCCCGAAGGGCACCGGATGTCTCTGGCGAGCGGTACTGCTGTGCTCGGTCCGACGATCGCCGAACCGAGCGGGAAGCGTAGCGGTGGCCGGCTCCGCGAGGCGAACCCGGCCAGGCTGACGCGAGATCAGGCCTCGTCGTCGCCGAAGTCGTGCAGGCGCTGCACGTCGACCCAGACGCCCGGGCCCATGGTGGAGCTCAGGGTGACCTTCTTGATGTAGCGACCCTTGGAGGAGGCGGGCTTGGCCTTCTCGAGCTCGTCGACAACGGCGGTGTAGTTGTCGCGGAGCGCCTCGGCGGTGAAGCTCACCTTGCCGAGCGGGACGTGGACGTTGCCATAGCGGTCGGTGCGGTACTCGACCTTGCCGCCCTTGAAGTCGGCGACGGCCTTGCCGACGTCCATGGTGACGGTGCCCGTCTTCGGGTTTGGCATGAGGCCACGGGGGCCGAGCACACGGCCCAGGCGGCCGACGAGGGGCATCATGTCCGGGGTGGCGATGGCCACGTCGAAGTCGAGCATGCCGCCCTCGACCTCGGCGAACAGGTCGTCGGCACCCACGTGCTCGGCACCGGCGTCGCGGGCCGCGGTGGCGGCCTCTCCGGAGGCGAACACGGCGACGCGGACGTCACGGCCCGTGCCTGCGGGCAGGGCGACGGTGCCCCGAACGATCTGGTCGGCCTTGCGGGGGTCGACGCCGAGGCGGACGGCCAGGTCGACGGTCTCGTCGAACGCCGCGCTCGCTGCGGTCTTCACCACGTCGAGGGCTTCGCCAGGCGAGTGCATCGCCGATCGGTCGTAGCGTCGCGTCGCGTTCGTGTACTTCTTGCCATGCGCCATGTCGGCTCCCTCGGCTCGGGCACCGGTGCGGTGCGGATGAACTGGCCAGGCGAGGTCGTCCCGGTCCAGGTGCGGCGATGGCCGCATGGTGACCTGTGCGGTCAGATGACGGTGATGCCCATGGAGCGGGCCGTGCCCGCAACCTGCAGCTTCGCCGCGTCGAGATCGTTGGCGTTGAGATCGGGCATCTTGGTGGTGGCGATCTCCGCCACCTGCGCGTCGGTGATGGTGCCCGCATCCTTGCGGCCGGGCTCGGTGGAGCCCTTCTCCAGCCCGGCAGCCTTGGCCAGCAGGACGGACGTGGGTGGCGTCTTGAGGATGAACGTGAACGAGCGATCCTCGTAGACGCTGATCTCCACCGGCACGATGGTGCCACGCTGGGCCTCCGTGGCCGCGTTGTAGGCCTTGCAGAAGTCCATGATGGCGATGCCGTGCGGCCCGAGGGCCGTGCCGACCGGGGGTGCGGGCGTGGCGCCGCCGGCGGGGATCTGGATCTTGACGACGGCCGTCACCTTCTTCTTGGCCATGACTTCCTGCGCTTTCGAGTGGTTCGTGGGTCGGCGCCGAAGCGCGGCAACCCAACGTGGGCAACGAGAGAGTGTGGCCGGTCGAGGCCGCACTCGGCAAAAGGGGTGGACGCCCGAGTCGGGCGCCCGTGGGTTCAGAGCTTGGCCACCTGGCTGAACTCGAGCTCGACGGGCGTCTCGCGACCGAAGATGTTCACGAGGACCTTGAGCTTGAGCTGGTCTTCGTTGATCTCCACGATCTGGCCGGAGAAGTCGGCAAACGGGCCTTCCTTGACCCGGACCGTCTCGCCCTGCTCGTACTCGAGGCGGGGGCGCGACCGCTTGGTGGTGGCGGCGTCGTCCTCGTCGCGGACCTGGAGGAACATCTCCACGTCACGTCGCGGCAGCGGCGACGGGCGCGGACCCTGGCCGACGAACCCGGTGACGCCCGGGGTGTTGCGTATCACGTACCACGAGTCGTCGTGCATCTGGCAACGGACGAGGAGGTAGCCCGGGAACATCTTCTTCTGGACGATCTTCTTCTGACCGTTCTTGAACTCTACGACGTCCTCGGTGGGGATGACGACCTCGTAGATCCGCTCTTCCATGTTCATGGACGAGATGCGGGCCTCGAGGTTCTGCTTGACCTTCTTCTCGTAGCCCGACTGGGTGTGCACGACGAACCATCGACCGGGACGGTCGAACGGGCTCTCGGGCTTCGGGGCATCCTCGAGGAGGAGCTCATCCTCGTCGAGCACGTCGACGCCCTCCTCGGCGGAGGCGCCGGGCTCGGTGGCAAGGGTGTCGTCTTCGGACAGGTACGGACTCATGAGACCTCGAACAGCTTCAGGACGGCGTTGCTGAACACCCAGTCGATGGCGAAGACCAAGCCGGTGAGGACCACCAGCGTGATGAACACGATGAGCGAGTAGTTGAGCGTTTCGGACTTCGTGGGCCAGGCCACCTTGCGGAGCTCGGCGCGCACCTCGCGAAGGAACTCACCGGCTCCGACGCGGGGCTCCTTGGACGACGGCTTGGCCGCCGCCGGGCCGGGAGCAGGCTGCTCGCCGTCGCCGGCAGCCTCCCCGCTCTTGCGCATCTGGCGCTTCTGCTCTCGGTTCAATGCCATTGGACGACGTTCCTCGACGACACGGTGTGAAGAGCAGGGCAGGAGGGACTCGAACCCCCAACCTGCGGTTTTGGAGACCGCTGCTCTGCCAGTTGAGCTACTGCCCTGGGAGACCCGGCGAGCCGGGCCTCGGCAACCCTAGCAAACGGCTCCCCCAACTCCCCAGGCGAGATCGGCGATGCGGGGCCACCAGCAGATGGCCCCCGTCCCGGCGCGAGATCAGCTGGCCAGGCGGCGCCGACTGCGGGAGGCGAGCACGATGACGCCGCCGGCCGCAGCTGCGGTGGCTGCTGCGGCGATGCCCCCGAGGTAGGCCACGCGGTGACCGGCGACGAGCTCCATGAGGGCACGGCGCTCACCGGCCTCACCCAACGAGGCCAGCAGATCGGTGAGCAGGCCGGGCGACGGCTCGAGGACCTCGGTGCGCATGGCCCGCAGGGCACGCAGGAGCTTTCGATACTGCACGACCTCGGCCTGGCAGCGCAGGCACGTCTCGACGTGGGAGCGCGAGGCGCCGTCGAGCAGGAGCGAACCGGACGCCACCTCCGGCAGGTGCTCGGCGACCTGGTCACACCGCACGGGCATGCCCTTCATCGGGCATCGGGAACAGGTCCTCGCGGAGCTTGCGACGGGCACGGTGCAAGCGCACCTTGGCCGCCGTCTCGGAGATGCCAAGCTCGGCGGCGATGGCCTCGTGGGGCAGGTCGTAGACGTCGCGGAGCACGACCACGGCCCGGAGCTTGGGAGGCAGCTCGGCGATGGCCGCCTGCAGCTGGGTTCGCAGGTCGGCCGACTCGTAGCGAGCCTCGGGGCTGGCGACCGGCCGCTCGTCGCGCACGTCGAGGTTCTCGTCGAGCTCGTCGTGTCGGTGCTTGCGACCTCGGCCGAGCTGCGTGTTCGCGCAGTTGGCGGTGATCCGATACATCCACGTCGAGAAACGCGCCTCGCCACGGAACCGCTTGAGGCCCTTGAAGGCTCGAAGGTACGCCTCCTGCACCACGTCGCGCGCGTCCTCCTCGTTCCCCGTCAGCCGGTACGCCAACGTGTACGTGTCTGCGTAGGTACGCCTCACGAGCTCATCGAAGGCCGTCCGATCGCCAGCTTGGGCGGCGGTGACGAGATCGGCGAGCTCGGTCGGCATCGGACGTTGGACCCGGCTGGGGGCGAGGGGGTTACGCGCATCGGCCCGACCACCGCTGGGGTGATCGGGCCGATCGGCGTCCGAGAGGTCGTCGTTGCCGTCGGGCGGCGGTGACGGATCGTGGGGTGAGCCCACCGGTCAGCGGGTCTCCTTGTGCACGGTGTGCTTGCGCTCCCACTTGCAGTACTTGCTGAGCTCGATGCGCTCGCGGTCATTCACCTTGTTCTTCTTGGTGATGTAGTTCCGACGCTTGCACTCGGTGCACTCGAGCGTGACGGCGATGCGCTTGTCTGATGACTTTCCCATGAACCTGCTCCTCGTACGAGATCTGAACGTTACTGGCTGATGGTGGTGACGCGACCGGCGCCGACGGTACGACCACCCTCACGGATGGCGAACCGCAGACCCTCGTCCATGGCGATCGGGTGGATCAACACCACGTTCATCAACGTGTTGT
>Ga0335397_10001768_pt1 | contig 29466 bp, 27 predicted proteins | sample MAT04_FD_205740 | JGI IMG/M metagenome (GOLD analysis project Ga0335397, IMG submission 205740) | Freshwater microbial communities from Lake Fryxell liftoff mats and glacier meltwater in Antarctica - MAT-04 (spades assembly) (version 2) ... | reverse complement strand
GGCGATCCGGTCAGGGGTCAGGAGTCAGACCGCCGCTCCCAAGCGCTCCGCCGACAGGCGCTCCGCGGCCTCAAGGGTCGTGGTGCCCTGCTCGCGCGAGCTCGACAGAATCGCTGCAACCGTGTCGCCGATCGCGTCGACCCGGCGGGAGACCGCGTCGAGGTCGGCGCCGTGCACCGAGGCCATTGAGAGGTAGATGACGCCTCCCGCGTTGACGACGAAGTCAGGCGCCCAGAGGATGCCGCGCGCGTCAAGCAGAGCCGCGCCACTGCGGTGGGCGAGCTGGTTGTTTGCGGCGCCGACGACGCCGAGCACCCGCAGCTCCGAGATGACCCGCTCGCTGAGTACACCGCCGAGGCCGCACGGCACAAAGAGGTCGGCCTCGACCGTATGGACGGAGTCGACGTCGACCCACTCCGCACCGATCTCGGCCGCGAGCTTCTGAGTGGCGAGGTTCACATCGGAGACCGTCAGGCGCGCGCCGGCAGTGGCGAGCGCACGGGCCAGGCGCCCACCCACCTGGCCGAGGCCGGAGATGACGAGGTGGCGACCGGCGATTTCCCGCGTTCCGAAGAGGGCCTCGACTGTCGCGAGGATGGACGCGTAGACGCCAGCCGCGGTCGCATCCGCCGGCTCGCCGACACCGCCGCGGTCGGCGGGCAGGCCGCAGACATGGTCGGTTCGCTCGGCGACGATGGACATCAGCTCGGCACTCGTGCCGACGTCTTCGGCAGTCATGTAGGCGCCGTTCAGGCTCTCGATCGCATCGCCGAGGTCGAGCATCGCGTCGCGCTTCTGCGCGGAGGTCAAGACGGTCCCGGCGGGGATGTGGATGACCGACTTACCGCCGCCGAGGGAGAGCCCGGCCGCGGCGTTCTTCAGGGTCATCGCCGCCGAGAGGCGGAGGGCGTCGGCGAGGGCATCCGTCCAGTTCTCGTACTGCCACATGCGCGCGCCGCCGAGAGCCTGCCCGAGGGCGGTCGAGTGCACGGCGACGATGACGACGAGACCGGAGCGGGGGCCGGTGGTCACGAGTACGCGCTCGTGGATGAGATCGATTCCGTCGAGGGCGCTCGGAACGGGGATGGGCGTGGTGATCGTCATTGAACTGCTCCTGTTGACTGGCCTTGTGGGCGGATGTCGGCGCGCGATTGTGGTGCGCATCGACCCCAGCTTATGGGCGAGCAATCATCCAGCGTGCCCCGTCCGACGCTCGGCACGTAGAATGACGAGATTGAGCGCACGCGCTCATCGCAATGGAAAGGTGGGACAGTGGGCAGGACGCTGGCAGAAAAGGTATGGGATGACCATTTGGTCGTCGAGGGCGCCGACGGTAACCCCGACCTGCTGTACATCGACCTCCACCTTCTCCACGAAGTCACCAGCCCCCAGGCATTCGAGGGGCTGCGGCTCGCCGGTCGCCCGGTGCGCCGACCCGACCTGACGATCGCGACAGAAGACCACAACACCCCAACGCTCGAGATCGACAAGCCGATCGCCGACCTCACCAGCCGCACCCAGATCCAGACGCTGCGTAACAACGCCGCCGAGTTCGGGGTGCGCCTGCACTCGCTCGGCGACATCGAGCAGGGAATCGTGCACGTCGTCGGCCCGCAGCTGGGGCTCACGATGCCGGGCATCACCGTCGTCTGCGGCGACTCGCACACCTCGACCCACGGCGCCTTCGGCGCGATGGCATTCGGTATCGGCACGAGCGAGGTCGAGCACGTGCTCGCAACCCAGACCCTGCCCCTTAACCCGTTCAAGACGATGGCCATCACCGTCGAGGGAACGCTGCGCCCCGGCGTTACCGCGAAGGACATCATCCTCGCGATCATCGCTAAATTAGGCACGGGAGGCGGTCAGGGTTACGTGCTCGAGTACCGCGGTAGCGCCATCCGCGCCCTCTCGATGGAGGGCCGCATGACGATCTGCAACATGTCGATCGAGGCCGGAGCACGCGCCGGCATGATCGCGCCCGACCAGACGACCTACGACTATCTGAAGGGGCGCTCGCACGCACCGGCCGGAGCCGACTGGGACGCCGCGGTCGCCTACTGGGAGACCCTCGCGACCGACGCGGACGCCGTGTTCGATGCCGAGGTATTCCTCGACGCGGACGAGCTCGAGCCGTTCGTCACGTGGGGCACCAACCCCGGCCAGGGAGTCTCGCTCAGCGACAGCATCCCTGACCCCGCGTCGATAGCCGACCACAACGACCGTGCGGCCGCAGAACGAGCCCTCGCCTACATGGATCTGGTGCCCGGCACCCCGATGAAGGAGATCGCCGTCGACGCGGTCTTCATGGGCTCGTGCACGAACAGCCGCATCGAAGACCTCCGCGCGTTCGCCTCGATCATCAAAGGTAAGAAGAAGGCCGACGGCGTGCGCGTCATGGTCGTGCCCGGATCAGCACGAGTGCGGATCGAGGCCGAGGCGGAGGGGATCGACAAGATCGTCACCGAGTTCGGCGCCGAATGGCGTTTCGCCGGATGCTCAATGTGCCTCGGCATGAATCCCGACCAGCTCGCCCCCGGCGAACGGTGCGCCTCGACGTCCAACCGCAACTTCGAGGGGCGTCAGGGGAAGGGTGGACGCACCCACCTCGTCTCCCCGCTCGTGGCTGCGGCGACCGCGATCCGCGGCACGCTTTCGAGCCCCGCCGATGTTGTGGAAGAGGTGCACGCCTGATGGAAAAAGTTCTGAGCATCACCGGAATCGCCGCGCCTCTCGCCGAGTCGAACGTCGACACCGACCAGATCATCCCCGCGGTGTTCCTCAAGCGAATCACCAAGACCGGATTTGACGACGCGTTGTTCTACGCGTGGCGGCAGGATCCGGACTTCGTGCTCAACCGGCCGGAATTCCAGGGCGCGAGAGTGCTCATCGCCGGCCCCGATTTCGGCACCGGATCAAGCCGCGAGCACGCCGTCTGGGCGCTTCGCGACTTCGGCTTTGCTGCGGTGCTGAGCCCCCGGTTCGGCGACATCTTCCGGGGCAACTCGGGCAAGCAAGGCCTCCTCGCCGGCGAGATCAGCGAGGCGGATGCGGCCACGATCTGGGCGATAATCGACCGGTCGCCGGGCATCGAGGCGACGGTCGACCTGCTCGGGAAGACGGTCACCGTCGGCGATTTCAGCACGGGATTCCAAATCGACGACTACACTCGCTGGCGGCTGCTCGAAGGCCTCGACGACATCAGTCTCACATTGCGCGACGAGGCGCACATCACCCAGTTCGAGGACCGTCGGGAATCCTGGCGGCCGAGAACCCTCCCCGCCAAGTAATTCCTCCCCCACTAAAAAGTCAGCGCAGGTGTAATGCATGATTCCTCTCGTCACGGATGCCCACAAGGCAGGAGCACGTGTGGGCCTGAAATCAGACTCGATCGTGATCAACGGCGGCAAGCGCCTCGAGGGACGCATCGAGGTGCGGGGTGCGAAGAACCTCGCGACCAAGGCCATGGTCGCCGCGCTGCTGGGCGATACGCCGAGCCTGCTCAAAGGCGTTCCCGAGATCAGTGATGTCGGAGTCGTTCGCGGGCTCCTCGAGGTCTACGGGGTCAAGGTCACCAGTCCTGCACCGGGCGAGCTGAGCTTCGACACGAGCCGGGTGGAGAGTGCGCACTTCGCCGAGATCGACGCGCACGCGGGCGCCAGCCGCATCCCGATCCTGTTCTGCGGCCCCCTCCTGCACCGCCTCGGCGAAGCCCGCATCCCGGACCTGGGCGGATGCCGCATCGGCGACCGCCCGATCGATTTCCACCTCGACGCCCTGCGCCAGTTCGGTGCGGTCATCGAGAAGGGCTTCGAGGGCATCCACCTCACCGCGCCGGACGGCCTCACGGGCGCCGACATCGAGCTGCCCTACCCGAGCGTCGGGGCGACGGAGCAGGTGCTGCTGACCGCGGTGCTCGCCACGGGGACCACCGAGCTCAAGAACGCGGCCATCGAGCCGGAGATCATGGATCTCATCGCGATCCTGCAAAAGATGGGCGCGATCATCTCGGTCGAACCCAACCGCGTGATCCTCATCGAGGGTGTCGAACGGCTCGACGGCTACAATCACCGCGCCCTGTTCGACCGCAACGAGGTCGCCAGCTGGGCTGCGGCCGCGCTCGTCACCCAGGGCGACATCTTCGTCGGCGGGGCCCGCCAGACCGAAATGATGGCCTTCCTCAATGTCTTCCGCAAGGTCGGCGGCGCGTTCGATGTGCAGGAGGACGGTATCCGCTTCTGGCACCCGGGCGGTGACCTCAAGCCCGTCACCATTGAGACCGACGTGCACCCGGGGTTCATGACGGACTGGCAGCAGCCGCTCATCGTCGCCCTCACCCAGGCGCACGGAGTGTCGATCGTGCACGAGACGGTGTACGAGAACCGCTTCGGATTCACCGAGGCACTGAACGAGATGGGCGCGGAGATCGTCGTGCACAAGGAGGGGCTGCCCGACCACCCGCGCCGCGTCGCCCGCCGCGACTTCGAGCAGGCCGCCGTGATCACCGGCCCGACGAAGCTCCACGGAGCGAACATCTACGTTCCCGACCTCCGGGGAGGGTTCAGCCACCTCATCGCGGCGCTCAGTGCCGAGGGCCAGTCGGTCATCAGCAACATCGGCATCATCAGTCGCGGGTACGAGCACATCATCGACAAGCTCGAGACGCTCGGCGCCGACTTCGTCTACGAAGGCTGAGGTGACCCAGCACCCGTCCGAGAAGACTCCGATCTTCCGGTTCCTCGCTGTCCTGCTGCTGCCGTTCATGCACCTGGTGGCCCGCTATCGCATCCACGACGGCGACAAGATGCCGAAAACGGGTGCGTTCGTGCTTTCCCCGAATCACTACAGCGAGATCGACCCGGTCGTCATCGGCGTCGTCATGTGGAAGCTCGGGAGGATGCCGAGGTACTTGGCCAAGGCGAGCCTGTTCACGTACCCGGTGCTCGGCGCACTGCTGCGCGCCTCCGGTCAGATCCCGGTGGAGCGCGCCGGAGCCATGCGCGGCAACGACCCACTCGTCGCCGCACGCAAAGTCGTCGACGACGGGCTCGCCGTCGTGATCTACCCTGAGGGTTCGCTCACCCGCGACCCCGACATGTGGCCGATGCGAGGCAAGGCCGGAGCGGTGCGGATGGCGCTCGAAGCCGACATCCCACTCATCCCGATCGCCCACTGGGGCACCCAGCTCGTGATGCCCCGCTATGGCAAGCGCATCAGTCTCTTTCCCCGCAAAACAATCCACGTGAAGGTCGGCGACCCCGTCGACCTGTCGGCGTTCCGCGGCAAGCCGCTCGATGGCCAGGCGCTGGTCGCTGCGACCGCGCTCGTGATGGATGCCGTCACGGCATTGCTCGAGGAGCTGCGCGGCGAGAAGGCCCCGGCGCAGCGTTGGGACCCCTCGAAGAACAACCAGAAAGAGACCGGTCGCTTTTGATCAACACGATGCCCATCCGGATCGTCTCACCCGGATCCCGCCGTGTCGCCGTGCTCGGCGCCGGCAGCTGGGGGACCACCTTCGGCAAGATCCTCGCCGACGGGGGCTCCGACGTCGCGATCTGGGCTCGTCGCCCGGAGCTGGCGCGCGAGATATCGGAGAGCAAGCGAAACAGCGACTACCTGCCCGGCATCAACTTGCCCCGGCGTCTCTGGTCAAGCCCGCTGCTGACCGACGTGCTCGAGGGCGCCGAGTACGTGTTCGTATCGGTGCCGAGCCAATCGGTGCGGGAGAACCTGCTCATCGTGCGCGAGCTCATCCCGAAGGACACCATTGTCGTGAGCCTCATGAAGGGCGTGGAGAAGGGCACCGGGATGCGGATGAGCGAGGTGATCCGCGAGGTGCTCGACATCGACGAGGACCGCATTGCCGTGGCATCCGGCCCCAACCTCGCCCTCGAGATCGCGAGGGAGCAGCCGACGGCCGCGGTTGTCTCCTCGACAAGCTTGGAGACGGCGACGGCCGTCGCGATCGCCGCGACCAACCCGTACTTTCGCTCCTATGTCAACACCGATGTCATCGGCACGGAGTTCGGCGGCGTGCTCAAGAACCTCATCGCTGTGGCGATCGGCATCGTCGACGGCGTCGGCTACGGCGAGAACACGAAGGCCTCGATCATCACCCGGGGCCTCGTTGAGATGACCGACTTCGCGGTCGCTTATGGCGCGCGCCCGGAGACGCTCTCCGGCCTTGCTGGCCTGGGCGACCTGATCGCGACGTGCGAGTCGTCGCTCTCGCGCAACAACACCGCCGGGCGGCTGCTCGGCCAGGGCTACAGCTTCTCCGACGTCGTGGCGCAGATGAACCAGACTGCGGAAGGGCTCGCCTCGGTGGCCCCCGTGCTGCGGCTCGCCGAGGCTAAGCGCGTCGACATGCCCATCGTGTCGCAGGTGGCGCAGGTGCTGGCCGGCACGATGAACCCGCGTGACATCGCCCCCCACCTGACGACCGACAGCGACGAACCACGACCGGAGTCCTGAGTGGTGCACGACAGAGGCACCGGAAAGCTCGTCATCGCCGTTTTGTTCGGCGGCCGCTCGAGTGAGCACTCGATCAGCTGCGCGACGGCCGGGGGAGTGCTCGCGGCGATCGACCGCGGCAAATATGAGGTCATCCCGATCGGCATCACGGTCGACGGCGCATTCACCCTCCAGCCGGATGATCCCGCCGCGTTCGCCCTCGACGCGGAGACCCTCCCCAGCGTGCCCGACAACGGCACTCGCGTGCACTGGCCAGCCTCCTCGGTCTCGCGCGAGCTGACCGTCACGGATGCGGCGGGCGCGACTCGCGGCCTCGGCGACATCGACATCGTGTTCCCGATCCTGCACGGGCCGTTCGGCGAGGACGGCACCATCCAGGGTCTGCTTGAGCTCATCGGGCTGCCGTACGTCGGCGCCGGCGTGCTCGCGTCGGCCGTCGGCATGGACAAGCACTTCTCCAAGACCGTGCTGCAGCACTCCGGCATCGCCGTTGCCCCGTGGCGCACCGTATCCGCGCGCGAGTGGGCGGCGTCGCCCGACGTCGTCGCTTCGGCGGCCGATGCCCTCGGCTGGCCCGTGTTCGTGAAGCCGGCGCGCGCCGGCTCGAGCGTCGGGGTATCCCGGGCGGACTCGGTCGCAGACCTTCCCGCCGCCATGGCTGTCGCCCTGGCCGAAGACAGCAAGGTGCTCATCGAAGCGCGGCTTGTCGGCCGCGAGATCGAGTGTGGAGTGATCGGTGGACGACGCGGTGAGGCGCCTCGTGTCTCGGTCGCCGGCGAGATCATCGTTCGCGGCGCCGGCTTCTACGACTTCACCGCCAAGTACCTCGACCCCGGTGGTGTCGACCTCGTCTGCCCGGCCTCGCTGACGCCGGATGAGCTCGTCGAGATGCAGCGCCTCGCAGCGCTCGCCTTCGAGGCCATCGGGGCGGCCGGTCTCGCCCGCGTCGACTTCTTCCTCACCGACTCGGGCTTCGTCATCAACGAGCTCAACACGATGCCGGGATTCACCCCGATTTCGATGTTTCCCAAGTGCTGGATGGCCAGCGGGCTCAGCTACCCCGAGCTCATCGACGAGCTCATCGAGATCGGCCTCGAGACGGTGCGCTGAGCGCCAAGCCTGCCCTGGGGAGTGAACTCGCGAGGGTGATGGCCTGCAGCACCGGCCATTCGCGACCACGAGCGGCTGCCTGAGGTAGCGGAATCTGACGCTGAATGTGCACCCCATCATTGCAACCGGCGCCGTACGGTGGCGAGGGGATGTTGGGCCCAATGGACACTGGCGCTGCTGCCCGCCCGGAGTATGCTCACACCCAACCGCACCAGCAGTCGGCAGAACAAGCATCAGAAGAGGAATCATGCGCGCACAATTTACTGTCCCGGCACTCGCGGCCGTCGCCGTTATGCTTCTTGCCGGATGCGTCGACAACTCGACGCCCGGCACCGACACCGGCTCGCCCCGGGAGGTCACCGTCGACGAAGCCGCGGTAGCACTGCTTCCCGAGGACGTGGCGAGCTCCGGCACCCTCCTTGTCGGGACCGACCCGACGTACGCGCCCAATGAGTTCAAGGACGAGGCGGGAGCCCCGATCGGCTGGGGCATCGAGCTCGCCGAGGCCATCGCTGCGAAGCTCGGCCTCGAGCCGGAGTTCCAGGTCTCGAAGTTCGACAACATCATCCCGAGCGTGACGGGGGGCAAGGTCAACATCGGCATGTCGTCGTTCACCGACACGGTCGAGCGGCAAGAGCAGGTCGATTTCGTCAACTACTACACGGCGGGCATTCAGTGGGCCTCCGCCGCTGGAACCGACATCGACCCGGACGACGCGTGCGGGCTCAAGGTCGCCGTTCAGGCCACGACCTACGAAGACACCACCGAGGTGCCCGCCAAGAGCGAGGCGTGCGTCGCCGATGGCAAGCCCGCGATCGAGAAGATCCAGTTCGACACGCAGGATGCCGCGACGAACGCCGTTGTGCTCGGCCAGGCCGACGCCATGAGCGCCGACTCCCCGGTGACCCTGTACGCCATCGCTCAGACCGGGGACCAGCTGCAGTTGGCGGGGGACACCTTCGACGTGGCGCCGTACGGCGTAGCTGTGGGTAAGGACTCTGGCCTGGCCGAGGCCATCCAGGCCGCGTTGCAGGCGATGGTCGATGACGGAACCTACGGCGACATCCTCGACGAGTGGGGAGTCGCCGACGGCGCCATCGACGAGATCACGATCAACGCCGCCGCGAACGGATAACCGGGCATGAGCAGCGAGAGTCCCATCCAAGCCATCCGGTTGCGCCACCCGTGGCGCAACGTATTCGCGGTGGTCCTCATCGCCGGGGCCGTGCTGTTCATCGTCGACGCCGCCGGGCGGCCGGCCTACGACTGGCCTGCGGTCGCGCAGTATGTGTTCGACCGGCGCATCACCCAGGCCGCGGTCAACACGCTGCAGCTGACTGTCTACTCGATGATCATCGCGATCGTGCTCGGTGTGATCCTCGCGATCATGCGGCTCTCCCCGAACCCGGTCGTCACAAGCGTGGCGTGGTTCTACCTCTGGGTTTTCCGGGGAACCCCCGTGTATGTGCAGCTCGTGTTCTGGGGCCTGCTGTCGATCATCTACCAGAGCATCGACATTGGCATCCCATTCATGGAGCCGTTCTACTCGTTCCAGACCAACGCGGCGCTCAACACGTTCACGCTCGCCATCATCGGGCTCGCCCTCAACGAAGCGGCCTACATGGCCGAGATCGTGCGCGCCGGGCTGCTTTCGGTTGACCGCGGCCAAGAGGAAGCCGCGAGGGCCCTCGGCATGGGATGGTTCCAGACCATGCGCCGGGTCATCGTGCCGCAGTCGATGCGCATCATCATCCCGCCGACCGGCAACGAGGTGATCTCGATGCTCAAGACGACGTCGCTGGTCACGGCCGTGCCCTATAGTTTCGATCTCTACACGCGGTCGAGGGACATTTCGGCGGAGACCTTCAACCCCATCCCCATGCTCATCGTCGCGTCGTTGTGGTACCTGTTCTTCACCTCCATTCTGATGGTGGGCCAGCACTTCCTCGAGAAGCGCTTCGCCCGCGGCGTCGGCGACCGCCGCCCGGACAAGAGGGGCAGCGCGCCGACCGGGACCGGAGCGGTGCCGCTGGTCACGGGCACCCACCCGACGGTCGTTGCGCCGACCCCGACCACGAACCCGCCGTCGGGGCCGGGCGGGGAAGGCCCCAGATGAACCCGAGCGAGGCAACCGTCAGATCCGGGCACGGGTCCGTTCCTCCCATGGTGCGCGCCGAGGGCGTCTCCAAGAGCTTTGGGTCGAACGAGGTGCTCAAGGGGATCTCGCTCGAGGTGAAGCGCGGCGAGGTGCTGTGCCTGGTCGGCCCATCCGGGTCGGGCAAGTCCACCTTCCTGCGCTGCATCAACCACCTCGAGGTCGTCTCTGCCGGGCGCCTCAGCGTCGACGGAGAGCTCATCGGGTACCGAGAGGCGAACGGCAAGCTCTACGAGCTGCGGCCGAGAGAGGCCGCCCGGCAGCGTCGCGATATCGGCATGGTTTTCCAGCGGTTCAACCTCTTCCCTCACATGACGGCGATGCAGAACGTGATGGAGGCGCCGCTGCGGGTGAAGGGAGAGAACAAGGCACTGGCCGAGCAGAAGGCCAGGGACCTGCTCGACCGCGTCGGGCTCGCCGACCGCCAGGACTACTTTCCCGCGCACCTATCCGGTGGACAGCAGCAGCGCGTCGCGATCGCGCGCGCACTGGCGATGGAGCCGAAGCTCATGCTCTTCGACGAGCCCACGAGCGCGCTCGACCCTGAGCTGGTCGGTGAGGTTCTCGACGTGATGAAGGGGCTCGCCGCCGACGGCATGACGATGATCGTCGTCACCCATGAAATGGGCTTCGCGCGTGAGGTCGCCGACTCCCTCGTGTTTATGGATGCCGGGGTCGTCGTCGAGACCGGCGACCCGGCTGAGGTGCTCGCGAACCCGCAGCACCAGCGCACGAGGGCGTTTTTCTCGAAAGTGCTATAGCAGCTAAGGCTGCGGCCTCAGTACGGCGTCGTCGTCGATAGTGGCGTCCTCGGGGGAGGTGCAGGCACCGACCACAGGGCTGTACCCGACGGAGTTCGCGAGCGCGTTGAGCGCATTCGAGTCCGATGTGACGAGGTCGACGACGACCTGAACGGCGGGATCGCGGCCGTAAGTCGTGAACACCCCGCGGCCCTCCTCGGAATCGTCCACAAGCCAGTCGACGCCGTCGATCGTGACGCAGCGCTGCGTCGATGGACCGGGAACCGCGACACCGCAGGTGAGCAGGATGACCGCCGGGTCGCCCCACGCCCCGGTCCCCTGAGCGTCGGTCTCGCGCCGCTCGTGCCCGTCGATGTCGTCCGGCAGGCGCACCACGATCTCGGCGCAGACGGGGTTCGTGGTGTCCTCCGCGGCCTGCATCGGCACCGCTGCGGTACAGCCCGCCAGCGAGCCCAGAATCAACAGAATGGCTGCGGTCTTCACCACTGGCCCGCGCATCGACTTCACTCGGATCAGGCTACCGTTTGATTCATGACGGTTCCTGACACGCTCGGCGGCATCGGCGAGATCGCAACGCTCGCCCGCATCTTCCCCCGGCTGCCTCAGGCCGCCGCGCAACTGCTCGGCCCCGGTGACGACGCTGCCGTCATCGCAGCACCCGACGGGCGCTTCGTCGTGACGACCGACATGATGATCCACGGCCCGGACTTCCGCCTCGCCTGGTCCACTCCCCGCGACCTCGGCTGGAAGGCCGCGGCATCCAACCTGTCCGACGTGGCCGCGATGGGCGCCGTTCCGACCGCGCTCGTTGTCGCGATCGCAGCGCCGTCGCACTCGCCCGTCGCGCTGCTCGAGGGCATCGCCGACGGACTCCGGGAGGCGTGCGAGGCGCTGTGGCCCGGATGCGGCGTTGCCGGCGGCGACCTGTCCGTGTCGAGCACCCTCACGATCGCGGTCACGGCGTTCGGTGACCTCGAGGGCCGCGATCCCGTGCTGCGCTCCGGCGCGAGCACAGGCGACGTGCTCGCCGTGTCGGGCGAACTCGGCAGGGCTGGTGCCGGGCTTCGGCTGCTCTTCGAGGGCGGCGTCGATGAGCGGGGGGAGCCGGATGCCGCCGCGGCAGCATCCGTGCGAGCCGAGAATCCCGACCTGGTCGGCGCCCAGCTTGCGCCCGCCCCGCCGATCGCGGACGGCCGTGCCGCCGCACTCGCTGGCGCGACGGCGATGCTCGACCTGAGCGACGGGCTGGCGATCGATGCGCTCCGCCTCGCCAGCGCGAGCGGCGTACGACTCGACTTCGCATCGGCGGCCCTCGGTGATGACCTGCGGCTCGCGCTCGAAGGAGGGGAGGACCACTCCCTGCTCGCGACGTTCCCCCCGCACGTGACGCTGCCGGGCGGGTTCCGGGCGATCGGTATCGTGCAGGCCGGCGACGGGCTTGCCGTGGATGGGGACCCGTATGTGGGGAGTGCCGGGTGGGACCCGTACCGCGGCTGGAACGGCGCGTCGGGCTAGGAGCCCCGCAGCCACCACAGGGTGGTGTCGCCGTAGTTCTTCCGCTTGTCGAGCTCGAGGCCGGCGGGCAGCACGGGCTCGACTGACCGTGAGCTGCGTTCGACCATGACGATCGCGTCGGGCGCGAGCCGCGGCACGAGCTCGGCCAGGGCGCCAGTGAGCTCGCTCTCGCCGAGGTCGTAGGGCGGATCGAGGAAGACGAGGTCGAACTCCTCGCCGCTCGCGCCGAGGAACGCCTGAACCGTCTGGGCGCTCACCTGGACGACCGGCGCGCCCACTCTCGGTGCGCTCTTCAGCACGACGACCGCGTTCTTTCGGCAGGTGGCAGCCGCGGAGGTGCTCTTCTCGACGAGCGTCACCCGGGATGCGCCCCGGCTCGCGGCCTCGAGGCCGAGCGCCCCGGAGCCGGCGTAGAGGTCGAGCACTCTCGTGCCCCGGATCGCGTCGCGAGAGTCGAGCGCGGAGAAGATCGCCTCGCGAACGCGGTCGCTCGTCGGCCGGGTGTCCGAGGTGGGCACGGCGATCGTGAGTGAGCCGGCGAAGCCCGAGATTATGCGCGTCATCTCCTTCACCGTACCCACCCGGGCCACCTGCTGTAGAACATCCACAAACGGTTGGTCCCCAATCAGTGGATCATCCACACTGGCGGCATGGCCACAGTCGACCGCTCCATCAAGCCCTCCTTCACCAAGTCGCTCTTCCTCGGACGCGTCGCGTCTGAGCTCGTGCTGCCGTACCCGGTGATGGTGGGAGCCGAGCGCGAGAAGGTCGGCCGCCTCGCGGCAGCCGCCCGCGACTACCTCGCCAACGTCTACGACCCCGCGAAGGCCGAACGCGACGGCTGGGTCGGCGACGACACGATCCGCGACCTCGGCGAACTGGGCCTGCTCGGCCTCTTCGTCGACGAGCAGTATGGCGGGCAGGGGCTCAGCCAGAGCGGATACTGCCGCGTCATGGAGGAATTCGGCCGCGTCGACGGCGCCCTCGCGGTCGTCATGGGTGTGCACCAGTCCATCGGCACCAAACCCATCTACCTCTACGGCACCGACGAGCAGAAGGCCCGCTGGCTGCCGGACCTCGCGGCCGGCCGCAAGCTCGCCGCATTCGTGCTCACCGAACCGAATGTGGGGTCCGACGCCTACAACCTCGAGACCCGCGCCGAGCGCCAGCCCGATGGGTCCTGGCTCCTCAACGGCGAGAAGCGCTGGATTGGCAATGGTGCCGGTGATGTTCTCACGGTCTTCGCCCGATCCGAGCTCGGTCACGTCGCCCTCGTCGTCGAGAAGGGCATGGGGGGGCTCAGTACCGGACCGCGCTTCGAGACCCTCGGACTCAAAGCCAACCGGCTGCAGCGCGTGCGATTCGACAACGTTCGCGTGCCGGCCGAGAACCTCCTCGGCGACGCCGGCGACGGTTTCCGCATCGCCATGAACACCCTCAACAACGGGCGAATGTCGATGGGCACGTCGATCGCGGGCGGCATGAAGCGGTTCCTCGACCTCACCCTCGAGCACGCGACCACCCGGCGCCAGTTCGGCCGGCCACTCATCGACTTCGAGCTGGTCGAGGAGAAGGCAGCGTGGATGACCGGCCAGATCTACGGCCTCGAGTCGATGTCGTACCTCACGACCGGCCTCGTCGACCTCGGCGCCGCCGACTTCTCGCTCGAGTCGGCCATGACTAAGGTCGTCGCGAGCGACGTCGGCTGGAAGGGCCTCAACAAAGCGTTCCAGGTGCACGGTGGGACGGCGTACATGGACGACCACCCGCTCTCGAAGGCACTGCGCGACTTTCGCATCTTCCCGATCTTCGAGGGCGCGAACGACGTCATGCGCGCGTTCGTCGCCCTGGGCGGGCTCAAGGCGCTCAGCGAGGACCTCCCCGATATGCGCTCGCTCAGCATCGGCGACCCGGCGAAGGCCATCGGAGTGCTCGCGCCCTACGTCTCCGGCCGCATCAACCGGGCCATCCGCCCCGGTCGCCTCGTCGGCGCCCACCCGGTGTTCGCAAAGCACAACGCCGCGGTGACCGAGCAGACCGTGCGGCTGCGCGACGCGGCGGAGGCGGCGCTGCGCAAGCACGGCAAAAAGGTGCAGGAGAAGCAGCTGCTGCAGAAGCGGCTCACCGCCGTCGCCTCGGGTATCTACTCGCAGGTCGCCGTGATCGGCCGTGCCTCCGCGACGTTCGAACGCGACGGGCTGCAGGTGTCGGGCGCGGAGAAGACCGTCGCGATCCACTTCCTCAAGCGCAGCCAGCGCGAGGTGGCCCGGCAGCTCCGATCGCTCGAGATCAACGACGACCGCCACACGACCCAGATCGGCACCTCGACCCGACAGACCGGCGGCTACGCCTTCGATCTCTGACGACGCGGGGCAACCCCGGCGCGAATTCCGCACGGTCGGGCTAACGTTCACGCATGGCATCCGATTTCCTGAAGCGCTTCCGCGGATTCGCCGCCGCGCGGAAGTCCACCCAGGAGCAGCCGGAGCCCGTTGCGGTCGCCGCGAGCGCTCCAGGGCCCCGCGCCTCCCACATCGTCGATAACGGCGTCTACCTCGAGGGGATGCGGATCGCCTCGCCGGGCACCGTGCACGAGACGGTCGTCGAGCTCGACCGCCACCCCGGCTCGCTCGGGTGGATCGGCCTGTACCGTCCGGACGCGACCGAGCTGCACGAGCTCGCCCGCCAGTTCGGCCTGCACGAGCTCACCCTCGAAGACGCGATCAACGCTCGCCAGCGTCCCAAGGTCGAGCAGTACGACGGGATCACCTTCCTGGTGCTGAAGGCCGCACGGTACATCGACGAGACCGAGACGGTCGAGTTCGGGGAGCTTCACCTGTTCGTCGGCCCGAACTTCGTCATCACCCTCCGCCACGCCGAAGCCCCCGACCTGCCGAGTGTCCGCTCCCGGCTCGAATCCCATCCGCAGTTGCTCGCCCGCGGCACTGACGCAATCCTCTACGGCATCCTCGACGCGGTCGTCGACGGCTACCGGCCCGTCGTCGAAGGACTCGAGAACGACATCGCCGAGATCGAGGCGCAGGTATTCGACGGGCACCGGAACGTGTCCCGGCGCATCTACGAGCTCACCCGCGAGGTCATCGAGTTCCAGCTGGCTGTGCTCCCCCTCTCCGACATCCTCGATACCGTCACGGAGACGTTCGACCAGAACACCGACGACCCGGCGCTGCGCCAGTACCTGCGTGACGTCGCCGACCACGTTGCACGGGTCAGCGAGCGTGTCGACCGGTTTCGGCAACTCCTGCGAGACATCCTCACCGTCAACGCGACCCTCGTCGCGCAGCGCCAGAACGACGAGATGCAGCGGGTCGGCGTCGCGAGCAACCTGCAAGCGGACCAGACCCGCAAGATCTCGGGGTGGGCGGCGATCCTGTTCGCGCCGTCCCTGATCGGGTCGCTGTACGGGATGAACTTCCAAAACATGCCGGAGCTCGACTGGTACTACGGGTACCCGTTTTCGATCGCCCTGATGATCGCGGTGAGCGGCGCGCTCTACGTCATCTTCCGGGGGCGCGACTGGATCTGATCCGCGTTCGAGAACTGACGGTGGTGGCGAATACGATCGAGGCATGCCCGGATCGCCGCTCGATGCCAAGCTCAGCAGCGCGCTCGGCGGGCGCACGGCCGCGGCACTGAAGAAGGGCCTCGGTCTCGACACCGTCGGCGACCTGCTCAGCCACTACCCGCGGCGATACGCCAAGCGCGGCGAGCTCAGCGCCGTCACCGATCTGCCCACCGATGAGAACGTGACGATCGTGGCGCAGGTGCGCGGGGTGAGCGAGCGCCGCATGAAGGCGAGGAGCGGCTCAATTCTCGAGGTGAGGATCAGCGACGGCACCGGCATCCTCACCCTCACCTTCTTCAATCAGCCCTGGCGCCGGGCCGAGCTGGTCACGGGAGCGCGGGGAATCTTCGCCGGCAAGGTCACCTACTACAAGGGCACGAGGCAGCTCGCGCACCCCGACTACGAGCTCTTCCCGCCCGACGAGGAGCGCTCCGCCGATGACGCGAAGGCCTGGGCGGACGTCCCTATCCCGATCTACGCGGCCACGGCGTCCGTCGCCTCCTGGCAGATCCAGAAGTCGATCGGGGTGGTGCTCGACACGCTCCCACCGCTCGACGACCCGGTGCCCGGCGGTGTGCGCTCCGCCCGCAAGCTCATGAGCTACTCCCGCGCGGTGGAACTCATCCACCGCCCGTTGAAAGACGCCGACTGGGGCGCCGCACGCACAACGCTGCGGTTTCAGGAGGCGTTCGTGCTGCAGTGCGCCCTCCTCGAGCAGCGCGCATTGCTGCGCCTGCAGCTGGCCGAACCGCGCATCCCCGCCGAGGGCGGGCTGCTCGACCGGTTCGATCTGAGAATGCCGTTCACCCTCACCGGTGACCAGACGAGCGTCGGCGCGGAGGTATCTTCCGACCTCGCGGCGGCGGTGCCGATGAACCGCCTCGTCCAGGGGGAGGTGGGCTCCGGCAAGACCATCGTCGCCCTGCGCGGGATGCTCGCCGTCGCCGAGTCCGGCGGCCAGTCGGCGCTGCTCGCCCCGACGGAGGTGCTCGCCGGCCAGCACCTGCGGTCGATCGTAAAGACCCTCGGGCCCGACCTCGCCGCGGAGTTGCGGCCGACTCTTGTCACTGGGCAGCTCACGGTGGCCGAGAGGCGCAAGGCCATGCTCGCGGTCGTGACCGGGCAGGCGCGCATCGTCATCGGAACCCACGCGCTGCTGAGCGAGAGCCTCGACTTCTTCGACCTCGGCCTCGTCGTCGTTGACGAGCAGCACCGGTTCGGCGTCGAGCAGCGCGAAGCCCTGCGCCGCAAGGGCCAGACGCCGCCGCACGTGCTCGTGCTGACCGCGACCCCGATTCCGCGCACGGTCGCGATGACGGTGTTCGGCGACCTCGATGTCTCGACGATCGCCGAGCTTCCGTCCGGCCGCATCCCGATCGAGACCCACGTGGTGCCCCTCGCCGAGAAGCCGGGCTGGGCGCCGCGCATCTGGCAGCGCGTCGCCGAGGAACTCGCGCTCGGGCGGCAGGCCTTTGTTGTCTGCCCCGCGATCGACAGCGCCGTCGTCGAGGCGGAGGAGGGCGGGGCTCCGGCGAGCGCGAATGCTGCCGACCCGGCGGCGCCCCGCGCGAATGTCACCGATACCCTCGCCGAGCTCCGCGCCAACCCGCGGTTGGCCTCGGCCCGCATTGCGGAGCTTCACGGCCGTATGCCGAGCGACCTCAAGGACGCCACGATGCGTGCGTTCGCGGCCGGTGAGATCGATGTGCTGGTCGCGACCACCGTGATCGAGGTCGGGGTCGACGTGCCCAACGCGTCGGTCATGGTCGTGCTGGATGCGGATCGATTCGGGGTCTCCCAGCTGCACCAGCTGCGCGGCCGCGTCGGTCGGGGCGGCGTGCCGGGGCTCTGTCTGATGGTCACCGGGGCCGAGGGAGAGACACTCGCGCGGGAACGGGTCGAGGCGGTGGCGTCGACTCTCGACGGTTTCGAGCTCGCCCAGAAAGACCTCGAACTGCGACAGGAGGGCGATGTGCTCGGCAACCTGCAATCCGGCGGCCGCTCGTCGCTGCGGCTGCTGCGGGTTGCGAAAGATGGAGTGCTGATCACCGAGGCGAGACAGATCGCGGCGGAGCTGATCGATTCCGACCCGACCCTCGCGGCGCATCCGCACCTGCGCGACGCCCTCTCGCGCAGGCTCGACGAGGCCAGCCGGGACTTCCTCGCGAAGAATTGACCGGATACCGGATGGCCCGCCGCGTCACCTGTCGGTAACGCTGGCCGGATAGGGTGAAGCAATGAGCAGGATCGCCGTCGTCCCTGGTTCCTTCGACCCCGTGACCCTCGGTCACCTGGATGTGATCGAACGTGCATCGCGGATTTTCGACAAGCTCCACGTGCTCGTCGTGCACAACCCGGGTAAGGCGGCCATGCTGCCCGTCGCCCAGCGGGTCGCGCTGATCGAGAAGTCGATCTCCGACGCCGGGTTCGACGGCAACATCACCGTCACCTCCTGGAGCGTGGGACTGCTCGTGGACTACTGCCTCGACGTCGGCGCCACGGTGCTCGTGAAGGGCGTGCGCTCCCAGGTCGACGTCGCCTACGAGACGCCGATGGCGATCGTCAACCGCAACCTCGCGGGGGTGGAAACCGTCTTCATGCTTCCCGACCCCGGCCACGCACACGTCTCCAGCTCGCTCGTACGGCAGGTCGCGGCTCTCGGCGGCGACGTGAGCCCGTACGTGCCCGCCGCCGTCTACGAGTTCCTGCAAAATCCGCGCGGTTAGGATCGGCCCATGAGGCAGTTGCAGATCGGCTTCGCCGCCATGCTCGAGCAGTTCCACCCGACCGAGGCCGTCGCGCTGAGCGCCTATGCCGAGAGCCGCGGCTTCACCGGGGTCATGGCCGCCGACCACTTTCAGCCGTGGGTCCCAGCTCAGGGACAGAGCGCCTTCGTCTGGAACGTTCTCGCGGCCGTCGGCGAGCGCACGACCGGCGACTTCGGCCCGGGCGTGACCGCGCCGACCTTCCGCTGGCACCCCGCGATGGTCGCGCAGGCGAGCGCGACGCTCGCGGCGATGTACCCCGGTCGTCACTGGCTCGGGCTCGGGTCCGGCGAAGCACTCAACGAGCACGTCGTCGGCGGGTACTGGCCGGAGGCGCCCGAGCGCATCAACCGCATGTTCGAGGCGATCGAGATCATCAATAAGCTCTTCAGCGCGTCGCTCGCGGGCAAGGACACCAAGCACTCCGGCCAGTACTACAAGCTCGAATCGACGAGGCTGTGGACGATGCCCGCGGTCGCGCCGCAGATTCTGGTGGCGTCGGGCGGGCCCGTCACCGCCAAGCGCGCCGGCCGGCACACCGACGGACTCATCACGGTCGGCGCCCCGCTGCAGAAGGTCTCCTTGCTCATCAACAAGTTTGCGGAGGGTGCGCGGGAGGTCGGAAAGGACCCGGAGGCAATGCCGAAGGTGCTCCAACTGCACCTCAGCTGGGCGCCGACGCACGAGGAGGCGCTCCGCAACGCCATGGTCGAGTGGCCCAACGGGGCGATGAAGTTTCCCAAGGCCGACATCCGCTCCCCGTTCGAGCTCGAGCAGATGGCGAAGATGGTGCGCCCGGACGACTTCGAGGGGCGCCTGGTCATCTCGGAAGACCCCGACGTGCACCGCCAGTACATCCAGGGATTCGTCGACCTCGGTTTCGACCGCATCTACCTGCACAACGTCGGGCGCAACCAGCGCGAGTGGATCGACGTCTTCGGGCGCGATGTGCTCCCGCGGCTGGTGCGCTAGGTGTTCTCGGCCTGGGCCGTCGCCGACATCCCCGAGATTGTGGCCGGGGTCGACCTCGCCGCGGTCATCGGCGACGCGATTTCGCACACGGAGGAAGGGCTCGCCGACGGCGACATTCTCTCGATCACGAGCAAGATCGTCTCCAAGGCCGAGGGGCGCAGCGTCGCCGCGGAGGATCGGGAAGACGCCATCACCGCGGAGACGGTGCGCATCGTCGCGACGCGCGAGTATCCGGGTGGCGTCACCCGTATCGTCGAAAACCGGCAGGGCCTGGTGCTCGCTGCTGCGGGCGTCGACTCCAGCAACACCCCCGATGGCACGGTTCTGCTGCTGCCGCTCGACCCGGATGCCTCGGCGCGCTCACTCTGCTCGGCGATCCGCACCCGGTTCGGTGTTCGCGTCGGCGTCATCATCACCGACACCCTCGGCCGTGCCTGGCGCGAGGGGCAGACCGACGTCGCCATCGGGGCGGCGGGCGTGCGAGTGATCGACGATCTGCGCGGATCGACGGATGCCGGAGGCCGCGCGCTCAACGTGACCCTGCCCGCCGTCGGCGACGAGATCGCCGGAGCCACCGACCTCGTCAAGGGGAAGGCTGCGGGCCTCCCGGTGGCGATCGTGCGCGGACTGGGTCATCTCGTCAGCAGCCTCGACGAGCCGGGCGCCGTCGCCCTCGTGCGCCCGGCCGCCCAGGACATGTTCCGCCTGGGCTCCGACGAGGCCTACGCCAGAGGGTTCGCCGCGGGCCGCACCGACCCGTCGAGCTAACTTTTCATCACTTTTTGGGTGCTCCCGATAAAACGCTGGGAGCGTTCACGCAACCATCTGGCAGACTTGCCACGACGACAGCGATAGGAATGGTGAGGGCACCGGTGAGCAGCATTCCGCGTGAGATTGAAGATGATCTCGCCGAGGTACACAGCGAGCACTCCGCGACCCTGTCGGCGGCCGAGTTCCAAGCGCTCAGCGGCGCGATCATCGACAGCGTCGAGCGGGTCATCGACGGCAAGCGCACCCCCGTCGAGCTCGCCCTCACCGTGCTCCTCGCCGAGGGGCACCTCCTGATCGAGGATGTCCCCGGTGTCGGCAAAACGATGCTCGCGCGAGCGCTCGCGCGATCGGTCCACTGCACGGTCAACCGCATTCAGTTCACCCCCGACCTTCTTCCCTCCGACATCACGGGGGTATCGATCTTCAACCAGGGCTCGCGGGAGTTCGAGTTCAAGCCGGGCCCTGTCTTCGCGAATATCGTCATCGGCGACGAGATCAACCGCGCGAGCCCCAAGACGCAGTCAGCGTTGCTCGAGAGCATGGAGGAGCACCAAGTTACCGTCGATGGCGTGACCCATGTGCTCGCCGCCCCCTTCACCGTCGTCGCGACCCAGAATCCGGTCGAGATGGAGGGCACCTACCCGCTTCCGGAGGCGCAGCGGGACCGATTCATGATCCGCATCTCGATGGGGTACCCGGATGCCGCGGCCGAGCTGGCGATGCTTCGCCAGCGGGAGTCCAGCAGCCCCCTCGACACTCTGGAGGCGGTCGTCACTACCGAGCAGCTGCTCGCGATGATCCACACAGTCAGGGGGGTGTTCGTCTCGCGCGCCGTTGAGCAGTACGCCGTTGCGATCGCACAGGCGACCCGGAACGACCGCGAACTCCGCCTCGGCGCCAGTCCTCGCGCGACCCTCCAGCTGGTGCGCGCGGCGAAAGCCCGCGCGGCCCTCGACGGCCGCGAGTTCGTGCTGCCCGACGACATCGACGCGCTCACCGTGCCGGTGTTCGCCCACCGTCTCATCCCCTCGTCGCGTCTGTCGGGAGGGGCGAGCGCCGCGCAATCAAGCTCACTTGCCGATGTGATCTACCGAATCCTCGCGGCTACCCCGGTGCCGCTCGGCTCCGCTTGAGGCCGTGATGGCCCGACTTCGACCGATCCGGTTCTCGCGTTCCGCGCGGCTCACACCGAGAGGCGCGACGCTCGCTGTCGTCGGAGTCGCGAGCGTCGTCGGCGCCTACGCGAGCGGGCGGCCGGAGCTGCTCTCTCTCGGCTGCCTCACCCTGCTGCTGCCGGCCCTCGCGGTTGTCTTCGCGAGATTCCGGCGCGTCGGACTCACCGTCTCCCGCTCGTTCCGGCCGGAGCCCGTCGGCGTTGGGCAACCGGCCGTCGTCGAGCTCACGATCGCGAACAGTGGGCGGAGGCCGACCCCCCAGATCGAGTGGCGTGACCACCGGCCGTGGGTCAGCGGTGACACAGGGTCGAGAATGCTGCCGGCACTCGCCGCCCGCGGGTCCCGCGGGGCCACCGCCCGGCTGCGGTATGAGTTGGTTCCGCCGCGCCGCGGAGAATTCCCGATCGGCCCGCTCGGTCTTCGCCTCGCCGACCCGTTCGGCCTCGCGAAGGGGGAGGTCGCTGTCGGCGCAATGGACGTGCTGCTCGTCACCCCGGTCATCCGAGAGCTCCCCGACACGGGGCTGGCGGTCTTCGCGAGTGAGGGGGCGTCGCTGCTCGTGCGCCGCTCGATCGGGGGCGAGGACGACCTCTCCACCCGTGCGTATCGCACAGGCGATGCGATGCGGAGGGTCCACTGGCGCGCGACGGCCAGGCACGGCGAGCTCATGGTCAGGCAGGAGGAACCGCGCAGCCACGCTGAAGCGCGCATCATTCTCGACACTCGCGGCACCGGGTACGCTGACCACCAGCCCGGCAGGCCGAGTGACGAGCTGGAGAGTGAGTCCTTCGAGCTGGCGGTGTCCCTCGCCGCGTCGATCGCCCTGCACCTCGCGCGCGGCGGTTTCGCGGTCGACTTCATCGAGACGGGCGAGCGGCAGCTCGCACCGGTGTCACCGACGGAGCCCTTCGTGCGTTCGCTCGCCACCATTGCACTCACCAGCGCCACCGGTGAGTACCCGGTCGGGTCCCCGCTTACCAGCACGCGGCCGGATCGCACTCACGGATCGGTCTTCGCGGTCCTGTCTGATGCAGACGCAGCGACAATCGAGCGGCTCGTCGCCCAGCGCAGCGGCTTCGACCTCGCCGCCGCGTTCGTCGTCACGTGGCGCGAGTCCTCCACGCTCGAGACTCTGCGCCGAGCGGGTTGGACGTGCGTGCCGGTCGCCCTTGGCGACGGAGTCGAGGATGCCTGGCGCGCGGTCGCGGATCTGAAGGGCGCGCGCCGTGGCCGCTGAGCGACGGGGATCTCCTGTGAAATGGCAGGTGAGCCTTGCCCTGTTGCTGGCGATCGCCGTCGCGACGGGAGGCCTCCATGTGCTCTTCGCCGACCAGACCTGGTGGCTTCTCGTGTTCTTCGTGCTGACCGCGGTGCTGGGGGCGGCGGCCGCGGCGAGAGCGTTCTCCCGCCGCTGGTTCGTTCCGCCCGCCGCCGCAGCGGCAACCCTCGTCGTGCTCGTGACCCTGCTGTTCGCCCCCGGCACCGCGCTGCTGGCCGTCATCCCGACCTTCGACACCATCAGGGCCTTCGGTGCACTGTTCGGCGAGGCGGGCACGTCCATCTATCTGCAGTCCATCCCGGCGAACGCGGACGCATCGATCGTGTTCGTGCTGTGCTTCGGGGTCGGCGCGATCGCCCTCCTCTGCGATGTGCTCACCGTCACCCTCGCAAGGCCGGCGCTCGCCGGAATCCCGTTGCTCGGGGTGCTCGCCATCCCCGCCGTCACCGCACGGGACGCCACCGACCTGTTCGTGTTCGCTCTCTGCGCCGCAGCCTTCCTCGTGCTGTTGGTCGTGGGCGGGCAGAGCAGACAGCCCGGCCTCGCCGTCGGCATCGGCGCCGCTGCGATTGTCGGAGCGCTCGCCCTGCCCCTCGTACTCCCGGCGGTGGTGTCCTCGGCTGCCGGGTCGCCCGGCCTGTCGACCGGGGTGAATCCGGTGCTGAGCCTTGGCGACGACCTGCGGCGGTCCTCCGAACGGCAGGTTCTCAGCTACAGCACCGCGTCGGGTGAATCGCACTATCTGCGGCTCGTCAGCCTCGAGAACTTCACCGGTGCCCAGTGGGCCCCCACCGAGCGGGAAATTGACCGGGATAACTCCATCGCGGCCTTCGCGCCTCCGCCTGGGCTGTCAGACGCCGTCCCGACCGCGGAGGAGTTCACGAGTATCGACATCGGCAACCTCTCGAGCCGCTGGCTTCCCGCGCCCTACCCGCCGCGGAGCATCGAGGGGGTCGCCAGGGACTGGTTCTGGGAGCCGGGTGGTTTCTCGGTCTCGAGCCCGAACGACACCGCTCGCGGGCAGGACTACGTGGTCGAGAGCCTCATCGTGCAGCCGACTCCCGAGCAGCTGCTCGCGGCGGGCACTGTCGTCGCGACCGATTTCGAGAAGTATCTCGAACTGCCGGAGGACCTGCCGACCGTCATCTCCGAGACCGCGGCCGGCATCGCGGCGACGGCGCCGACCAACTACGAGAAGGCGATCGTGCTACAGGAGTTCTTCCGATCGGGGGAGTTCACCTACTCCGAGGACGCGCCGGTCGAGGGGGACTTCGACGGCACCGGAATGGACGTCGTGGCGACGTTCCTCGAACTGCGTTCTGGCTACTGCGTGCAGTTCGCCTCCTCGATGGCGGTGATGGCACGGAGCCTCGGCATCCCCGCCCGCGTCGTCGTCGGGTTCCTGCCGGGCACACCGGCCGCCGCCGAGGGAGACAGCGGCTTCACCGTCACCACCCACGACCTGCACTCCTGGCCCGAGCTGTACTTCGAGGGGATCGGCTGGGTCCAGTTCGAGCCGACCCCCGGCCGCGGCTCGCTCGGCGACTACGCCGACGTGAGCGTTGAGGGAGTGCCGGTTCCGGTCCCCTCGCCAGCGGCATCCGCTCCCACACCGTCCCCGTCGGGGCCGCTCGATGACGCCGTCGATCGAGGGATCGAGAACGACGGCGTTTCCGTCTCCTCCGCGACCCAGACCGCGCTCCCGCGACTTCTCCTCGCCCTGCTCATCGTCGCCGGACTCTCGCTGCTGCCCGCATCCGTGCGCCTGTTGCAGCGGATGCGCCTCACACGGCGTCTCGTCGCAGGCGAGGCGAGTGCGATTGATGCCTGGGACGAGGTACTCCGTACCGCGGTCGACTTCCAGCTCCCCGTCGTCCGCACCGCGACCCCGCGCGAGAACGCTGCTGCGATCGGCGCCTCTAGTACCGCCCTGGCCCGCCTGCTGTCGGCCGTCGAACATGAGGGGTACTCCCAGACGACGATCACCGAACCGGGCTCTCTCGCGAGCGTGCTCGACGGTTTCCGAGCCGAGGTGCACGCCGGCGCACGCACCCGCGCGCGGCTTCTCGCGAGCTTCTACCCGGCGTCGCTCTGGCGACGTGTGAAGCGCCCCGGGCGGCCATCGTGAACTGGACGATCGTGATCCCGGTCAAGCGGCTCGACGAGGCGAAGAGCCGGCTGCGCCCGGACCTTGCGGATGTCGCCGACCTCGCGCTCGCCTTCGCGACTGACACCATCGTTGCGGCCCGGAACAGCGTGCTGGTGGAGGAGGTCATCGTCGTCACGCCCGATGCGCGGGTCTCGGAGCGGGCGACGGCGCTGGGCGCGTGGATCGTGCCCGACCCCGGCACGGGGCTCAACGCGGCCGCGACGGCGGGCATCCGTGCCGCGCGCACGCGCGCCGTCGCGGTGCTCACGGGAGATCTCCCCGCCCTCGACACCGCAGACCTCGACAGCGCCCTGAGGCTCGCCGAACTGTTCGAGTTGTCGGTGGTGGCCGATCACAGTGGCGTCGGAACGACCTTCATCGCCTCCTCGAACGGGGCCGCGCTCGAACCACGGTTCGGGCCCAGCTCGCGGGAGCGGCACGAGGCGGCGGGCCACGCCGTCCTGGCGATCCCGGTGGGGTCGGCGCTGCGCTGGGACGTCGACACCGTCACCGACCTCGCGACGGCGCTGACCCTCGGAATCGGCGAAGCCACGGCCAGCGTCGTGTCGACGAGGGCAGAGCACCCGGTCTAGCGCGACCGGTCAGGCGATCCGCGCGCCGATCAGGTCGGCGAGAAGCAGGGCGTCCCCGGCGAGGCGCGCCGAGCTCGGGGAGTCGTTCATCCACAGGGGCACGGCCGCGGCGCGGATCCCCCCGCTCTCGATTCCCGGCAGCGCGGCGGCATCCGTCTCATCGACCAGCCACCCGTCGAGGAGGCCTCCGAACCGGCGGGAACCGTAGTGGCGCGCGACGGCGCCCGCTGTCGCGGCGACGCCGATCGCGGCGAGGCAGGCATCGGCCATGCCACGCACCGCCCGCCCGCCGATGATCGGCGAAACACCGACGATCGGCGCCGCGGTGGCGGCCAGGGCCTCCGCGATGCCCGGGATCGCGACGAGCGTGCCGATCGACACGACGGGGTTGGACGGCGCGACGAGCACGACGTCGGCGGACCCGATCGCCTCCACCGCGGCATCCGTGGCCTGGGCCCGCTCGATCCCGCGCTGCACAAATCTTCGGGCCGGAACGGCGGCGCGATGCCGTACCCACCACTCCTCGAAGTGGATGACGCGGTGGGCGCCATCGGCCGGGTCGATGATCTCCACGTTGGTCTCGACCTCGTCGTCGGTGACGGGAAGCAGGCGCACGCCGAGATTCCAGCGGGCGCACAGCCGCTCGGTCGCCTCGGTGAGGGTGAGGCCGTCGCGCAACAGCGCCGACCTCGCGATGTGCGTTCCGAGGTCGAGGTCGCCGAGGGTGAACCAGGGCCAGCCGATCCCGTAGGCGTCGAGTTCGGCGCTGACCCGTTCTGACTCGCCGACGCGGCCCCAGCCGCGGACATCGTCGTTGGCTCCGCCCAGCGTGTACATGATCGAGTCGAGGTCGGGGCACACGCGCAGCCCCGAGAGCCACATGTCGTCGCCGGTGTTGGCGATCACGGTAATGGCCGTGTCTGTGCCCGCGAGGTGCTCGCGGAGTCCGCGGGTGAATCGGGCGCCGCCGACGCCTCCGGCCAACACGGTGATCGCTTTCACGGGTGGGTCCTTTCGGGAAGGTCGAAGGTGATCACGGGCGCACCGTTCACCGGGTGGGTGAGTACCGTCGCCGCCACGTGCCAGACGCGGCGGATGAGATCGGGGGTGAGTACCTCGGCGGGCGGGCCGGACGCGTGCACGCTGCCGGCGTCGAGCACCACGACATGATCGGCGAACGCGACCGCGAGGTTCAGGTCGTGCAGCGCCGCGACGACCGCGAGACCGTTTCTCGTGGCCAGATCGCGAACCAGCGCCAGTGTGGTGAGCTGCGCGAGCACGTCGAGATGGTTGGTCGGCTCGTCGAGCAGCAGCAGTCTCGGCTCTTGGGCGAGGGCGCGCGCGAGGTGCGCGCGTTGACGTTCGCCGCCCGACAGCGTGCTGATCTGGCGGTGCGCGAACTCGGCCACGCCCGCATCCGCCATCGCGGCGTCGATGACGGCGTCGTCGCGTCGCGACGGCCCGGCAAGAAAGGAGGCGTGCGGGGTGCGGCCGAGGGCAACCGCCATGCGCACAGTCAGGGGCAGCTCGGCGCTGACATCCTGCTCGACGAGTGCCGCGACCCGCGCACGGTCCCGCCTGCTCGTCCCGAACCAGTCCTGCCCCGCCCAACTGAGTGCGCCGGATGCCGGGCGGTCGACGCCCGCGAGCACCCGGATGAGGCTCGACTTGCCCGCGCCGTTCGGACCAAGGATCGCGGTCACCCGCCCCCCGCGCAGTTCGGCGTCGACGGCGTCGACGACCGCGCGCCCGCCGAGGACGACCGAGAGCTGCCGCGCGCTCATCGATTCGCCACGTTCGGCATCCGGAATCATGCGAACCTCCGCGAGCGCATGAGAAGCAGCACAAAAACTGGGGCACCGATGACCGCCGTGACGATTCCGACGGGGAGCTCCCGCGGATCGAACAGGGCACGGGCCGCGGTGTCGCACCAGATCAGGAAAATGGCGCCCGACAGCGCGGCCAGCGGCAGCAGGGCTCGGTGCTGGGCTCCGACGATGAGGCGCACGGCGTGGGGGAGGATGAGGCCGACGAAGCCGATCGATCCGCTCACCGACACCATCCCTCCGGTCAGCAGTGCCGTGCCGACGAGCATGACCCAGCGTGTGCGGGCGACGCTCACGCCGAGTGCGGCAGCCGAGGTGTCGCCGAACGCGAAGGCATCCAGCACCCTTCCGCCGACCATGAGCGGGATGCCGATCACGACGACCGCGGTGACGGCGATGGCGACCGCGGGCCAGCGCGCGCCGGCGAGCGAGCCGAGCAACCAGGAGATGATTTCGCGATAGGAGTCTCCCGTCGCCGTCCAGAAGATGACGAAGCTCGTGAGCGCGGCGCCGAGGCTCGAGACCGCGATTCCGGCGAGGATCATCCGACTCGGGGTGAGAGCGGAGCCGGAGCCGGCGATCAACAGCGTCGCCGCGAGGGCGAGGAGCGCGCCGAGGAACGCCGCCGCCGGCAGCAACACAACGGCACCGAGCACCAGCACCGCGACGGCACCGAGCGACGCCCCGGAGGAGAGTCCCAGCAGATAGGGGTCGGCGAGCGGATTGCGGGTGATCGCCTGCATGACCGCGCCGGAGATCGCGAGGCCCGCACCGACCGCCGCCGCAGTGAGCACCCGCGGCAATCGCAGTTCCCAGACGATTCCGTCGCGCAGCGGTGACAGCGGCGTGACTCCGAGGCCCACGTGGCTGCCGATCGAGGCCCAGACCTCGTCGAACCGGATGTCGGCGGGCCCGAAGGTCACCGCGGCGGCGATCGAGGCGACGAGCGCCACCGCGAGTGCGATCGAGGCGAGGAGGATGCGCGGAGGGCGTGCCGTGCGCACGCTCAGTTACTCGACATCAACGGCTGCAAGCTGCTGCGCGAGATCCGCCGTGGCCGAGACGTTGCGCACGCCCGCCTCGCCCGCGGCGAACGGGACCACCAGGTAGCGCGATGACTGCACTGCGCCGAGGGCCGCGGTGGCCGGATTCGACTCGAGCAGCTCGATCTTGCTCGCGGCGGTGTTCCACGAGGCATCCACGAGCACGATCACGTCGGGGTCCGCGTCGATAACGGCCTCCCAACCAAGCGGGCTCCAGGTGTCGGCGACAGCGGCGGCGATGTTCGTCAGCCCGAGGCGCTCCATCATCATCTGCGGCGCCCCGATCCCGGCGCCGACATAGGGAGTGTCGGTGCCCGAGGAATACCAGAGCGCACTCAGGGCACGGTCGTCGGACTCGATCGCCTTCAAGGCGGAGCGCTGCTCGGCCACCAGGTCGGCTGCCGCCCCCTGCGCGTGGAACACCCGTCCGGCCTCGGTGATCTGGGCGAACAGCTCGTCGAAGGTGAGCTTCTCGGGCTGGTAGCCGGCGTCCTTGCACGCGGACGGTGCCACATAGGTACCGACGCCGAGCCCAGCGAGAGATTCGCGACTGCCTGCCGCCTCGGCGGTGAGCATCGACTCCCAGCCCGCGAAGACGAAGTCGGGCTCGAGCTCGAGTACGGCCTCCTGGCTCGGCGCGAAGTCGGAGATGACGGGAATGTCGGCGGCGGCGGCTGCCCACTCCGCGGGCACGGGGCCGTCCTGGAAGGCAGAGGCGATCACGCGGTCGGCAAGCCCGAGCGCGATGAGAAGCTCGGTGGATGTCGACTTGATGGTGACGATGCGCTCGGGGACGGCCGCCGCCGTGTCGAGCTCAGTGCCGCAGTTGTCGATGACCGAGGCGGCGGGAGCGGCAGAATTCTCGGCGCCGGTCGACGTAGTGGAACAGCCGGTGAGGGCGAGGAGGCCCGCTGCGGCCAGGCCGGCCAGGGGGCGGATGCGGCGGGGGAGGGGAGCGCGGGTGCGCGCGGGGTTGATCATTGTGTCTCTCGGTCGATCGGCAATAGGAGCGCGAGTGGACTCGCCGCGAGACCTGCCGCCCCAAATCCGGGATCGACGCACCGCACCACATCCGGTGCAGGGGCCTAATCAGCCCAGTTTAGCGACCGTCCGCGAGCGCGACACGCCCGGGCAGCGGCCGGGATTTGCTCAGCCCTCGGGTGCCACGTAATGTTTCCTCTTGTCGCCCCAAAGGTTCGCCCAGCCGCAGTGCTGAACGGCCTCAAGAGGGACAGAATCCGGTTTCGAAGTAGTTCTTGGTAGCAAGGACCCGGCTTCGGAGCATAGGATAGTAA
>Ga0335397_10001767_pt1 | contig 29474 bp, 20 predicted proteins | sample MAT04_FD_205740 | JGI IMG/M metagenome (GOLD analysis project Ga0335397, IMG submission 205740) | Freshwater microbial communities from Lake Fryxell liftoff mats and glacier meltwater in Antarctica - MAT-04 (spades assembly) (version 2) ... | reverse complement strand
CTTCAAAACTCAACTGCCCCGGTTCCAGTGAGTTGAGCAGCGGCGAGCGGAGCGTTCCGTTGAGGCGTGGAGAATCGGCGAAGGTGAATAATCCGCCCGGCAGAATTTGCCCCACGGCCTGATCGCCGTTCAAAGTCACCGTGAAGTCACCTCGCGGAGTAATGTCGCGCAGGCCGACTCCATCCACGGACCAACCCGGCGGCACACCGTCGCGGAAATCCGCAAGGACCGTGAACTGCCCGGCGTTCTTTTCCTGACGGGTTTTTCGTTCCGCCTGAAAGCTGGCCAACCACGCCGCCCAGGTTTCCTCGAACGGCTTGCCGGCCGCTTCACCGACCAGCATGGCCGACCAGACGGAGAGCGGGTCTTCAATGGCCGGTTCTTTCTCACCCGACGCTTTGCGACGTTCGCGCAATGTCTCGCCGGTTGTTGCCTGCAAATCGTGTTGCCATTGTGTCACAAGTAACGGCTTCAACTCGGCTTTCAGTTGGCGGAGCTGCTGGACCCATCCGGCATGCCGCGACGGCAGGTCGACCGTATTCGCCACCCACCGCGAACTCATGAAGCTGCCGCCGATGGCATAGTATTCCGTCTGCAACACCGCATCGAGTTTATGGTCGTGACAGCGGGCGCAGGAGACGGTCAAGGCGAGAAATGCCTTGGAGCAGGCATCGACTTTGTTGTCGAGCATCTCCTGATGAATGCCATCAAACTCCGAGCTGTCGCCGTGACGTTTCTCGCCCAGTTGATAGAACATCGGCCCGATCAGTGATTCATTAATCTGTTCCACATCATTGATTCGCGGCGATGTGAGCAGATCACCGGCGAGTTGCTCACGGATTAACTGATCGAAAGGGACATCGGCGTTGAACGCCCGGATGAGATAATCCCGATATCGCCAGGCTCCCTTGGCGGGGATATCCCATTCATAGCCGTAGGTATCGGTATAACGCACGATATCCATCCAGTGACGCGCCCAGCGTTCACCGAAATGGGGTGAAGCGAGTCCGCGGTCGACCAGCCGTTCCCAGGCATCGGGCGACGCATCGGCCAGAAACTCGTCGATGTCGTCCGGCGTGGGGGGAAGTCCCGTCAATGCGAAACTCAGTCGACGGACCAGCGTGGTTGGATCAGCTGGTTCACTCGGCAAGAGTTGCGCAGCTTCAAGCCGCGCGAGTAGAAAACGGTCGATTTCATCCGCCGGCCAGTCGCCGTGCCGTACATCGGGGACACCGCTCTTGCGGATCGGTTGCAGACTCCACCAGGCGCGGCGATGGTTGTACTGGTCAGCTCGAGCCTGTTCATTCGCAACTTGCGGATTCGTAGCTTCATCGCGCGGATCAACAGCCCCCTGTTCGATCCACGTCTCAAAATCGCTGACCACCACCGCGGATAACTTCTTCTTCGGCGGCATCACCAATCCGTCGTGCTTCAGCGCGGCGATCAGTAAACTCTCGGCGGGTTTGCCGGGCACAATCGCCGGGCCGGAGTCGCCCCCGGATCGGAGTCCGTCTCGGTGATCGACGACGAGGCCCCCTTTGACTTCCTTCGCCGCCGCCGAGTGGCAGTCATAACAGTGTTCGACCAGCACAGGGCGAATGCGCTTCTCGAAATGTTCCAGCGCCGCGGAATCATCGGCTCGGCTGACAGCATTCCCGCCGATGATCAGCAACAAACCACCAATCGCAGCCGTGTAGCGCATGATCCAAGCCAGCATTCTGAATCTCCGGGAGTCGGCTTCCATCCCGTAATTGTACACGGTTTATAGCGACAAAGTCCGCGCCAAAGCGCCATTCCATTCATTCCGGCAAACTCGCTGCGGGAGCCGGCGTGTTCCGATCCAGCGTGCTGTGATGCAAGCCGTATCCCAGATAGAACACAATCCCCAGCACCAGCCAGATGACCAGCCGCAGCCAGGTGTCGAGCGGGAGAAACAGCATCATCGCCAGATTGACGGCAATGCCCAGCGGTGCGACGAGATAGACCGCGGGGCAGCGAAAGGGCCGGTGGACCTCGGGACGATTAATCCGCAGGATCAGCACGCTGGCGCAGACGAGGACGAAGGCCATCAGCGTGCCGATGCTGACCATCTCTTCCAGGATGCGGGTCGAGCAAAATCCTGCTGTCAGCATGACCACCACGCCAGTGAGGATTGTCGAACGATGCGGTGTTTTGAAACGGGGATGGACGACACCGAAGGTATTGTGCGGCAACAAGCCATCGCGGGCCATGGCTAGAAAGATGCGTGCCTGGCTCAAAAATGTCACCAGCAGCACGCTGGTCATTCCCGCGAGCGCGCCTAATGCGATAAAACCCGTGGCACCGCGCAGCAAGGAATTCTGATGCTGATCCGCGGCTTGCTCGAACGCCGTCGCCACGGCGGCGTCGGGATCGATGTTTGGATACGGGACCATGCCGGTGATCACGGCGGCAACCAGCAGGTACAAGGTGGTGCATAACCCCAGTGATCCCAAAATGGCCCAGGGGATATCCCGCTGTGGGTTGATCGATTCTTCCGCATGGGTGGAGATCGAATCGAAACCGATGTAGGCGAAGAAGACCAGCGCCGCTCCGACCATCACCCCCGACAGGCCATACGGGAAGAACGGACTGCGCGTGGAATCGTCGATCGGTTTGATCCATTGCTTGACGCCGAGGACCGCGAGCGCGCCCCATTTGTGGCCGTCCCCCTTGAGCCGTTTGATTTCAAGACGTTCCTCGTCTGTGAGCTGGGCCGAAAATTCGGGGTGTTGATTCAGGAGCGTTTCCCCAACAATGGTGGTAGTCAGCGCACCTGCCGGCAGTTTCGCGGCGGTATCCGGATTGCGGTCGAAATAGTCTTGTAGATGCGAGTAAGCGCGCTCCGTGACGGGCACATTCCGCCAGTTGTTCGTGTCGATGTAATTGACGCCCACGCCAATTACGAACAGTACGACGGCCAATTTGACAATCACCAAGAGCGTGTTCGTCCAGGCGCTCTCGCGGATGCCGACAACCAGCACGGCAGTAACCGCCGCCATGATGAAGATGGCAGGCACATCGCAGATGCCGGGCATCTCGACCATGGTCGACACACCGTCGACCATTCGCTGCGTCTCGACCATTTCCCACGGCCCCGCCGTGAGCCGGGCAGGGACTTCCCACAGACCAATCGACCGCAAGAAGGCGTTGAGATAGCTCGACCAGTGCGAGGCCACCACCGCACAGGACATTGCATATTCCAGAATCAGATCCCACCCGATGATCCACGCGGCGAGTTCGCCCATCGTTGCATATGTATAGGTGTAGGCGCTGCCTGCCACCGGCACCATCGCCGCGAACTCCGAATAGCATAGCGCCGCCAGCATGCAAGCCACGCCCGCGACGATGAACGACAGCATCACCGCCGGCCCGGCGTCTTCCGCGGCGACGCGGCCCGTCATCGCGAAGATGCCCGCGCCGATGATCGCCCCGACGCCCAGCGAGGTCAACGACACCGGCCCCAGCACGCGATGCAGCCGCTGTTCCCCTTGCATCTCGGCCAGCATCTTTTCCAACGATTTCCGGCGAAACAATCGATCCAGCATGGTCAGGGCGTCCCTTGGAAAAATGTGTTCGCGGCAGTCTAACACAGTCCGCGCAGTGAATCCCATTCACGCGATCTCGCAGTTCCTGCAAGAAGTCATGGTTCCGGCAGCCGGATCAAAGTACACTGGACGACACAACTGCCGCCGCTCGAAATGACCGACTGAGGATCATTCTCTCATGGGTGTCCTGACGCTTCGCCGCCTGCTGTGCCTGCTGATTGTCGTCATGTCTTCCTCGGTGATCTTGCGCGCGGAGGAACCGGCCGAGCTGAGCTTTGAAAAATCGATCCGCCCGATTTTCGCGGCACGCTGCTTCAAATGTCATAGTGACGATGTTCAGAAGGCCGAACTGAATCTCACGAATCGCGCGGGGGTGCTCAAGGGGGGAGAATCGGGATCGGTGCTCACGGCCGGCAAGCCCAACGAAAGTTCGCTGTATGAACAGATCCGCGACAAGCACATGCCCCCGGCCGGCGAGCCGCAGCTAACCGCCGCCGAAATCCAGACGATTCACGACTGGATTTCCACAGGGATGCCGTTCGCGCAGTCTGGCGGAGAGGCGGCGGAGATTACTCAGCACGATGTCATCCCGATTCTGCTGTTGCGCTGCGCGGTCTGTCATGGCACACGCGTGCAGGAAGGGGGTCTCGATCTGCGATCCAAGGCGGCGATGCTGAAAGGGGGCAAATCGGGACCGGCATTCGTTCCCGGCAACCCGGCCGACAGCCTGCTGATTCAAAAGATTCATGCGGAAGAGATGCCGCCCCGACGCCGAGTGGTTGAGGTGAGTATCAAACCGATCGAGCCGACGGAAGTGGAACTGCTCGAACAATGGATCGCTGCGGGAGCGCCGGAATCTTCGTTGGGGCCGGATATCGCCACGGCCGAGCCGGACCCGCTCGTCTCCGATTCCGACCGCGACTTCTGGGCCTTCCGGTCACCCCAGTGGTCGCCGTTGCCTGTGGTTGCTGATCCAACACGGCTGCGAAACGGGGTCGATGCCTTTATCGCCCAGCGTTTGGAGGCAATCAAACTCTCTCCGTCCCCCGCTGCTGAACCGCTCGTGCTGCTGCGGCGGTTGACGTTCGATTTGACCGGTCTGCCTCCAACCCCGGAGGAAGTGGACGACTTTGGTGCGGACTCATCCCCCGATGCCGCCGAACGGCTCACCGACCGGCTGCTTGCTTCGCCGCATTATGGCGAACGCTGGGGCCGTTTCTGGCTGGACCTCGCCGGCTATGCCGACTCCACCGGCGTGCAGCATGCCGATCCGTTGCGGGACCATCTTTGGCGATACCGCGATTACATCATCCGCGCGTTCAATAGCGACAAGCCGTACGACCGCTTTCTGGCCGAGCAGATTGCCGGGGATGAACTGGCCGATTATGAACACGCGCCGGTCATCACGCCGGAGATTTACGACAACCTCGTCGCCACCGCGTTTCTGCGGATGACGCCCGATGGCACGCATGCCAACATCACCAATTTCGTGCCCGACCGGCTCGATATCATCGCTGATGAAATCAACGTGCTTGGCTCCGCTGTCCTCGGTCTGACGGTGAAATGCGCCCGCTGTCACACGCACAAACTCGATCCCATTCCCCAGCGCGATTACTACCGTCTGCTCGCCGTGTTCAAAGGGGCGTACGACGAACACGACTGGATGCGCGGCATTTTTCAGGCGGGCAACAAAGGCCCGTGGCCCGAACGCCGCATGGAGATCGCCTTGCCGGATGAACGAGCCGCCTGGGAATCGCTCGACCGGGAACTGAATTCCAACCGCGACGCCGCGAACGCCGTGCTGCAAGCGCGCACTGACGAATTGAAAAAGGAACATTTTGAAGAACGCCAGGCGAAACTGCCGACAGCCGAACAAGCACTGGTCCGCGTAGCGCTGAATACGCCAGCGGATCAGCGCACTGTCGAGCAGAAGGCACTGGCGGAAAAGTATCAGGCGATGTTGGATGTCAGCGTCGACGAATTGAAGCAACTCGAACCCGACTTCAAGACATTGTCTGACGAGACCGCTGCTACACTGAAAGAGCTGGAGAGCCGCCGCAAGGCGGTCCCGGCGCTGCATGCCTTGTGGGATCGTGGCGAACCGTCGCCAACGTATGTGCTGCGGCGGGGGGATTACAAAAAGTTCGGCCGGGAAGTCGGGCCGGGCGTGTTGTCGGTGTTGACCGACGGCAAGACGCCGTTCGAGGTCACGCCCCCGTGGCCCGGCGCGAAGCAAACCGGTCGCCGGCTGGCATTCGCTCGCTGGTTGACGCAGCCCGAGCAACCGCTGACGGCTCGTGTGATGGTCAATCGGCTGTGGCGGCATCACTTCGGCGCCGGAATCGTCACCTCACTCGACAACTTCGGCAAGACCGGCTCGCCGCCATCGCACCCGGAACTGCTCGACCAATTGGCCCGCGAATTCATGCGAGGTGACTGGAGTATGAAACGCATGCACCGGCTGATGACGGCGTCGGCCACTTATCGGCAATCGTCGCTCACTTCTGAAGCCGCCGAACAACTCGATCCGACGAACGTGCTGCTGTCGCGGATGCCGCTCAAACGGTTGGAAGCCGAGTCGCTGCGGGATGCGCTGCTCGCCGTGTCGGGCCGGCTCGACACTCGGCAGTTCGGCCCAGCGGATCAGGTCACACAGGCCGGGTCGGGCATGGTCTCCGACGTGGGAACTCGCCGGACGGTGTACGTGCTGCAACGCCGAACGACGATTCTCACGCTGCTGGAAGATTTCGATCTCCCGGCGATGAGTCCGAACTGCGTGGACCGCCCGAACTCGACCGTCGCCCCGCAAGCACTTCACTTGCTGAACTCGAACGGCATCCACGACTGGGCCACCCAATTCGCAGCGCGCGTTCGCAGCATCTCCAACGACGACCCGATCCTTCGGATTGATACCGCCTGGAAACTGGCGTTGTCGCGCTTGCCGACCGACGATGAACGAACCACGGCCGCGACCATGCTATCCGACCTGACGGCCCAGTGGGCCCAGCAACCAGCTGATGCGATGTCGCCCGCCGATCACGCGCTGATCAACCTATGCCACGCGCTGTTCAACTCGGCCGAGTTCTTGATGATCGATTAACCGACGCTTGCGCTTCGCGGGCCATCGGCGCGGCTTCTTTGACTGCGAGTCCACTCTTATGCCCGCCGAACTGCAATCAACAGAGAGAAAACCCAAGCGAATCGTCAATCGACTTTTCTGTTACGAAGTTGCCATTCTCGCGCTTCTCACCACGATTTGTATCGCTGTCTTCGAGTACGTTTTGATTGTCAAAGTCCGCTCCGACCGTGCCGTTTATGAATCGGTGATGGCCGGGACAACACGGGCCGAGATCGAAACAAGTTACGGCAAACCGCGGTTCCAGTCGCGGCCCGGCCGTCCGCTCACTGATGCCGGCTGGAACGGCGGCGAGAAAGAGACCATCACCGAATTCGGGTTGTCCGTCTACAATGCGTCGCCGTTTTGGTTCATCATCTGCGAATTCGATGAGAATGATCGGTTGAACCGGGTGTGGATGTGGGGGAAATAAAAGTTCAAAGAGCGCGCTCCGCTCCGCAGACTCCGCGTCGCGGCTAACCCGTGAGGTGATCATTTTTCCGCGTAGATCGTCACTGGGGCGATCAATCCACCGGTGCCGAGCTCGTTCACCACTTCGCGGGTGCAGAACAGGGCGATGGTGTTTTCGCCGCCGGGGGATAGCGCTGATGTGATGTCGAACGAGGCTGGCTGACAGTAGCCGGTGAAGGAGTCAGCGGTTTCCTGCTTCTCGTTGATGTACGGGACGTGCTTGCCGTTGATGAAGACTTTCACGCGGCCGTCCGTCGCCCCAACCCATAACGAGACTTTCTTGCCGGCGGCGACCTTGGGCACCGTCACCTTGGTGCGATACCACATTGACGACAGATAGTTGTGGTAGCCGATGGTCGACCACGTTTCGGTCATGCAGTCGGTCGATTTCCACGCCGCGTCGTCGAACCCCGGCTGCTGCCAGCCAGCGGCTTCGCCTGCAGCATCTTTGTCGGGCTGAATCTTCCACTGCCGCAACGGCTCGGGAGTGAGGATGGTGAAGTCTTTGGCGATGCGGCTGGCATCGTCGTAGGTGGCTTTATAGAAGGCATCGAAATACCGCACATTGAGCGTGTTTGGGCCGGTCCAGCCCATGCGGGTGAAGCAGAAGTTCGGCTGATAGGTTTCGCCCAGCGCGATTAGCCGCTGGCGATGTTGTTCCGCCGTGGCGGCGAGATCGGCGAATTTGCCGGCGGCCAAGTCGTAACGCAACTGCATGAACGTCTCCCATTCGCCGAAGGAGAGCGCGGCGAGTTCCACCCGCTGGCGTTCGAGATCGGTCTGGCAGAGGGCTTTCGCCTCGTTGAGATACGCCCGCGCCTGCTTCATCCGCTCGGGAGTGAAGCGGCGAAGATGGCCGAAGCCGCAACCCGAGTATTCCGGCGTGTTGACCCAGCACTCGTCGATGTGCTGCCAGTAGGCGGACATCGGTTTCGCCGCGGAACCGTAAAACTTCTCGTTGATGTCCGCGATCACGGTTTCCGATTTCTGTGTGTTGTCCCACGCCAGCCGAATGCCCAGATCGAGCGCGTGAAAACAGGTCTCGAAGTTGGCGAGCGTCTCCGGCTGCCAATACTGGCATTTTCCTTTTTCGTAGACATACGGAATGTCGTGCCCCCACTTTTTCAACATGGGATACGGGCTGGCGACCTCCGCGAGATTGAACGCATAGAAATAGTAACTCGTCCCCTGAGACTGTTTGCCCCACCCTTCGACGAGCGCCCGGAATGCCGCGTTATTCGGTTCGTTCGGGTCGTTCATCGGATGGTTGCGGCTGAACGTGATCGGGGCGATCTGCGGGACGATGTGCGGATGAATTTTCTCACGCACCGGGGGGCGGGTGTAATCGACGTACGCCAGCATTCCGAAGCGGACATGCGGATATTTCGCCGCGACCGCTTCCGCAACGCGATTGCACAACACCATCAACCGGTCGGCCTTGGCGACGCATTGCAGCGATTCATCGAAATCGCCCGCGTCGTATTTGGTGTCGTCCGATTCATCCCAGGTCGCGCCGTCGTCTGGCGAGAGCGAAAAGGAATTCTGCGTCGGGTCGGCGGCCAGCTTCGCGAGGATGTTCTCGGTGATCGACTGCGCGATCAGCGGTTGCGTCCATTTAATCAGGTGATCATGCGGCTTCCCTTTGATGATCGCCTTCACCTCAGGATGTTCCTGCCGAAATTCTTTGGTGATGTAGAACTCCAGCGCATGACCGGCGTTGATCAGCATCCCCCCCAATCGATTCCGGCGGCCGAACGGACTGTCGGCATACCAGATGCCCCGGTACACCGTGCTGGGGCCGGTGCTGATGTCTTGCGTCGACAGTGTCACGGTTTTTGTGTCAGGCAGCACTTCACCCAATTCGCCCGGCATGATCCAGCGGCAGCCGAGTTGTTCCAACAACGTGTAAATCGCGTAGCTCGTCGCCAGATCGGACTCGCCTGTCAGCCCCACGGCTTTCTCAGTCACGACGACTCGCAGTCCCTGTTCGTAGGGAAACATCTTAGTCGGCGGGCCGAATTTTTCGGTGGCCAGTTCGCCGATCAGAATTGGAATCCGCGTTTCACCGGCGGCCGGTGCCCCGGCGACGATTTCGATTTTCGCACCGGTGATGCGTTCTAGAATACCGGCCAGGTCTTTGACCGATTCGCGAAGCCGCCGGCGATTGTCTTCCGGTTTCAGCGTGGTCCAGATCGAGGCTGGTTCGGGATTTTGAGCCGCGTCATCCAGCAACCGGGCCGGCGCGAAGATCGCGCACTTCGCAGCCCCTTGTTCAATCAGCGTCAACTCTGCGGCGTCCAGCGAACTCAGCAGGAAAGACAGACAACAGATCGACAGAATCGCGGACCGACGCAGCATGACTGAGACTCCGAAACCAAGGGAAACGTGAGCGCTGGGACGCATTCACAACACTGCAGAATATACTGCATGATGTGGCAGAATGTTCGTGAAAATATTGGTCGGGAATCGTGAGTGGTCCAATTCGACAATGTAGAGCACTTGCTCCGCAAGTGATGTTTGCACTTGCGGAGCAAGTGCTCTACATTCCGTACTACAATCCGGAAAACGTGCTCGACATCTCCGCGTCAAATCTCCTGCGACCGACGCCGGTAGGGGTAGAACCAGACGCCATAGGGAAGAAAGCGGACGGGCTGTGGCTCAGTCAATCGCTGGGGGTTCGCCAATTCCCACGCGTGATGATTACTCAGCAATTCCGCGGGCAGACAGGCGGACTTGGCATCGGTGGGACTGGCGATACGCGATCCGACCAACTCGACCGAGCCGAGCAGCAAGCCGCGGGGTAACTCGGCGACATTCAAACCGTGCTTCTCCGCTGCGACAGCCGCGGCCGGCAGATTGGAACTCCGCTTCGAGGCATAGATGTAAATTCGGCCGCGGATCTGTGTTCCCTGACTGCGGATCTCCAGCGTCTTGATGCCGCGCAGAATGAGTTCGGCCCAAGGCTGTTGAATACCGAGCGCGATTCGCTGGCGATCGATCGTCTCTTCGTGTGGTTGATCCCGGGCGGTCATCATGTCGGTGGCCTGGTGAACGCCTGGCGAACTCGTTGCATCAGTTCTTCGGCGGTGAAGGGTTTCTGCAGGAAAGAAACAACATTGTGGAGCACCCCCCGACGGACGATGGCATCTTCGGTATGGCCGCTCATGAACAGGACGGTCAACTGTGGTTGTCGCGGGCGCAGCGCATCGGCCAGTTCGCGACCGTTCATCCCCTTCATCACCACATCGGTCAACAGTAGATCGAACGGCGGGGCGTATTCCGCCAGTTCCAAAGCTTCATCGCCACTGGTCGCCGTCGTAACCTGGAAATGATGCTCGCGCAGCGTCAGTTCCACCAGCGAGCGGACATGCGGATCGTCTTCTACGACCAGAATTCGCCGATGATGGTCAGCGAACTGCGGTGACGGGCGCGCAGGCACAACGCGCGGCGCGGGCGGTTGTTCGACGCGATCCTGACTGGGGAAGTACAGATCGAATCGAGTGCCCGCTCCCACGGTCGAGTCCACGGTGATCGCGCCGCCACATTGCTCGACGGTGGCATAGACGGTGGGCAGTCCCAGCCCGGTCCCCTGGCCGGCTTCCTTCGTCGTGAAAAACGGCTCGAACAGCCGGGTTTTGACGGTGTCGTCCATGCCTTGGCCGGTATCAATCACACTGAACCGAATGTAGCGTCCCGGAGATAATGTGATCGACCGCGATTCGCCATCGGGCAGGTTGAGATTCGCCGTCTCCAGCACCAGTCGACCCCCTTCGGGCATGGCATCGCGCGAGTTGATGGCGAGATTCATGACAAGCTGTTCGAGTTGGCCGGTGTCCGCCACGATGGGCCGCAACGCGGGGTCCAGGCGGAGTTGCAGTTCGATGGTTTCGCCGAGCAGTGGCCGCAACAGAGGCTCCAGGCGCTGCAACATTTCGTTGACCACAATCGAGCCGCGAGTGACGAGCTGTTTGCGACTGTAGGTCAGCAACTGCCGAGTGAGCAGAGCCGCGCGCTGACCCGCCTCCAAAATGTTGGCGACGTACCGAGCGGCGGGATCTTCGGCGGGAAAGCGCAGTTCCAGGATTTCGGCATAGCCGGTGATGACCGTCAGAATATTGTTGAAATCATGGGCGATGCCTCCCGCCAGACGGCCGATGGCTTCCAACCGCTGGGCTTGAGAAACCTGCTCTTGGAGCATGCGGCGTTCGGTGATGTCGCGCGTGATGCATACGAGTTCGCGGACACCCCAGTCGTCAATCAATAACTTCGCTTTGCTCTCCAGCCAGACGACTGAGCCGTCTTTCCGATGGGCGCGATAAGGGATTGAAGGTCGGTCTTCACCAGCCAGCAGACTGCCGACTAATTGCTGTAACGGCTGGAGATCTTCCTCAGCGATTAAATCAAACGCGGAGCGGTAGAGCAGTTCCCCCGGGTCGTAACCCAGAATCTGCCGGCTGGCCGGCGACACATAGTTCATCGAGCCGTCGGCTTGAATGCGGGTGATCAAATCGGTCGAGTTGTCGGCGAGCAGTCGATAGCGCTGCTCGCTCTCTTCCAGGTTGCGCTCGGCCTGCTTGCGTTCGGTAATATCGGTTGTGGTGCCATAACACCGGACAACCAGACCATTCTCCATCCGTACAACCTGGGCCTGCGAAACGACATGGCGGATCTCTCCATCACCGCGAATCAGGCGGAATTCAATCGAGTCTTTACCGGCTCCCCCGACGAATTTGACGAAGGATTCGGCGAGGCGCTGGCGGTCATCGGGATGGACAAACCGTTCGAGAAACAACTCGAAAGTGCCATGAAATTCCTCGGTGATCCCGCACAGGCGGTGCATGTTCGGGGACCAGCGCGGCATGTATCCCGAGCCGTCGAACTCCCAGCTCCCGATGTTGGCCAACTCTTCGGCCTTATTGAGCAGTTCTTCCATCCGTTGGCGTTCTTCCAACGCCTGCCAGCGCTCGGTGATGTCGCGCAGTGTGCCCACCATGCGGAGAGCCTGACCGCGCGAATCGCGCTGGATGTCGGCCTGACCGATAAGAATACGCTGCTGGCCGTCGACTCGGCGAATGCGAAACTCCACTCGCCTCGGATATCCCTGGCGCAGCAGCGACTCCCAGGAACCGAGCAGCAGTTGCTGGTCTTCCGGAATCACAAACAGCCGCGTGAATTCCTGGATATTCGGCGTGATTTCATCCGGCATCAATCCCGCCAGCCGATAAAACTGAGGCGACCAGACTTCTTTGCAGGCCAGAACGTCGTACTGCCAGCTCGCAATACCGGCGATCTCTTCCGCCTTGGTCAGCAACGCATGGTCGATTTGGAGCCGCTCCCGGCTCTCGCGGTTTTCCTCCGCGAAGCAGCCGACGAGATTAAATGTCAGCCCGTAGGACAATAGGAAAAAGTTCAGCTGAAAATTCGCGAACATCGCATCTGATGAAGCGAATGGACCGATTCCCGCCGCGGTCGCGGCCCCGGCCATCAACAGAGTTGTAATGCTCGTGATCGCGGAGGCCCGTAATCCACAACGGTAGATGCCCCAGATGACCAGCGGGAACCCGGCGAAGATGATGGCCGAGGAGATCTGTTGCTCGATGCCCATCCCTCGAAAACTGACCGTCTCGATGAGGATCAGCCCGACGAGTAAGATGGCCAGATTGATCCATTCCGCAGTGGTCGTTGTTTTCCAACGCCGCCATGTCAACCACGCCGGGGTGAGGACGACAATGCTGACAAACCGCATCAGCCACCAGACGGCGCACGTGTGGAAAAACTCCGGCCAGGACAGACTCAGAGGCCAATAGACAAGCGGCATCACCACTCCGCCGGTGACGACACTGCCGCAGAAGGAGGCGTAGACCAGCAGCATGGCATCATGGCCATGATGCAGTTCATCGTGAAACCGCCAGCGACGCAGCAGCCGGGTGATGATGGTCACTTCAACCACGAACCCCACCGCGATCGCGGGGATGGAGACCCACCAGGCCTGCGGTGCTTCCCAGATGCCCGCTTGAAATACGAGAAACGTGATCGCCCCGAACGCCGCGGCGCTCCAGTAGCGCGGGCCCCACCATAAGAAGAACGGCAGAACGCAGCCTGGCGCGATCATGATCGACGAGAATAGCTCGCCCGGATGCTGGAACAGTTTGTCCGCAAAACTGGCGAGGCAGGTCACCGCGGCCACAATCAGCCATTTACCAAGCTGCAGGTTCTCCAATCGAGACGCGAACGCCGAGGTCACATTCGGCGACGAGTCCGAGTTGGCGGAGATGTGGCTCATGAACAAGGGCGATCTTTACAGATCCGCGATGCCGAATTGATCGTTCAGGGAGTTTTGTCAGCTTTGTCGACCGTGAGGAATACCGGCGCGCTGCTGACAGTCGTCTTCATGACGAAATTGATCGAGATGTTCGCCATCACGCTGCTGAGCTGTCTCTCGACCGGCGGTGCCAGCGGGTCGACTTTCAACACAAGCTCCCCGTCGGAATCGGCGGCACCAAGCAACGTCTTCCCCGCGCTGCGGTTGATCGTCACCCCTTCCGGCAGCGAACTGGCGAAGACCTGTTCCAGATGCGTGAATTGCATGTCGAGCGTGACATTGTACTTCATATTCTCAGCACGCTTGATTTTCACTGTTATCGTTTTCGTTTCACCCGGCTTCAAATGCAGATCGGACTCGCTGACTTCCACAGCCAAAATGTCCGCCGGGCTGCCGACGTTCACCATGTGCGTCTCGACCGAGAAGTGATTGCGCCCGCCGCCGGGGTTATAGATCTCCTGGAACGGGATCGCTTCGGCCGTGAGTTCCAGCGGCGGCTGTCCTTCCGCCTGAGGATGCGTTGCCGTCCCCCAGATTCGCACATTCGACGCCGCTAGCGGTGCGTCGGCCGGTGCTTGCAAGACGATGGCTCCGTCGAGACCTTTGCCGCCGAGAATTTTCCCCGTGACGGCCGTCACCCCGGCCGGCAGATTGTCGATATGCAATTGCACATCGCCAGTGAAGCCATGCATCCGTTTGGCCCGCACGAAGAGCACGCCGGAGTTCCCCGGCGAAAGCTGCGTCTTGTCTGTGTCAACATAAAGCTCGAAGTACGGCGTGGTGCGCGTGATCTTCAGGGCATACGGAAACCCCGTGCCGCCGCGCAGGTGGACATCGCGGATATCGATGTAGAACGTACCGTCCGCCGGCGCTTCCCAGCCTTCCAGCGTCGCATCCGATGTGTGTTGTGTTTTCCCATGACTGAAATCATCTTCCTCGCGCAGCACGCCACCATCGGCGTTCATCAGTCGGAGGATCGGATCGAGATTCGATTGCGCGCGGCGGGCGATCACCTCGAAATTGAACTTCTCGCCTTTTAACGCGGTGAAGGAATAGGCATCCAGATCGGCTTCCAATTCTATCTGCCCGTTGATCATCGCCGGTACTGTCACGACAAGAGCCGTCTTCACATCATTGTTCTCACCCGCTGCTTCAGTGACCAAAGGCAGATCGGTTGCCAACACCGGCACGGGAGGCGAGGGCTGGTCGCCAATCGACAGCGGCTGCCACGACATTCCCAGCGGCGTGCCCAGTGGCAGTGTCAGTTTCACCAGCGTCTCTGCCGGGAACAGCGCTCCCGCGGGTTTCACAGTCGTTTCCGCGTTAATGCCCAGTGCCAGCGGGAAAATGTTCGCCACAAACGGCCGCGAATTGGTTTCGATGCAGTACTCCCAAAACCCATTCCCTTTGTAACGGGCGTCTCGGATCTCCAGGCAGTAGTCCCCCTCAGTTGCGAACTGATGGGCGAGGAAGGGGTCCGCGAAGAACGTGTTGTCCGACATGGCAAGCAGTCCGCCGGTCGCATCGCGCAGGTAAATGATCGGGTTGGAATGTTCTTGCAGATCGTGAATCTTGTCTTGCAGCCGCTGCGAACGGACATGAAACGACACGCCTTGCCCGGCGGTCGCATGGAACTTGAAGAGATCGCGATCTTCCACTTTCTCCAACACGCCGCACAGCGTGGCGGGCAGTGTCACGACTTGGGCCTTGTCCAGCACGTCGTTCTCAGCTTGCTCGAACACCACCGGATCACGCACGACGACCAGTTGTCCAACGGTGCTGGCGCCGTTCGGCGTTGCGAGACGGAACTCACGAACGCCGGGCAGAGCCGTCGGTTCCACCGTGATCTTCAATTTCAGCTTGGTGACATTCTGGGGAGCCTTGGTCTGCTCGTCTGTTAAAGGAACAAGTTCTGCGGTGACCCCCGTACCGGTGACATATACCTGATGTGTGCCAAACATGGTGTACCGGGAATGGACTTCACATTCGGAAGTCGTTCCGATCTGCACCGCGACGGGCCGCAGGGCCATGACCATTGGATAGGAAAGCTGGGCAAAGCCTTTTGAGGCGGTCAGGCTGATCGCGAAAATAATCAGCACAGCGAATCGGCCGGTCTTCATTGTCTGGCAGCTCCGAACGCGAATTTCGGGTAGAAAACGGCATATTCCAGCGTAACGCATCACTCCTCCCGATGCGAGTCGGAAGTCTGGGAATTGGCACGGCAAGTGACATCCCGTCTCCTCACAAAGGTGTCCTTCTGTGCGGGAACTTTATGCCCGCACGGCGTTTATGAAGGACCACTTCATAGTCTTTCCCGCAACCGGTGTGTATGATCAGTTTTCGCCCGTCGTGATGATCCCCCAGATCTTTCGGGAGTGCGGTTCGTTCCTGTCGCCGCGTCGAGGTGTCGTGTGTGGAAGCAGATGGTCGATCAGTGGGCCCTGGTCACCGGGGCCTCGTCCGGCATCGGCGCTGAGTTCGCACGTCAACTGGCGGCGCGCGGCATGCACGTCATCCTGACGGCCCGCCGCACGGAACTCATGACGGAACTCGCGACCGAACTGCAAACCAAGCATGCCACGCGGTGTGAAATCATCTCGGTTGATCTCTCGACGCCCGCTGGCGTGACGCAGCTCCTCGACGAAATCCGCCGTCGCGGGCTGACTGTCCAACTGCTGGTGAACAATGCCGGCTTCGGTGTGGTCGGCGAAGTGGACGAGGCCGATGTCAGCCGACTGCTGGAACTGGTTCGGCTGAACATCTCCGCGATGGTCGAACTCACCTACCGTGTCTTGCCCGAAATGCTGGCCCGCCGCTCCGGGGCGATCATTAATCTCTCGTCGCTCTCCGCGTTTCAGCCGGTGGCTTATATGGGCGTTTATGCGGCCAGCAAAGCGTTCGTACTCCACTTCACCGAGGCCCTGGCGATCGAATTGCGACACCGCAAAGTCTCGCTGCTGGCAGTCTGTCCGGGTGTGACACGGACTTCTTTCTTCGATGTCGCCGGCGCACCGGGCTGGTTGCAGAAGCACGCTTCCCAATCGCCGGAGGAAGTGGTCCGGCGGGCATTGAAGGCTGTCGGAACACGGAAGATGGTCATCGTGCCTGGTTGGCGCAATTGGCTGTTGACGTTCGTGGTGCGATTCATTCCCCGCCGACGGGTGGTGAAGGAATCGATGCGCTATTTCCGCCCGCGCCCGCCACGGTAATGGTCCTCTCTTGCCTCTCCCTAACCTTCTTCCTCGCGGCGGGGCCGAGGGGACCGGAATTACACTTCACTTGAACGAGTGCAGAAGCCAAGGGCGGACTCGCTGGGAATTCAACCAGTGACTCTGGTTGCCAATCCGCCACAACGCCTCGCGCGCCGTCAGTCGTTCTGCACAACCGTTACCACCGCTGTGATCTGGCCCGAGGGCGAAGCGGAGATTTCTCGACAGCGGGCATTTGACTGCCTTCCTTAAGCTACAGTTTCAACAGGCGCGATTCGCCGCGCCGATTTTTCGTCGGCTGGGACGCTGGAATCGTACGGTCGCGGCGGATAGCCCGCGGCCGGGAGAAATCACCATGAAGCGTTGGATGCTGATGGGGAAATTTGGCGTGGCGGGCGATTACACGAGCCGCTTCATCGAGCCGACGCCGTTTCGTGTCGGTCGCCGGCCGGAAGCCGCGCTCACCCTGCCACGAGCCACGATCTCCGGCATGCATGCTGAAATGAACATCCGGGACGATCAACTTTTCGTGCGGGATCTCGGCAGCACCAATGGCACATTCATCAACGGCCGCCGCATCACCGAGGAGGCGGAAATTCAGGAAGGAGACATGCTGCAGTTCGCGGATGTCACGCTGAAAGTCTCCTGTCATTTGAAGCAATCCGATTCTCGAACGATGTCCGAGGACTTCTGCGACCACGCGCTGGCCCGTGTCCAGTTCGAGAAGCTGATGGCGGAGGGGATTGTCACGCCGTACTACCAGCCAATCGTGGATTTGCGCAGCCGCGAAACCATCGCGTTTGAGGTATTGGGCCGCAGCCGCCTGGTTGGATTGGAAACCCCCGGCCGCATGTTCGCCGCGGCCAACGATCTGCGTCAGGAAGCCGAACTGAGCGATCTGTTACGAACCAAAGGGGTGGAAGTCAGTCAGCAGTTCACCGATATCCCGCACATTTTTTTGAATACGCATCCGGTGGAGTTCGTGGACCAATCATCGTGGGATTGGGTAAAGCAACTGCGTGAACTGGCACCCGTGCAGGCATTGACGGTTGAGATTCATGAAGCCGCGGTGACCAACGTCGCGGACATGGTGCGCTTCTGTGCGATGTTGAAGGAATACCGCATAGGCCTCGCATTCGACGATTTCGGTGCCGGGCAGGCCCGCATCTCGGAACTGGCCGATGTCCGGCCGGACTATCTCAAGTTCGATCGTCAGCTCATCAGCGGCCTCGATCAGGCGGATGCCACCCGGCAGCGTTTCGTCGAACGTCTTGTGAATGCCGTGCATGACATTGGAGTGACTCCTCTTGCGGAAGGGATCGAAACCCAGGGCGAAGAGGAAGTCTGCATCGAGCTGGGCTTTGAATTGGCACAAGGCTACCGCCTGGGCATGCCGTATCCCATCGAGGATTATCAGGACTGGAAGTCCAAATCCGAGCAGGCTTGCCTGGCCGCCGCTGGGTCGGCCGTGTTGGCTGGTGCGGGGCGGTAAGGATGTGAGACCAGCGAAGCGGCGGATAGCGTCCTAATTGGATGTTTCCGTCGTCTCATTCACGCTCGGCGCGATGTCTTCCGCGTAAGTGAACTTCGTGAGAGAGTTCGTCGCGCGCAGTAAAAATACGCCCGCCGCGATCTCCATGATGCTGTTCAAGAGAAAATACTCGGTCTGATCGGGAGGCGTGAACCACCCCTTTTGGAAGCCGAATGCCGTAACAAATCCCCTTAATCCTTCGATAACGGTCCACACTCCAAGGATGCGAGCGGCAACGCCGAACAAATCACTTGGTAACACGGCAGGCCCTCCGTCAGGAAACGACAACATCTCCGCAGATTATCCAAGGTGTTCGCTTCGTTGGCAATTGTGAGATCAGCAAGACAGCGCGGTTTCTCTTCCACGCGATTGACGCTTTGAGATCGGCTCGTCACGCTATGCGGACACTCTTCCGATACTTGACGAGCCTTGCCGATGGCCGAACCGACGCCGGAACAGCTTACGGACTGGCTGGAACCTGTCCCGACCCCGACACTCCTCCCCGCTGATCCCGGGCGCTACGTCTGCTCGTTTCGGGCGCTCACCGCCGTCACGACTTTCGCTACCCTGGTGTTACTGGGCGGAGGCTACGCTCTGGTGCGCGGACGAGACACAAATTGGATTTTCGGGTACGTCCTGTTTTGCGTCATCATCGGACTCATGCAGACTCTCGCGGCGACCGCCTGGGGGGCGGCGATCGCGATGACCGAAAGCGGCCGCTGCGGATCGCTCTTCGTGCTCTTCCCTCCCTACATGTTCTATTATGCTGCCACGCGGTGGCGGTGGATGGCCCAGCCGTCGATCCTGTTTCTCTCCGGCCTCGGGCTGGCATTGGGCGGACTGTATGCCGGCGTCCGTCTGTTGGAAGGAGTTAGCGGTTCAATTTAGTTTTGTTGCAATGCCACGCCCACGCGATTCGCGCGTGGCACGAATACAATCAAAATTACGCCCGCAAGTCTGTCGGCTCGTCGCCAGAATCGCTTTCTTGTTCCGGCGAACACTCTTCCGCATCAGCCGGCATCTCGGCCGGTTGATATTCGACATCGTCCTGAAATAACGTGTCAGTCAGCACCGGACGTGCCATCGTTCCCAGGACTCGACAGCCGGAGAACGCCGGGGCCGAATCGAGCTCACAACCTCCCGAGTGACCCGCGCCAACAGAATGTGACGGACAACTCGCCGGTGACCGAATCAAGCCTTCGGGCACATAACGCGCCAGGTCAGGCGAATGGGCCAACGCGACATGTATCGCCAGCAATCCAATGAGGATCAGCAGGCTGCCGCCCCATAAAAGCTGTCGCCAACCGCGCTGAACGGGAGCCGAAGTCGAGACGGAGACATCCGGCGTTGTGAGATTGTCCATCGAATCCACCTCCACCACAGACGTGATTCGCACTTCGAGCGAAGACTCGGAACGGGATGAATCGTAGCAAATGGCCCGTCAAAGGGGAAGAACTGGGCCGGGTCGCCGGAATGAGGGTTGGCCTGTCAGTCCTGAATTCCCCTTGCTTGACCGGCGGCGTTTGCCTAAGCTGATCTATGCAGAAATCTCAATTCATCCGACCGGTCGCCGGTCGGATGAGAATCACGGACGGAATCTGACCGAAGGGGTCGCACATGCGGCGCGTGGGACAGTGTGCAGGAATGCTCGTTGTTGTTTCGGGGCTGCTCTGCGGAGCCGCTACGTCGCTGCCGGCGGAGGACACTCCCCCAGACGCCAACTATTATGAGATGATGAAGCTGTTCGTCGACACCTTCGAGCAAATCGACCGCAACTACGTCAAGGAAGTCGACCGCCGCGAACTGATCGAGGCTGCCATGCGCGGCATGATCGCCAAGCTCGATCCCTATTCCTCCTACATCGACACCGAGGAACTGAGCCGCTTCAATGATGAAGTCGAGCAAGAATTCGGCGGCATCGGTATTCAAGTCACCGTCGATGTGAAAACCCGCCAACTGATGGTCATGACGCCGCTGCCCGGCACCCCCGCTTATAAAGTCGGCATTCGCGCCGGCGACCGCGTGCTCGAGATTGACGGCAAACCCACCAACGAGTTTCCCGAAGGGCGTGAAATGGATTCCGCCGTCAAAATGATGCGCGGCAAACCGGGCGATCCGGTCAAAGTCACCATTCTTCATGCCGGGTCCACGACACCGGAAACAGTCGACATCGTCCGAGCCGTGATTAAAACACCGACGGTGCTGGGCGACCATTACAAATCGGATGGCAGCTGGTCCTATTTTCTGGATGGCGACGACAAGATCGGCTATCTCCGGCTGACCCATTTCAGCCGCAACAGTGCTGACGAAATGGAAGCCGCGTTGGAACAACTCCAGAAGGACGGCATGAAAGCGCTCGTCCTCGATTTGCGATTCAATCCCGGCGGTTTGCTGCAATCCGCCATTTCGATTGCGGATTTGTTCCTGGAGACCGGCAAAATCGTCAGCACCAAGGGCCGCAACACCGAAGAGCAGGTCGTCAACGCACACAAAGCTGGCACGATCTCCTTCTCGAAAGATTTTCCGATCGTCGTCCTCGTCAATCGCTACAGCGCCTCGGCGAGCGAGATCCTCAGCGCTTGCCTGCAGGATCATAACATCGCCAAGATTGTCGGCGAACGGACTTGGGGCAAAGGCAGCGTCCAGAACGTAATTGAACTCGATTCCGGCAAAGGCAAGAGTGCGCTCAAGCTGACCACCGCCAGCTATCACCGTCCGAGTGGCAAGAACATCCATCGCTTCCCGACGTCCAAGGAAACCGACGAGTGGGGCGTGATGCCCGATGAAAATTTCCTCGTGAAGCTGCAGATTCCCGAAATGGAAGCTTATCTCGAATACCGCCGTGAACGAGACGTGCTGCGGACTGACGGGACCGTCGCTGCGTCGGAGTTCAAAGATCCGCAATTGGAAAAAGGGTTGGCCTGGGTCAAAGAGAAATTGACCGGTGTCAAACCGGCTGACGAGAAGCCCGCCGATGCCGACCAGCCGGCCCAAGCGGAACCCAAGAAAGCCGCCGCCATTTCGCCGCGCGACATGCAGCGTCAAAACCTGCAAGCCGATGTGGAATGGGTGTTTGGTCGACTCCGCATGGCGATGCAGCCGACCATGATGGCGCTGTGAAACGACGCCTACCATGCTGATGTTGGCTCTCGAATCGACCTGCGATGAGACAGCGGCGGCCGTGATCGCGCGCGATCGACGAATTCTGTCCAATGTCGTTTCGACCCAGGAAACGCTCCACGCCCGCTTCGGCGGCGTCGTCCCCGAGATTGCTTCCCGGGCGCATGTTGAACGGATTCTACCGGTCATCGACGAAGCCTTGCGGCAGGCGAATGCCACGCTCGATGATCTCGCCGTGATCGCCGTCGCAACGGAACCGGGTCTTGTCGGCTCACTGCTGGTCGGCCTGACGGCGGCGAAGTCGCTGGCCTGGAGCCTCGGTATCCCCCTGATCGCCGTCAACCACCTCGAAGCCCACATCTACGCCTGCCAACTCGCCGCCAAGGAAAATGTCTTCCCGTGCATCGGTCTCGTCATCAGCGGCGGCCATACGAATTTGTACGACTGTGCCCACGCGTGCGAGTTCGCTCTCCTCGGCACCACCATCGACGATGCCGCCGGCGAAGCCTTCGACAAAGCCGCGCAGATTCTCGGCTTGGGCTATCCCGGTGGACCGCAAATCGAACAAGCCGCGCGAACCGGCAACGCAACGGCCGTGAAGTTTCCGCGCACATTTCTGCACGAAGACCGCCTCGAATTCAGTTTCAGCGGCTTGAAGACATCCATCCTGTACGAAGCGAACGGAATTCCGGGATCGCGCACGCAACCGCCGCCATTGACGCCCGAGCGCATCGCCGATTTGGCCGCATCGTTCCAGGCCGCGGTGGTGGATGTCGTCGTCTCGAAATGCCGGCAGGCGATGGAGCAGACGGGCCGCCGGCGATTATGCGTCGGCGGCGGCGTCGCGGCGAATCGCAGTTTGCGGGATGAACTGGCGAAGATGACCACGGCGATTGATGCCGAACTCCTGATCGCCCCGTGGAGTTACTGCACCGACAACGCCGCCATGAGCGCCCTCGGCTGGGAACACTTCGAGCGTGGCAACTTCGCGGAACTGGATCTGGATGTCACGCCGGGTTTGGTACGGATGCGCTAACCCAGAGCCGGACGCGTGAGCGACGGTGCTATAACGGGTGGAGCACAAGACAACCGTCGCTTACGCTTCCGGCTCTGATTCGCGATGGTCGTAGTATGCCAATCGGATGCCTTGGCCGTTGACGACGTATTCGGCTTTTTCGGCGATGGCTGATTCCGTCCACAAGTACAACGTACTGCCATGCTGAGTCCAGCGGTCGCGGTCGGCATCCTCGCCGAATGCTTCTCGTAATCGGCGGCTCGCCCACGCCTTGAAGTCGATCATCAACTTTTCCGGTGACGCGTCCGCTGTTGCGACCACATGCACATGATTGCTCCGCACATGCACGGCCCAGAGTTTCCAACCGCGATGAGAGGCGACTTCGAGGATTGTTTTCAACACGACTCCACGTCGCGGTTCATCGAGCCGGTATTCGGGCTGCCGCAGCTTGATCTCTTGGGCCGCGGCGCGAGCGGCGTTCGGTTTGGGAATCGGCGAGCCATGCTCGTTGTGTTTTCGGTCGATCCAACCAGGATCGCGGCCTTGCAGCCAGGTGCCGTAGGTCGTGAACGTGATGAAGTACGCCAGTGGAGAATTCGGCATGGATGTCCTCCGTCCGAGCCGGACGCGTAAGCGACGGCGCTCACTTGCTCAACGCACAAGACAACCGTCGCTGACGCGTCCGGCTCGGATTTACCGTGCGAACCACCGCAGGGCCAACTTGTGTTCCGTCCGTTTCGATTGCAACGTGTAGGGATCATAACTCAACAGCGAAACATCCCCGTCGGTGCGGACGACTACCCAGCTATAGTCCCAGTTCTCGCTGGCGTAACGCAGGGGAATCGCCGGGGCAACACGAACGATGGGGTGCGTTGCCGCGACGAAGAGCGGTTGTTCGGTGTAGAGATAGATCGAGCCGCATTGAATGAAAACTTCATGCGGCACGGCGGGACCGCTGGTCGAAAGATCGGCACACACATCGGTCATGCCGACTTTGAATTCCGCCCCGCGCCGCACGGCCGCCATCACGTCGGCCATCGACCCGCGCTGCACGTTCCCCGCGGCATCATGGGCGAGCACTTCGGTCCAGTCGTCTTTGACGAAATACTTCAGTTGATCAAAGTCGTACGCGAAATTACTGCTCGGGGCGTTGGTGCCGGCGTCCCATGAATCGAACTCATGATACTTGGGCATGTCAGCATGATCGCCGACGGGGGCCGGTCCGTGCGGTGCGAGTTGTGGCGGGCCATCGAGATGCGGGCGGGCGATTGCCTGCTCGCCATTTTCGTTGTACATGAACAGCGACAGCGACGGTCGCGGGCCGAAGCCGACAGGTAACTCGACCGGTTGCCGCAGTGTCAATTGACTCGCCACCCAGCGTCCATCGATGAGATATGTGCAGCGCATATCCATCGATTCCTGGATCAATTCCGCGCGGCTCGATGACGTATCAATGTGTTCATTGTGCCGGAACTCGGAGTAAATCCGCAGATCGGCCCCGCGACCGATGGCCGCGCGCAAGTCGCGCGGATCGCCGGCGACCAGCTTGCGTTGTTGATCCAGTGTCATCACGCACTTCCAGGCGGAACCAGCTTCAAGCATGGTGTTTCTCAATCAAGGGTGTCGGTCAATGGAACTGCGGAGTGGTGGCCGTGCGGAGCAGCTTGAGGCGGATAGGAAATCAGCCTCTTCTCTGCGCGATTGCGTCTCCGCGGTGAAAATCATTCAAGACTGAGCATCATAATGCTCGAGCGTTCGCACAACCATTGCTTGTGCGGACCGGGGAAACGTCACGGTCACTCGCGGACCTTGGTCGATGCCGAATCGATCGCGCAGAATCGAGAGATAGATTTCCTGCTGCTCCGGCGATTCCGCGAATGGCAGATCGCGATGCACGACGATCACCTGGCGAACGCCGTCGAGCCACGACAGATCGCGCAGGCATTCTTCAAACGCATCCCAGTTCCAACCGAAGTAAGCGGGGAAACGCAGTTGTCCCGAATAGAGCGCGAGCATCTTTCGTTTGCGATTGATATTCGCCGGGATGCGAACGACGAGTGTGCTGTCATCGCCGGCAGGGCGGTCATCGGTGAAGTGGAAGGGGCCGTCGGTCGTCATGGGATTCGCTGGAATGTGCGGTAATGATCGTGGGTGTAGAATATTTCGCCATCTTTCCCGATAACCAGCCGCTGCGGGCCGGGGCCGTTCTCATCCGGCGTGGGGACGACATATTCGCGATAGTATCCGGCGGGTTGCTTCGGCAGCCGGCGTTCGCGATTTTGAAATGTGCTGCCATCGTTGGGAAAGCGAAGCCGCTCACCGGCGGCAATGCGATCCAGGGTTGGTGTGAGATCAATATCCCCCTTGTAAATCACGCGGCCCGATTGATCTTTCAAGGTGACCGAGCGGATGACATGTTTTGCCTGATGCTTTGCCTTGGGCTGCGGTGCTGACTTCACGACCGGCGGCTGCGCTCGCGGTTCGGGCGGCGGGTTCTGTGGCTGCTTTTGCGGCGGCTTGGTCTTAACGACCGCTGGCAACGGTTCAGCGGCCTGTGTCTCGACCGGTTGCCCATCCTGGCCGACAATCTCGACTGAAACTGATTTTGGAGTCGACTGCGGAACCGACTGCGGAGCCGAGGGGTGTGGTGATTCCGGTGCCCGCTGCGAGGCCCAGACCATGCTGATTAGCGCGACCACGAGGATCAGACGCAGCCAGATCGGCATCATTCGTCGCGGTGGGTGGGACATGGGATGAGCATACCATGACATCCCGCCGCACGCCTATGCATCGCAGTCAAGCGAAAACTCGCTCCGCTCCGAAACCCTGGCATCGCGGCTAACCCCTAATCCCTATTCTCACTGCGCTTCGGCGGGCACGTCGTACAGATACACCTTGCCGTCATTCGTCAGTGCCACGAAGTGCTTGCCGTCGGGCGAGTAGGCGGCGGAATAGGCGATGGCGGGGAGTTTCAAGCTGAAGATCGGCATGTCTTTCGTCGGGTCCCAGATGTGGATGTTGCCCGCATAGCCCACGGACAGCAAACGGGTGCCGGCGGGGTTGTACTCCACGCGGTAAATGTCGTCTTTATGCCCAGCCAGCGTTTTCTGCAATTGGCCGGTGCTGAAGTCCCACAGGAAAATCTTGCGCTGCAACCCGGCCGAGGCGACCGTCTGACCATTCGGACTCAGCGCGACCGTATACAACGCGTCTTCCGCACCGGCGTATTGGCGAACCTGTGTGCCGTCGTCGGACTTGTATAACCGGACCGATTTATCGGCCCCGCATGTCAGCAGGAATTGGCCATCGGGTGTAAAGAGGCTCGAATAAATCGCCCCACCCTGGGCTGGCGTCGTGATCGTCGCTGCATTGGTTTCCAGATTCCAGAATTTCACTGTCTTGTCGTTCGAGACCGACGCGAGCAGCGGCTTCGTCGGATGGACGGCGACCGAATACACCTGCGATTGATGGCCTGCAAGCGTCACCGCCGCCGCACCGAGTGCCGTCGTCCAACCTTTCACCGTCCCATCGGCTCCGCCGCTGAGGGCGATGCGATTGTCGGCCAGAAATGCTAGGCTCGTGACAGCGGCCGGATGCCCGTCGGTGACCTGGATCGGATCCTGCGACGGCGGTTGTGCCGGCGGAGGGTTCGGCAATTCGGGCGTGTAACCGCGAATCAGGTTATCGCTGCCGGCGGCGAGCAGCTTCTTCTGATCCTTGCTGTACGCGATCTGCACAACTTCCGAGGGTGTGCTGATGATGAACTGCGGTTTCGCGGGGTCGTTGATGTTCCACAGAATCAGTTTCTTGTCGCTGCCACCGCTGGCAATCTGCTGCTGATTCGGGTTCACGGCCAGCGAACGGACCGGTCCCTGATGACCCGCGAACGCGCGAATCGGCCCGCCGTTGGCATCCCAGTATTTCACTTGGCCATCTTCCCCGGCGGTGAGATGTTGAGCGCTGTTGGGGTGAATGACGAGTGAGTGAACTTTCTTCTCGTCCGCCTGGTGCGCCAACTGCACCGACAGTGTGTCGACATAGGCCGTTTTGTCCGCGCCGCCGTAAGCCAGCGTGAGATGGTCCGGCGCGAAGCCGACGCTTTGGATCGCCCCGCCGGCCCCCGTGGCGATGAAATGCTGCAACAGCTTCTTCATCGGCGGACTCCACACCCGCACGGTGCCATCCAGGCTGGAACTCGCCAGCTTCTGATTATCGCGGCTGAATTCCACAGCGGTGATCTTGTCGGCATGCCCAAGGAACGTGTGCAGCAAAGCTCCATCCGCCGTGTTCCAGATTCGCAGTTGCTTGTCATCACATGCCGCGGCGACCTGAGCCGAGTCCCACGAAATCGCCACGCTCCGCAGCACATCCGGGGCATCGATGGCCCGGATCAGCGCACCGTCAACGGCATTCCAGATCGTGAGCTTTTTGTCCTGTCCGCACGAAATCAATTGCGTGTTATTCGCGCTGTAGGCCAAGCAATAGGTGCCGCCGGGATGACCGGCCAGCGTGCGAATTTCCTTGGCCTCGGCGATGTTCCAGATCTTGATCGCCCCGGTCGCATCGGCGACCGCCAGTTCGGTATTGTTCTGATGAAATGCAATCGCGGTGATCGCCCCGGCTTGTTCGGGCATCGCTTTCACAAGGGTGCCATTGCTGACATCGAACACGCGGGCGATTTTGTCGTCGCCCCCCGTGCCGATCCACGCCCCGTCGAAACGGAAATTCATGGCATTCACTTTGGCGGTGTGGCCATCGAATGTCCGCACCGGCTGACCATTCGCAAGCTGCCAGAGCCGGACGGTTTTGTCGGCCGACGCTGTTGCAAAAACCTGATTGTTCGGATTCACCTTCACCACGGTGATCGCCTCGGCATGCCCGGCGGCTTGGCGGGCCGGGGGTAACTGCGCCGGCCAGCGGCGCACATAACCGTCGGCTCCCGATGTCATCACGAACGCATTGTTGGGCGCGAACTCCAGCCCGGTAATTTCTCCCGGATGCGCGCCGATCACACCCTGAGCTGCGCCATCAGCCGCGTTGTAAAATCGCAACAGGCCCGTTGCATCCGCTGTGACAATCTGCGACTTATCCCCCCGGAATGCGACCCGCGTGATGGGCTGCGGCTGATTGGCGATTTCCTTCACCAGCATCCGGTCGGCCGTGTTCCAAACCTTGATCGCCTTGTCCTGTCCGGCGGTAACGAATTGCAGACCATCTGCGGCGAGGGACAATGTCAACGAACCTTGATGCGCGGGCAAGACGAACGCCGGCGTGCTGATCGGGTAGTCCCAGATTTTGATCGAGTTATCGAGTGACCCCGACACGAGCCGGGTGCCATCTTTCGACAACGCCGCGCTGAGGACCAGCCCCGTATGCCCCGCCCAGGTGCGTAGCGGCTGCTGCGAACTGATGTCCCAGAGTTTGAGTGTCTTGTCGAAACTCGCCGTAATCAGCTTGGTGCCATCGGGTGTGAAGATGGCGGCATAGGCAGGGTCGGTATGCCCGGCAAAGATTTTCGGTTCGGCAGAATAGGCCAAGCCGGACATCACGGCAAGCGCCGCCAGAAACGTGCCAAGTCGCAACATCGGTGAATCCTCATCAGGTCCGAAAGACACAAAAGCGAGTGCTGATGAGTATAACGGAGGGGAGGGCCGGGGGCGAAGGGTTGAGGGAAAATTGCGGTGGGATAGAGATCCAAGTGCCGCTGGTTGCTAGCAGCGCAACCCCATCGGTATAACAAAGACCCGCGGTTTTTTGCTCCGCGACCTTGTTAAACCTGACCAAAGTGATCGGGTGAAATCTTAGAGATCGTTATTGTCGCCCTCGAATCCTGGAATTAAAAGCTGTAATCGCTCGACATTGAATCGCCATTTCGATGTAGTCGGTTTGCGAACCATATTCTAATTACCGTACATCCCTATTTTCTGAACCGCCTTAACATCAGGGACGGCGCATCAAAACCTCGGCGCAACCTGTGAGCGAGTCTAATGCGTGGGACGGTCGCGCCTTGATGGGCGGGTGGCCGGGGCTGGAGCCGCTTCGGCGAAGCCCCGGTGATGGTGCACAGACACGTCGGGCTGACGCCGCGACGCTCGCCCGATCCGGCCACCCGCGCTTCGGAACCGTAACGCATGGCACTTGAAACTCTCATCGGCGCATTGCTCATCGGGGGAGCCTTTGGCTTCCTTGGCTGGTCGGCCGATGGCTATTTCAGGCAACTCATGGATTTCGTCGAGGGCGATTTCCGTGAGCAGCTGCGCCGCATGCGGATGAGTACCCGGCATCTGCGGAAAAGTCTCGTCGCGTGGTGGCTGTTCGCGGCGGCGGTCTGGGTGATGTTGTGGTTTGTGTTCAACATCCCCTTGCTCGGTGTGACGATCTTCATCCTGATGATCGCGCTGCCTTGGTTCTGGGTCCGGCGGATGGCTCAGCGGCGGGCCCTCCAGATCGAAGACCAACTGGCGGATGCGATGGTGTCGCTGGCCAGTGCGATTAAGGCGGGGTTGTCGCTCGCGCAGTCGCTCGACATTCTCGCGCAGCAAAGCCCCCGGCCGATTGCCAGCGAGTTTCAGCAGATCGTCGGCGAGTACCAGATGGGGAAGCCCCTGGAAAAATGCCTGAATGAAGCCCGCGTCCGGCTGCGGAGCGAGAACTTCGCGTTGTTCGCCGCGGCCATGCAGGCCAGCCGCGAAAGCGGCGGCAAGCTGAATGAAACGGTCGAGCGGATCGCGATCTCCGTCCGCGAGATGCAGCGTCTCGAACGGAAAGTTCAGGCGGATACGTCACAGGCCCGGACCTCGGCGGTCTACATGGCCTGCGTGCCGTTTTTTGTGCTGGCCGTGTATTACTTCGTGGTCGACCCGGCGAACACCGAACGGCTCTTCACGACGGTACTCGGTCAAGTGTTTCTATGTGCGGCGCTGGTGTTGAATGTTGCCGCGTACTTATGGGCGCGGCGGATATTAAATGCGGATATATGAGGTGCGCTCAATGACGACATGGTTAGCCGCAATACCGTTCAAATAATCAGAATGATGGATTGTCTAAAGGTTTTCGTCAACGGCGGCGGATGGCGGTGTGCGGTTTGTTTCTTGGGCCACTTGGCCATTTTGCGTTTGATCACGC
>Ga0335397_10001762_pt1 | contig 29506 bp, 30 predicted proteins | sample MAT04_FD_205740 | JGI IMG/M metagenome (GOLD analysis project Ga0335397, IMG submission 205740) | Freshwater microbial communities from Lake Fryxell liftoff mats and glacier meltwater in Antarctica - MAT-04 (spades assembly) (version 2) ... | reverse complement strand
GCACGCGGAACGACCCGTCCATGACGGGCCGCGAGCGCCTCGAGAATGGCCCACTCCCGTGCCGTCAGGGCGACTTCGCGATCGCCGCGCAATGCGTGACGACTGCCGAGGTCGACGGTGACGTCGCGACGCACGATGCGGAGCTGTGCGCTCCCCGAGCGACGCCGACCGAGCGCGCGCACGCGAGCGCGAAGCTCACCGAGAGCGAACGGCTTGCCGAGAAAGTCGTCCGCGCCCGCATCGAGCCCGGCGATACGCTCGCCGACCGCCGACCGCGCGGTGAGGATGAGGATTGGCACGTCCAAGCCTTGTGCGCGGATCGCGCGGCACAGCTCGATCCCCGATCCGTCGGGGAGCCCAACGTCGAGCACGATGACGTCAGCCTGCTTCTCGACGAGCTCGACGCGCGCTCGTGCGGCCGTCGATGCCGTGGTGAGGGTGTGACCGTCGCGCTCGAGCGCGCGAACGAGCAGGTCGCTGACGGCCGGATCATCGTCGACGACGAGAATGCGCACGTGCGAGCATGCGCAGCGGGCAAACCACCGCAAGGGACGGCCCTGGAAATAAATCTTCGTAGTCCGTTGAAGGTCTCGCGCGCGTCAGGCCAATAGGAGGACCGGCCACCTCGGCCCCTGGAGGAATCATGCGACCCATCGTTCGAATGCTGCCGCTGCTCGGTCTGGCGCTCGCGGCTTGCTCGGCCGCCCCGCTCCCGCCGTCATCGGTCTCGGGCTCGCTCGTGCTGGCATCGTTTCCCGAGGCGCCCACCGCGGTGCGCGCGACGGATGAGCTCGGGGCGAGCTCCTCGTCGCCGCTCGATGCGGCAGGCGCGTTTCGACTCTCCCTCGCCCTCGGGCATAGCTATCGCCTCGACGTCGTGAGCGCGGTCGGAACGACGCCGATCGTCTTTCCGCGAGCGCTCGGCCGCCTCGACACGACGTTCCGCGTGTCGACGCTGGGCGCCGTAGTGGCGCTTGGCAGCGTCCGCCGCATGGACGTCGCCGCACCGACGACGTTCGCGCTGCTCTCGGCCTCCAATCCAGCGGACGGCGCCGATGGTGCCGATGGAGAGTGCGTCGATGGCTACCTCGCGGGAACGACGACGCCGTGCATCGACGACGACGGCGACGTCACGTGCGTCGATGACGGAGAAGACGACGGCGAAGAACACGACGACGGCGAAGCTGACGGAGACGGCGAGTGCGTCGACGGCATCGACTCAACGACCGGCGCAGCGTGCGTCGACGAACCGGATGTGATCGACGACGCCGCTGCGGGTCCGGTCGCGCTGCCAGAACACAACGTCCCCGACGACGTCGCTGGCTGCGGTGACGACGACGGCGAGCACGAAGACTGAGCCGACGCGCCGTGATCCGCACCGCGCCATTCGCGGTAACGGGACGCTACTGCCTGATGCTCGTCGCCGCGCTCGCGGCGGCGAGCAACAGCGCGACGGCACGTGCCGACGCGCCTGAGCAGCGATGTGCGGCGGTACCGATGACGGTCGAAGGGCAGCTCGACTCGCTGTGGATTGACGCTCTCGCCCGCGCGTGTGCGCAGCTCGGAGCACGCAGTGACGTCGACCACGGAGCGAGGCTCAGCGTGCACGCATTCGGAGACGAGCTCGTGATCGAGGCGACGCTCGCAGATGGGCGGAGCGCGGTACGAGAGGTGGCGAGCCCGCTCGCGCTCGCGCGTGTGCTCGAGGCGTTGCTCGCCCTGCCTTCCGCCGGGCCACGTCCCAACACGGACTCGCCGGCCGCCGAGCTGCGCGCGACGGACGCAAGCATCCCGCGTACTGTAGGGAGCGCGCCGGACGCACCGAGCGCTCGCGCGAGCGCGGTCGAGAGCGAGCCGTCGCGCGCGTTGGTCGCTCGGCCGGGGGACACGCTTCAAGCAAGAGAGCCACGCGTGCTCGTGCTGCGCGCCGGAGTGGCGTTGATGGGAAGGGTCACCGAAGGCAGCCGCTTGTCGATTGGGGTCCAGGCGCAGGGCGGCATTTCGGTTGGTGCAGGTGAGCTCGCGGTGGTCGCGCGTTGGGAGCCGGCGATGCAGGTTCCCGGCGGCGCGCCCGCGGGCTTCGAGTCGACCGCCTTCGGCGTGGGCGTCTTGGTTGGTGCGCTGACGCGCCCTGCGCCGTGGGCAGAGCTGCATGCGGGCGTCGACGTGACGATCATCGAGCGCGTCGAGAGCGCGGAAGAGGGGGCCGACGAGATTGCGGGCTCGCACACGGATGTACGGATTGGCGCGATGACGCGCCTCGAGCTCGGGAGCTCGCGCGTCCGGCCTTTCGTCGGGCTCGACGCCGAGATCTCGCCCCTGGTCGCCGGCCGATCCGTTCGCATCGATCCAATGCTCCCGCCACAGACTGTGTGGAGCGCGGGCGTGACGCTCGGCCTCGCCTGGACGGACATATGAGCCGCCTCGGCCGAGTCATTGGGCGGGCCCCCGTAGCGGCGCTTCGCGCCGAGGTGACCGACGACACGCTCATCGAGCGCGTCGCCGCTGGCGACCTCGAGGGGCTCGGCGCGCTCTACGATCGGCACGCGGCGGACCTCGCGCGCGTCGCCGGCCGACTCGGAGCCGGCGCTGAGGTGGAGGATGTCGTGCACACGGTGTTCTTGCGCGTCGTCGAGCTCGCGCCGCGCTTCGAATTGGGGCGAGGCTGTTCCGCGCGCGCATGGCTCGCGGGCATCACGGTGCGGGTCGTGCGCGAGCGGCGACGGTCGGTCGCGCGTTGGCTGCGCATCCTCGGGACGCTCGGCCGCGAGCCGCAGAGCTACGCGTCACCCGCGAGCTCGGCGCGCGCCGATGTGTTGAGCGCTCTCGCCACCCTCACCACCGCACAGCGCGAAGCGGTGGTGTTGGTCGACGGCTCAGGGCTCACTGCCGAAGAAGCCGGCGAAGCATTGGGAGTGCCAGTGGGTACGATCTGGAGTCGCGTGCATCATGGCCGTGCGGCCCTCCGCGCACGCCTCGGAGACAGCCGATGAAGGTGAACGCTTGCGGGCAGACTTGGGAGATCGCGGCGCTCGAAGAGGGGCGCCTCGGAGACTCGACGCGCGATCGCGTGAAGGCGCATATCGCATCTTGCGCGACGTGTCGGGAGGCCGCGGAGGGCCTGCTTCTGCTCCGCGGGGAGGTCGCCGATGCGGCCGAGAGCCTCGACGACCTCGCGCTGCGACGGCTGCGCACGAAGGTGCTGCGCGATGCGGATGCGCAGCTGCGCGGCGCCGCGGAGAAATCGGGTAAAGCACGACGATCGAGGTCGAAGCTCCCGCTGCTGGGCCTGGCGGCCAGCGCCGCGGCCGCGCTCGTCGGGATAGTCGCGCTGCTGTCCGCCGGCACCCAGGTCCCAGCGCGCAAGCCCTCCGACGCGCCGGTTCGGCGCGCCCAGGCGGAGCCGTCAGCCGGCGCTGTATGGACACGCAGTGCGACGGCCGGTTTCGACCGAATGGTGCTGCTCGATGGCACGCTGCATGTGCGCGTCGATCGCGCCCGGGGAGACGCACCGGTTCGGGTCGTCACTCCGGATGCAGTCGTCGACGATGTCGGCACGGTCTTCACGGTCGAGGTCGTGGGAGGGCGCACGCGCGGCGTCCGCGTCGAGGAGGGGCGCGTGTTGATCGCGTTCGATGACGGACGTCGCGTCGACCTCGCGTCGGGCCAGCAGTGGAACGCGCCGCCGGCTGCCGATGATGTCGTGGCGAACCCAGTGGCAGAGCGCATTTCCGCCGACACGCGCGGCCTGAGGCGCGCACTGCCGCCGGCTCCCGCGCCGCGGCACGAGGTCGCGCTCCCGACGAGCGCTGACGAGGACGCGGACTATCTCGTCGTCGTCGCCGCCGAGCGCGCCGGTCGCAGCGACGAGACGAGGCGCGCCGCGCAGCAGTATCTGGCGCGTCACCCGGACGGCTTCCGGCGACCCGAGGTCGAGGCGCTCCTCGCAGAGGAGCGTTGACTCCTTTTCTTCCGTGACCGTCGCCCGCTCCGTCGCGATCCTCGCGTGGAGCGTCGCGTTCGGCGTAGTCGCCGCGCTCGTGCTCGATGGGCACGAGTACACGACGATTCCATATGACGTCTACACGGGCGCGGCCCGCCACTGGCGGGAACACGCGCCCCTCTACGACCTGACGAACGTCGATGGCTTCCAGTACCTGCCTCAGGCAGCGTGGGTGTTCGCGCCATTCGAACTTCTCGGAACACCCGTGGGCGGCGTGTTGTGGCGGCTTGTCTCGTGGGCTGCCTTCGCACACGGCATCTGGCGTCTCGCACATCACCTCGTGCCGGACCGCGCCGGGCAGTGCTTCTTGCTATCGACCGCTTTGGCGATCACACCGGCGCTCGGGAGCCTCGGTGCAGGTCAGTCGAATCTCTTGCTCGGCGCGCTCATCCTTCAGTCGACCGCCGACTTGATCGAGCGGCGCTATTGGCGTTGCACCGCGTTGATCGGACTCGGGCTCGCTGCCAAACCTCTAATGATCGTGCCAGTGCTCCTGATCGCGGCGCTCTACCGGCCGATGCGCTGGCGAGTCCCGCTCGCCGTCGGAGCGCTGTTGCTGATGCCGTTCTTCGTCGACGACGCTCCCTACGTCTGGACGGAGTATCGCGATTTTCTCGCCAAGTCGCGCCTCACCGCACACCCGAACCGGCTCTTCGAGGATGCTGACGGGCTCATGACCACATTCGGCTGGACCATTCGATACGACAGCTTCTTGCGTGTCCGCGTCGCGGCCGCTATCGCCACGCTCGGACTCGGCGCGCTCGCCCGACATCGACTTCGCGAGCCGCAAGCTACGCTCCACGTCGCCGCCTTGGCCGTCACCTATCTCATGTTGTTCAACCCGCGGACCCAGTCGAACTCGTACCTGATGCCAACAGCGTTCGCTGCGTTACTCGTAGCGTCTCACGTGCTCGATCGCCATCGCATCGCCGCGCTGGCGACCCTGGTCGTGGTCTTGAGTTGGTATGGAAACAGCCACCGTCTGGGCTGGCCGGAGTTCTGGCTCAAGCCGCTCGGCTGCGCGATGTTCGGCGTACTCCTCCTCTGGCGCATCGCGCGCCCGAATCGCTATCCGATATGCATACAGGAGGACGAGAGGAGCTTGTAGATCGCGTGAAGGCGAAGGCCACCGCCTCGCGCCTTCGCATTCGCCGCCCGCGCGTTGCCTCCGCCGGCGCCTGGTCACCGAAAGTGCCCTTCGCGTTCGCCGTCGCCTTCGCCTTCGCCTTCGCGTTCGCCTTCGCGACAGGCACGAGTAGCCGCGCAAACGACGCGCGCGCCCTCGCTCAGAGCGTCGTGACGCTCCCACAGATCGGCAGCGACAGCGTTGCTGTGCGCGAACCTCCCGCGAAGTCTAGGCGCAGGCTTCCGCGGAGCGTGCAGAATTCCATCCGTCTCGATGTGCGTGTCGTCTTGGGTCGGCGTGTTGCCATTGGCCGACCTTGACGCATCTGTGAGCCACTGGGAAACGCAGCGCCGCGCCGACTTCGCGCGCCGAAGCGAAGCGGAGGCACGCGAGATATGCTTGGCGGGATGAGCTCTCGAGCGCCTATGATCGCGCCGATGCCACGCTTCTCGCTTCCGCTCGGCGTCCTCGTGATTGCGGTCCTCGTCGGGTGTGGCTCGCGCCCGCCGCCAGGCATACACACCGACTACGAGATCCCGGCCAATTACACCGGCTGGGTGACGATCGTGTTTGGCGTGAGCGGCGCGCCGCCCCTGCCGGTGCGCGGCGGAACGCGGCAGGTCCACGTCGCGGCCGCAGGCAACCTCGCGACCGCGACGCCGCAGATCACGGGCGTCGTGGTCAACCGGTTCTACTTCGTCGACGCTGCGGGCGCGCGCACGACGATCCCCTGGCCCGAGTCGACGCCCGGTACCGATCCCGCCACCGTCGACCGCGCGTATCCGCAGCCAGTGATCTTGCGCCTCGTCACGGGCGACACCACGACCAACGGGCATCGCACGGCCTTCGAGCAGTTCTACGTCGGGCGGGGCCCAGCCGGCGATCCGCCGGGCGTGCCGTAGACGGAGGGCGAAGGCGCAGGCGAAAGCGAAGGCGCAGGCGAGGGCGACGGCGAAGGCGAGGGCGGAGGCGAGGGCGAAGGCGGAGGCGCACCGCCGAGATGCCGTCGCGGCCCCAGCTCTGGACCCTGCCCCGGATCCGGATCCTCCCCCCGATCCGGATCCGGATCCGGATCCGGATCCGGTCCCCGCCTCGCCTCCCGCTCCCGCCCGTCTTGCCCGCCGCGATTCCCCTCCGGCCCCGCGCCCCGGTTCGCGCTAAGGTGCGCTTCCGGACCGGCCAGCTCCTGCTGATGCGCCTGTCCACGACCCGCCAGCGTCCCCCTGCACCTCAGAAGAAATCGAGGCCCCGCCTGCTCCCCCTGAACCACCCCACCGCCGCCCGCCTTGAGTCCAATGCGCGTATTTCCCGCAGCCTCTTCGGAGGTGCCTCGTGAGCAGCAACTTCTCCCCCGGCAAGCGCCAGCGCGAGATGGAGCAGGCCAAGAAAAAGCAGGACAAGGCCCACAAGCGCGCCCAGCGCCGTGATCGCCCGCCGGGCGAGTCCGAGTTCGTCAGCGCCGCCGACGTGCAGGGCAATATGCCGTCCATCGAAGAAGCGATGCGCAACATCGAGAACCCGAGCGCCACGCCGCGCTCCGCTTCGAGCATCGTCGCGCGGCTGTTCGTCGGCTCGCTCAGCGACGAGACCACCGAGGCCGACCTCCGCGACGCCTTCGGTCAGTTCGGATTGGTCGCCGACGCCATCGTCATGGTCGACCGCGACACGCGCGCACCGCGTGGCTTCGGCTTCGTCACGATGGCCGATCGCCGCGACGCACCGAAGGCCATCGAGGCGCTACATGGGGCGGAGATCAAGGGCCGCAACATCGTGGTCAACGTCGCGACCGAGCGTCAGCGCTAAGCCGCACACTTCGTACTGCCGCGCAGAGTCGCGCGCCCTCCCGTGCGGGGGGGGCGCGACGTGCGGCGACGAAGCGCGTAAGGGTCGCGTTCGGTGCGACATCCGCTCGATGCACACCACTGTCGGCAAAATAATCTCAACTATCTTTGCTACTCGAGCGCGGGATCCCGTGTCCTCCATTCGTCACGCGACGACGGCCTCTTGCCGCGTCGCCCACGAAGGACACGACCATGTTCATTCTCTCCGCAATCATCGGTGTACTCGGCGGTCTTCTCGCTCTCTCGCCGGTCATCGTCAAGAACTCCCCCGGCGCCGCAGAGAAGCTCGAGCAGCTCGCGAAGTACTCCGGCTACATCGGCATCACGATGTTCTTCTGGGGCATCTATGAACTCTTCGGCGTGCTGACGAACATCACCATGCTCGGCTCCGCCCCGATCACATGGGTCTTCTGGCTCCTCACGGGCCTCGCGGACCTCGGCGTCGGAACGCTGCTCGGCTTCGGTCTCATCTCGACGTACATGTTCCGCGGCAACGCGACGGCCATCGAGAAGGGCACGATGATGCGCGACAAGCTCGTCAAGTTTCAGATCCCGCTCGGCGCGCTCGCGATCGTCATGTCGATCCTGTACCTCGTCATGAACTTCATCTGATCGCGCGTCGCCTGCACCGTGGGCGCGCACCGCGTCGCGGGCGCGCACCTCAGGCGTCTCACGAAACGCACGCATCAGGCCCACTCCTAGGTTTCTTCGTGGGCGTGCTCCATGAACGCGCGCAGGCTGTTCCCCATCTGACTGTGGATGAGCCGGAGGATGCTCTCGACCTCCGGCCCTTCGAGGCGCAGCCGTTTGGCCATTCGCTCGCGCGTGGCCAGCGCCAAGTCCTCGCGCGCGCTGTCGATCCAGCGATGCACCGTGATGCGGTGTACGCGATAGAGCGCGCCAACTTGCTCCATGGTCAGACCATCGATGTAGTGTTGCCGGAGTAGGTTTCGGGCCCGCGCGGACAGCGTCGCGAGGGCCTCGCGGAAGCACTCGTGGAACTCGAGCTTGTACGCCTGCTTCAGGCGCGAGACCTCGACGTCTTCGACCTCGGAGTGCTCGGACAAGCGCAGATCGTCATCGAGCGACTCGTGCCGCGCGCCGCGCTTGCTGTTGATGAGCACGCGCGTAGCAGCGACGCGCACCCAGCTCTTCAGGTCACCGCGGCCGGCGTAGGCAAGCAGGCGCGGTGGCGCATCGGGCGTGCCGACGAGCAGCAGCATGCGCAGCGTCTGCAGCGCATCGCCGACGACGTCTTCGCTCGTGTCGCCGCGGCGCAGCACGGTGCGCAGTGGCGCGATGCACTGCTCGTCGAGGATGCGGATCGCGTCGTCATCACCGCGCGCCGCTGCACACGCGAGATAGAGATCGCGCGTCGCGAGGCGCGTGAGCTGCGCGGTCGGGTCATCGTCGCTGGTGTCTTCGGCGCCCTTTGACTTCGCCTGCACCAGCACGCTGGCGAGATGGGCGGCGTAGTCCGCGGGGGAGCAGCGCAGCGAGGGGTAGACGTGTCGCGCGTCGGCAAGAATCGTCTCGAGCTGCGCTTCGAGCTCCGCGCTCGGCCGTACGGCCAAGCGCGCTGGAAGCGCCGCGAGAAATGCAGTGAGAAGACTTTGCCCGGACATGGCCCGCAGCATGCTAGCAGTAGCAAGCAATCTCGCAGCGACTCCATGGCCGAGAGCACCACGACCTGTCTCGACGAGAACCGCGCGCTCGACTTTGCACGCGGTGAACTGTCAGTCGCCGACGCGCGCGAGGTCGAGCGGCACATCGACGACTGCCCGTCGTGTCGCGAGCTGATCTCTGAGCTGGCGCGGCTGAACTCGGTCGCCGCCGAGCCAGCCGCTGCGCCCGCTGAGACCTGGGCGCCAGGTCGGCGCATCGGTCGCTTCGTCGTCGCGTACCTCGCCGGCGCTGGCGGCATGGGCTCGGTGTTTCGCGCCGTCGACACGCAGCGCGGCGGCAACGTCGCGCTGAAGCAGGTGCGCTCCACGTCGCCCGATGCGCGCGTGCGCTTCGAGCGCGAGGTGCAGGCGCTGCGCGCGATCGAGCACGCAGCGGTCGTGCGCTACGTGCACCACGGCACGGACGCCGATGGCTCGCTCTATCTCGCGATGGAGTGGCTCGAAGGCCCGGAGCTCGCGAAGCTGCTCGACGAGCGCGCGCTCAGCATCGACGAGACGCTGGTGCTCGGGCTGCGGCTCGCCAGCGGCCTCGACGCCGCGCACGCGGCGGGTCTCGTCCATCGCGACATCACGCCGCGCAACGTCGTGCTGCCGAGCGGCAGCATCGAGCGGGCGAAGCTCGTCGACTTCGGCCTCGCGCGCGATCTACGGCTGCCCACCAGCCACGCTGGGCCGACCGCGGGGCTGCGCGTCGGTACGCCGCACTACATGTCGCCGGAGCAGGCGCAGGGCCGCGCGATCGAGGCGCGCAGTGACGTCTTCACGCTCGGCTGCGTGTTGTTCGAGTGCCTCACGCGGCGTCGCGCGGTGCCCGGCGCGGAGCTAGTCGAGGTGCTGGCGAATCTCGCGCTGCCGAACACAGCGCGCACCGCAGATCACGGCGTGAGCGTGCCAGAGCGTCTCGACGCGCTGATTGCGCGGATGTTGGCGCGCAACCCCACAGAGCGCCCCGCGTCGATGGCGGAGGTGCAGCGCGAGCTCGCAGCGATGCAGGCCGCACGTCCGCGTGCGGGTGCGCTCGGCGTGCGCGAGCGCCGGGCCATCATCGCGATGAGCAGCGTCGCCACGCTGCTCGCCATCGCGCTGCTCGTCGGCGTCGTCAGCGCGCTCTCGTCGCTGCTCGGCCCCAGCCGCGAAATCCGCGTCATCAAGCCGCGCAGCATCGTCTGGCGCAGCGCGCCGTCGGCGGAGGCGCCAGAAGAGGAAGCGGCGGACGAAGTCGATCGGGATGCGCCGATGCTCGCCGTCGTCGACGCGAGGCCAGCGAAGCAAGAGCCAGACGCGGGCGGCGGTGTCGGACCCGGATCCGGATCCGCTTCCGAGGCCGCGACCGCGACCGCGACCGCGACCGCGACCGCGACCGCGGCCGGCTCTGAGGCCCAGCCGCTCCCGCCGCCGCCTGAACTGCCGCCGCCGACGCTGCGCTGCGCGTCGGCACGAGGCGAGCTCCGCGATGGTCGCTACGTCGCGATACTCGATCCGCCGACGGCCGCGGTCGACGTCGGCGTTGGTTGCGAGCTGGTGCTGCGTGGCGCGACGCTGCGCGGGATCCCAGCGACCCCCATGGCGTTCGCGGTGCCAGCGGTGCGCGCGGTCGGCGGCGGACGCTTGCGCCTCGAGGACTGCCACATCGACGGCGACATCGTCGTGGTCGGCAATGCGCGTATCGAGCTCAGGCGCTCGCGCCACCGCGGCAATCAGCGGGTGATCGGCGCGGGCGTCATCGACGTGCAGTGATCCTGTCGCCGTTCGCGTGCGTTGACTCGCGCTGTGTACGTCCGGTGACCGTGTCGTGTGTCCCAGCCCGCGTGCAGGGATCAGCTGCCGTCGACGCCATCGACGCCAAAGCCCGCGCCGACGACGGCGGAGGCGAGCTGCGCGCGGGTGGCGCGCTGCTCGTCGTATTCGATGGTGGCGGAGCCCGCCTCGAGCGAGACGGCGACGTTGGTCACGCCGGGCACGCCGCGGAGGACGCGCGTGACGCTGCTGGTGCAGCCGCCGCAGGTCATGCCGATCACTTTGAGGACGTCGGTCTGCATCGTCAGGCTCCGCTTCGTGTCGATCGAGATTCGCGCATCGCGCTACGCAGAAGGACGACGCGCATCGCGCCGTGCGAGAGAACTACGCGCGTCCTGTGTCTGTAGACAACTACGCACGGACCTGCGGGATGTCGCGCCCATCGGCGAAAAACTCGAGTGCGGCGGAGTTCAGGCAGTAGCGCTGACCGGTGGGCGCGGGGCCGTCGTCGAACAGGTGGCCGAGGTGGCCGGCGCAGCGCGCGCACTGGATCTCGACCCGCGCCATGCCGTAGCTGACGTCGCGGATGCTGGCGACGTGCGCGGGATCGAACGGCGCGTAGAAGCTCGGCCAGCCGGTGCCGGACTCGAACTTCGTCGACGATCGAAACAGCGGCAGGCCGCACAGCCGGCACGCATAGACGCCAGCTTCCTTGTTGCTGAGTAGGCCGCCGCAGAATGCGCGCTCGGTGCCCGACGCGAGCAGCACTTGGCGTTCTTCCGGCGTGAGTCGCGCGGCGAGCGCATCGCGCTCGGCGGCGCTCGGCGGGGTGAGATCGTAGCCAGCGGCGGACTTGGCGGTCGTGCTCATGGCGCAAGGTGTAGAGCCGCACAGCCGAAGCCGCCAGAGGTCGCGCACCGCACCGATTGATCAACGGGCTGCTACTCGTAGACGCCGCGCATCCGCCCCGCGTAGGATGCCGCGCCAAAGGGAGCGCACATGAACGACCAGCCGCCGAAGAGCAATCCACTCAAGTACGTCGCGATCGGCTGCGGCGCGCTCATCCTGATCGGCGTCTGCGCATTCGGCGGCTGCATGGTCATGGGCGGCGCCGGAGCGATGGGCGCGATGGGCGCCGTCGCAGTGCCGGCCGAGCAGACCAAGGGCTTCTTCGCGGATCTGCGCGCGAGGAACCACGCGGGCGCGTTCGCGCGGATGAGCGCGGTGTATCAGGCGTCACACACGCTGCAGACGTTCCAACAGACCGTCGACGCGATGCCCGCGCTCACGCAGCAGACCGACGACACCATCAACAACCGCAGCGTCATGAACGGCGTCGCGACGATGTCTGGGACGCTCACCACGCCGCAGGGCGCGGTCCCGATCGAGGCGACGCTGACCGAGAGCGGCGCGACCTGGCAGATCGACGCGCTGGTCGTCGGCGGGGTCCCGCTGCCGTAGCGTGTGAGCCGCGATCGAGCCGTACGATCGCTTCACGCCGAGCGGAGAGTCAGCGATAGCGCTGGATCACGTGAAAGCCGAACGGCGACTCGACGACGTCGCTGATACCGCCGACCTCGAGCGCGAACGCAGCGCGCTCGAATGCCGGCACCATCGCGCCGTGGCCGAAGACGCCGAGATCGCCGCCTTCTGGCGCGCCGGCCTCGTCGGTGTACTCGCGCACCAGCGCGACCCAGTCCTCGCCTGCACGCGCACGGCGCAGCGCCTCGGCCGCGCGCGTACGCGCTTCTTCCTTAGTGCGCGTGATCGTGTCCGCCGCGCGCTGCGAGCCGCGGTACATGACGAGCAGATGCCGCGCGCCGATCTCTGCGGGGCGTGCCGGCGGATCGGCCGCACGCACGACGATGAGGAAGCCGCGCGGCGTCTCGATCGGATTGGACGCATCGCCGATGCGCAGCCCGAACGCCTCCGCTTCCACCGCGGCCATCGACTCGATGCCGATCAGCGCGAGTAGATCGCGGCGGCGCACCTCCGCCGTGGGCGTGCCGTCGTCGCGCACCAGCGTCAGCGCGTCGCCGCGCGCCGTCGGATCGGCGGGCAGATCGGCGAGCTCACGCGCGATCTCGGGCACGTTGGCGTCGGGCTCACGCGTCATCTGCGCGACAGTGGTGGCGCGCGCCGCGGCCTGCGCCCGGCTGCGGGTGATCTCCGCGGGGGCGCCCGTCGCGCCTCGCCACGTCACGATCAAGACGCGCACCGCGATCGGCGTCGCCCGCGCTGCGGGTACAGGGGCTGTCGCGGTGCTCGTCGGCGTGCCTGTCCCAGGCGCAGCGGGTGGGCGCGCGCGCGGTCCACACGCGAGGAACGAACACGCGAGCAGCGCAGCGACCATCGGCAGGCGGGACATGCGCAGTGGCAGGCGAGACATGCGCGCAGGGGTAGCACGGTGTGTCGCTCCGTCCTCGGGCGGCGTCGCTTGCTCGTGTGGGGCGCCCATGCTAGGAAGCGCGCCGCTCACAGAGGGGAAGTGCTCGAGGCGGGCCCTCCAAGGTCCGCCTCGTTGCGTTCTGGGCTCTGCGTTCGGCTCGCAGCTCCGCCGCAGGCACCCCCGCAACCGCTCCAAGAGCCTCGTAACGTCCCGAAAACACAGTGTTCCTAGAGCAAACACCAGCGACCATGGCCAGCAGCGACCCGAACGACTCGCGCACTGACTCGCCCGACGATGCGATCGACACACCAGCCTCTCTCGAGGCGGTGGTGGCGCCGATCTGTATTGCGCTTGGTCTGGAGCTCGTCGATGTGCGGATCGCGCGTGAACCTGGCGGCTCGGTGCTGCGCATCCTCATCGATCGCGAGCGCCCGCCGGGTGTCCCGCTGAACGAAGGCGGCGTCTCGCTCGACGACTGCACCGATGTCTCGCGCGATCTCTCGACGGTCCTCGACGTGACCGACGAGGGCAATCGCGGGCCGCTCTCGGGGAAATATCGGCTCGAGATCAGCTCCCCCGGAGTCGATCGGCCGCTGGTGAAGCTCAGCGATTTCGTCCGGTTCGCCGGCGAGACCGTGAAGATGACGACTCGCATGCCCATCGCCACTCCGGCGGGCGAGCGTCGGAAGTTGCAGGGCAAGCTGCTCGGGGTCTCCGGCAGCGACGTTCGGCTCATTCAGGACGGCGACGAAGTGCTGGTCCCGCATGCCGAGATCGTAAAAGCCAACCTTGTTTTCGACTGGGCGCGCCTGCGGGCGCGCGCGTAGGCGGACCGATGCAACAGCAAAGCATGTCGCTCGCGAACATCATCGATCAGGTGAGCAAAGAGAAGGGGATCGACCCCAAGGTGCTCATCGAGACGATGGAGCAAGCCATTCTCACGGCCGCCAAGCGCACGTTCGGCCCGAGCCGCGAGCTCGAGGCGCGGTACAACGAAGACTCCGGCAACATCGATCTCTTCCAGTACATGCTCGTCGTCGAAGACGTCGAGAACGCCGAGCGCGAGATGACGATGGAAGACGTCGAGATGTACAAGCTCGATGCGCAGCAGGGCGACGACCTCGGCTTCCAGATCTTCTATCTGCCGGAGGACACCGCGAAGGCGTCCGAGCAGGACAAGGTCTACGGCGAGCTGCTCATGCTGCAGCAGAACCGCAACAACTTCGGCCGCATCGCCGCGCAGACGGCGAAGCAGGTGATCATCCAGCGCGTCCGCGATGCGGAGCGGGACATCATCTTCAACGAGTTCAAGGACCGTCGCGGCGAGGTCATCACCGGCATCGTCCGGCGCTTCGAGCGCGGCAACAACATCATCGTCGACCTCGGTCGCTCCGAGGCGATCCTGCCGTCGCGCGAGCAGACGCCGCGCGAGAGCTACCGGCCCGGTGACCGCATCGTCGCGCTGCTCAAGGACATCGACCGCGAGGCGCGTGGCCCGCAGATCATCCTGTCGCGTACCGATGTGACGCTGCTGGTGAAGCTGTTCGAGATGGAAGTGCCGGAGATCTACGAGGGCATCGTGCGCATCGTCGCCGCGGCCCGCGAGCCCGGCGCGCGCTCGAAGATCGCGGTCAGCAGCCGTGACAACGACGTCGATCCGGTGGGCGCGTGCGTCGGCATGAAGGGCTCGCGCGTGCAGGCCGTCGTGCAAGAGCTGCGCGGCGAGAAGATCGACATCGTGCCGTGGGACCGCGATCCAGCGCGCTTCGTCTGCAACGCGATCGCGCCGGCGGATGTCGCGCGCGTGATCATCGACGAGGCGAACGGCTCGATGGAGCTGGTCGTCCCCGACGAGAAGCTGTCGCTCGCGATCGGGCGCCGTGGCCAGAACGTGCGGCTCGCCTCGCAGCTGACCGGCTGGAAGCTCGACATCATCGGTGAGAGCAAGTTCAAGCAGATGGAGGAAGAGGCCATCTCGGGCCTCGCGATGATCGAGTCCATCGAGGACGGCGTCGCGCGCTCCATGTACAAGCTCGGCTTCCGCACGCTCGACGAGGTCGCCGACGCGAGCGAGCAAGAGCTCGGCGGGATCCCCGGCCTCGGTGGCCCGGCGAACGCCACGAAGATCAAGGAAGAGGCCGAGCTCGCGATGGAGAAGCTGCGTCAGCGGCGGCTCCTGCAAGCGGCGCAGCGCCCCGAGGCGCTCAGCGAGCGCGAGCGCATGTTGCTCGTGCCGGGCCTCACCGAGCGCGCGCTCGAGCAGCTGGAGGCGGCGGGCTATCGCTCCATCGCCGACTTGATCGAAGAGGACGACGTCGATCGCCTGGCGATCAAGACGGGCCTCGGCGGCAAGAAGGCGCAGCAGATCAAGGACGGCGCCACACACTACTCGAAGGTCGACGCAAAGCCGATCGAAGAGGGCCAGAAGAAGGCGCGCGTCGCGGCGACGGCGGCAGCCGCTGCGGCAGCGCAGGCGGCGGCCGAGGCCGCGGCAGTCATCGACCCGACGTCGTCCGTCGACGGCGGAGCGGAGGGCTGACGCGCCCGTGATCGTGGCGATGACTACCGGAGACGAGGGCCACACGGCGAGCCCCGCGCGAACGTGCGCGGGCTGCCGTGGCGTGGACGCGAAGGCGGGGCTGCTGCGCTTCGTCGTGGCGCCCGTGCCGCCGTTCCTCGTTCCGGACGTCGCCGACAAGCTCGGCGGGCGCGGCGTGTCGGTACATCCGACGCGCAAGTGCCTCGACGCCGCGGTTCGTCGCGGGGGTTTTGCGAAGGTGCTCAAGCGCGCGGTGCCGTTCACGACGAACGAGCTCGCGCAGCTCGCAGCAGATCAGTACACGCGTCGCGCCGAGTCGTTCCTCGTCGCAGCGCGTCGCGCGAACGCCATCGCGCTCGGCACCGATGCGGTGCGCGAGGCGCTGCGCGCGGGCAAGGTCTTGGCGCTCGTCGTAGCGGCCGACGCTGCGGGACGCCGTGAAGAGCTCGAGGAGGCGGCGGCGCGCCTCGGCAGGCGCTGTGTCGTGCTCGGCACGAAGGCGTCACTCGGTCAGCTCTTCGGTCGTGACGAAATTGGAGTCGCCGCGGTGCTCGACGCGGGAATCGCATCTGCTTTGACCCGCGCTGCAGAGCGCGCTCAGGCACTTCTGGAGGCGGAATGAACAAGGTGCGCGTGTACGAGGTCGCTCGCGAGCTGGGGCTCGAGAATGCGGAGCTCGTCAAGAAGATGGCGTCCCTCGGCATCCAGGTGCGGAACCACATGAGCTCACTCGAGGATGCCGAGATCGATCGGCTCAAGCGCTCGATCGAGAAAGAGAAGACCGGCGCGGTCGTGAAGGAGCGCATCAACGCGACCGTCATCCGCCGTCGCACCGTCGCCGCGCCGACGCCGCCCCCCGCTGCGCCCGTCGCGGCGAAGGCCGAGCCAGCGCCGGTCGTGGCGCGCGCTGCAGCGCCGCGTGTCGAGCCGCTCCCCGAGATCCCGCCGCCGCCCGTCGCTGAGCTCGCGCCTGCGCCGAGCAAGGCCGAGCCGCCGGTCTCCCTCAAGCCCGCGCCCGCGCCGACGATGGCCGAGGTCTTTGCGGAGCCGGCCGCAGCGCCGCCGCCTGCGCCCGCGCCAGTCGCGGTCGCGCCGGAGCCGCCTATGCAGCCACAGGCGCCGGCGCGCCGCTCGTCGCCGCCGTCGTTCGCGGAGCGTCTCGGTCACGCGAATCTGCCGCCGGGCGTGCTCGCGCGCGGCAACAGCGTCGCGCCTGCATCGGGCCTCTCGCGCGAGGCCGCGCAGCGCATCGCGGCGCAGCACGCGCCGCGTGGCGTCCCGGGGCAGGGCGGCACGCCGCAGCGCCGCGTCGAGATCACGCGCGGTGCGCTCGGCCCGACGGGCCGTCAGCCGCCCGCCGGTCGCGCCGGTGGTATCGGCCGACCCGGGAAAAAGCTTCCACCCGGGAAGAAGGGCGCAAAGCCCGAAATCACGGTGCCGAGCGCGCAGAAGCGCGTGATTCGGATCGAGGAGTCGATCGGCCTGCAGATGCTCGCCAGCCGCATGTCGTTGAAGGCGACAGAAGTGCTGATGAAGCTCATTCAGCTCGGCATGACCGGCGTGAACATCAACAGCACGCTCGACGCTGACACCGCGAAGATCCTCGCGCACGAGTTCGGCTACGAGGTCGAGAACGTCGCCAAGAGCGAGGACGAGGTCATCGTCGAGGCGCGCGGCACGTTCGAAGATCGCGAGAAGGATCGCAAGCAGCGTCCGCCGGTCGTCACCGTCATGGGTCACGTCGACCACGGCAAGACCTCGCTGCTCGATCGCATCCGCAACGCCAACGTCGTCCGCGGCGAGGCGGGCGGCATCACGCAGCACATCGGCGCCTATCGCGTCGACACGCCGAAGGGCACCGTCGTCTTCCTCGATACGCCGGGTCACGAGGCGTTCACTGCAATGCGCGCGCGCGGCGGTCACGCAGCCGACGTCGTCATCCTCGTCGTCGCAGCAGACGACGGCGTGATGCCGCAGACGAAGGAAGCCATCAACCACGCGCGCGCGGCCGGTGTGCCGATCGTCGTCGCGGTGAACAAGGTCGACAAGCCCGAAGCGCGCCCAGAGGCGGTGCGTCGCGAGCTCGCGAACGAAGGCCTGCAGCCCGAGGAGTGGGGCGGCGAGACGATGTTCCTCGACGTCTCGGCGAAGGCCGGCACGGGCGTGGAGCAGCTGCTCGCGAGCGTCGCGCTCCAGGCCGAAGTGCTCGAGCTCACCGCCAACCCGAAGATCCCCGCCGAGGGCCTCGTGCTCGAGGCGTATCTCGACAAGGGCCGCGGCCCCGTCGCCAACGTGCTCGTGCGCAACGGCACGCTGCACACCGGCGACATCGTCATCGCCGGCGCTGCGTGGGGCAAGGTCCGTGCGATGACCGACGATCGCGGCAAGCCCGTGACCGCGGCCGGCCCATCGACTCCGGTCGAGGTGCTCGGTCTCTCCGAGGTGCCGGGCGCCGGTGACTCGATCTACGTCGTCACCGATCAGAAGAAGGCGCAAGAGATCGCCGACAGCCGCGCGCGTACCAAGGCGGCCGGACGCAGCGTCTCGCCGAGCTCGCAGGCGAAGATCGGTCTCGACCAGATCTACGCGAAGATGCAGGCGGGCGAAGTGCAGGAGATGCGCCTCGTCATCAAGGGCGACGTCAGCGGCTCGGTCGAGGCCGTCGTCAAGGCGCTCACCGATCTCAGCACCGACAAGGTCAAGGTCGTCGTCATCCACACCGGTGTCGGCGGCATCACCGAGAACGACGTCATGCTCGCGAGCGCGTCGAACGCGATCATCATCGGCTTCAACGTGCGTCCGGCCGGTGCTGCCGCCGCCACGGCAAAGAGCGAGGGTGTCGACGTCCGCCTCTACAACATCATCTACGAGGCGGTCGACGAGGTGAAGAAGGCCATGACCGGCCTGCTCGCCCCGACCTACATCGAGAAGCAGCTCGGCCGCGCCGAGATCCGCCAGGTCTTCACTATCCCGAAGGCGGGCACGGTCGCCGGCACGTACGTGCTCGACGGCAAGCTCGTCCGCGGCTCGAAGGTGCGCGTCGTGCGCGACTCCGTGCAGGTGTGGGACGGCAAGATCGCGTCGCTGCGCCGCTTCAAGGACGACGTCCGCGACGTCGCCGCGGGCTTCGAGTGTGGCGTCACGCTCGATGGCTACAACGACGTGAAGGAGCTCGACATCCTCGAGGCCTACGAGCTCGAGGCCGTCGCGGGCGTCCTCTGAGTCGCTGCGCGTAGCGCACGCCGCGAGTCGCCGTGATGGTCGTCGGAGTCTTGCGGATCGTGCTCGGGCTTCCCTGGAACGACTCGCTCAAGGGAAAGCGCTCGGTGGTCCGCAAGATCATCGAGCGCGCGCGCGCACGCTTCAACGTCGCCGCCGCGGAGCTCGACGACCTCGACGCGCATCGCCGCGCGGTCCTCGGCTTCACGGTGATCTCCAACGATCGTCGGCACGCGATGTCGATGCTCGACACGCTGACCTCGTTCGTCGCGACCGCGACTGAAGCGCAGATCCTCGATCGCCGCGTCGAGCTCACCACCTATTCCACGGACTCGCTCGGCCTCGGCGGTGACGCGCTGAACGAAGGCGAGCTTGGCTCGGCTGGCAGTCCCTACGCCGATGTCGAGCTCGGCTCGGCTGGCAGCCCCTACGCCGACGACGAAGACTCGGAGGACGACGATGGCTGAAGAACGAAAGCGCCCAGTGCGCGTGGCCGAGCGCATCCGCGAAGAGCTCGAAGGGCTGCTCCTGCGCGGCGCCGTTCACGATCCCGGCGTGCAAGGCGCGACCGTCTCCGGCGTGAGCGTCTCGCCCGATTTGAGCGTCGCCGACGTGCGCGTGCGCATCTACAACCGCGAGGTCGACGAGCCGCAGCGCAAGCGCGTGGTGCGTGCGTTCGACCGCGCCAAGGGCCTGCTGCGACGCGAGCTCGCGTCGCGCCTCGGCATGCGCCACACGCCTGATCTGCGCTTTCACTGGGACTCTGGCGTCGATCACGCGCTGCGCATCGAGACCATCCTCGAGGAGATCCGCCACGACGATCCGAGCGCGCTTCCGCCGCGCGAGGTGTCGAAGACGAAGAAGCCGGTCCCGAAGAAGGTGCCGGCTGAGAAGCCCGTCGCCCTCGGCACCGCCAGCACGGCGCCCGCCAAGAAGGACGGAGCGGACACGTGAGCCGCGCCCGCGCCATCGAGCTCGTCCGCGGCGGTCAGCGCTTCTTGCTGACCTGCCATCTGCGTCCGGACGGCGATGCGCTCGGCTCGATGCTCGGCCTCGCCGCGATCCTGCGCGAGCTCGGCAAAGACGTCGTCATGTTCAACGTCGATCCGGTGCCGGAGTATCTGCGCTTTCTGCCGCGCTCCGCCGAGGTGCTGCGCGCAGCGCCGACGAACGTCACGTTCGACGCGACGTTCGTCACCGACACCGCCGCGCGCAGCTTGCTGCCGCACGCGCTGCCGCCGCCGAGCGTCACCGGTCCGTGGGTGATGATCGATCACCACGCCGCCCATGATGATTTCGGTGACGTGATCGTGCGGGAGACGGACGCTGTCGCGACCGGCGAGGTGGTCCTACGATTGATGGCGGATCTGGGCATTTCTCGTGTACCAGCCGACGCCGCGGTGCCGCTTTACACGGCGATCGTCACCGACACCGGCGGCTTCCGCTATCAGGGCACGACGCCGACGACGCTGCGCCTCGCAGCGGATCTGGTCGAGGCGGGCGCGGACCCGTGGACCGTTGCGTACAACGTCTTCGAGGGCTGGGCGCCGGCGCGCATGAAGCTGCTCGGCGTGGTGCTCGAGACGCTGCTGACCTCGCACGAAGGACGCGTCGCGACGCTGACCGTCACGCGCGAGATGATGGCGCGCACGCAGGCCGACGACGACATGGTCGAGGGGCTGGTCAACTACGCGCGCATGCTCTCGGGCGTCGAGGTGGCGTCGCTGGTCTGGGAGTGGCGGCCGGCCGCAGATGGTTCGCCGGTAACCAAAGTGAGCCTGCGCTCGCGCGGTAACGTCGACGTCTCGCGCGTCGCGGTCGCGCTCGGCGGCGGTGGGCATCGCTCGGCGGCGGGGGCCACGGTGCCTGGCAGCGTCGACGAGGTGCGCGCGCGCGTGCTCGCCGAGTCCGCGCGTCAGCTGCCGGCGTGACGCTCGACGCTGCGCTCGCGCCGCACGGCGTGCTGGTCGTCGACAAGCCGCAGGGGCCGACCTCGCACGACATCGTCGCGCGCGTTCGGCGGGCGCTCGGCACCAAGGCCGTCGGCCACGCGGGCACGCTCGACCCGATGGCGACCGGCGTGCTCGTCGTGCTCGTCGGTGAAGCGGCGAAGCTCTCCGCGTACCTCACTGCCGACGACAAGCGCTACGACGCGACGATCCGTCTCGGCACCGAGACGCACACGCTCGACGCCGAAGGGGAGGTCACTGCGACCGCGCCGGTGCCGCCATTCACCCTCGACGACGTCGTGCATGCGCTCGCGCCGTTTCACGGCGAGACGCAGCAGCGCGCACCAATCGTCAGCGCGATCAAGCGCGACGGCGAGGCGCTGCACAAGCGCGTGCGTCGCGGCGAAGACGTCGAGGCGCCGGTGCGCACGGTGGTGCTGCGCAGCGCCGAGGTGCTCGGCGTCGATCGCATCGCGCCGACCACCGCCGATGCGATCGCAGGCGCTGCGCCCGAGGTCGTCGAGATCCGCCTGCGCCTGCACGTCGGCAAAGGCTTCTATGTGCGCTCTCTCTCGCGCGATCTCGCACACGCGCTCGGCACGGTGGGACACCTCTCCGCGCTGCGGCGCACCGCGAGCGGGCCGTTCGTCGTCGCCGAGCGCGCGCCTGCGAGCGTCGATATGCCGGCGCCTGCGAGCGTCGATGCGACGGCGCCCGCGAGCGTCGATGTGACGGCGCCTGCGAGCGTCGACGGTGCGCTCCTCGAGGCCGCGGCGCGCGGTGACGCAGCCTCGCGCGCTGCGGTGCGCGCTGCGCTCGTGCCACTCACGCGCGCCTGCGCGGCGCTGCCGAGCGCGACCCTCAGCGAGCCCGGCGTTCGCGCTGCACGCACCGGGATTGCACTGACGGCCGACGCGTTCGCAGGCGCAGCGCTGCCGCTCGACCCAGGCGCCGGACTCGTCGTCGTCGCGCGCGCACCGGATGGCGCTCCGGTCGCGCTGCTCCGCTGCGCCGCAGATGGCCATTTCGAGGTCGCGCGCGGCTTCGTCGCGCAGCGCTGAGCGCGTCTGATCGCGCATGCGAGACGCGTGCGCTCGGCGTCCTCGTGCGTACGAGATGCCGTGTGGGACGGGCTTCCACTGCCAATAAAATGAACGCGTTCGCAAATATCGCACCTGCGGTCTTCCAAGCCCCGCCGAGCCAATACGCGCGGCGGCTCGAGGTGCTCGAGCGCGTCACGATGATCGGTGGTGGCGCGTTTCGCTCGACGCGCACTATCGAGCCGCTCGGCCTGGTGCGCGCTCCGTGGACGCGCTTTGCGCTCGCCGCGATCGTCGCGCTCACGGCAGCGGCGACGCTGCTAGTCTTGCTCCCGAAGTGAAGCGCGCCAAAGCCATGCCTGCGAGCGTTCCACGCGCCCAAGCGAAGGCTGTGCGTGTCCCGCGCGCCGAGGCGATGCCTGCGAGTGTGCCGCCGCCTGCGCCAGAGAGCGTTCGCACGCTGAAAGGCGAGCGCACACGGCAGCGCATCCTCGACGCTGCGTTCGCGCTTTTTGCGGAGGATGGCTACGAGCACACGTCGATGCGCGCGGTCGCAGCGCGCGCCGGCTGCGCGCTCGGTCTGATCTATCGGTACTTCCCGCAGCGCGAGGACTTCGCCCTCGAGCTCTATCGCGCGCAGTCGCTCGCCGCCGAGCTGCAGGTCGCGACGCTGCCGGCCGCGACGCTCGCCGAGCGCTTCCGTGGCGCGATGCACGGCAAGCTCGTCATCGTCGCGCCGCACCTCGATGCGCTGCGCGCGCTCGCCTCCGGCTCGCTCGATCGGCAGAGCCCGATCGCCGTGCTCGGCGAGCGCACCGCGCCGATCCGCGAGACCGTGGAGCGCACCATCCGCGTGCTCGTCGAGGGCGCGACCGACCGGCCGGCGCCGCCGCAAGACGAGCAGCTCGTGCGCTTGCTGTTCGTCGTGCAGCTGTTCGTGGTGCTCGCGGCGACGCAGGACACGACGCCCGAGCTCACCCACGCGCACGCGCTCGTCGACGCGCTCAGCGACATGCTCGCGAGCCTCGGCCCGATGTTGCCCATGTTCGCGCCGATGCTCGGGCGCTTCGACGCGCTTTTCGCCGGCTTTGTCACCCGCGACGCGCCGACGGCATCGGTCGCTTCGGCGTCGTCGCACGCTGCCGCATCGCCGAGCGCGCGCGCCGACTCCGACGCCGCGCGATGACGCTGCTATCGTGCGCGTGATGTCGCGCGCCCCCTTCTTCGCCTCTGCCAGCTTCGCCTCTGCCAGCTTCGTCTCTGCCCGTTTCGTCTCTGCCCGTTTCGTCTCTGCCCGTTTCGTCTCTGCCTGCTTCGCGCTGCTCGTGTGCGCGTGTGGCGACGACAACGCCCCCGCGCCGCCCGACCTCGGCGTCGATCTCGGCAGCGACGCAGGGACCCGCGATCTCGGCCCAACGTGCAGCGCGAGCTGTCGTCCCGGCACCGGCTGCTGCGAGCTCGCCGACGGCGGGACCGGCTGCGTCGACTTCGCGACCGACGCGGAGAATTGCGGCATCTGCGGCCTCCGCTGCGCGGACGGCGAAGGCACGCGCTGCTTCGCCGGGCGCTGCCAGTGCGGCGATGGCGTCGACGGCTGCAACGGCACGCGCAGCTCGACGTGCTGCCCCATGCGTCCAGGAACGACGCGCCCGTATTGCGCCAGCTTCGATCGCGACGTGAACGACTGCGACGGCTGCGGCATCGCGTGCGATCCGCTGCGCACCGATCGCTGCAGCGCGGGCAGCTGCTACTGCGGCAACCGCGCGATCACCTGCGAAGGCACCGCGGCGAGCCTCTGCTGCGGCGACGCGTTCGGCGACGGCTCGTGCGTCGACTCGCGCATCGACCGCGCGCACTGCGGCGGCTGCAACATCGCGTGCAGCTTCGGCGAGACCTGCGAGGGCGGCGTGTGTACCCGCGGCGCCGCGTGTGCAGGTGGTTGCGTCGGCCCCGATGCGTACTGCTGCGCAGGAGTGTGCTGCGAACGCGACCTGTGCCTGCGCGGCTTCTGCGGCGCGGATGCGGGTTCGTGATCCGCGCGGTGTGGCGCGTCGGTGCTGGTCAGTCTGGGCCTCGTGGCGGCCGTGCAGGTCGTCATCGGAATCCTGCTGCTCCTCCGCGACGACGATGTGCGCATCGAGGTGCAACCTGGTGCGCAGGGCGACCCGGATGGAGCGTCGTGCGGCTCGCGCTCAGTGTGTCGCGCTCACTGCGACCACGCGCGGCACGAGCAGCAGATGATCGAGGCGTAGGCGTGACGCCGGATCTGCGGCGCGCAGCTCGGCCGTCGCCGCGCCGTGCAGCCGCGCGAGCGTGGTGGAGTCGATGTCGACGCGCTGCTCGGACCACTGCGCATCGACGTGAAACGATGGCATCGCGACGCCGCCGATCGTGACGATGACATCGACGGGTCGCGCGCTGTCGATCCGGCGCGCGGAGAGCACGAGCACGGCACCGCCAGCGTCACGCAGCGCGGGCGGCACGGCGACGCGCACCGTCGCGGCCTGCGCGCTGGTCTCGCACGTGGTGCGGTTCAGATAGTCCCAGTCGTGGTTCGGGGAGAACGCCGCGCAGCGGGTGATCCCCGCGCTGCCGCGCATGCCACCGACGAAGTCTGCGCCGCCGATCAGGCCACGCGCGAGCGCGCCGAGACGCACCAGCGACTCGAGCGTAAACGTCAGCTCCGGCTCGCTCGCGGCGAGCTCGACCAGCTGCGGCAAGGCGCGCGGATCGCCAAGCAGGCCGAGCCCGCGCACCACGCTGTCGCGGATGTTCGAGCGGCGCTCCCACGACAACATGTCAGCGAGCGCACCATAGACGCGACGATCACCGATCTGCCCGAGCGCGACCGCGACGAGATAGCGCGTGCCGAACTCCGGGATCAGCGCGAGCAGCGGCTCGACCGCACGTGGATCGCGCAGCCGCCCGAGCCAGCGCACCGCTTCTTCGCGGTCGTACGCGGTCTCTGCGAGCCACAGCGCCTCGATCAGCGCCGGCACCGCCAGCCGATCGCGCAGGCGCCCGAGCGACACCGCAGCGCGCGTGCGCAGATCCGGATCTTCGGAGAACACCAGCGCCCGCAGGCTCTCCTTCGCGCGCTGGTCGTACATGCGCCCGAGCGCGATCGCCGCCTCCGCAGCGACCAGCTCGTTCGAGTCGTGCATGGCGCGCAGCAGCCGCGCGCTCGCCTGTACGTCGGCGAGTCGACCGAGCATGCGCGCGGCGTCACGGCGCATCTGCAGCGGAGCGCTCTCGTCGAGCAGCAGATCGGCGAGCGCAGAGACGGCGCGGCGATCACCGAGGCGGCCGCGATCGAGCGCGAGCTGGCGCGGATCCGGCGCGCTCGTCGCGCCGGGCGCGGACACGAGCGAGTCGAGCCACGCGTAGACGTCGTTCTGCAGCCGCGCGAGCTCGACGGGACGGCGCCCGGCGAGGTTCTCGCGCTCGTGCGGATCGCTCGACAAGTCGTAGAGCTCGAACGTGCCAAAGCGCAGATCGGCGACGATCTTGTACGGCCAGCTCACCGCCATGCGCTTGCTGATCACCGCCGCATACGCAGGCCCGACGTCGGTCACGCGGCCGGTGGCGAGCGCGCGCAGATCGCGCCCGCGGAAGCTCGCCGGCGCGTTGATCCCCGCGAGCCCGAGCAGCGTCGGCGCGATGTCGATCGTCTGCACCGGCGCCGTCACGCGTCGCGGCGCGAGCCCCGGTGCGCGCACGATCAGCGGCACGCGGATCTGCTCGTCGTAGAGCGTCGAGCCGTGATAAACGCCGCCGTGATCGCGGAACTCTTCGCCGTGATCCGCGCTCACCATGACGATCACCTTCGCGTCGAGGCGCTGCTCCATCCCGTCGATCAGCCGGCCGATCGCGCGATCGGCCTTCAGGATCTCGCTGTCGTAGCGATCGATATCCGTGCTGCCGAAGTGCGTGTCCTCGTACGGCTCGTGGACGTCGAAGTAGTGCGCCCAGAAGAAGGTTGGCCGCTCGCCCTCGCGCGCGACGCGATCGACCTCCTCGAGCACGCGGTCGGTCGTCGCGTCCGCTTCGCGATCGGTGTGATCGTGCAGCGCGAAGCCGAACGCGTTGCTGCGATACGACTGCAGCCGCTCGCCCTCCGTGTGAAAGATGCCGACGGTGTAGAAAGCCGCCGTCCGATAGCCCTCTGCGTCGAACGCCTTTGGCAGCGTTGCTTCCGGTAGCGGCTGGCCGAGATCGAGCGTCTCGTGCAGGTATTCGCTCGTCATCATCGAGCACAGCGAATAGCTCGAGTGCGGCGCGGCGGCGTACGCGCGCTCGAACACCACGCCGTCGCGGGCGAGCGCATCGAGGCGCGGCGAGGTCGGTCGCGCGTAGCCGTAAGCGCCGAGATGATCGGGCCGCAGCGCGTCGACGGTGACGAACAACACGTGCGCGCCGGGCGACTCCGGCAGCCCCGCCATCGCCGCGAGCTCGCCGCGATGATCGCGCGTGTGCGCACGGCCGCGCACGCGTGGACGCGCGGGCGCGAAGTGATCGACCAGCGGCACCAGGCCGAGCATCAGCGAGCGCGCCGTCGCCGCGCGCGGATCGAACATCGCGACGCGCACGTTCTGATCGCGATCGAGCGTCGCCATCTGCCAGCCGAGCGCCGCACAGAGCACGACGATGAGCAGCGCCGAGGTCACGCCGCGCACCGGCGCGAGCGCGCGCATGCGTGGCAGATGCGTGGCGAGCAGCGTGATGAAGGCGCCGCACACGATGAACAGCAGCGCGCCAAGCAGCGCGTGCAGATAGCCGTAGAGGTTCGGCAGCACGCGCTGATCGAGCTTCGACAGACTCCATGCGAGCACATACGCGGCGCTGAGCGCGAGCCAGCGCGCGCGTCCCTCGAGGCGCAGCGCGAAGCGCAGCAGCGGCCGACCCAAGCGCAGCGCGAGATACGCGCCAGCAATCAGCGCGAGCATCGCGAACGCCTCGAGCGCTGGGCGCGCCGGCAACCGCGACATCTTCCCGCCGCTGAACAGCAGATGCCCGACGAGCGCGAGCGGCGCAGCAGCGAGCAGCACGAACGGCAGCGGCCAGAGCCGCGCGCTCCACATGGCGACGCGCGTGTCGTCACCGCCGCCGAGCTTGCGCGAGAAGCGCTCGGCGAGCGGCGTAGCGAGCGCGGTGAGCGCGCCGAGCAGCGCGCCGATGAGCGCGCCGATCGGCGCCAGCGTCGCCAGCAGCCGCACTAGCAGCGCCACGCGATCGCCCCACAGCGGCAGCCAGAGCCACAGCGCGCCGTAGTCGAGGAGCCCCGCGAGCAGCCCAGCGCCGGCGCCAATCCAGCACCCCGTCCGCATCAGGACGAGCGCTCCTGAGTGCGGAGTTCTCATGGCTCGCGTGCGGCGCGACTATACGAGCGCGTCGCTGGTGCGTCCACGCGTCGCTGCTGCGCTGCTGCGCTGCTGCGCTGCTGCGCTGCGCTCGAAGCGCAACACGTCTATCCTCGCTCCATGAGGAAGACGGCGTTCGCCTCGCCGGTGCTCGGTCCACACGCTCGATCGCTCGTCGTCGCGTGCGCGCTGTTCGTGACGTCGCGCGCGGCAGCGCAGGACGCGGGAACGACGTCGAGCGCTCACTTCGCTGACGCGGGAGTTGGCGGTGATGCCGGCGACTACACCGCGGCCCTCGGCGATCTCCGCGCGCGCGTCGACGAGCTCGCGGTACGTCGCGCGTTGTCTGCGACGCCAGCCGCGTTGCCCGTCAGCGTGTCCGTCGCGCACCTCACGGTCGTGCACGAGAACCGGATGGGCGCGACGTTTCGCTTGGCGCAGATCACGTACGTCCTCGACGGCAGGCGGATCTTCGACGTCTCCGATCCCGGCGACGCGCTCGCGCAGCGCGCCGAGATCCCCATCTTCGACGGCGGAATCGCGCCCGGCGAGCACACGCTATCCGTCAGCCTGATCTTTCGCGGAGCTGGGCGCGGCCTGTTCGCCTACCTGCAGCGGTATCGCTTCCGCTCGCGCGCGACGCCGTACCGATTCACCGCCACGGCGGGTCGCCACATGCGCCTGCGCGTGTCGAGCTCCGAGCGCCCCGGTGCGACCGTGCCGCTCGAGCAACGTCCGATGATCCGCTTCACGGAGCAGCTCGAGCCGCGATGATGTGGCGGTTCATGGCCGAGCGAGGCGGGAGTGCGGACCGACGAACGGCGCATCAGGCAGGTCATTGGGAAGCGATCTCGGCTCCTCGCATGTACACCCCGTCGAGCGCCGACACGCGCGCTCCCAGCGCGGCAGCCACGAGGGCGTTTCCCCCGGCTCCCACTCGGTCACGGCGAAGGCGAGCGCGCAAGCGTCGTCGAACTGCCCGCCACGTAGCGCGCTGAGCGCCCGCGCAGCGAGGAGCCGCGTGCCGCTGGCAAGCGCCGCCGAACTCGCTAGCGGCGCCGTATTTCGCGGCTCGTCGGGGTCGATCCGCCGGAGATCGGCGAGCTGCCACCCGGCGGCGCGCCACTCCACCGTGTCTCGCGAGCGCCGCAATACATGGAGATACTTCTCCATCGGCGACAGCCCTCGCACCTCCTCGAAGCGTGCGCGATAGGCCGCTACGTCGGGGCCCGATGGTTCGAGCAGCCTCTGCGGTTCGCTCGAGCGGAATACCAACTGCATCACCAGCAGCTCATCGAGCACGAGCCGCACGAAATCGTGCACGGTGTACGCTTCGAACCGGTCTGCGAACGACGTCGGCAAGCTGCCCTGCATGAGGAGATCCGGCTGCCCGAGTCGCGCAAGAAGAGCGGGTATCGCCGCGTCCCCGGCGCCAATCAACGCGGCCCTGAGCTCGCCGATCCGTGGTTCGTAAGAGCTGTCATGGCGTGCCCGCACGATGGCGTCGAACGAGGCGTCCAGCTCGGCCGCCGTCGCGCGACTGATGTCGAATGCCGTCGCGGGACGCGACGACTCAGCCAAGGGATTCGCGACGCGCCGCTCCAGTCCGAGGGTCCATCGGGCGGCGTATTTGTCCAAAGTGCAATCGCGCGTTGCACACACCGCCGCGGCCTCCGGCTCCGCCTCGAATGCCGACCAGGCCGCCGGTACACCGCGCATCTGATCGAGGGCGAGGCAGTCGTCCCCAATCAGCATCGTCTCGATAGCTCCGCGCAACAAGAGCGCAGCGTTATCCCATTGCGCCTCCGCTGCCAGCAATGGACTCGAAGGGAGCGCCGATCGCAGCACCGCGTTCGCGAGGTCCACTTCGCCGAGAAACGCCACCTGTGCGCCCACGTCGACGGGACACCCGAGGCGAGCATCGCGCTGCTCCATGTATGCGCGGAGCTGGTCGGTCAGCTCTCGGCCCGAGAGATTTTCGGGAGGCGGTGTCAGTGGCTCGAGAAGGGCTTTCCGCGCCGCGCGGCAGAGCACTACTACGTCCATGGTGTCGCCGACCGATTCGATTGCGGCCACGGACCGTCCGCATACCGCGATTGGATGTTGCCCGGGAACTTCGCGAATGCGCGCCGTCGTCGGCCAAGCTTGGATGTGCTCAGCATCGGGGTTGTCGTGCCGCGGCTCTCCATGTCCCCAAACCTTGACCTGGCGTAGCGGGCCCTCGCGCGGGTCGCGGAGTGTTCCAAACACCGACGATCTCAGGAATCGTTCGATGTTCGGATCGAGACCGGGTGGGGCCACCCACGAGTCCGCGCTAAAACGAGGCGCGGGCAAGTGAGTGCAAGTGGGCATCGGGTAGTGGGTCGTCTCGGGCGGGAGCGTGGCGCTCGCCAGAGGCGCCACACTCTGCGTGTGCAGCGGCGCGCTGACGGATGGCGCATGCGCGGCGGGCTGGCCGGGGGCGCTCGCACACGCCGTCACGACGACGGCGAGCAACGGCCACACGCGCGGCGTGCCAGCTTGCAATCGGGCGCACAGGCTAGCGGAACTGCCCATTTCCGAAGGGTAGGCGAGCTACGGCTTCGGGCGCAAGCGCCGCTGCATTCGTCGCTCGAGCC
>Ga0335397_10001761_pt1 | contig 29511 bp, 20 predicted proteins | sample MAT04_FD_205740 | JGI IMG/M metagenome (GOLD analysis project Ga0335397, IMG submission 205740) | Freshwater microbial communities from Lake Fryxell liftoff mats and glacier meltwater in Antarctica - MAT-04 (spades assembly) (version 2) ... | reverse complement strand
CAAGAAACGATTCGGCCAGCACGCCCGCCCAACCCGCGTCCCCCGTGATCGACTTCCAGGCTGTGCAGATGCCAGAGGGAGGCGTGGTCTCCGTACGGATCGCTCGGGGCGGGACGACGCGCGGTTCGTCGCTCCAGGAAGACCGCAGCAAGCCGGGTGAGCGCAGCAAATTGGCCGGCCCGCCGGAAAGTAGTTCGTTCGAGTCGAGGGCGATATGATGCGCCAGTTTGTTCGCGCGCTGGGAGTAATCCAGCCCGCAATCTGCGATCCGCGAGAGCAGAGGAATCGTGCGGCCGACGGCTGAGACTTTCAGATAAGACCAGACGACGGGGTTGTCGGCGGCGCGGGTATCGGCGGGGGTAAACAGCGGGCGATAACCGGACAGACTTTCCAGTGTCGCCGCCAGCGGCGCGGGCATGCCCTGGGTGCTGAGGACCGTGCAAAATCCGCGGCTGCCGGGCTTCAGGCCGCGCGGCGCGGAAGTGTAAACCAATTCGTGGCTCATCGTGTCGCCTTGTGAGATTCGCTTGTCATCGTTTGGCAGTCGCGGGAATCAGGCCGGGGATGGTACGGTTCAATCCATATAGGAACGGCACCGTCGCCCAGTAAGGATTGGCGTTGGACGGTTTGATCGCCGGCAGGTTGGTTTTGGCGTCGATCTCGACGTTCCAGCCGACGGCCGATACGGGGATGTAGGTGACATCGTCCGCGAAGCCTTCCGCCGCCGTGACGATTTCCGGCGATGTTTGCAAGAGGACAGCGCGCGCGAGGTCCGATTGCCGGCGGATGGCACTCACGTTCAACGCCTGAAATGTTTCGTCCGGGTTGGTTGCCGAGCGGGCCTTGGCCCATGGATCGGGGCAGGGGTCGCTGCCGAGCAGATTCCACCAGATGTCGAATTTCGTCAGCACAACGATGAGCGGACGTTTGTGTTTTTCCGACTGCCGCAGCCCGGCGAAGCGGCGGATGCGGGAGATGGCTTCCTGGAGAATGGGTTCCTGCCGCATCGTGCGGGCGGAGTTCAGCGCGAGTGACACATCTTTGCCCAACAGACGTTGAAACCGGGAATCCTGCGTCGGGTCGAACACGAAGAAGAGAACCCGCGACTGGGCCATGTGCCGAGTCACGGGCGAGGCGGCGGAGTCTTTGCCCGGCTGAAACGATTCGCCCGCGTTGTCGTAAAGGCAGATCGTGCGCGCCATGCGTGCGGTCTGTGTGCCGTGCTGGTGGTCGGTCTGCGGTTGAACAGTGAATAGAAACGGTCGCGGATAGCTGACAGTCTGATTTCCAAACGAGACGGCGTCGTACAGATCGCCTTGCTCTTCGGTCTTGCGGATCAGATTCGCCAGCGGCACCAGGTCGTCGGTCGACGAACTTGCAAAAACCGATTCTTCATAATCGTGAAGTTGTTGATTCATGACCGGATCGGCGTCGGCGAACTGTACGCGAAAGGTGAGCGGGAGCACCTTACGCAATTCCCAGGTCAACGCCGTCAGATAGTATGACTTCCCACTGGCCGGCGCGCCAAAGATCGACAGGAACAGCGGTTCCAACTCGAGCAGCGACCGCGGGATATTCAGATGGCAATTCGGGCATGCCAGTTGGTGGCAGGGAAATCCCTTGGCGTCGATCGCTTCTCCCGCAACCGTGAACCGCGTCGGCAGAAACCGCTGCGGTTGATCCGGCCCCAACCGCCGATCTCCCAGCAGGTCGGTATGTTCCGCCGCCCAGAGAATTTTCTGCGGCGGGAACTGTTCCCAGCAATGGGGGCAAGTCACGCGCGGCAGTAAGCCGGTCTGTCGCGCATCGGAAGTGAGATTTTCGATCGACATCAGTATCGGCCCGTAAATTGGCAGGAACGAGGTCTCGCCGCGGTCGGAATTATTGTTCGGTCAGCTTCGTATCAGAATCGGAAGCACGCGCAGAGGATTCAGAGTTTGCTTGGGCACCATATTCCTCGGACTCCGCGGCTAATACTTCAGTCAGTTCGCTTAGCCCCACGTCGTCGGGGAAACGCCGTGAGGCATCCCACGCACGCGTCGTCAGCACGAACGCTCGGCCAAAGTCTTGCTTGGCGGCGGCTTGGCGCGCCTGTTGCCGGAGTTCCTGCGCCGATTTCAAGGCGGATTCGGCATTACGCGGGCGATCAGCGGCCGACGCACCTCCCGATTCGGAAGTCCCAGATTTCTCCGCGGCCGCTGGAGCTTGCATCGGCTCGATGCGATCCGGCACCTGTGATTCCGACTTGGCAACGGGTGCGCCTTCCGCGTCATCGTCGTGCTCCGGCTGCTCTGGGCGCGGTGCATTTCGCGACTGAGGTTTCTCTTCAACTTCCACCTGGGAGTCGGGTGTCTGCTGACACCCGGAACAACCCGGCAGCGCGGCGAACGTGACACCGATGCAGACCATGATGGTGGTGGACCAATGGCCGCGTGCTGATGAAAACGCTGGCGTCATTCCGTCATCTCCCCATTCAACTCGAGAAACTGACTCTGGCCTGAGATCTCACACATTACCGCAAATCGGGATCGATTCCCTCACCGTCGCAGACTCGGCATTCAATCCGCCCCGCGCCGCGGCATCCGGGGCACTTTGTCACCTTCAAATTCCCACCAGTCACGACACGCGCATCCCCACCCGGCAGCCGCAGTATGGGTGCGTTGTACTCCAGCGTCATGTTCGCCCCCGCCACGCAGCCGGGTGCTGGACACGCTTTGTGACCCCGTCCGCTACAGAATGAGCACGAGTTATCCTCGAATTCCGATCCGACGGGACGCAGGCCGTTGGGGAGCAGTTCCTTGAACCGCAGCGGAGAGGAACGATAACTCGTCTCGATGAGATAGACCGCGGGGCTGACCCGCTCGTCGATGAGGGACCAATCCGTCGCATCTTCGCCCGCTTCAGAGGCCGGGAGATCAACTTTGTGCTCGGAGACAAACGCCGAGATGTCCGCCGTGGGGATCGCCAGGGAGTAGTCCATGGTACGGCTCACCAGAATCTGCGTGACAATACCGACCAGCTGACCGGCGCGGTCACAGACCGGTCCCCCGCTGTTCCCGGGATTCGCTTCCGCATCCATGAGCAGCATTCCTTGAAAGCGTTGACCATCGGGCAGGCCGGTGACCACGCCGCGTGTCGTTTTTAAGGTTGCTCCCAGCAGATCGACCTTAGGATAACCAAGTACAAGTATCTCGCGTCCTCGAGCCACAGACTTGCCGCTGATAGGAATCGTTGTCCCGTCGAGATTCGGCGCATGCAGCAATGCCAGATCCAGATTCGTTGCCAAAGCGGCAATTGTTACCACCGTCGGCATGTCGGCTGGCGGCGCGTCAGGTCTACGGATCGTGACCTGATCCGCGACGCCAAGGGAATCATCCGTGACGACATGCTTGTTGGTGAGCAAGTAGCCGGGCGCAATCAGAAATCCGGTTCCCTGGGCAATCGGAATCAGAGGTTGATCCACCTCAACCGGCACAGGCTCATCCTCCGGTTCGGGCGGCTTTTCATCCTGTTTCAGCTCCATAAATGGGGAGTACATCCACCCCATGCGCGGGCTGAATTGTTGATTTCGATTCGCACTGCGTTCATTCAGCTGCGCGGCCAGTTCGGCAAACTTGGTGTAGCGCTTTCCCTCATCGGGCCTGTTCTTAATCGCGACGGGAAGTGGAAGCTGCCCTTGGTCGGCTTCATGAACCACGCGATTCACGTTCTGAAGCACTTCGATAGAGTTGGGCATCAATTCCGCGGCTTTGCGAAAATTCGCGTACGCCGACCCAAAGTTCTCCGCCGTAAGCAGCTTGATCTGGCAGATCGCGAGATTATTTCGGGCGGGGCCGTAATCCGGTACTCGTTTCAAAACAGATTCAAAGCGATCCGCCGCAAGCTTGGGATTCGTGCTGCCGCGTAGGCTGTACAGCATTCCAAGAATGAAATCGGCGCGGATGCCGCCAGGGTCGGCGTTACTCGCCCGGTTCAGGTAGTCGAGTGTCTTTTTCGGATTATTGGATTTCAATTCTTCATACGCCAACTCAATGAGCTTTTCGGCTTTAGTGTCTAACTCTTTGATCTCCACAGCTGTACGCCATTTCCCACCATGCCGACGTAAACCGTCCAGCCGATACTGGGCGTATTTATCAAGTTGCTTTTGCAGCTTTTCATCCTGTTTCGGAGCCAGTTCGTTCGTAGCGCGATACGCCCGCAAGGCGGCCATCGCTGAGTCGGGCGTCCGTGACTTGTCGGCTTCGCTCAAGAATGCCGTGATGTCGGCATCCTTGAGGGCCTTACCGTTGGACGATTTCCCTGCCGTCTGAGCAAGAGCTGTGGCGCTCGACGGCAGCAGTGCGGCAAAGCCGACGCTGAGTAATAACGTCCGGTGAACTGGCCAAACCATGAAAGATCTCCGCTTAGCGTCCAAATTGTAGAATTCGAGTTCAGTATGGTACGGCTGTATACAGACGGTTTCAATTCTGACGAACGCGCACGTTTTTTACCCTCACGCCGATGTTTACGGATACGGCCGCAGCCATGCGATGCGTCACGAGCAAGACGACGCAGTCGCTGCGGGCACGTCTTTGGCGCTGCATAATTCTCAGACCAGAGCATCGCTCCCCGCGCAGACGCGCGGGCAAATCGGTTTCGGGTTTCGCTGGCTTAAATTTGCGAGCAGCGGGAATGATGCGCAATCCTGTCAATGTACGTCGCAAGGGTGCGATCTTTCCGCCGGTTAGCATGTGTGGCAACTCAACTGCTGGGATATATTGTCAATCAGCTTGGCTTTTCCCGCGGGTGTAGAGAGTGTAGACTCCACTCTCACGACCAAGTTCTATGGCATTCACTCTGTCTCGGAGACGGTCTCGTGGTGCCCAACTTGCACTCGTAGCTCAATTGGATAGAGCAACGGTCTTCGGAACCGTAGGTTGGGGGTTCGAGCCCCTCCGAGTGTATTTTCCTACTGGCCTGACTTAGCGTAGGGTTTGCCGAGGCTTCGGGAGGCGAACCGTTTTGGCCTTGGACATGGCATCACCCCATCTCGCTGATTGCCTTGACAGCCTGAGTGGCATCCATTGAAGATTGACATCACTGGACGACGATAGTAACATCAAAGATGCCGCATGTGTGTGGCGAGACGATGTTGTTTTCCGGACGGCAGAGTTGTTCTCCGAGAGGCGGAACCGATGCTCAAGATCCTCGGCCATCGACAATCGGTCTGCAATGGCCTGTCGCGGCGAGCCATGCTGCAAGTCGGCGGGGCGGGGCTGTTTGGTTTGTCGACGACGAAACTTCGAGCGGCTGAAGCGGCGACTGGGCAGTTTCGGAACGGTCGCGCGAAATCGGTCATCTTCGTCTTTCTGTTCGGCGGGCCGAGCCAGCTCGAAACGTTCGACATGAAACCGGACGCGCCGAGCAATCTGCGCGGGCCATTCATGCCCATCGATTCCCGCACGCCGGGTTTACGCATTTGCCAGCACATGCCGAAGTTGGCGGCGATGTCGGACAAGTATGCCGTCATCCGCTCGATGACGCATACGCACAACGACCACAACGCCTGTCACTACATGATGACCGGCCATAAATGGACACGAGCCGCGGAAAACGGCCAGGATGTGAATGCCCGCGAGTCTGATTGGCCGTCCATCGGGTCGGTCGTCGAGTATCTGTCGGCTCATGAAACCACCCGTAAGCGGACGTTCCCGGATTACGTTTATTTGCCGAATCGACTCGGGCATCTCCAATTACCGAAGTACGATCGCACGGGGCAGTACGCTGGCTGGCTGGGTTCCGCCTACAATGGGCTTTCAACAGAAATCCGGCCGAAAGTCGCGAAAGACAACTTGTGGCTGCACGCGGCGACCGAGGAAGAGCTCGATTTCCGCATCAAAGGGCTGGTCCCCACGACGGAAGTTTCGCTGGATCGGCTCGATCACCGGAAATCGCTGCTGGAACAGTTTGACGTGGCCCGAGCCGCGGTCGATGAATCGGCCCGTATTCAGGCTTACGATTCACAACGCGATCAGGCGTTGGAACTGGTGACTTCAGATTCGATCCGCAACGCGCTGGATATCCGTCAGGAAAAAGACACACTTCGTGACACATACGGCCGGCATCTGTTCGGGCAATCGTGCTTGATGGGCCGTCGGATGGTCGAAGCCGGCTGCCGCTTCGTGACGGTCGCCTGGGACAGCGTTTCGGGAGTCGATGGCTGGGATTCGCACGGCACCAGCGCCTTTGCCGAGAAGTACCTGATTCCCGGTCTGGATCAAGGGTTGTCAGCGCTACTGACAGACTTGGAGCAACGCGGGTTGCTGGACGAAACGCTGGTCGTCGCCGTTGGGGAAATGGGCCGCACGCCGAAGCCCGATACGCCGCAGTGGGGCCGCGGTCACTGGAGCTATTGCTTCCCGGCGCTGGTCGCCGGTGCGGGAGTGAAGGGGGGGCTGCTGTTGGGCCGTTCCGACAAAGACGCCGCATGGCCGGTCGAACGGCCGATCAGTCCAGAGGATTTGGGAGCCACGATTTACGACGCGCTGGGCATCGACCTGAATCTCGCGCTGCCGGATAAACAAGGCCGTCCGGTGCATCTGGTCGATGGGGGCCGGCCGATCAGCGAGATTTTCGGTTGAGCGGCCATTTCAGGCTGCGATTCAACTGGCGAAATCGGAACTCGGTTGTTACATTACCCCTTCGGAAAAATTTCAGACCCGCCTACGGACCTGGACGATCATGGCCAAGAACACTCGGAAACTGAATAAAGCCAACCACGGGAAGCGCCCCGCCAGCTCGAAGGGCCGCAAGATCCGCCGCAGTAAGATCAAGACCTAATTGGACTTCGATCCTGCCCGGATTGTTCAGATTGTTGGGGTGGCACGTCCCTGAGTCCTCGAAGGGCGTGGTCTTTGAGACATTGCCACGCCTAATCAAGACTCAGCGACGTTCCATCCTACTCTTTAAGCTGTGTACAAAAACACGCCCGCGCGAAACGCGTGGGCGTGGCACCAGTCGCACTTGGCCAGCTCAACCCGCCAAGGTCCCATTCGACTCCCGACCGCTCCACCAGGAATTTCTGGGGACGAGGCCCAACGCGATCAGCGGGAGATGGGCGAGTGTTAGGATGCAGAACAGCGTGAAGATTTTGCTGTCGAATCCGTAGGAGTGGAGGCCGACGCTCAGCGCGTTGACGCCGAACCACGACCAGCTCACCACGATATTTCCCGCTACTGACAGCACGGCCAACCCGCGCTCCTTGACCATCCCACCCCAGCGGGCATGCAGCGTCAGGGCGTTCCACAGCACGATCATCAGGGCACCGTTTTCTTTCGGGTCCCAGCCCCAGAAACGCCCCCAGGAATCGTCGGCCCACAACCCGCCCAGCACAGTTCCCACGAAGCTGAAAAAGATCGAGAAGCACAGCGTGCCGTAGTTCATCTTCGTCAAATCACGGGCAACCTGCGGATTGAGCCAGGGCGTCAACACGCCGATCACGATGTATAACAACCCAAATAACCCCGCGAGATACGTCGTCGCATAGCCAAAGGTGATGCACGTGACATGTGTCGCCAGCCAGAATTGGGTGTCGAGCACGGCCTGCATCACGCTGAATGTGTCGCTGCCATCGGATTCCAGCCCCCACGCGATGAGTAGCGTCGAAAAACCGGCGACCGTCGCCACAACATTCCCCAGGCCGATGCGGAACACGGCGTCAAGAATCAGGCCCAGCACGACGCAGCCCCAGCCGATAAACACGGCGGAGGAATAGAGGTTCGTGACCGGCGGGCGGCCGGAAATGTACATCCGCGCCGCCAAGGCCAGTGTGTGCACGACCAGCGTCAGCACGGTCAGCGAGAACGCCGTGCGGCCGAGGATGCGGAAGACCGACGGCCAATGAAACGCAAGACACAGCCAGCTGATCGCCGAGATCGAGAACGCCGTGGCGTACAGAATGATGGCCAGCGTCATCGGCTGCGTACGATTGAAGAATGACTCGAAGGCGACGCGTTGCAGATTGACTTCTTTCGGCGTTTGCTCGGCGAAGAGGGAATGCAACTTCGCCACCTCGGAGTTGAACTCTTTCGCCGCGTCGAGCCGGCGTTTTTCACGATCGGACGACGTTTCCCCTTCCACAGGCGTCATCCCGCGGGCATAGGCGTTGAAGACTTGTTCCCACCCATCGGTGAAAGGGTTCGGCGGCTGATTGCTCAATTGCGATGTGATCAGATTTTTCAGCCAGCCCGAGGCGTACGTCTGCCATTCTTCGTTCTCGGCCAACGGCGGCACGGCGAAGGGGGGATGCCGGTCTTTCAACATCTGCTGACGCTGAATCTGATTCTTCAAACTCGCGACCAGTTCCTCGCCTTCACCCTGAATCGGTGGTTGCAGGAACGAGTAGAAGATCACATCGAAGACATCGAGCTTGCGTTTCAATTCCAGCAGTTTGCGTTGATACGCGCTCTGCTGATCGGCGGGGACTTTCGAGGCCCGCTCGGCCTCGTCCATGAATTTGGTGAACCGCTCGAACACTTCGGATAAGCCGTAACGGAAACCTTCCCGTCGTTCGAGGCCCAGCAATTCCTGCACTTCGAGATTCTCGATGCGGATGATTTCATGCTCGGCCCCCGCGCGCGGCGTCGCCATCATGTCGAGAAACCATTTCACCGCCGGCTGCCGGACTTCGTTGGCGTCTTTCCACGTCGACTTACCGGAAATCGCCAGGAGTGTATGGCGGGACAGCGTGTCAATCGGCTTGGAACGCCCGTCGGCCACCACCGGCAATTGTCCGAACCGATACAAATCGAACTCGCCGGTTTTCGGAATGGGCGAACGGCATTGCCGCGCCACACCAAAGGCCGCCAAGGCGACGATTAGTCCTGGAATCACCCACCCGGGCCAGCCCAGCTTCGGCTCGACATGGGGCGTTTCGACACGCTTCGCCGCTCGCCGGCGTGGATCGCTCGATTCAATGACCACGCTGCCGCCGGCGTGCTCCCGCGCGGAGCGTTGCAGGAATCGTGAGAGGGTCAAACTGAAATGGGTCAGCATGCCGATCGCCACGATCATGCAACTGACGTACGGAATCATCCAGCCCGTGTTGGAGACCACGGCGAGTGTCGTTGTTTCCTCCCCCGACTGGTCCTTGAAATAGTTGCTTTGATAAAACGTTTCACCCGCGAATCGCAGGGGATTGTTCATCCAGATTTTCACATCGCGGTCGCTGACGTTGCGCGACGGGTCGTTGATGACAACATCGGACGAATAATTCTTCGGCGTATTCGTGCCGATGTAATCGTCCTTCCGCACATCCTTCAACGTGATGGAGTATGGCTTGTAAGTCCGCTTGAAACGCAACGCCATGCGGTACAGCTTGTCGCCGACGGAGATGTCGTCTTGGAAATTGAGCATCGAAAACGTGATGCCGACGAGATAGGTGCCGAGATCCTGACCATCCTTCGAGGTCAATTTTAGATAGGCGGCGGTCTGATCGATCTTGCCTGAACTGTCGGTCCCGGCGACTTGTTTTTCCGGATCGACTGCGTAATTGACCCCCATGCCTTTGGTGGCCAGCTTTTTATCATCGGGCAGAATCGGCCGCGGCATGCCGTTAGGGATGACCTTCAGAACTTCGATCTTGAACGGGAGATCGGGATGGTCAATTGGCTGCTGACTCTGGAGCGCCGCTTCGATGGCTCCCTTGGGGATGACGGTGACGTGATCTTCCTTGTCGCCCGCCGGGTCAATAATCGCGACTTCCCAGGTACGGATGTCGTGGACGAAATTGGCCGTCTGACCTTCGGTGATCGGCATCTGGCCTTCCACGGCCCCCAGTCCGACGAGAAGTTCGCCGAACATCATCAGCCCGACGCCGCCATGCAGCAGCACAATTCCCGCCCGCTTGCCGAAGACGAGTCCACAACCGATCAACAGGACGATGCCGGCGAAGGAGCCTTTGGACAACTGCCACAAGATGCGCATCGAGGAGTCGTCCAGCTGCGCTGCTGAACCCATCCACAATAACCAGCCGAGGAGACCGCCCAGAGCGACAACTCCGGCGAGCCAGGCCCAGATTGTCGAGCGGCCGTTTTTCCAGGCTGTCAGCACGCCGGCGATCATGCAGAACCAACCCACGGCCATCGCGATTAACGAGAAATTCCACAGCGTGGCATACGAAATCAGCGGTTCCTGCTGCACACCGTTTTTGTTGTCGCCATATTGAATGACGAGCCAGGTCAGCAGCATGCCGACGGCGATGACCAGCACGCCGGAGACGAGCCGCATGCCGCGGGCTTGAACCTGGAACCGCGTGAGATGGGCCGCGACGAGGTTCAGGGCCATCAGCGCCCCGATCAGCCAGCCGCCTGGGAAGGGGATCGCGAAACCCGCGGGGAATGTCGGCCGCATGGCGGGGGAAAAGAACGTCGGCGGAAAGAAGATCGCGGGGTCGATCCAGGCAATGGGTGCCCGGAAATAGATGCGGATCACGTCCCAGATGTCGAGGTTCACCTGGGCCAGGGTGCCGGCGAAGATGATGAAGATCGCCAACGCGAACAGCACCACCGTCAATTTCAGCGACGCCAGCGGTTGCAGCACGGCGACCCAGAAGTCACCCAAAGTGAGCAGCGGCCGGGGTGTCGTCTCGGTATCACGCCAAGTCAGTTGAGCAGACATGCAGATATTCCTGGCGATAACTCGGTCGGATCAATCCCAATTCTCAAAACATTTCCACAACGCTTGCGGGTTTGCACCCCTACTTCCCGCCCGAAAACGGCCCGCGCCCCATCGAGCGCGGTTTCAAAATCCCCGCGACGCTCAGCAAGGTTGCTTCCGCCTCGGAAACCGTCAGGCGCTCCGTGGATGTCGCAAGTTCCGCCGCCGTAATGGGGGGCAACGTCGCCTGACCACGCCAGCGGTTGATATTCTCCAGCAGTTGCTCATCCAGCGGCGGGGAATCGCGGCGGACCAGCCGCGAGACCGACAATTCCAGCGGCTCTTTCTCGGCCGGAATGCGGATCGTGGCGAACACGAAATCGAACCCCGGTTCCTGCTTCCAACCGGCAGGCAGCGTCCACTTCGGTTCCCCCTGATCGAATTGAATCGATTCCAGAAAGGTTCGCAATTCCGGTTCGTATTGTGTCATCACGTCGATCGGCCCGGTCGCTTTGAAGAACCAGAGTTCCGATTTCTGCGGGACAATCGCCCCCCACAGCCGGCCCGGTTTTCCCTCGGTCGACGGGGGAGCCGGCATCTGGCGTGGCGTTTCTTTCGGTGCGGTATAGCTGACGATCTTCGTGTCGGCCCCAGTGTAGACATACGGCAATACGGCGATCAGCACACATGTCCCGAGCACGAGCGCAATCCGCACGCCGATGACGGCACTTGTCAGGGCCACCGGCGCGGTCTGGGCCTGTCGCGTTGTCAGCGGGGCCACTGAAGGCGAATTCGCAGGCGGGTCGAGAGTATTCACCGCAAATGCTTTCCGTGAAATAGATTGCGATTTGGCAGGGCTGACGGCATCGCGTGCGCTGTGTTCGTCAGGGAGTTTCGGCAGGCCATCAAATTATAGTCATCTCGGCGGGGGAAAGTACATCAGCCGTTGCGGGGTTTCTTGGCCCACGCAGGAAATCATGGCCGGCATTTGGGGGAATTCTGGGGTGGCCGGGGCTGGAGCGTTTCGCGAAGCCCCGGTGATTGCGCACAAGACACCGGGGCTTCGCCCAAAGCGGCTCCAGCCCCGGCCACCCGTCGCATAAACTCTCTCAATTCGTCAATCTGCGCAATCTGCGGCATTTTCTGCCGATCTGCTCTTGGCAGATTTGCAAACACGAGTTAGCGTACCAACTCTCACCGAGTTCGGATGCTCGCGACCGCTGACCCAAGGACGGGTGTATGTACAAATTGCTGCTTTGCACGCGGTATCTCCGCACACGCTATATCGCTTTGGCCAGCATCGTCAGCGTGATGCTTGGCGTAGCCACCATGATCGTGGTCAACAGCGTCATGGCCGGTTTCGGCAGTGAAATGCGGAACCGCATCCAAGGGCTGCTCTCCGACATCGTGCTGGAAGTCAGCAGCACCGATGGGGTGACCGACTTCGAGAAGCACAAAGCGCTGATCCAAAAGGTCGCCGGTTCCTACATCGTCTCCATGACGCCGACGGTCGAAGTCTACGGCATGTTGAGCTTTCAATACGCGGGGGACTTCGTTCACCGCCCCGTCACACTGATCGGCATCGACCCGCCGAGCAAAGCCGAAGTCGGCCCGCTCGCCGATCATCTCATCAGTTATCAGCCTGAACGGGAAGACGGAAAAGACATTGAACCGGCCCAGCGGCCGGCGACCGAAGTGCCGAACTGGGAACTCACGGCCCAGGCGACCGAGCATCGCCGTGACTGGGCCAAGCGCCAGCATTTCGTGCTGGAGCAGATGGAACGAGATCGCCAGTATCAGTTGGAAATGAACGACAAGCAGGAAGAGGGAACTGCCACCGCCGAGGGAACCGGCTCGGATGTTTCGTTCGATGAAGAAGTCGCCCAGCGCCAGATTCCCTCCGTCGAAGAACTGCGGCATCCGCTCGACGGACGAGTTTACATCGGCATCGGTCTGGTAAGTTTTCCCTACGAAGATCAGGAAACCGGCAAGATCAAGACGCAGTACATGGCGCGTCCCGGTGACGATGTGAAACTCAGCACGGTGACGGCGGGCACGCCGGAAGCTGCGTATTTCAATGCGACCGTTGTTGACATCTTCAAAAGCGGCATGAGCGAATACGACGCTAACCTCGTCTTCTGCAATCTCGAACATTTGCAGAAGGTGCGCAATATGATCACGAAGTCGCCCAATGGCGAGGATGTTCGATCATTCACGACAGTTCAAATTAAACTCAAAGATTATCGCGACGCCGACAAAGTTGTGGATTTACTCCAGGGAGCATTTCCCCGCGGGTTGTACTCGGTCAAAACGTGGGAGCAGAAGCAGGGGCCGTTGCTGGCGGCGGTCGAAATCGAATCGGCCATTCTCAACGTGCTGCTGTTTCTGATCATCACGGTCGCCGGCTTCGGCATTCTGGCGATCTTCTACATGATCGTCGTTGAGAAGACGAAAGACATCGGCATTCTGAAAGCCCTGGGGGCCAGTTCCGGCGGTGTGATGTCGATCTTCCTGTCCTATGGCTTGTCGCTGGGACTGGTCGGCAGCGGCGTAGGGGCGACGATTGGGCTGCTCTTTGTGCATTACATCAATGAAATTGAAGCCGGCATTTCCCTGTTGACCGGCCGCAAAGTCTTCGACGAGCGGATTTATTACTTCCCAAAAATTCCAACCCACGTGGAACCGCGCATGGTGATCTGGGTGGCGTGCGGGGCTGTGTTGATCGCCGTACTGGCCAGTATTCTGCCGGCGCGGCGGGCTGCGCGGCTTCATCCGGTGCGGGCACTGAGGTACGAGTAAAGGATGCGAACTCGCAAGCGTCGACTGATTGTCATGAGCAATAATGGATCACAGCCAACTGACTACGGACTATCTTCCTATGCCGACCGATCTTCTTTCGCTCGATATGGCGCCGCGCATGACCCGAGAGACCGTTCCCATGACACCGCCGCATCTCGCGGCGAAGGCTGTTGCGAAGAACTATCGCAAAGGGCAGCATCAGGTTTCGGTCCTCAAAGGGGTCGATATCACGGTCCGCAAGGGGGAGTTCCTGTCGATCGTCGGGCAATCCGGCTCCGGCAAAAGCACGCTGATGCATCTCATCGGCCTGCTCGATGCCCCGGACATCGGTGAGATTCAGCTCGATGGCCAGCGGATCGACGACTTACCGGTGAAAACCCGCGATCAGTTGCGCAACCGCGTCTTCGGTTTCGTGTTTCAGTTCTATCACCTGATGCCCGAACTGACGCTCATCGAAAACGTGCTCGCGCCCCTCATGATCCGGCATTCCGTGTGGACCTATTGGCAGCGGCGGCGGGAATTTCAGGGCCGAGCCAAAGAAATTCTGGCCAAAGTCGGCCTCAGCCATCGTCTGACGCATCGCCCGTCAGAACTCTCCGGCGGCGAAATGCAGCGGGCGGCAATTGCACGCTCACTGATCGGTCAGCCCGCTGTCCTGCTGGCCGATGAACCGACCGGCAACCTCGATTGCGACACCGGGGCCGAGATCATGGATTTGCTATGTACCCTGAATCGCGACGATGGCCTGACGATTTTGATGGTCACGCACGATAACGCCATCGCGGATCAGGCTCATCGCATCGTCCGGTTGACCGAAGGCCGCATCCAACTCGCGGGTGAGGCGGCTTGAGTTCGACCTTCGAGAAAATCGTACAGATTTCGTCAGCCCGGCATGAACCTGCCGGGCTTTTTTCATATCATAACAACACCAACCCGCCGCGCAAGCCAGGGTTTGTGGAATCTGGTCTGGCTTGCGCTGCCGGGCTGATGAGACGTGGATCAAGTGGATTAAGGAAGCATGCAATGGGTTTGAAGATTTATCTCGGCGACCGTCTGGTGGACGAAGCCGAGGCCAAGATCAGCGTGTTCGATCACGGCTTGCTGTACGGCGACGGCGTGTTTGAGGGTATTCGCGTCTATGGCGGTCGAGTCTTTCTGCACGACGAGCATCTCACCCGGCTGTATGAAAGCGCCCGGGCAATTCGGCTGGAAATCCCTCTGGCGCATGCCGCCCTCAAAACGGCTGTCGAGCAGACTGTCGCCGCCAACAAGATCGGCGATGGCTATATCCGGCTGGTGGTGACGCGCGGGGCCGGCGGACTCGGGCTGGATATCCGCAAGACGAGCAATCCGCAGGTCATCATTATCGCGGACAAGATCGCCCTGTACCCGCCTGAAACGTACACCAACGGCATGAATCTGGTGACGGCCAGCACGATTCGCAATCACCCCGGCGCGCTCAGCCCGCGCATCAAATCGCTGAATTACCTCAATAACATTCTGGCGCGGATCGAAGGAACCGATGCGGGCATGGTTGAGGCGCTGATGCTCAATCACAAGGGGGAAGTCGCGGAATGCACGGGCGATAACATCTTCCTGATCAAGCAAGGCGTGATCAAGACCCCGCCGGCCGATGCGGGGATTCTCGAAGGAATCACCCGCAATGCCGTGATGAAGCTGGCAGCGGCCGCCGGGCAACCAGTCGTCGAACAGGCATTGACTCGGCACGATTTCTACACGGCCGACGAATGTTTTCTCACCGGGACCGCTGCGGAGATCGTCCCGGTCGTCACGCTAGATGGCCGTTTGATCGGCAACGGGAAGCCGGGGGCCATGACAAAAGTGTTGATCGGCCGGTTCCAGGAATTGACGCGCAGCTAGCCGGGAGATTGCCAGATGACTCATCCCTCGTTCGGAGATCCGCGAATGCGACATTTTCCTCTCATGACGGTTGGATGTGCTGTCTGCATGCTGCTGTTGAGTGCCTGGCGCGCCGCGGCGGAGCCGAAGGATGCCGCCGCGGTTGTCGCGTCCGAAGACATCATCGCCGCGCTGGAAGAGTTCAATCTCTTCGTGGGCGATTGGCGGGGCGTTGGCCAGCCCAAGCGGGGATCGACACAGGGGGCCTGGCAGGAAACCGGGGCGTGCGTCTGGCAGTTGAACAAGTCGCCGACCGGATTAGTCTGGCGGGCGAATGACGGCAAACTCTGGTCGTCGGCGGTCGTCAGCTATGATCTCAAAGAGAAGTTGTATACCGTTCAACTGGCATTGCCGGATGAATCGACCCGTGATTACACCGGCACATTCGAGAAACAAAAGCTGGTCGTCGAATCCGCCGCGGACAAAGCAGGCCTCGTCCATCGGCTGACAGTGTCGATCCTCAACGAGAATCGACTGACCGTCTTGTTCGAGCAGCGGACTAAGCAGCAGACGTTTTATAACCGTGTCGCGGAGATCGGATTGCAGCGGCAGGGAACGAAACTCGCCGCCAGCGATGCCAACGGGCCGGTCTGCGTGGTGACGGGCGGGAAGGGGACCATCGCCGTGATGCACAAAGGCAAGACCTACTTCGTCTGCTGCACCGGCTGCCGCGATGCCTTCAATGACGATCCCGAAGGAACTCTAGCGGCGTATGAGGCGAAGAAAGATAAGGGGAAATAGGCGAGAGGTCCGGGGCGAGAGGCGAGAGGGAAGAGAGTTGAAACCAGCAGAGAAGATGGCGTTTTTGCCTCTTGCCCCTCACCTCTTGCCTCACTTCAGCCAATATCCAGCGTGTACCGCCAGCCGCCGATGCGGTTGAGTTCCCGCGTGAGACGGACCTGTTTTCCGAGCGCACGAGAGGGGCGAAATCCCTCGTCGTCAACCACCGTCGGAATGTACTTCGATTCGGCGAGAATCAACACCTGAAAGTCGATTTCCGCCCCCCGCGCGTCGATCAGCCAGAACTCGGAGATGCCGGCTTGGGCATAGGCACTTCGCAGTTCCTCCTTATCCTTCTTGACCGATGTTTTGCTGACGACTTCGACGACCAGATCCGGCGAGCCATCAAGCTCCACCAGCCTGCCGCTCCCGGGCGAACGCTCGATCAGTTTGACGCGTCCCGATTCCAGTGTTTCCCAACTGCAAAACATCGCGTCCGGCTCTGTCGCCAGGGCGGCGGCTTCATTGATCAGCATCACGCCATCGGCGAAGACCTCGCCCAGATCAAGCCGAAAGACATGATGGCAAAGATAATTCGTCACATCACGTTTGGCGGCATTATGCGTGCGGATTTCTTCAGGACTCATTTCGAGATGCACCTCGCCGGAGATGAACGAGACTTTGCCCCGCTGGGGAAATGTCGACGAATGCGCCCAACGGCGGAAGCCCTCCAACTCCAGGGCGCTCGCTGGCACGCGCAGCCGATTCGTGATGTTCACCCCTCCCGACGACATGGCCTCTCCCGCACAACGAGTTTTGCTCCGTCCCAAGCATAACATTTCGCCCATGCAACCGCATCAGGAATCACACGGAAGGTATCGCGTGTTAATGTCGAGCACTTGCTCCGCAAGTGCAAAATGGCACTTGCGGAGCAAGTGCTCGACATTCCCGATCACGCCGGAATTTTGCCCGGCTGCCGTGCTGCAACTGCCGAATTTCGATAAACTCACCTTTACGAATCTCAATTCACCCCACGACGTGTTTTCCTCTAAGGCAATGTCTTCCATCATGAGCAGTTGCGTTCTCGCGTATTCCGGCGGACTCGATACTTCGGTCATTCTCGGCTGGCTCATGGATGAGGGCTGGGATGTCCATTGTGTCTATGTCGATCTCGGCCAGCCGTGCGAGGATCGCCAGGCGATTCTCGACAAGGCCCACAAACATGGTGCGAAATCGGCCGAGATTATCGATGTGCAGGAAGAACTCTGCCGCGATTTCGCCTTTCCCGTGCTGCAATGGCAGGCGAAATACGAAGGGAGCTACCTCCTCGGCACGTCCATCGCCCGGCCGCTCATTTCCAAAGTCTGCCTGCAAGTTGCCCGCGAGGTCGGGGCCGATGCGTATGCCCACGGGGCGACCGGTAAGGGGAACGACCAGTGCCGCTTCCAACTGGCGGCCGAAGCCCTGAATCCGCAGGTGAAAATCATTGCTCCGTGGCGGATGGAGAAGTTCCGTCAGTTGTTCCCCGGCCGGAAAGAGATGATTGCCTACTGCGCCGCGAAGAACATTCCGGTAAAAGCATCAATCGATAAACCGTACAGTTCCGATGAGAACTGCCTGCACATCAGTTATGAAGCCGGCAAGCTGGAAGACCCGGCCGTGTGTGGAGTCGATGTCGTCGATTTCGGCATGTCGGTTTCGCCGGAAGCCGCGCCGGACAAGCGGGAAACGCTCCGCATCGGCTTCGAGCACGGCGTTCCCGTCTCCCTCAACGGGGTGAAGAAGTCGCCGCTGGAGATGGTCAAGGAACTCAACACGATCGGCGGCCGCAACGGTGTCGGCCGGATCGACATGGTCGAGAACCGCTTCGTCGGGATGAAGAGCCGGGGCGTGTATGAAGCCCCCGGCATGACGATCCTGTACGCCGCGCATCAATCGCTGGAACAACTCACGCTGGACCGCGACCTGGTTCACCTGCGGGACCGCATGGCCCCGGAAATCGCCGAGATGGTCTATTACGGGTTCTGGTACTGCCCGAAAATGGACGCGCTCCTGGCCTTCATCCAGCAGGCACAAAAGCCTGTCACGGGGGAAGTGCAGCTCGGGTTGTACAAGGGGAACGTGATCATCGCCGGGCGGACCAGTCCGAACAGCCTGTACGACGAAGCCATCGCCAGCATGGAAGCCGGCGGCTCGTACAACCAGACCGACGCCGAAGGCTTCCTGCGAATTATGGGCCTCCCCAGCCGCGTGCAAGGGCGGGTTTACAAGCGGGTGTATTAAACCGCATCGCATCACTGCGGACACAGTGAGCGCTGTCTCGCATGGCGAAGTTGTGTCGCCGTTATTGCAGATCAAAGTCATGCGTGTTGGGACCATCCTGCACCTCGGCAGTGAGGTCGGATGTGCTTTGCGACTGATACTTTGCCGGCACGGTTTCCAGCACATCGGCCTCCGGTGTGCCTAGCTTTGACGGGGCGATATTAAAGGTGATGAAGGCCTTGTATTCGCCTGCGGGAATCGCACCATCGAGCGTATAGGTTCCTTCCGGCGACACATCTCCACCGGCACCAATTCCGAGTTCACTCGAAATGAAGTTAATACGTCCGGTGGTGAGTGGCTCGCCATTCATGGTGACCGTTCCAGCGACTTTTCCCTTGGGATCAGGCGTGGTCCCACCTGCGCACCCAAGTACGATGCTGGCTGAGACGGCGAGCACCAAGGGCATCAGACGAGAAGGATGGAAGCAACTTAGCAGCGGATGCGAGGACACGGAATCTCTCCGGGTGACATTTTATGATTTCAAAGAAACAGCCGATGCCCCAGTGAGGTGGCATCGGCTGACGTGAGAATATGACGAATTCAAGCGTGACTTAAAACTCGCCGAGAGGCTGTCCATCGTTCATGGCGGCCAATTGTAGTAATGTGTATAGGTTCAAGTTATCGGAGATAAACCGGACTGTTCCGTCACCCAGCAGAACATGCACACCGCCAGTATGGAAGGAGGTGAGCGGACCATTACTGTACCCCGATCCCGATACGCCCGCGGCGACCGTCTTAGGATTTGAGCTAAAGCGAACAGTTACAACACCGCCGCCTCCCCACCCGATCGAGGTCCCGTTATGTCCCGACCATCCGCCTAACAAATTTTTCCGACGATCAACATTCGCAATCATTCCGGAATCTTCACCAACCATGATTGTGTTTGATGAGCCATCTACGCAATCTCGAAACTGCTTAGATTCATTAATTTGCAGCAGACCATTTTGCCCCATAGCTCCGTAACTGCCGGAACTGGAAGGTTCCAGGGCCGTCGTATTGAATGGAGCAACGCCCACAGCAACAGAGCCATCAAAAGCACCGCCGATGCCAACATAGTCCATCGTCATGCCGATGTTGGGCGCAGTTTGTCCGGGAGAAACGCCGTCTGCGGTCCCAACATAAAATGCACTTAAAGAACTGGATGGACACTTATAGGCTGGGATGATCGCATTAATTAGTTTTTCATTTGATCCGACACCAGTGCCGAACCCCCCCACAGTTCCTGTCCAACCGTTTCCGGTTGAATTGTAACCATTACCGTCCACTGGTGTTTGGGTAAGACTGTTATACAGAGGAGCTTGATCCAAGTACGGCAGAATCGACGCCCGCCAGTTAGCTCGATAAAGAGGAACCTGACTTCCGATGGGAAAACGGTTGAAGGTGTCATGATAGTTGTGAAAAGCCAGCCCCAACTGTTTCAAATGATTCTTGCACTGCGTGCGGCGGGCGGCTTCGCGGGCTTGCTGCACGGCGGGCAGCAGCAGGGCGATGAGAATGGCGATAATCGCAATCACCACCAGCAATTCAATCAGCGTAAATCCACGTCGATTCGACTTCATCAACAATCCCCTAAAAAAGAATCCACAAAGACACAGAAGCATTCACACACTTCCGCGCAGACGAAAATCACCGCGCAGATGTCGCGGAACTCACGGTGGCGGTCAGGCCGATGCGCGCGGAATTAGAATCCGCGTCGGCGATTGGTGGAACCCGAGTTGCGAGATTTCGCAGCCTTCAGATTCGCAGGGGAAAAATAGAAATCCCCCTCATCCATCTACTTCTCTTGCCCGCCCAGTCAGCAAGATTGTCAACATTTTCGGCAGCAAAGTCAATGGTGAACGTTAGTTACCGTCGCCAGACTGCATGGAAATCTGCATTATGGTAAATTCAAACACTATAGAATCCGTCTTAGCGATTTCCATGCCGAACGCTACGATTGATGTCGCGCGAAGGCTACTTGGTGGTCAATTGAAAATCAATTGTTTCGCCACCCTCGGGGACAGTCGCGGTGAGCTGCGAAATACCAGGGTTGCTGTATTTTGGCGGAAGTGATTCCGTCAGCACGCCTCCGGCACCGCCCTCTGCGGCGCTTCCCGGCGTTACCGGTTTGCCGCCGCTTAAAAATCGAGAAATGACAACCTTGTAGGTTCCAGCCGGCACGCCTTCGGCTCCGCGTGTTTGTTTGGGGGTATAAACACCGGATGCGTCGGTCTGACCCGAGCATTCGATGCCTTTGGTTGTGCCGGAAGGGATGAACATGACCAGCGCTCCTTCGAGCGGTTGGTCATCGAGTGTGACGGTGCCTGTGACAGGCTCCGTTTTGGGCAATGGCTTGGCATCGCCTCCACCGCCGCAGCCAGCCAACAGAACCATCATGGTAACTGCAAAACACGAACGAAGCATTGTGAAATCCACTCTAGCAAGCTCAAGGTGAGGTTGGACAAAATTCATCATGGAAAACCGCGAGGAATGCCGGATTGGCATTCCTCGCGTAAAAGTCGAATTGCGAAATCAACTCCGCGAATTAGAACTCACCCATCGGTTGACCATCCGAGATGTAGCCCAGCCGCGTCCGAGTCGTGGAGTCCATGTTTTCGCTGAGGAATCGTACGGCTCCATCACCCAGCAGAACGTGCATACCGCCGATGTGGGTACTACCGGGATAGGCCCAACTGGCCAGGCTGCCAGGAATGATTGCGGGTGTAGTCCAGTAGGCGTTCCAGTTGTTGATAGAATACTCTGACAACCAGATGCCGACCATCACGTGGCCGCGATATCCCAATCCGGTGCCATGTCCATTCCGAACTTCACGTGTTGTTTCAGCAATCATCGCGGCGTTGCTGGAACCGTCAGTCATATCCCGCATCGAACATTTGCTATTTTCGCCGAACGCCGGGCGGGATGCGACGGCAACATCACTCCAGTTCGTGCAGGAATTGTAGTACGCAACCGCGCTGGAAGTCACAAAGTCGTAGTTCGTCATGTTTCCGCCTTGAGCGTTTGATGCACTAGGCCGATAGGCGGAACTTGTCGTTATTTCTTTGCCGTTGTCAGATGGGCATAAGAAAGCTGGAATCTTGGTGGTCACCAAAGCCCAGTTGCCATTGGTCGCCGGGTCACCGGCATGGGTTCCCACTAAACCCGATTCATAACCGCTACCTTCATTGTTGCTGAAAGAACCGTTGAAGTTGGCTTGGTTATAGAGCGGTGCCTGATCCATAAACGGGAACAGCATCACCAAGCCTGATGAATTCAAGTCCGGCGTCAGGCAGCGTCCAATCGCCGAAGGCGGAAACACAAGGTGCGTGTCATGGTAATTATGCAAGGCCAGCCCCAACTGCTTCATATGGTTCTTGCACTGCGTCCGTCTAGCGGCTTCGCGAGCTTGCTGCACGGCGGGCAGCAGCAGGGCGATCAGAATGGCGATAATCGCAATCACCACCAACAACTCGATCAGCGTAAATCCACGGCGTTTCGTCATCCTCAAACTCCTCAAAAATGGTGTCCAACAAAACCAATAACAACACAAGGCCCGATTTGTTTTTATTAAGCAAAAAGTGCCATCATTCTTGGCGAAACAGTGATTCGCTCAACAAAAATCATCAAAATTTCGTAACCCATCCCGAAAGTTCGCTTCGATTGTGCAATATCTGCATCGTGAATACCCAGAAATGCATCTTTTTGCAGCAGGCCAAGCGTTACGACTGCCGTATCTCTCAGCATCATTGTTGAAAGTTTTTGCTTATATGTCAATAAATAATCGCTTTTTGCCTCGAATTCCGAGAATATCTTGCGAATTATTCAAGGTTTCCGCAACTTTCATTCCAGTGAATCTGAGTTGCGCAGTCTTGCTCCGCTGCCTTGCGGGCGTCATGCTCGCATTCCATTCCTCTCTGACATGAGCGGTCCCGGCGATGCCATCGCCGGGCTTTGTTGGGATGTGCATGTCGCTCGACTTCCTCAACCCCTGGATGCTGGCCGGTTTGGCGGGGATCGCGCTACCGGTGCTCGCCCATTTGCTCAGTCGCAAACGGTACGACACCGTCGACTGGGCGGCCATGCAGTTCCTGGAGCTTGATCCGAGTGCGCGGCGGAAACTGCGTCTGGAAGATTGGCTGCTCCTCGCGGTGCGGATCGGGTTGATCGCGCTAATCACGTTCGCCCTGGCACGGCCGTGGATTTCCGGCGGCTGGCTGGGCCGCTTCGGTTCCACCCAGAGCCGGGATGTCGCGATTGTGATCGATCGGTCCGACAGCATGCTGTGGCAAGGGGCCGCGATCAGACCCGACCGGGCCGCGCGCGACTTCGTTCACGACCTGCTGGCGGGGTTGTCGCCGGGTGATACTGTCACGCTGTTTGCCGCCGGTGATTCACCACGGTTGATTGTGGGGCCCACGCGCGATTTCGATTTAGTCGCCCGGCAACTCGATGCGCTGCCTCCCCCGGCCGGGACATCCCAGCTGGCAACGGCGGCGCTGGCCGCGGCGCAAGTCTTGACGCGGACCACGCATCCGCAACGCGATCTGATCATTGTTGCGGATCGACAGGCTCACGCCTGGCAAGCGGACGATGCGGTGGCCTGGCAGCGCCTGCACGATCTGCGGGAACTGGCCGGCGTGCCGGTGCGTATCTGGGCCTGCGACATCTCGCCCCCCGATTTCGGCAACGGGGAAAACATCACGGTGGAGCGTTTGCAGCTCTCGCGCGCGGTCGCGGTGCCTGATGCGCCGGTGCGGGTGACGACAAACATCCGCCGCAGCGGCGGCGCGGGCGGACCGCGCACTTGCCGGGTGGAATTGTCGCTCGATGACGCCCGGCAGCCGGATCAAACCTTACAGGTCCGGTTGCCAGAGCAGGGGATGGTCAGCGTCGAGTTTGAACCACGATTTCGCACGCCGGGTTCACACTTGGTCTCTGTGTCTGTCGACACCGATGCCTTGCCGGGGGATGACCGTGCGGACGGGGTGGTGCTCGTCCGCGATGGTTTGCCTGCGTTGTTGATTGATGGTGCCGCCGCGGAGGACCCGACGCGGAGCGAGACGTTTTTCGCACAGGCGGCTTTGGCGGCGGACGAACACGGGGCCTCGGGGGTGCGGCCGACGATTCAAACGGTTGACGCCACCGATTTCGCCGCACTCGCGCCGTACGCCGTGATCGTGCTGGCGAATGTCGAGACATTGAACGATGACGCGGCTCGACTGCTGGCCGAACGGGTGAAATCTGCCGGCGTGTCGCTGTTGATCGCCGCGGGAGACCGGCTCGATGCGGCCCGTTATCGCACCTGGTTCGCCGAGGGACGCGGCTGGCTGCCTTGCCGCTTTGAGTCAATCGCCACCGATACGGCGAAGGAACTGAGCGGCGTGCAGCTCTCGAACGACAGCCTGGAATTGCCCTGGTTGCAGCCGTTTCGGACCGAGCGCGGCGGCTCGTTGACGGAAGGCCGCTTCACGAAATGGTGGAAAGTCGCGTGGGAAGGTGGCGAACTGGATCAACCGCAGGCACCGGTTATCGCCGGGCGATTGACGACGGGCGACCCGTGGCTACTGTTTCGCAAGCATGGTCGCGGCACGGTGGCCGTGCTGACTTCGAGCTTGGATGCCGATTGGAACACGCTGCCGGCGAACGCGGATTATGTCCCGTTGCTGCACGAACTGCTGTTCTTTCTGGCGAATACGGAAGTCGCCCGTAACGTGGAAGTGGGGCAACCGCTGGTTTGGAATCTGGACGCCAATCAAAAAATTGCGCAGATCACGGCCCGCGATCCGCTGGGTGTGGTGCAACCACTGGAACAGGGGGGAGACGACGCGCAGCGCTCGGCGATGCTGAGTCATGCGGATCGACCGGGCGTGTACCGCTGGGAACTTCGCAGTGAGAATGACGCCAACGCGGTGCGGACCGAGTATTTCGTGATGCAACCCGATCGGGGAGAGTCAGACCTCACGCCCCTGACCGACGGTGAGCGCGCGCAACTGACGGCCGGCGATCAAATCACATTTGTGACGACGGTCGATCAATTGCAACGGCGGATGACCTCGGACAGCTCGCGGACCGAACTCTGGTGGTTGCTGCTGTACGCGTTTTTGTGCGTGCTGGCGTTGGAAGCATGGCTGACACGACGTTTGGTGCGCGGCGGGCAAGTGGTTGACGCGGACGTTGACCCGTCTTAGCCCCCCACGAGTCGTGGGGGGGATTGCGATCTCCGTGTGACCAAAACCCCCGGCGACTCGCCGGGGGCTAAGACGATGCGTTCTTAATCAGCGCGGGGCTTCGAGCAGTAAATACAGGACGTTGTCGGTGAACGCCGGGTCGGAAGTCAGGCCGCGGTGGTCGGTGAACAAGAAAGTCACATTCTGGAAATGAATCGGGCTTTTGAGTCGGGGGGACCAACCCGACGTGTCGGCGAGCCGTTCATCCATGAGTGCGCTGTCGCGCGTGACGGAACTGTCGCCCGGCGAGCGGCTCTCGGTTTCGAGTGAGCCATCCCGCATCACTTTCAGCCGCGACAATGTCGGATGAGCATCGCCCGCGATGAGATGAATCGACGTTCCCTTCGGAGGGGCGGCCGGCAAGTCGACGGCGGCGTGGAAGGTCTCCGCCAGTTGCAGGCACTTCCGCAGATGGTCGGCGGCGATCAGGCGGCGCTGTGCGGGATCGTTCACCGACGGCAACAATTGTTTCAAGAGCTGATCCTGCCGGGGATCGAGCAGTCCCCAGCCGTAGCGGTCCCAGACCGTCGGATCAAAAAAATCGACCGGTTCCTGATTCTCGGCGAGAACCACCGACCGATGACGGGCGCGAGGGAGTAATTGATACGCGGCCGGCATTGTGCCCCATAACGCCGCATCGTAAGTCGGGACAAGTTTGCTGAACTCGACGCCATGTGTCAGATCATGCAGCGCCTGCACCGATCCGGCATTGGGCGGCCCAATCTGGATTAACCGCTCGACATGTTGCGCCCCGGACCAGGTCAGCACGGGGGGCGTTCCATCCGTCGGCAATTCCGCAGGGCCATACATCAAGTAGTAACGAGCCATGAGCGCACCCATCGAATGGGCGACGATATCGAACCGGACATTCTCGCTGGTTCCATAGCGGTCGATCCGTTCTCGTTCAACGTAAGACTTCTTCTCCAGAATGAACTCATGCAGCCGGCGGGCGTTTTCGGCGTTGTCTTTCCGCCAGTCGTACGCGAATTCAAAACTGGTCGCATGGCTGGCCGACTCCGCCGGCAGTTTGGCGACGGCTTCGAGATCGAGATACCCGCCCACCCGCAGCGATTCGAGAATCTCCCGGCACGCGGCGAGTTGAATCGGCAGGCCGAAGACATGCAGCTTGATCGTATTGAGCATGCCATCGGCACGCACGGTGGTAGAGATGTCAGCCAGTTGCTGCGCGGGATTCATGGGAATCGCGAATTGCCGCGCCCCTTCGGGTGTCTTGAGCGAAATGCCGGCACCGCCAAATTCACCCCACACGACTTTGTCGGTCTTGGTATCGACCAGTCGCGAACCGAGGATGCCGGGGATGACGATGACCGGATTGCGATCCCGGTCCGAGATTTTCGCCGCCCGATGATAAATCGTCCCCAAGTCCGGCGTGAGCTGCGCGCGAACTTCTTTCGAGACCGTGCGGATGGAATCGGCCGTGTCGCTGGCGGCATCGGCGACGCGCGTCGTCCCGGCCGCGAACTCTTCCAGCGGCTTGGAAGGCGCATCGAGAGCCAGCTTGAAAATGCAGCCCGACAGGCCGCAATTCAAGACAATCAGCAGGCACGCCATGCAGCGGCGGCGAAACGACATCGCAGCCCTCGTGTTCCGAGTTGGCGAAAAGTGAGACGTGGAAGTAGCAATCGTGGGAGAAGGGCGGGATGATAGTGAAACCCGAAATTTGCGGATAGAGCGATTTTGTCGGGGGCTGATCGATTGGTCGTTGCTGTGAGTGCTGATCTCCTCGTGCCACGACTTGTCCTCAAGTCGTGTGCTTGATTGGGCACGACTTGAGGACAAGTCGTGGCACGGTCAATGAAATCGATGTGTGCAATATGTCATCCCCGCGCCCCCATCCGCTCACTATTGCACGGAAGAAGAGTCACACTGAAATTCACACCGTTCCCACTTTTCCGTTGCCCGCAATGTCCATCCTCCTCGCCACCTTAAATGCCCGTTATCACCATTGTGCGTTCGGATTGCGCTATCTGTGGGCGAACATGGGCGACCTGCGGTCGGCGACGCGGTTGTGTGAGTTCACCATTCAGCAGCCGACGTTGGAGATTGTGGCGGACATTCTGAGTCATGAACCGCGCATCGTCGGGTTCGGGGTCTACATCTGGAATGTCGCCGAGACCACGCGGGTGGTGGCCGATCTGAAGCGGTTGCGGCCGGACATCGTCGTCGTGCTGGGCGGGCCGGAAGTCAGCTATGAAACCGACGAGCAGGAGATCTGCGGCCTGGCGGATTACATCATCACGGGGGAAGCCGATCTGGCGTTCGCGGAGTTGTGCCGGGAGCTATTGTCATCCGATGGTCCGCGAAACGGTCAACATGTGATTGCAGCACCCGTGCCTGATTTGAACGCGATGCGAATGCCCTATGATCTCTACACCGAGGACGATCTGGCCCATCGGGTGATTTATGTCGAAGCCTCGCGCGGGTGTCCGTTCACCTGCGAATTCTGTCTCTCGGCGCTCGACATCCCCGTGCGACAATTTCCGCTGGATCAATTCCTGGATGCATTGGAATCGCTGCTCGAACGCGGTGCGCGGCAGTTCAAGTTTGTCGACCGCACGTTCAATCTCAATCTGAAAACCAGCCGGGCGATTCTCGAATTCTTTCTCGCCCGCGATCCGGCGGGGCTGTTCCTCCATTTTGAATTGATTCCCGACCGACTGCCGGAAGCGTTACGCGAATTGATTGTCCGTTTTCCCGCGGGGACGCTGCAATTCGAGATCGGCATTCAAACATTCAACGAAACCGTGGGCGACTTGATCAGCCGCAAGCAGCACAATGCCGTGGCGGAAGAGAATCTCCGCTGGCTCCGCGAACAAACGGCCGTGCATCTGCACACCGATCTGATTGTTGGTCTGCCGGGGGAATCGGTGGAGAGTTTCGCGGCAGGTTTTGATCGGTTGGTGGCGTTGCAGCCGCAGGAGATTCAAGTCGGCATCTTGAAACGGCTGCGCGGCACGCCCATCATCCGGCACGATGCCACCTGGCAGATGGTCTACAGCCCGCATCCGCCCTATGAAATCTTGCAGACCATGCTGGTCGATTTCTCCACGCTGCAAGAACTGCGGCGGTTTGCCAAATTATGGGATCTCATCGCGAACAGCGGCAACTTCATCGAAACACTCCCCTGGATTCTGGAACGACAGCCCGAACCCGGCGGCAGTCCATTCGCCGCGTTTCGTCGATTCAGCGGTTGGGCCTTCGAGCAGACCGGCCGGACGCACAGCCTGGCGCTCACGCGGCTGGTCGAACTGGTGTTCGATTATCTCACACAGCGCAATCGCGTGGCGGTCGAGGCAATCGCGCCGGTGCTGCTGCGCGATTACCGCCGTGGCGGCCGCAGCGACACACCGGTCTGCCTGCGGGCGAAGCTGGCAAAGCCAGAGCAAATCTCCTCGGTTCCCTCTGAGACCTCCGCCAAGCCCGCGCGCCAATCGCGGCATCTGTAATCGTTCGACTCGACGACGTTCAAGCCGTACCAGTTTCATGATTTCCGTGGCGGCACGTCTCCAACGTGCCGGGAATCGAAAAGAGCGATGATTCTGCTTAAAACCCACACGTTGGAAAACGTGTGCCACATAAAATCTCAGCGTCGTTAATGGAAATGGTCGACCGAATTGCGGAAGTGACCGTCACGGAGTACACTGATCACAGCAAGGGACGGCGGTCGTCGATACAGTGATATTGAACGGCGTCCTTTCAAATCTTACGGAAGCAAGCAAATGGCTGAAGGCACGATCAAGAAGTTGTTGGACAAGGGATTCGGATTCATTAACACCGGTGGTGGAAAAGACCTGTTCTTCCATTCCAAGGCAGTTCAGGGTGCGTCGTTCGAACAACTGCAAGAAGGCCAGAAGGTCTCCTTCACCGAAGGTCAGGGTCCGAAAGGCCCGTGCGCCGAGAACGTCCGGCCGATGTAGTTCGGAGATTTCTCCGACGGTGAATTGGCAGATCACTCTTCGAGTCGTCTCCATGAGTGCCCCGTTGTCGATTTCGACACGGGGCACAGTTATTTCCAACGCGGATTTCTGACCGCGCGGCACATTCGATCCTAAAACGTGTGATGTTCTCACTCGTTGAGATTCTGACTAACCGCGTGGGCGAATCTGTTCCAGCAATTGTTTCGCACCTTCGTGCGCCGGCTGGATGCGTAAAACGGCTTCCAACTCCGTTTTCGCCTCGCTCTTCCGTCCCTGGTGAACAAGGAACGCCCCCAGTTGAAACCGGATTTCCGGATCATCGGGCGCGATCCTGGCTGCGGCTTCCAGGTGCTTCAGCGCATCGTCGGCTCGCCCGCGCTGCGCCAGAACCGATGCGGCATTCATATGGGCGAAGACTGAGTTGGCATCGTATTTCAACGCCAGTTCGTAGTGCTCGAGTGCGGATTCGAGTAACCCCTGCCGTGCCAGGGCGGACCCCAATTCGATGTGGGCGAAAACGTAGCCGGGATCAAGGTCCAGCACTTTCTTAAAGTACGAGATCGCCTCGTCATCCCGCTGCAAGACGACGAGCAATCGGCCGATGTTGTAATTCAGTTTGTCGAAATCCGGCTCTCGCTGCACCGCTTCGAGGTAAAACTCCAACGCTTCGGCATAACGGCCCTGGGCCTCCCGCACATCGCCCAGGTGCAAAATCGCCAGGGCCGATTCGGGGTTACGCTCCACCACGCGGTGATAGATATTCCAGGCCTCTTCGAGCCGCCGCTCGCGCAGACTCACGTCGCCCAGCGTCAATTCCGCCAGTTCAAAATCGGGAGCCTCCGCCACAAGGGCTTTGAGCAACGCCGTGGCTTCGTCGAATTTTCCGGCATCCAAGAGCGATTTCGCATCTTCGAGCGTGTTGGCGTGTTCGATCATGTCCTTGATGTCACGCAGGTTCGCGTCTGTTGCCG
>Ga0335397_10001760_pt1 | contig 29515 bp, 25 predicted proteins | sample MAT04_FD_205740 | JGI IMG/M metagenome (GOLD analysis project Ga0335397, IMG submission 205740) | Freshwater microbial communities from Lake Fryxell liftoff mats and glacier meltwater in Antarctica - MAT-04 (spades assembly) (version 2) ... | reverse complement strand
TACAAGGGTCGCATCGCTTCTTCAAATTCGACCGTCATGCCATACCTGAGTTGGACACGACTGCAAGGAAGAACGACAGGTCGGACATTTCTCTAGAGCTTTCCAAGAGAATGGAATCTTATACAAGGAGAGTTGAGTCATGAGTGCGATTTTCTTTTTCTCTCACGAAGTAAATGGTCAGGTTAGCGGATCATCGTTCGGAGAGCCGGACGGAACTCATCACTCCGTAAGTTTGCTTGAAGGCAACGGGCATATGATTCTGCGTGTCGCGCTTGATGGACACCCGTAGGATGTTGACCTCCTTTTCAATCAGGAACAGGCCGTCGCATTCGCCAATGCCACGGATGACATCTTGATGAGATTTGGCGTGAAACGATAAACATTCGTCAAACACACCCTCATGAATAGGCTACCAACTATGGCAGACTCTCCCGCTCAACCAGAGCCCGCTGAAGCGACACCCGTCGCCCCCATCTCTCCGACACCGGAAGCGCCAGCCCGCCCCCTCGGATCGCCGTGGATGGAAGTCAAAGGAGGCGCAAACATTCCCGAAATGACCGCCCGCGTATTTACCCCGAAATCAGAGTAGGGGCGTATCTGAACGAGAAAATGCCGAGTGCGAGAAGCATCGGGGAAATCGCGGTCAAGCCGACGGCCGCGTCAAACCAGCGCGAGCGAGAAATAATCATTTCAGTCGTTAGGTAAGCTGCGGTGTAGTATGCACCGGCCAGTTTCATTTGAACCATGCTTTCGGTAGTCGATGTCGATCCAGATCGACAATCTTCTGTAAATTTGTCTCGAAGTCTTATCAGGTGATCGATGTGTGGGCCCAGTGGCCAGGTGGCGGATGTCAGTAATCGAAAACATAAGTACGAAGAGCAGGATATAGCGATCAGGAACAAGGAAATTGGGAGAATGCCGTCCTTCCATAGGTAGGCAATAGCAGCAATAGCGATTGCTGAATTGAACTTGAGGAGGTTTTCAAGCTTGGAATCAACTGCCACCCTCCATTTGCTAGCTTCCTCCATCCGAGATTTGGCTTCCGAGACCAGAAGCGCTGAAGATTCCGAAGAGTCAAGTTCCATGTCATCATACCACTTTTGAATTTCGCCGCAGGCAGGCAAGTGTTGGAAATTACTCACCAACGGTGGCCAGCCGAACCAATTAAGAATGCTATCTGCGATCGCATCGAACACATGAACACCCTTTAAAAACGTGAAGTACGATGGACCGACCGATTATAGAGTTGCTGTGACTGGAATGCCTCAATCTTTCGTAGTCACAGGTTTGACTGAAATTCAAATCGAAGAAAAGGGCAAGCCCAGTACCTGCGTCGTGTTTTTACAAGAAAAGAACATCTTGGCAGTCATTCCGGTGGAGTCTTTGCAAGCAATCATCGCAGTAAAACATTTGGCGTAATAAAATGCCTGACTGAGGGTTAGTAAATGAAATTCGATCCGGTGGTTGCGGGTTCGAGCCCTGACGGCCTCGCTTCTTAAGTAGCCGTAAGATATCAACTTACGGCTACTTTCGTTTCCAAATCGGTCTTTATGTGCTTAAATGCGTAATTTTACCTAACCGCTTATCAGGAAGTCACCTGGGTGGCGAAAATCGCTCTTTGCCAAAAAAGGCCTGTCTGATAAAAGAGGGGCTGCCGGTTCGCCCAGGATGGAGCGAAGTTTGACCGGGTCACGGTCTGTTGCTGCAAGGATGCACGGGATGAGTCATACCGTTCAATCGCTCGCTGAGCATGTCGAAGGTGATATCCAAGGGGCTGCCGACAAGGTTATCACCGACGCCGCGGCGCTGGAGGCTGCGGGGCTGAATGCCATATCGTTCGTGCAGGACGAGAAAAATTTCAGCCGGCTGAAGAACTGCCAGGCGGGTGCTATCTTGCTCACGGCTTCCGCCGCTGCGATGGCCGTTCGCCAGGAAACCTGTACCTGGATCATTGTGCCAAAACCGCAACTGGCGTTTCAAAAGTTGCTGCCGTTATTCCGTCGGGTGCCACTCCGACCGCCGCGCGGCATCTCGCCGCACGCCTTTATCAGCCCGACGGCCAAACTCGGCCCGAATTGCTCGGTCGGTCCAGGTGTTTTTATTGACGACCACGCAGTCATTGGTGCCGATTGCGACCTGCATCATGGAGCGCATGTCGGCGCGCATTGCCGACTCGGTTCCCAGGTCACGCTCTATCCGCAGGCCGTGTTGTATCACGGGGTGGAACTCGGCGACCGGGTGATCATTCATGCGCATGCCGTTATCGGTGCGGATGGCTTTGGTTACCGCTATGAGGCTGGCCGCTTTCTCAAAATTCCTCAACTGGGCCATGTGCGAATCGATGCCGATGCCGAGATCGGGGCCTGCGCGACGATTGACCGCGGCGCGATCGGCCCGACGGTGATCGGCGAGGGCACGAAAATCGACAATCTGGTGATGATCGCCCACAACTGCGAACTGGGAAAACACAACGTCTTCGCGTCCCAGGTCGGTTTGGCCGGTTCCTGTACCACCGGCGATCACGTTCGCCTCGGGGGGCAGGTCGGCGTCAAGGATCATGTGCGGCTCAACTCCGGCTGTTCGGTCGGGGCCAAAGGGGGCGTGCATAAAGATGTGCCTGAGGGCGAAGTCTGGGTCGGCTATCTCGCGACGCAGGAACACGAACAAAAACGGCTGGTGTTCTCGCTGAAACGTGTCCCGGAGATGCGGGAACAGCTGCGCGATCTGGAACGCCAGATCGCTAATCTCACGGCGGCCGTGGCGAAGTTGACGGCGGACGATGAATCGTCCAATACACCACAATTGCGGGCCGCAGGTTGACCACTGACATTCGGGATGATGATGACTTCGACGACACTGCCATTTCCGGGTGCCCGCCCATCGACGCGTGTCGGCCTATTGGCCGGTGCGGGGCGTTTCCCGATTCTGTTCGCGGAAGAAGCGCGCCGGCAAGGACTGAAAGTCTGTTGCGTAGGCGTACTCGGCATGGCATCGGACGAACTGGCCGATGTCTGCCATGAATACCACACCGCGCCGCTGGCTCGATTCGGCCGCGCGATCCGCTTATTCAAACGCGCGCATGTGCAGCGCGTGGTGATGGCCGGCAAGATCGAGAAGACGGTCCTCTTCCAACCCTGGCGTATACTTCGCTTGATGCCCGATTATCGTACGCTGCACATGTGGTTCCGCTATGCCGTGCAGAACCGCAAGGATGACACGCTGCTGTTGGCGGTGATCCGTGAGTTCGGACGCGATCAAATTCATTTTGAATCAGCCCTCGACTATTGCCCGGAGTTGCTCGTGAAACACGGATTTCTGACTCGCCGCAAACCCTCCGACGCGCAATGGAAAGACGTGCGTTTCGGCTGGGAAATCGCCAAGGAAATGGGCCGGCTCGACATCGGTCAATCGGTGATCGTCAACGATCTTGCCGTGATCGCCATCGAAGCCATTGAAGGCACCGACAAGGCGATTTTACGCGCCGGCGAACTGTGTCGTCGCGGCGGCTTTACAGTGGTCAAAGTTGCCAAGCCGCAGCAAGACATGCGGTTCGATGTCCCGACCATTGGTGCCCAGACAATCAAGACCCTGCACGAAGCTGGCGGGCGAGTACTCGCCATCGAAGCCGGGCAGACAATTATTCTCGATCAGCCGGAAGTGATTGACCTCGCGGATCGGCTCGGCATTGCGATTGTCGCGGTGAAGGCGGAAGAAGTGGCGATGCTGAAGGTCGCGTGAATAGAAACCACGCTGCTGCGAAGCGTCGCTAACTTGAGCGTTCGCACTTGCTCCGCCCGTCCTCGAGTGCTTCAATACGTCGTGTTCGGCAGGAGGCGACAGTTCGAGCGGAGGTCCAGGGATGGACATGTTCACCATCCGCGGCGGGAAACCGTTGCGAGGCATCACGGCGGTTGGCGGGGCGAAAAACGCCGCGCTCCCCATCATGGCCGCCGCACTCGCCGCCGACAGCCCCTCGCTGCTCCGTCACGTCCCCGATCTGGCTGATGTGACCACCCTCTCCCAAGTCCTGATGAGCTTGGGCATGTCTGTCGAACGCCTGACGGACGGCACGTTGCGGCTGGAGGTCATCGACGATCAACCCTGTCTGGCCGATTACGAACTCGTCCGCCGCATGCGGGCCAGTGTCTGCGTGCTGGGACCGCTGTTGGCACGACGCAGGCGGGCCTGCGTCTCACTGCCCGGCGGCTGCAATATCGGTCATCGGCCGATTGATCTGCATCTCAAAGGACTCGCGGCGCTTGGTGCTGAGATCACCATCGAACGGGGTTACGTGTTCGCCCAAGCCGCGCGGCTGCGCGGAGCCGATATTTACCTCGGCGGCCCCTGTGGCAGCACCGTCACCGGCACATGCAATGTGATGACCGCTGCGGCGTTGGCCAAAGGCGTCACCACCATTTCCGCCGCGGCTTGCGAGCCGGAAGTCGTCAACTTGGGCGAATATCTCAACCGCATGGGGGCGAATATCGAAGGCCTTGGTACGCCGTTATTGCGGATCACAGGCGTCGATCAATTGCACGGCGCGGAACACACAATCATTCCTGATCGCATCGAAGCCGCCACGCTGATCATGGCCGGTGCCATCACGCGCGGACGACTGCGGATCGCGGGTGTTTGTCTGGAACATCTGGCCGGCGTGCTGGATGTCTTGCGGTCTATCGGCGTGCGTATTGAAGCGGAAGGCAACACGGTCGCGGTTTCTGTTCCCGAAGATCTGCGGCCCAGCGATATCACAGCCTTGCCTTACCCCGGCGTGCCGACCGATGTGCAAGCCCAACTCACCGCCTTGCTCTGTCTGGCGAATGGTATCAGCGTGGTGACGGACAAGGTGTTTCCCGACCGATTTCTGCACATTCCCGAACTGTGCCGCATGGGAGCCCGCATTCGTCGCGAGGGAGGCAGCGGCATCATCCACGGCGTCTCGCGTTTGAGCGGTGCCTGTGTGATGGCGTCGGATTTGCGGGCCAGTGCCGCGCTGCTTCTGGCCGCCCTCGCGGCCGACGGCGAATCAGTCATCCGCCGGATTTACCATCTGGATCGGGGTTATGAACGGCTCGAACGCAAGTTGAACATGTTGGGGGCCGACATCACGCGTGTGACCGACTCCCCCGAACATTTGCCGACCAGCCTGCAACTCTCACCCGAAGAGTTGCAACCACCAGCATCGGATGGCTGCGACCTGCCAGCCCCGAAATTCTTACGGCAGAATCGGGAAAAGTCGTCCGAATTTGCTAAGGAATAATTGCGCTGAATCGTCTCGATAATTCCTGATGGTTGCGATAAAATGCGCTTTCGTTGCCAATAGGTTTGCAGTCGTCTACTGGGATGATGAGGTAACTCAAATGACTGTCTCCGAACTCATGACCGCGGCCAAAGCTTTGAACGTTGACGACCGCCGTCGACTGCTGTTTGAATTAGAGGATAGCCTCGACGAAGAGGCGCCGCCGGCATTGTCCCCCGAATGGATGGCGGAGATTCATCGGCGCGCGGCCGAGATGGATGCGCATCCGGAAATCGGAATCCCGTGGGAGCAGGTCCGGGCGGAACTCCGGGCCAAGATTGCCAACCATGTGGATCATTGACTTCCACCCGGAAGCGAGGTTCGATGCGGCAGAAGCGACCGATTGGTATCTTTCTCAGGATCGATCGACGGCCATGCGGTTTGCCGATGCCTTGGAAGAGGACTTGGACTCTTTACGCCAAGACCCGCTGAGCTACGCAACAATCGCATCTGACATCAGGGCGAAATCGATCCGAGGATTTCCCTACCAATTGATTTTCCGTGCGGAAAACGGAGTGATTCGTCTGTTTGCTGTGGCTCATCATTCTCGTCGAGCGGGTTATTGGAATGCGCGCCTCGATGATTGATGGCCCTCTTATGGCGAATACTACGCTTCTGCGAAGCGTCGCTAACCCGCTGACCATCGGCCCGCGCGAGATGCCGTCATGCGTGTTTCTGTCGCCGCTGGCCGGTTATACGCAACTTTCGCTCCGCCGGGCGATTCGTGAACTTGGCGGGCTGGGTTTGGCGACGACCGATCTGGTGCATGCCACGGAACTCCTGGCGGCCAAAAAGTTCACACGCGAATTGATCGTCACCACGCCGGACGACCGGCCCCTTTCGATTCAAATCTATGGCTCGATCACCGAACGGCTCGTCGCGGCGGCGCGGTGGTTGGCCGACCGTGGTTATCAGGGGCTTGATCTGAATATGGGCTGCCCGATGGCCAAGGTGAACGGGCAAGGAGGCGGGGCCAAGCTGATGTGCGATGGCGATGGAGCCGCGCGCCTCGCGGCGGCTGTTGTTGAAGCGGTGGATATTCCGGTCACCGTGAAAATGCGGCTCGGCTGGGATCGCGATCACATCACATCGCCGCAACTCGCCCGGCAATTGGAAAACGTCGGCATCGCCGCCATCACCATTCACGGCCGGACCCGTCAGCAAGGTTTTCAAGGTTCCGTACACCACGACGGCATCGCCGCCACCGTTGCTGCCGTCGCATCGATTCCTGTCATCGGCAATGGTGACATCCGCACTGTGGACGATGCCCTCGAAATGCGCCGCATTACCGGTTGCGCCGCGATTGCCATCGGCCGCGGGGCCATGCTCGATCCCTGGATTTTTCGGAAGATCGCCGAGGTGGATGCCGGGCGTGAACCGACCGAGCCGACGCCGGACGAACAGATCGCGTTTCTCACCAGACATTTTCTGCTGATGACCGAACAACACTCCGAGCGGGCCTGCATTCTGTTTCGAAAATTCGCCGCGTGGTACGGCGTGCGGCTCGGCATTCCGGACGATCTCGAACAACGGCTGCGACAATTGCCGTGCATTGCCGAGTTCGCACCGCTGGTCGACGAGATTCGCGCGCGGCATGGTCAACGGCAATCACAGATCCCGACGGCACTCTTAAAAGTCCCCAACGGCCCGGTGGAATTATGGTGATCCTGAAATCATCGTCAGGACGTGGTTTCCCATCACTGGTGGAACCTGAGTGCTTGACCGGATAAACTGAGTAACGCGAGAATCATGGCGTTCTGATCAGCGAACTGAGACGCCGTCGCACGAATGTTTCCACTCTTACGGATCAGGCCATCGTGCCATTTCTAAAAGTTATCAAAGGAGGCGCGGCCGGCCAGCTGATCGAACTGGCCGGGGAACGGACAATTTTCGGTCGCCATCCCAGCAGCCAGGTTGTGCTGGATAACTCCGCGATCAGTCGGCATCACGCCCAGATTCTCGAAAATCATGGGACGTATTATCTTGAGGACTTGCGCAGCCGCAACGGGACGCATTTGAATGAAGTGGCGGTGCGGGGCCGGCTGGAACTCCGCGATGCCGATGAGATCAAACTCTGCGATTATGTCTTTCTGTTTCTGATGCAGAATCCGGCCGGTTTGACGGGTGAGCGCAAGCGAAATGCCGAGCGGCCCACGCGCACATCTGACGGCCCGCGACGCCGTAACCGCGCCTCTGATGCTCAGATTCCGACGATCTCGCTGCCGGACATGGAGGAAGATTCCTCAACACCAGGTTCGTCGATTATCTCATCTGTCGATGCCAGTTCGGTGCAGACCGTCCGCTACAATGTGCGGCCTGAAATCAAACTGCGGGCCGTGCTGGAGATCAGCGTGGCACTCGGCCGCGTCCTCAAACTGGACGACGTGCTGCCGGTCCTACTGGCCTCGCTCTTCAAAATTTTCCCCCAGGCCGATGCGGGCTTTGTGCTGCTGAAAGATCACGCCACAGAGAAGCTGCAGTTGCGGGCATCGCTCCAGCGGACTCCGGACGACGAGCAGGATGTCCCTGTCAGCATGACCATCGTCAAGCTGGCGATGGACGGCAAGCGGGCGGTCCTCAGCGCGGATGCCTCGGGCGATTCCCGCTTCGAGACCAGCGAAAGCATCGCCGATATGCGGCTGCATTCCGTGATGTGCGTGCCGCTTGTGAATCAGTCGAGCGATGCACTGGGGGTCATTCAACTCAGCACGGCCGATCTGTCGCAGCAGTTCTCGGCGGACGATCTGGATTTGTTGGCCAGCGTGAGCGCGCAAGCGGCACTGGCTGTTGAGAATGCCACCCTGCATGAGTCGTTACTCATGCAGAGGGACTTGGATCGCGAACTGGAGTTCGCCACGCAAGTGCAATTAGGCTTTTTGCCGAGCGAGCCGCCACGGATCGACGGGTATGAATTCGCGGACTATTACGAACCGGCCCATCGAGTGGGAGGCGATTATTTCGATTACGTCCCCTTACCAAACGGGAACATTGCCGTCGCGGTGGGCGATGTCGCGGGGAAAGGTGTTCCGGCCGCGTTATTGATGGCCCGCCTGCATGCATCCGCGCGGTATCATCTGCTGAGTGCCACGAATCCCGCCGAGGCGATGACGAGCTTGAACGCCGAAATCGCGACCAGCGGACTGGGGTTCCGCTTCATCACGCTGATCATGGTTGTCGTCAATGTGAAAACGCATCAGGTCCATGTGGCGAACGCCGGGCATCTGCCACCACTGCTTCGCCATCCCGATGGAACAGTGGAACCGATCGGCATGAAGGAATCGGGCATGCCGCTGGGGCTGGGGGGCCCGCAGACATTCTGCGAGATGATCGTCCCCTTGGAACCCGGCGCGGATCTGGTCTTTTACACCGATGGCGTGACGGAAGCGATGGACGACGATTACAACCTGTATGGCCGCGTGCGGCTCGCGAACGCCGTGAAAGCCGCTCCCTCCACCGCGGCCGAGCTGGTGAAATCCCTGGTCGCCGATGTCGAGGGGTTCTACGGCGAACTCCCCCAGCGCGACGATTTATGCATCGTCGCCATTCGGCGGACGTGAAGCCTGCTGCTGCGACTTCTCATTGCCGCGCTGCCAATATCGCAGCGGGATTCGGGCTTGTGACAACCCGGCGTTTCTGACATAAATCGCGTCGGTCGGGGGGCCGGGATCGGAGTGCGCCCCTATGTCGACGCCGCTGTTGTACGATGTCCTCTTCGCGTGGAAATGTTCCAGCACGCATCACAAGTTGGCGCTCGATGCCCTGCGTCATCTCAAGCACGACCGCGCGGCAGCCTGGCGCGATCTGTTTCTGACGCACGTCGAACCCTATCTCGACGGCAGCAAAGCGCCGGACAACAAGTTCAAGGACTTCCGCAACCACGTCCTGCACGTCGAGGACAATCTCTGGGGCGGCGCGGTGGCCAGCACGCGAACCTGGTACGCCAAATCGGTCGAAGCATTTAAAGCCAAGCGGTGGAAGGAAGCTGTCTACAACACCGGCGTGATGTCGCATTACTTCACCGATCCGTGGCAGCCGTTTCATACTGGTCAGAGTGAAGCTGAAGGGGTGGTGCATCGCGCGGCCGAGTGGAGCATCGCCTGCGCGTATCAGGAATTGCAGCAGATCATTGAAGAAGACCTCGGGGGGTATCCGCAGGCGAAATTGCCGAGTGGCGACGACTGGCTGGATCAGCTCGTGATTCACGGCGCACGCAAGGCTCATATGCATTACCAGGCCAGTATCGATCATTACGATTTGAAGCTAGGGGTCAAAAACCCGCCGGCTGGTCTCGACCAGGAGTTGAAAGACCGTCTGGCCGACATCATCTCCCAGGTCGTCGCTCATCTGGCATGTGTGATGGATCGCATGTTTCAAGACGCCGATGTCAGCCCGCCCGCGACAAATATCTCGCTGCTCGGCGTGATGTCGCAAATGACGGTGCCGATATTCTGGGTCACGAAGAAAATGAAAAACGCGAAAGACCGAGCCGTGGTCGAGGCCATGTATCGGGAGTTTCAACAGACGGGCAAAGTGCTGAAAACGCTGCCGGACGATGATCGGGAAGTTCGCCGGTTGTATGCGGAAGAAGTGCTGCAACTGCCGGTGGAGATGCTGGACGAAGAGCCGACGGGACCAATTGGTCAGGCATTCGGCACCGGAGCCGAACCGCGACGCCAACCGGTACCCAAACCGGTGGCAGCAGTTCCGGAGACACCCAAACCAAAAGTCGTGGAAGACGCCGCGCCGGCGAGCGGGTTGCGATACTATCTCGAACCGGCGATGCCCGTCGAGAAAGCGGCTTCCATCGGGGCGAAAACCGCGGCGCAGTTGGAAAAAGTCGGCATCACGACGGTCGCCGATCTGCTCGCGGCCGAGGCGGAATCATTGGCGGGCCGCTTGGCCAATCGTCATTTTGACGCCGATGTGATCCGCGACTGGCAGCGGCAAGCGCGGCTGATGTGTGAGGTGCCCCTTTTGCGCGGGGGCGATGCGCAATTGCTTACAGCGTGCGGCATCGCAGACCGCGCGCTGTTGAGTCAACAAGTCGCGGACGAACTGGCCGGGAAACTCAAAGCCTTCGCAGCGACTCCGGCCGGCGAACGGATTCTGCGTGGCGGCAAGGCTCCACAAAAGGCGGAAGTCGCGCAGTGGATTGCGCATGCGCAGGGATCGCGACAACAAGCCGCAGCATAAGTCGCTGCATCGACGGCTCGACTCGCATCGCCATGTCCAGATGGGTTGCCACATTTTTTCAGCTTGGCCATTCGTTCGGGCGGGTGGATGGGAGATCCATGCGGGTTCGGCTGACTTTTCGGAACGCTGAGGTTCCGAACTGCGGGAAAAAGCGAACAGTCGCTGGAATTCGGGAATACGCGGCCGTATCCTCTGCTCTCAAGAGTTAAGGAGAAAAAGGCCGGCTTCTTGTGGACTCGGCCGCGAGTATTCACCAAGGATGGAATCAACCGAAAGGGTTTGGACGTGAAGCGATTTTTGGCCGCTGCGACATTGCTGACCACTGGATTGTTTATTGCAGGCTGCGAACCTCAGGCTGCCGCCCCGAAGACACCGCACGTTGCGACGCCCCCGGCGATGACCGGCCCGGCCGGCATGCCGCCGGCTGTGAAGCCCGCTGAACCGGTTATGCCGGCCCCGACCGAACCGGTCACGCCGGCCGAACCCGCGCCGACCGAACCGGCCCCGACGGAACCGGCTCCGAAAGACGAAGCCCCCAAGGAAGAGGCCCCGAAAGAAGAAGCTCCCAAGGAAGAATCGAAGTAATTTCGATCCTTGAGCGATTCGCACGCCATTCGCTCTCAGCGTGTGGCGGTGACCGCAGGATTCTCGCAGGGAGGAAGGCATTCGCCTTCTTCCCTGTTTTTATTGATACTGATCCTTCCCACTCGGGATCTTCGACAATTCAAGCGGCGGCTGGCTGAGCAGGCATTGGGGCAGCGAACTCAATCTGGTCCGTTTCGCCACGGGCAAATCGCTCCGCCTGATCGGTCAACTCGTCCATCGCACTTTGAATTCGCGACATGTATTGGTCGAGTTCTCCGCGTGATAAATCCGGCGGCATGGTAATCGGTTGCCCGGTGACCAGATACACCGTCGTGAACGGCCAAGGAATCAGCATGTCGGTCCAGCGGCCCGCGATCCGCCAGCCTCGACGGCAGACAAATGGTTCGGGACATAACAGCCGCCCGGTCTGTGACGCGACATAAATCGCCCCGGTTTCATTTCCCGGCGAGGACCGCGTGGCCCGTCCGGCGTGATCACGATGTGTCTGGCCGGCCATCACAAAGGCGTTCATCCCGACTCAACGCCATCCCCTGTTGCCCCGTTTTCGCGGGGCTGATATGATTCGCCGCGCGCCTAAGTTTGCGCAGATTGTCCAATTCCACGGACCGGAACTCGGAAAGCTAGGTCAGTGACATGACTGCCACGCATGGACTTGCGGAAAAAATCGCCTCGAAATCGGCACAGGTCGGCGTCATCGGCTTGGGATATGTGGGGCTGCCCCTCATTCGGGCCTTCACCTCAGCGGGATTTCGCTGCATCGGCTTCGATGTCGATCAATCCAAGGTCGATAAGCTGCTCGCCGGGCAAAGCTACATCAAGCACATCGATTCGGCCGCCATTTCGGCGTTGATCCGCGAGAAACTGTTTGAACCGACGGCCGACATGAGCCGGCTGGCCGAGGCGGACGCGATCATCATCTGCGTTCCGACGCCGCTCAACGAAAGCCGCGACCCCGACTTGAGTTACATCGAAGGAACGGCCCGCTCGATCGCCGCGACGTTGCGGCCGGGGCAGCTCGTGGTACTGGAAAGCACAACGCATCCCACGACGACTCGCGAAAACGTCTTACCGATTCTCGCCGCGACGGGTCTGAAAGCCGGGGCCGATTATTTCCTCGCATTCAGCCCGGAACGCGAAGACCCCGGCAACCCGCATTTTCAGGCCGCGACAATTCCCAAAGTTGTCGGCGGTTACGATCCGGTCAGCGCCGATCTGGCCTGTGCGCTGTATGCCCATGCCGTCGTGAAGGTCGTACGCGTGTCCTCGATGGAAGTCGCCGAGGCATGCAAGATTCTCGAGAACACTTACCGCGCGGTGAACATCGCGATGGTCAATGAATTGAAGATGTTGTATGACAAGCTCGACATCGATGTCTGGGAAGTGATCGATGCGGCCAAGACCAAGCCGTTCGGGTTCCAGGCATTTTATCCCGGTCCGGGACTCGGCGGCCACTGCATTCCCATCGACCCGTTTTATCTCACCTGGCTGGCTCGCAAACATGGCGAGCAGACGCGGTTCATTGAACTGGCTGGCGAGATCAACATCCATATGCCGATGTACGTCATTCATCAACTGTCCGCGTTTTTGAATGATCGGGGCAAACCGATCAAGGGCAGCAAGATCGCCATGCTCGGCATGGCGTACAAGAAGGATGTCGACGATCCGCGGGAAAGCCCATCGTTCGAGCTGACGAAACTGTTGCTCGAACGCGGGGCGGACCTGACCTACAACGATCCGCATGTGCCCGAGTTGCCGAAGATGCGGCACTATCCCCAGCTCCCCGCGATGAAAAGTCAGTCTCTTACGCCGGAGTATCTGGCGGCGCAAGATTGCGTGCTGATCGCGACCGATCACTCGGCCTACGATGCGAATTTCATCGTGCAGCATTCGCAGTTCGTGCTCGACACGCGGAACGTGACGAAGAATGTCACCGTGGGCCGCGAGAAGATTCGTAAAGCCTGATGTTCCGCGTGCGCCGCGGGTCCGCGAAGCGCAAGCGACATGCAGACCGCTTGCGCTTCGCGGGCCATCGATGCGCCTTGACACGCTATCATATACAATACAATTCGCGCTTCGCAGAGGATCCCACATGCCCCGTATCCACCCTGTTTCAGAAGCGTCCGCGACCGACAAAGTCGAGCAGACCTACGGTCGGCTGCGGGAGATGTTCGACTCGACCGGGCCGCTACCCGAGCCGTTTCTGCTGTACGCCGCCGTCCCGGCGTTTTTGCAGGACTTCTACATGAATTTCAAGAAGTTCTGCTATACAGCGGGGGCGCTGGATTTGAAGCGAAAATCATTGATCGCCTTGGCAGTCGCCGGCAATTTCGGCTGCGAACCCTGGGCCGAGTTCTTCGCGCAGCGGGCCAAGTCGCAGGGTGCGGATGAGCAGATGATCGCCGATGTCGCCGCGGTGGCCTCATCGTGCGCGATGTATAATGCGTTCTTCAAATTCCGCGATTTAAGCGGCAGCGAACTTTTCTCCGGCATGGCGGTCGGCCTGCGGGCTCACACCTTCGCCGGCACGACTTTGGACGATTCCACCGTCGAATTGATCAACATCGTCATCAGCGATCTCAACGGCTGCAAACCCTGCACCGAGGGGCATGTCACGAAAGCCCGACAATTGGGACTCACCGACGCGCAAATCCTCGAAGTCGTCCAATGCACCTCCACGCTGTTCGCCGGAATCCAATTCCTCAAGGCGAGCGGCGCGGCGTAAGCCCGCCGTGTTCCCCCTACGGCAGCTTCAGCGTTGCTTTCACCACCGGATGATCCGACGCGCCGCTGTCGATCAATTCCGCAGTGACACATTCCAGCCCCCGCGTAATGATCCAGTCGACCGGCCCGGCTGCGGTTCGGTCATCAAGTTTTGGCGGCAGAACGCTTTCCACACCCGGTCGAGCCAGCAACTCGACAAGCTGTGGATCATCCGGCCCGCTATTCAAGTCACCCATCAGCACCGCCGGTGATTCCAACCCCTGAAACAGTTGGATGACGGTCGTCAACTGCGACTCGCGATCTCGTTCGCGGTCGACATGCACGAGCAGCAGATGCACCATGCGGTCGTTCCAGGGGACATCCACCAGCACAGCTTGCCGAAACGCCTTGCCACGTGTGCCGACCAACGGGATGCGTTGCAACTGCGAGACCGGCATGGAAGTCAGTACGGCATTGCCGACATGGTCCCGCCACCAACGCCGTTCCGTGCCAAGATACGCCGACCGCATCCCCAATTGTTCCCCTAAAACGGTCGCCTGATCCGCAGACAATCCCCATGTGCCGGCATGCACTTCGTACAACCCGGCGAAATCCACGCTGTGCAGATCGGCGGCGATGCGAGACAAGTCGCGGAACCCGTCGCGGCCTTTGCCGCCGTGAATGTTGTAACTGGCGATGCGAAGGACATGGCGATCCGCCGGATGGAGCGTCTGCGGCGTCTGCCAGAATATCGGCCGCGTGACATCCACCGGCCGGCGATCCGATACCCAGGCGACGACCGCGCCCACCAGCAGTCCGACTACGAGCAGTCGGCGGGGCCACGTTCGGGGGCGGAATTTCTGATTTTCTGAGAGCGGCTGAACTTGCATTTAGGTGAACAACCGGTGAAATTGCGTGCAGTCACCGAACGGATCAGATTCCCGCTTGAACGAGAGCCGCTGGACATGTCGACGATCTGCCAGACAGAAAGTTCGTTGCCAGACAGTCATCGCCGCGCCTTTACGTTGATTGAACTGCTGGTCGTGATCGCCATCATCGCGATTTTGATCGCGCTGCTGTTGCCTGCCGTGCAGCAGGCGCGCGAAGCCGCCCGGCGGGTCCAGTGCCGCAATCATCTCAAGCAACTCGGGCTGGCCCTGCATAACTACCACGACACGTTTCAAGTCTTGCCGATGGGCTATCACTGGCCTCTGGGCACCGGATGGAGTTATCACCTGTTGCCCTACCTCGATCAAGCCCCGTTGTACAATTCCTTCACCGTCGGCACCCCTTCGGCCATGTCCTCCTCCATCTGGCGCAGCGGAGCACCCGAAGCCGCGCTCGGCGTGTCTCTCCCGGTCTTTCGCTGCCCCTCAAGCACCGCACCGGATGCCCAAGAGAATATCGACGGCATAGCCCGCCGTGTTCCCTGCGACTACACCGCTTGCGCCTCGGGAGTCCGCACCAGCGACTTCGGCACCGGCGCGAAAGGTATCGGGCCGGAAGGTTTGGACGGGACTTTCTACCGCATCAGCAGCACGCGGATGCGGGACTTCCTCGATGGTTCATCGAACACGGTTGGCATCGGTGAAGCGGTCTCGGAGTCCTCCGCCAGCATGGTCGATCACTGGTCGATCGGTTCCGACGATCTCGGCCGCAACGACACGCCATTCTCGCAGGATGCTTCCGAATTCCTCGGCTCACTCGGCGTCGGACTCAATCTCTTTTACACCGGCTCCGTCTCCAACGACCTGGAACTGTCGTTCAAAAGCCGGCATGTTGGCGGGGTCCACTTCTTGCTGATGGACGGCACCGTCCGCTTCGTGTCGACCAGCGTTAATGAAGCCATCCGCAAATCGCTGGGTACCCGCGCCGGCAGTGAAGTCCCCGGCGAGTTTTAAGAAAATTGCGGGTGGTGATTGCGCGTGCGAACAAGATGGTTGATCTTTCAAAACTGTGCTTGGGTGGCTGGGGCGTTCTGGCGCTGACCATTCCAATCGACGCGCATGGCCCCAGTTTCAACCTGATTCTGGGGCCATGTCTGTCGCTCTGAGTGGAAAAGCGTGTGAGCGCCCCAGCCACCCCGCTCTTGAGCTTTCAAAGTGTCCTACTACCGATTTCAGTTCAGCAGGCGTCGGCACTTGTCTTTTCGACTCCGCCACTGTGCAATTGAGCGACCGTCTATTCTTTAACGGTCACGGATGAATTACCTGTGGCGAATTGTGCTGGCTTTATTTCCCCTGCCGCGGCGAGCGGTGACGTGGTGGACCGCGCTGCCGTTGATGCTTTTCCTGCTCGCGTTTGCCGGGGTCTGCATTGGGTTGGAACTGAGCCATGTGCTGATGTTCGCGCGGCCGTGGGCGCTGGCGGTGATTGTGCTTGCGCCGTGGATCTGGTGGATGCATGCCGCCGGCTATGGCGGGCTGCCGAAAGTTCGGGGCGTGCTTTCGCTGCTGATCCGTCTCAGTCTGCTGGCCTTGTTCGCGATTGTGCTGGCCGAACCGCGGGCGGTGCGGTCGCGGGATGTGATGGCGGCGATGTTCGTGGTCGATGTGTCCGATTCGATTCGTGGCGACAGCACCGATGCGTCGCTGCGTTATGTCGCGGCGGCATCGACCACCAAGCCCACCAACGACCAGATGGGGTTGATCTTCTTCGGCAAGACGCCTGCCGTGGAGCTGCCGCCCCGGATGACTTACGTCTACGAGGCGATCAACTCCCAATTCGATCGCGGTGCGACGAATATCGAGCAGGCCCTTTCGTTGGCCTCGGCGATGCTGCCCGACGATCAGCAAGGCCGCATCGTGCTGATCAGCGATGGTTCACAGACTGAAGGGAGCCTGGCCCGCGTGCTGGACGATTTGAAATCGCGCGACATTGCCGTCGATGTCCTGCCGATTGATTACACCTACACCGACGAAGTCTGGCTGGAGCGGCTCGAACTTCCGCAGGGAGTGAAACTAGGCGAGACGTATGAAGCTGCGATGATTTTGTCGTCTTTGGCCGCCGGCAAAGGGACGCTGCGTTTGCAGGAAAACGGCCAGACGATTGCTGAGCAGGAAGTCGAGTTCCAACCGGGTAAGAACCGCTTCACGGTGCCGATCGCGCTGCGGGAGCCGGGCTATTACGAATACACGGCGACCATTGAAGTGCCGAAAGCGGCAGATAGCCTGCCGCAGAACAACAGCGTGCTGAATTACATTTTCGTGGAAGGCGAAGGCAAAACGCTGCTTGTGACCGATCCGCAGGGAGACGTGCGTGATTGGCAAAAGCTTGAACAGGCGATCAAAGACGCCGAGCGCTCGGTGCAAACAATCACGGCGGACGAATTGCCCCGTGATGCCGCGCCGCTGCGAACCTACGACTGCATCATCTTCGTCAACGTCGCCCATGACGCCTTTGATGCGCTGCAACTTCAGGCGTTACGCGACGCCGTCTACAACTTCGGCGTTGGGTTTCTGATGGTCGGCGGTCAGAACAGCTTCGGCCCGGGCGGCTGGCATCGCACGGCGGTCGAAGACATTCTGCCCGTGACGATGGATGTCTCGCAGCGGAAAGTGCTGCCGAAAGGGGCACTCGCCATCATTCTGCACACCTGCGAATTTCCCGAAGGCAACACCTGGGGCAAACGGATCACCAAGCAGGCGATCAAAGTTCTTAGCGCGCAAGATGAAGTCGGCGTGCTGGCATATGATTACCAGGCCGGTGAAAAATGGATCTTTGAACTGCGATCCGCCGGAGAGTACGACCAGATCGCGCCGCTGATTGACGGAGCGGAAATCGGCGATATGCCGAGCTTCGCCAGCACCATGCAACTCGGCCTCACCGGCCTGCAAGAAAGCGATGCTTCCGCCAAGCACATGATCATCATCTCTGATGGCGACCCATCCCCCGCGCCGCCCGCACTGATTCAGAGTTTTCTCGACAGTAAAGTCACCGTCTCGACGGTCGCCATCTTTCCGCATGGCGGCAACGAAATCTCGAATATGAAACTTGTCGCCGAGACGACCGGCGGGCGGTATTACTTCCCGCAAGACCCGAATCAACTCCCCGCGATTTTCATCAAGGAATCGAAAACCCTCAAACGGAGAATGTTCAGTGAAGAACAGCTCACGCCGGTGGTCAACTTTCCCTCTCCGATCTTGAAAGGCCTCGACGGCATTCCCGATCTCAAAGGCTATGTGCTGACCACGGCGCGCGACCGCGCCATGACAATACTGCAATCACCCCCGGATAAAACCGACCCCACGCAGGTCGATCCGCTGCTTGCCATCTGGCAGCATGGCCTCGGGAAAACGGCGGCGTTCACGTCTGATTTGTCGCCCAACTGGGGCGAGTTCTGGTACGACTGGGAAAAATATCAGGCATTCGTTAAACAACTCCTCACCGATATTTCCCGCGTCCGTAAAGACGGTTCGCTGCGTCTGGCGACCGACACCAACGGCGGCGACGGCGTCATCACGATCGAAGACTTCCACCCCGAAGATGCCTTTCTCGAACTCACCGCGCAAGTGATGGGGCCGGGAAAAAAAGAAGAGACGGTGGCGCTCAAGCAAGTCGCCCCGCGACGTTACCAGGCCCAGTTGCCCTTGTGGGGGCACGGCCGCTATCATGTCGCGGTGACCGGGAAGGGGGGCGACCGATCCGATCAAGCGTTTGGCGGGTTCGTCGTGCCGTATTCCCCGGAATACTTGCGATTCCGTTCCAATCGGCAGGCGCTCGGCGAAATCGCTGAACGGACCAGCGGGCAGATGCTCACGGGCGATGCCGTCGCGGATAACATCTTCGAGCGCGGCCGTTCGATCAAACGGAGTTCCAAGCCAATCTTCGACTGGTTCCTGATCGCGCTGGCGATTCTTGTTCCGCTCGATGTCGGCATCCGCCGCGTACAGTTCGATTGGTCGGCCCTGCGGGCATTGTTCATCTCTGATCGAAAAACCGGCCCGGCGACCGCCACAATGGGCACACTGCTGCAGCGCAAACAGCAAGTCGCGACCGAACTGCAATCGAAACGCGACGAACGACCGCTACAGCCCGGCTTCGGCACGCCGGCCGCAAGTTCCACAAAACGGCAAGCCCCACCGGTCATCGCTCCGCCACCAGCATCCCCGCCCACGGTGGAACCGACAGATAAGCCCACCTCGACGACCGAGCGCTTGTTGCAGTTGAAGAAGAAACGCGAAGAGGAACAGATGTAAATCAGAATTCGCGGAACTCAAAGCCCGGCGATGGCATCGCCGGGACCGTCCCGCCGTCGCCGACGGCGGGCTTTGAACATCCGCCGGTTAAACAAAATAGGAACGCCGCATGACCACGCCCGAAATGCTCCAGGAAGAAGCCCGCAAGTTTCAGCACGATTTTGATCTCGCCCGGTCGACCATCGGGAAAGTCATTGTCGGCCAGCAGCGGGTGATTGAAGCCGCGCTGATCGCCGTATTTTCGGGCGGCAATGTCCTGCTGGAAGGTGTGCCGGGATTGGGGAAGACGGAACTCGTTAAAGCCTTGTCTCGTGTGCTGGACCTCGATTTCCGCCGCATTCAATTCACGCCCGACCTGATGCCAGCGGACATCATCGGCACGAACATCATGTCGAGCGACGAGCGGGGCCAATACAAGTTCGAGTTCCGCAAAGGACCGATCTTCACGCAACTGCTGCTCGCCGACGAAATCAACCGCGCCTCGCCCAAAACGCAATCGGCCCTGTTGGAAACGATGCAGGAGCATTCCGTCACGACCGCCGGCCAGATTTTCCAACTGAAGGAACCGTTTTTCGTTTTGGCGACGCAGAACCCGATCGAGCAGGAAGGCACGTATCCGCTGCCGGAGGCGCAGCTCGACCGTTTCATGTTCAAGGTGGTGGTGCCATTCTTGAATCGGGCGGAGTTGAATGAAGTTGTGTCACGGACGATTCTGAAAACGCCGATCGAGTTGCCCAAGTTGCTCAATTCCGAGCGCATCATGGCGTTGCGGGCGATTCTGGAAAAGGTGGTGGTGACCGACGCGCTACGGGATTATGCCTGCCGCTGCGTGTTGTCGACGCATCCGGATTCCGAATTCTCGCCGCCGCGGGTGAAGCAGTTCGTGCGCTGGGGGGCCAGTCCGCGGGCCGCTCAGGCTTTGATTCGCGCCGCCCGCGTCCGCGCATTGTCAGAGGGCCGCGCTCATGCCGCGTTTGAGGATATCCGCTACTTCGCCGTGGAAGTCCTGCAACACCGCCTGCTGCTCAATTACGACGGCCAGGCGGAAAACATCTCCGTCGCCGACCTCGTCACCGACTGCCTGAGCGTGGTGAGCGAGACGATGTGAATGGAAAAAGACGGATGCTCACGCAGAGACGCGGAGAGCGCGGAGAAAGGCAAATGCAGGAGAACGAGATCACGAGTCAGATTATTGATGCCGCGATCAAGGTACATCGAGTGCTGGGGCCGGGATTGCTAGAGTCCGTCTATCAGAAAGTTTTATCGTATGAACTGCAGCAGCGTGGACTTAAGGTTGAACAACAACATCCAATTACAGTGATCTATGGTCCGCTGGTGATCGAAAATGCCTTTTTCGCGGATCAAGTGGTGAATGACAAAATTATCGTCGAACTCAAATCGGTCGAAGAAGTCTCGCCGGTTCATAAGAAAACATTACTGACCTATTTGCGACTGATGAAATTAGCCGTAGGACTGATCATCAACTTCAATGTTCCCCTGCTCAAAGACGGCGTCCATCGAGTCGTGAATGGATTTCAAGAATCCCCTTAATCATCTTCTCTGCGACCTCTGCGCCTCAGCGTGAGATATTCCTTCATGTCTTCCACCGCCAATTTCACATCCCTTATGGACAACGCCACGCTCGCTCGGGTGGAGCGGATGCGGTTGTTGACTAAGCGACGGCTCACCAATCGCAGTCGCGGGGAGCATCTGGCCGGCAAGGGGGGTGTCTCCACCGAATTCAATGACTACCGCGACTACTCCGCCGGCGACGACATGCGTTATGTCGACTGGAACATCTTCTCGCGACTCAACCGGCCCTATGTGAAGTTGTATCGCCACGAAGAGGAAATGCATGTCGTGATTCTCCTCGACGCCTCGCGGTCGATGCAGTTCGACGACAAGTTCACGCGCGCCAGGCAACTCGCGGCGGCGTTCACTGTGATGGGGCTGATGAACTCCGAGAAGGTCAGCATGTATGCCTGCCAGCACGTCGGCCAACACCCGGTGGTGATGCCAACGGTTTCCGGCCGGCGGAGTTTCAAACGCGTGTTCGACTTTCTGGAAGGCATTCCCACCGGCGGTGAATACCCGGTCGAACTCGCCGTCGATGAAGTTCTGCGGCAGCACCGCGGCCGGGGCATCGCCATCGTGCTGTCCGATTTCTTGACCTTCGGAGACCTCGACCGACCCTTCAATCGGTTGTTCAGCGCGGGGCTGGAATGCTTTGCGGTGCAGTTATTGGGACCGACGGAATTGAACCCCGAAGTCGCTGGCGACTTACGTTTTGTCGATTCCGAAACGGGCCGCACGTTGGACATCTCGTCAGCGGGCGACTTGCTCGGCATCTACCATGAACATCTCGCGGCGATGCAAGCCGGCCTGTCTCAAGCCTGCCGCCAGCGCAGCGGTCGCTATTTGTGCGTGAACTCGCAAACTCCGTTGGAAACGATCCTGTTCGATGTGCTTCGCCGCGCGGGTTGGGCACGGTGAATGGGAAGTAAAACGATCAAGAAGTGAACCGCAGATTTCACAGATTCACGCAGATTTGAAGACAACGAGGATGAGATGGAAAGCAAAGACTCCGATCCGCAAACATATGCGATCATCGGCGCTGCGATGGCCGTGCATGCCGAACTCGGAGCGGAGTTCCTGGAAGGAGTCTACCAGGATGCCTTGAAAATTGAGTTGCAAGATCGACGAATTCCCGCGAGGGATCAAGTGAAGCTTCTGGTCCACTATCGCGGAAGGCCGTTGGAAACATTCTATGTTCCAGATTTCATTTGCTACGATTCGATCATCGTCGAACTCAAGGCTCAGTCCGAACTGACAGCCATCGACGAGGCACAACTTTTGAATTACATGAAGGCGACCGGACATGGCCGAGGTTTGTTATTCAATTTCGCGAAGTCCAGCCTGCAATCCAAACGTATGATCCGTTCCGTTCTATCTGCGTAAATCTGTGAAATCTGCGGTTAAACTCTTCTCTTTTTTGATTTTCTCATGACCTTCCTCGGCTTCTCATCTCTGGTCAACGCGTGGCTGTTCGCGCTGATGATTCCGTTGATCATTTTTTACTTTCTCAAGCTGCGGCGGCCGCGGGTGGAGTTGCCGTCGCTGGCGTTGTGGCGGCAGGTAATCAACGATCAGCGGGTCAATTCGCCGTTCCAGAAATTCAAACGCAATCTGCTGCTGCTGTTTCAATTGCTGTTGCTGGCCATGCTCGCGCTGGCGGCGATGCAGCCGTTCTGGCCGAGCGGAGAACGCCGGGCCAACAATCAGCCGATTCTCATCGACTGTTCCGCCAGCATGGCCGCGCTCGATGCCGCCGACGGCCAATCGCGGCTCGATGAAGCCAAGCAGGAAGTTCGCAAGCTGATCGACAATTTGCTCCCCGGCCAGCGGATCTGCCTGATCGCCGTCCATTCCACCGCGAAACGCCTGACAGACTTCACCGACAATCAGAGGCTGCTCAAAGAAGCCCTCGATCAATTGCAGGTCGCGCAAGTTCCCAGCCGGCTTGAAGACGGACTGCGAATGGCACAGGCATTGGCCCGCACTGTGCGCATCGAATCGGTGTTGCTCTACTCCGATGGCAACGTGCCGGAAACGCTGGAATTCGAGCTGCCGTTTCAATTGAATTATCAGCGGCTCAAGCCCGGTGGCACAAATGTCGGCATCATCGATTTCAACGCCCGCCGCACCAGCACCGGGTGGGAAGTTTACGCCCGGCTGGAGGCTTCGCCGAAGACGAAGTCACTGGTCGATGTCGACCTGCTGCAGGATGGCCAATCGGTCAGCCGGCAATCGGTCGCGGTTGAGACCGACAAAGCGGAGCGGCTCGTCTTCCGCATCCCTACGACGAAACCTGTTTCGCTGGAACTCAAACTCACCAGCGACGGCTTCGATGCGCTCGCCGTCGACAACGTCGCGTATCTCGATCTCCCCGAACCGCGGCGATTAACGGTCTATTGCCCGCTCGCTTTGAAGACCTTTCGCCATGCCTTACGCGCAGTGAAAGACATCGACTTATTTCCCGGCGATGCGGGCGAACCGCCGGCGAAGGTCGATCTGGCCTTTACCGATCAGGCGGTACTCGCCACGCCCACAGCAGCTGTCACGCTGCATGTCGGCGCGATTCCCGCTGATGTGGAATCGTTGTTGACGGTGGAGACGGGGCTGGTGGAAGTGGTCGACTGGGTCCGCACCGCACCGCTGTTGCAGCATGTGCAGTTGTTCGACGTGCAGATCGCTGAGAATCCGAAATCGAAAGACGGCATCGGCGAACGGGATTACGAACTCGCCGGCTACGAAATCCTGGCCCAAGGCCGCACGGGGCCACTGTTGCTGGAGCGTTCGCAGGAAGGTAAGCACGATTACTATCTGCTGTTTCATCCCGACCGCTCGAGTCTGCCGTATCGTGTCGGTTTTCCGATTCTTGTGGGCAACGCCGTGCAGATCGCGCTGCAAACGTCGGCTCTCGCCGAGGCACGGGCCTTGCCAACGGGAGTCCTGCCGGCGCTGCGGGGGGAATCGCTGGCGAGTTATGTGGTGACCGATCCCGCGCGGCATGCCGAGACCGTCGTCAGCGATCAGCAGGGCATTCTCGCCGGAGTCGCGGCCCCCGTCATCGGCCGGTACACCATCGAGCAGGCCGGTCAACCCGTGGGATCGTTTGGCGTGAGTCTGTTAGCGGCGAATGAAACCCGGCTGACTTCCGTGGACAAGCTGCAATTCCCGGAGGTCGCCGTCGGGTCCGACGCACCGGCGGTGAAAAGCGATACACCGTTGTGGGGCTGGCTGACCCTTGCCGGGTTGGCACTGCTGCTGGTCGAGTGGTGGCTCTTTCAACGCCGCCCGGGTGGCCTACCCGTATGAACTCCCACACCGAGGATCGCGCGATCTCCCACACTTGTGCCACGCCCACCCGCTGCGCGCGGGCGTGTCATCACTCGATGATCACGCTCGCGCGCAGCGCGTGGCACGGCGGATGGCTGTTGCCAGTGATCCTCGGCTTGCTCGTTGCCACGACGAAATCGGCTCAGGCGCAGGCGAGAATCACATTCGAGGCGTCGGCTTTGATGCCCGCGCTGGCAGATGATCGGCCGGCGGTCACGGATTGGATCGCCTCGGTGCATGGGGCGAATCTCGCCGAAGGGAGAATGGAACTCCGCTGTGTGGCCGACAACCAAACCCTGGGGACCGTACTCACCGACGAACTTGTGCTGTCTGGGCAGGAACAGAAAATCCGGATTGTGCTGCCGCCGATGAATTGGCAGGCAAACACCGCGGAAATCGAAGTTCATCTCCGCTGGCTGGGAAAAGAGGGCGTGCAACTTCTGCCGGGTCAACGGCTGCGGACATCGTTGCCCAATGCCCGCAAATTCCCGGTGCTGATGGGTGAAACCCGGCAACGGCCGCGGTCGACCCTGGGCCGCGATCGATTGGCCGACCATTTACGATTTGAATCACTGATTCCGGATGAACTGAAAGAGCAGGCCGCCACCATCACCCATCACCAGTCAGCGGACGAGTTCCCGCAAGACCCGCTGGCCTTCTGTCAGTATGAAGTGATCGCGATTGCCGAGGATGTCTTCCCGGCGTTGCGCTCCGCTCAACTCGACGCGCTCGTGCAGTGGGTTCGCGCGGGCGGCAGCTTGTATCTGGAACCGAAAGGGGTGTTGGAACCGTATCACGTCGCCGTGCTGAATCGCCTGGTGCAGGATGAACCGAACCCGCCGACGTTCGTGCTCGATGAACAGGGCCGTCTTCCGCCGGGGATGTTGAGCGATCATGCCGGCATGCTCTTCGTTCGGTGCGGATTGGGCGTCGTGGTCCTGCATCTGGCAGCCGATGGAACACCCCTGAGCGATGCGGCCTGGAAGCAGGCGGCGGCAAAGTTGTGGAAATTCAAGCCGATTTATGAGGATCTTGTGGCCAGCGGCTGGTCGGCGAATCGCGTGGATCTCCCGAGTTTGTTCTCGCCACCGAATGACAGCGACCTCGCCTTTTGGCAACAGGGGCCGCCGCTGGTGGAGATTATGGATGCGTTGCGGCCGCAGGGGGTGAAGCTGGTTCCGTTGTGGGTCATCGGCACATTGCTGGGCCTCCTGGTGCTGTTGATCGGACCGGTCGACTACGTCGTGCTGGGTTGGATGCACCGCCGCAAATGGACATGGATCACCTTTCCCGCCTGCATCGTGGTGATGACCGGCATCACCATCGGGTTGACGAATTCCTATCTCTCATCCTCGGAAGCTCGCCGCGCACTGATCCTGCACGATGTCGCGGCCGACGGCAGAATTGTGCGCACCAATCGCCTGGAACTGGTCTTCACATCGGCGACTCGTTTCCTGGAGACCGACCTGCAAGCCTCGCTCTTCACACCGCTGCGTGAAGGGGGCGAACAGATGAATCCGTACCTGAATCAGCGACAGGCAGCACAACTGCGGAGTTTGAATTACGCGCAGGGCGGAATGTATTCCGCTGGGATGATGAATCCCTACGCGTTGAGCCATACGGCTCCGGTGAGCATCACCGGTCGCGTGCCGGGGCGGTACACCGTCTCGCAGAAAGTGAATCAGTGGACGCCGCAACTCAATCGAATCTTCAGCATCGCAGCGAACAGCGACACCCCGGCCCTCGACTGGGATGCGTTGCGGATTCCGCAAAACGTCGACCTCAACCAGTGGCAGCAGAATGTGACCGAACGCATGGCTTTGCAAACACGCGTCCAGGCGACATTGGGGCCAGGGGCGCATGTCGGGGTGATCTCCGCGGGACCGATGATTTGGGGGCTGACCTATGCCGAAAGCTTCGATGCCCATTGGCAGGTGATTTTGCAGCGTCTCACGTTCGCAGACCGTTATGATCTCGCCCGACTGCTGTCCCAGACGTCCCCGCATGGCGGGCGAACGCTGGATGATCTTTCGCTCGGCGGCGACGGTTCGCCCGAGTTCCGCTGGCTGCTCGTCTTTGTGCCGGAAGGAGATGACCTCATTGTCTACCGTCGACCCTACGCCGCTGCCCATTGAAGAGTTTGAACCCGAATTGGCCCAGCGATCCACGCAGCCCAAGCGGCCGAGTGTGGGCGCGTTCGCCGTGTCGGTGGACAAGCTCTGGATTCGCTACGGCAAGTTCGCTGCCGTGAAGGGAATCAGCCTGCAGATTCCGCCGGGCGAAGTTTTTGGATTCATCGGTCCCAATGGAGCGGGCAAAAGTTCGACCATTCGCGTCCTCGCCACCTTGCAGCCGCAGTTCGAGGGCTACGTCCACGTCGCGGGCCTCAGCGTCCGCCGGCATCCCCAGGAAGTACGCGAACAAATTGGTTATGTCCCCGACTTCTTCGGCGTCTACGATGACCTGACCGCCCGCGAGTATCTCCATTTCTTTGCCGCCGCGTATCGCCTGCCGATGACCAAACGCAAAGCCGTCGTCGATGACGTGCTGCAACTCACCGATTTAACGCACAAGATCGATGCGCCGGTCGATTCGCTGTCGCGCGGCATGAAACAGCGGCTGTCGTTGGCCCGCGTCTTACTGCACGATCCCGCCGTGCTGCTGCTCGACGAGCCGGCGTCGGGACTCGATCCGCGGGCGCGCATCGAAATGCGCGAGTTGCTCAAGGCTCTGAAAGAAATGGGCAAGACGATCATCATTTCGAGCCACATTTTGCATGAACTGGCCCAGCTCTGCACGCGGATCGGCATCATTGAAGCCGGCAAAATGGTGGCACAAGGCTCGGTCGCCGAGATTTATCGGCATCTGGGCATTCTGAAAATCGTGCATGTTCAAGTCGCCCAGTCATCCGCCGAACTCGTCACTCAGCTTCAGCAATTCGACGGGGTGACGAAGGTGGAGTCCCACCCAGATCGGCTGTCGATCCGCATTGATGAAAGCCGGCTCGCCATCGAAGACCTGCACGATTTCATCCATCAACAAGGCTGCCGCATCCGCATGTTCCAGCCCGAGGTGATGGACATGGAAACCGCATTCATGAAGCTGACGGAGGGGCAAACGCAATAACGCCGCATCATATGCTTGCGATGAGCGGTCGCTCGGCGCGGCTGATTTCACCGCTTCCAACTCAACGTCACAATCCCAATCGCGACCAGTGCGATGCCGAGCCATTCGCGTCCGGCGGGGCGTTCGCCGAGAAATGCCACGGCAAAGATCGCCACCAGCACCACGCTGAGTTTGTCGACGGGAGCAACTTGCGAGGCGTTCCCCAGTTGCAGCGCGCGGAAATAACATAACCACGACGCACCGGTGGCCATGGCCGACAGCGATAGAAAGACCCATGTGTGCCGGGACAGCGACGAGAGATTCTGTAACTTGCCGGTCGTCACCACAAGCACCGTCAGCACGCCGAAAACGATGGCCGTACGAATCAGAGTCGCGAAATCCGGATCAACATCCCGCACACCCACCTTGGCGAAAATCGCCGTCGCCGCAGCGAAGATCGCAGAGAGTATCGCCCAGAACTGCCAGTGGTCGGTGATCATGAACTGGTTCTTCACTACGCTTCTTTGCAGCGTCGCTAAAAGTCATTTCTTGACCGGTCCGGGTTCGGTCAATTCGATCAATCGCTGAAAGTCGGCGTCGTTGCGAAGTGAATCGAAGTCGGTCTCCGTCGGGATCAGCTTGCGCAAATCGGATTGCATTCGCAGCGCGCGGCCCAGCCAGGGAAGGGCCTGCTCCTTGTTGCCGGCGAGGGCGTAATAGCACGAGAGGTTATACAGCACGATCGGTTCGTCGCGATGATGCTGATACGCCTGCTGCATGGTCTCGATGGAGCGCGGCAATTGATCGGTCCGCTTGAAGCACCAGGCGAGGCCCATCAGCACATCCAGTTTGTTCGGCGTGAGGGCCTGAGCCGATTCAAACGAGCGGATCGCCGCGCGGAATTCCTTGCGGCCGCGCAGCGCATCGCCACGGAGAACATGCCAGTCAAACGCGAACTCGGCGGGCGGCTCGATGTCGTCGAGTTCATCGAGCGCCTGATCGTACATGTCGAGCAGCAGATACCCGCGCGCGGCTTCGAGTCGGCGTGGAATACGGCGAGGGACGTTGTGGAGCATGATGGCGCAAAACGAGGGAAGAAAACGCTCCGCCGCGGAAACCCCGCGCGTCGCGGATAACCAGCGAGCTTACACCCTCAACCCTGAACTCTAAACCCTCAATCAATTCACTTCGTCGGCGAGTTGGTAGTGGCTCAGTGTCATTCGTGCCACGCCCACGCGCTTCGCGCGGGCGTGTTTTCGTACGGCAATCCGCTCGCCCGCGCGAACCGCGTGGGCGTGGCACCGTAAAAAAAACAATATGACCAAAGTCACTCCACCGTCACGCTTTTCGCGAGATTCCGCGGGCGGTCGACGTTGCAGCCGCGCAGGACGGCGATGTGGTACGCCAGCAATTGCAGCGGGATGCTCGCCAGCATCGGCTGCAAATACTCGTCGACATCGGGAATATAAATCACATCGTCGGCAAGTTTCGCGACCTGATCGTCGCCATGACAGGCAATGGCGATGGTTGGGCCGCTGCGCGCCCGAACTTCTTCCAGATTGCTCATGACCTTCGGATAAATCTGGCAGCGCGGCACAATAAACACGCTTGGCGTGTCTTCATCAACCAGCGCGATCGGCCCGTGCTTCATCTCGGCGGCAGGATAACCTTCCGCGTGAACATAGCTGATTTCCTTCAGCTTGAGCGCCCCCTCAAGCGCGACCGGAAAATTATAATGCCGGCCAAGGTACAGGAAGTTTTCCGCCTGATAATACTTCAGCGCGAGTTCCTTCACGGCTGCATGACATTCGAGCGTCTGACGGATCATCTCGGGCATGCGGCGCAAATGACCGATGATCCGTTTTCCGGCCGGATGCGATAGGTGCCGCATCCGGCCGAGAAACAAGGCGAGCAATGTCAGCACGCAGACTTGCGAGGTGAAGGCTTTTGTCGACGCGACGCCGACTTCCGGTCCCGCGTGCAGATAAATTCCGCTGCCGGCTTCCCGCGCGATGGTCGAACCCACCACGTTGCAGATGGCGAGCGTGGGGTGGCCCTTGCGTTTGCATTCCCGCAGCGCGGCGAGTGTGTCGGCCGTTTCCCCGGACTGCGTGATCGCGAAGATCATCGTCCGGTCGTTCATCGGCGGATTCCGATAGCGCAACTCGCTGGCATATTCGACTTCCACCGGCACGCGGGCGAATTCTTCGATCAGATATTCGCCGACGAGGCCCGCATGCCAACTGGTGCCGCAGCCGGTGAGGACGATGCGGTCGATGCGGCGGAGTTGCTGCGGGTCCAAGTTAAGGCCGCCGAACTTCGCGGTGGCTTCTTCCTCATCCAGACGGCCGCGCAGGGCATTCTCGATGGCTTGCGGCTGCTCGAAGATTTCCTTGAGCATGTAATGCTCGTACTCGCCCAGGTCGACATCCTGCGTCTTCTGGTCGAGAAACTTGATCTCAGGCGTTTGCCGGCCGCTGTCGCGGTGCAGAATCTGAAGACTATCGGCACGGAT
>Ga0335397_10001759_pt1 | contig 29522 bp, 22 predicted proteins | sample MAT04_FD_205740 | JGI IMG/M metagenome (GOLD analysis project Ga0335397, IMG submission 205740) | Freshwater microbial communities from Lake Fryxell liftoff mats and glacier meltwater in Antarctica - MAT-04 (spades assembly) (version 2) ... | reverse complement strand
TTTTTGGCAAGCCGTTGTCGCGGGTTGCTGTGGGGGGCGATGCTTTAGCCCTGTTTGAAGATGCGACGCCGTTGCATTTGGAGGGGTACATTAATTTCCGCATCAACGACAATATCAGCATTACGCCCGGTGCCTTTGCGGTGTTTAATCCAGAAGGATATAGCGGCAATGACACAGCGTTGGTGGGTGTGATTCGCACCACGTTCAGGTTTTGAGCTGGGCGTTGCTGGTTACCAGAGGATGTCGTAGCCAGGGTCAACATAGCCAGATCATTCGCAGCCCATTTTTCATACTGTGTGGCAATGCAGCGAGAGCGGTTGTGTCGCAAAAAGGGCGTTGCTGAATGAAAGTATGAATCCCTTCAAAGTCCCTTTCCTTCAGGAGAGGGATTTAGGGAGAGGTCTATCTAGCTGCGTTGCCGACTCAACCTAACCCCTTCCCTAAGAGGGCAGGGGAACCGGATTTTCATACTTTCATTCAGCAACGCCAGCTATATAACTCATTTGAGATCTTTCCGGTTATTGCGAATATCCTGCTAGGGGCGCAGCATTTGCACTCAAATTTAGGTTGCGTTTCCAGAATATTGATACAAATGCTTCGCCCCTACCTCCCAAAAATCACCCTAAATCTAAATTCTGATTAGATGTCAAATGGCTTCTATAGAACCTGTTTGACATCTTTCCGGTTATTACGAAATGCTGCGCCCCTACCGATTGATCGTTGTCAGAAATCTACCTTAAGCTGAATTTGAATTAGATCTCAAATGGATTCTATAGAGTTATTCAGGCTGACCGAGACACAATAAAAAACCAGATGCAGCAGTGCCTAGATTGGAAGTGCCTGGATTGGATGCAATCAGCTTAGCCATACTCCATCATGAAGGTTTAGTCGTAAAATAGGTACACTGCCTAAAAAACGATCGCCACCTATGACTGCTGCAACCCCCACCAAAATCCAGTATGAGGCAATTATCGGGCTAGAAACCCATTGCCAACTCAGCACCGAAACCAAAATCTTTTCCACCAGTTCGGCTCAGTTCGGCTCTGATCCCAACACCAACATTGACCCGGTGTGCATGGGTCTACCAGGGACGCTACCCGTGCTGAACCAAAAAGTTTTGGAGTATGCGGTCAAGGCTGGACTGGCATTGAACGCCCAGATTGCACCTTATAGCAAGTTCGATCGCAAACAATATTTTTATCCTGACTTACCCAAAAACTACCAAATCTCGCAGTACGATTTGCCCATTGCCGAGCATGGCTGGTTAGAAATTGAGCTGGTTGATGCAGAAGGTAATTCCCGTCGTAAGCGAATTGGCGTGACTCGGTTGCACATGGAAGAGGACGCCGGGAAACTGGTGCACGGAGGCAGCGATCGCCTCTCCGGCTCTACTTATTCTTTAGTGGACTACAATCGCGCGGGTGTTCCCCTGGTTGAAATTGTCTCAGAGCCAGATTTGCGATCGGGGCAAGAAGCAGCAGAATATGCTCAAGAGATGCGTCGGATTATGCGTTACCTAGGCGTGAGCGACGGTAACATGCAGGAAGGGTCGTTGCGTTGTGATGTCAACATTTCAGTGCGCCCGGTAGGAACTGAGAAATTTGGCACGAAGGTTGAAATTAAGAACATGAACTCTTTTAATGCGATCCATCGGGCGATCGATTACGAAATTGAGCGGCAGATTGAAGCGATCGCAACGGGCGAAAAAATTGTGCAAGAAACTCGTTTATGGGACGAAAGTTCTCAACGGACGTTCAGTATGCGAATTAAAGAAGGCTCCAGCGATTATCGCTACTTTCCTGAGCCAGATTTGGGGCCCATTGAAGTCTCTCAAGAGCAGTTGGCACTCTGGAAAGCTGATTTGCCTGAACTGCCCGCAAGCAAGCGCCATCGCTATGAAACAGAGATGGGGTTGTCTGCCTATGATGCACGGGTGATGACCGATGATCGGACAATGGCAGAATATTTTGAAGCGACCGTCGCTGCTGGGGCTGGCGCGAAGCTGGCTGCCAACTGGATTATGGGTGACATTAGCGCTTATCTCAACAATGAGAAGCTGACCATTGGGGCGATCGCGCTGAAACCAGAGATGCTGGCGGAAATGATTGCTTTAATTGAATTAAACACAATTAGTAACAAAATTGGTAAAGATATTTTACCAGAGCTAATTACGAAAGGTGGGTCAGCGAAAGCCTTGGTAGAAAGCAAGGGATTGGTTCAGGTTTCTGACCCCAAAGTGATTGAAGAGGCGATCGACAAAGTGCTGGCGGCTCACCCGGATGAGTTGGAAAAGTACAGAGGTGGCAAGAAAAATATGGCAGGCTTCTTTGTCGGGCAGGTGATGAAGCAAACAGGAGGAAAGGCAGACCCCAAACTGACAAATCAGCTGTTGATGAAAAAGTTGGAAGGTTGAAGCTTATACGGCGTTGCTAAATAAAGTTTTACACTTCAAGTGACCCGACATGGGCAGACTGTAAAATTCTCTCCAAGGTAATGCTGGATGTTAACCCTGAAGATTTATGAATGCAGAAGGTACGCTTTAGAAGAGTGATTTAAAGCAAGAGTGATTTAAAGCGATCGCCAGCAAAACAGCTCAATGGCTCAACGCTTCTCCCGTGACCAAACTCCGCAACAGCTCAAACTGCCATGCGCCGATCGCCCCAGCCGTTGCCGCCATTCTCAGCCTATAGATTTGGTCAATCCTAGAGGCGGCTGCGTCGGGCTGATTAAGTAGCCACTGAGCAATAGGATAATTCCACTGCGCCAGAAAACTTTGGAGGAGTTGGCGATCGCCCTCACCCATGCCTTCAACCGTAACAGTGAAATATAAATCGGCGGGGAATTCTGATGGCGCTAACCTATCGAGGTGGAGCGATCGCCATTCTGTCGCCAGCAGCGGCGGCAACACATCCAGCGTGTATTTCTTGCGGGCTTTGATAGGAATACCGCCTAGTTCTGAAATACCCTGATCTTTCAAAAATTGATAGAGCTTTTTAAACAATGCCTGAACCACATCCCGTTCCACAGCATTGCAGAGCAGAGCAGTGGCGGCGGCATAATCAGCATCGGCAGCGTTGGCAAGCTTGCAGGCGGCGATCAGGTCTTTTTGGCTTTGGGCACTGATGCAAAGCCAGGGCGATGAGTCTAGGATCTTTTTGGGTGGCGAGGGGTCAAGAGTTTGAACCTCAGCAGAGTTTTCAGGCGATGAATCTGGTTTAATAGAGACTTCGGCAGGAGAATTAAGCGATCGCGATTGTTGGTTGAGCTGTTGATTTAATTGGGCAATTTGCTGGTCTTTTTCAGCAATGAGCCATTCCTTTTCTTGTATCTTTTGCCCTTGCTCGATCAGTTCTAATGCGGATAGTGCAGCCTGAATTAAATTGAAGTAATAAGGCTGAGAAATATCGATCTCTTGGGCATCTTCTCGACTGGTACCGAGCAATCCTCTTTTTTGTTTAGGTTGAATCGCTAAAACTTGTCCTTCAGGATTTCTGATTCGCAGCTCTTTTGATTCACCGACTTGTGAAATACTGCATAGATATTGACGAGCATTGTAGTAAAACTCAATTTTCGCTAGGGCAGGTTTGTTTACCTCAACAGGCTTGACTAATAATTCGGGCTGGGGCATTCCACTGGGTAAACGAATGCCGATCAGCTCTAGTTCTACCGACTTTGTGCCGTTCCATTCATTTAGCCGTAATCGATAAGCCACATCAACCAGGCTGGGAAGCGGACGATATTCGCCCCAACGCCAAGCGATCGCCTTAATGCCCGCTCCCGTACCCTTCGCTAATAGCACCTTCAAATGCGCCTGATTCTGTCCGATCGCCTGTTGCTCTACCACGCGCACATTAGACGTCCAAAAGACCGGATCGGGGTTTTCCATCCCGCAAGGATGCAACTCATCAATTTTTTCGTAGAGGGCTAAGGTGATATCGCTAATTTCGGCTTCAGCATCAATTTTAATCAGAGGTTTGAGGTGTTCAAGCTGAAGATGTTGGTTGGCAAATTCGCTGAGTCGCGATCGCACCGCGTCTAAGTTCTGCGCTGCAAACGAAAAGCCTCCCGCCGCCCGATGTCCGCCGTACTTATCTAGCAGATCATCACAAAACTCTAACGCTTCAAAAATGTTGAATTCTGGAATACCCCGTGCCGAACCCCGAATACGCTCTTTATCATTCTCTTCGTATGTACCAATGAACACGGGCACACCATATCTTTCTAATAGACGAGATGCGACGATGCCAATGACGCCATGATGCCATTCGGGTTGAACAATGACCAGAACCCGTTCTTTTTCCAGATCGATTTGACTCTGTTCACACCAGGCGATCGCCTCTTGTTCAATTAACTCGCAAAGCCGTTGCCGCAGCTTGTTAACCTGTTCACACTTCATCGCCAATTCTAGCGCTCGTCCTTCATCCTCTGTCGTAAATAACTCAATAATAATTTGGGGATCAGCAATCCGACCAATGGCGTTAATGCGAGGCCCTAGCCGAAACCCGATCGCTTCGGGTTTGAGCGATTTTTCACTGCTTAAGCCCGAAACTTGAACGAGAGCTTGAACGCCTGTAATTTGTGACTTGGGCAACAGCTTTAAGCCAAGCTGCACCCAGCGTCGATTCACCCCCGTTAAAGGCGCTAAATCGGCGATCGTCCCTAGTGTGAATAACTCCAATAAAGGAGCCATCAAGTCCTGGGATTTTTCTAAGCTTTGCGCTAGACAAATCGCCAAAATATAGGCGACACCGACTCCGGCAACGCAGCGGTAAGGCGAATCTTCGGCAATCAGCTTGGGGTTGAGAATGGCATTGGCAGGAGGAATTTTAGGAGGAACGTCGTGATGATCGGTAATGATGACGTTCACACCGAGTTCTCTGGCTCTGGCGATCGGGTCGTATGCCGAAATGCCATTATCGACCGTTAAAATTAATCCAACGCCCTCGGCATGAAATTCTTCAACAATGCGCCGATTGATGCCATAGCCTTCTTGCATTCGGCTAGGGATAGCGTAGTCCACTTTTGCGCCCAAGTAGCGAAGCGCACGGAGCAAGAGAGCAGTGCTGGTCATACCGTCAGCATCGTAGTCGCCACAGATGGCGATCGATTGCTGAGAGCCGATCGCCACGAGCAATAGCTCCAAAGCGATCGCCAAGTCAGGAAAGGCTTCGAGCGGCGACTGTAGAGCCAGTAAGTCTGGGTTAAGAAATGTCAGGGCTGCTTCAGGTGTACTAATGCCTCGATTCATCAACACCTGCGCCAACAGCGGTGGCAACTGAGTTGCAGCCGCAAGCTGTGCCGCCCTATCTAGTTGAGCTGGGGCAATTTGCCATCGTTGATTGGGAAGCCGAGAAGAGGAGCGCAGGGACACGTTAGGTTACAGAAAAAGCAGGGAGCATCAATGGTCATAGTATATCGATTTATCAAAAAGATCCTTTAGGTAGTTGACTTTTTGCAGACTTTTTTTAGAGAGCATAGATTAGAGATCGCTCGCTCGAAAAAGTATCTAAACTTCACGATTTTTTACTTTCCTTAAAATAACTACAATCTTTTACAGCTTATAATGCCAAAATATTAAGTAGTTTTTGGGTTGTAACTTAGCATGGTTCAACAATGTGGACGAAAGACTCAGGGATATTACGCAGTTCTGGGCGTGAGTCGAACCGCCTCTCTGGATGAAATCAAAGCTGCCTACCGCAAACTTGCCCGGCAGTACCATCCCGACCTGAATTCGGGAAGCCATGACGCAGAGGAGCGATTTAAAGAAATTAATGCTGCTTACGTTGATCTTTCTAGTCGTCTGCCCTTAGTAAAACCTGCGCACGCTGCCCCTATTCCTCCTAGTACAACCTCAAAACGCAACGAAGTGTACCAAATGTTTATGAATGGCTTGGGGGGCGATCGCCGCTAAAACATAGGATAATTTGATGTCCTAATCGTTCAAGGGTGGTTGTTGAGGCATGGACTATCGAGAAGCAGGGGTCGATGTTGAAGCCGGACGAGCGTTTGTGCAGCAAATTCGGGGTTTAGTAGAAAGTACCCGTCGTCCAGAGGTTTTGGGCGGGTTTGGGGGTTTTAGTGGCATGTTTCAGCTACCCAGCGGCTATCAGGAGCCTGTGTTGGTGTCGGGCACCGATGGGGTAGGGACGAAGCTAAAGCTGGCGCAGCAGTGCGATCGCCACGATACGGTAGGCATTGATTTAGTGGCAATGTGCGTCAATGATGTTCTGACCTGTGGCGCAGAGCCTTTGTTTTTTCTCGATTATTTAGCCACCAGTCGACTCAATCCGCAAGAACTAACCCAGGTCGTTTCTGGAATTACAGAAGGCTGTCGGCAGTCGGGTTGCTCTTTGCTAGGCGGCGAAACGGCGGAAATGCCAGGGTTCTATCAGCCTGGAGAGTATGACCTGGCAGGGTTTTGCGTAGGCATTGTGGAAAAGAGTCAGATTTTAGATGGCTCTCAGGTGCAGGTCGGAGATGTGGCGATCGGGCTAGCCAGTTCTGGTGTTCACAGCAACGGCTTTAGTTTAGTGCGTAAGATTCTAGAGAGGGTGGAATCAAAAGATCCTTCGCGAGCATCTCTCAGCGATCGCCCTCCGGACTTTACCCAAACTCTTGGAGAAACGCTGCTCACTCCCACCCGTATTTATGTAAAACCTGTTCTTGCCGCTCGCCAAGCAGGGCTAGAAATTCATGGCATGGCTCACATTACGGGCGGTGGATTGCCTGAAAATTTGCCTCGATGTTTAGGGGCAAATCAGTCGGTTCAAATTGATGCCCAGCATTGGTCGCCTTTACCGATTTTTGATTGGTTAGCGCAACAAGGTGGGGTTACGCCAAAGGAAATGTTCAACACGTTTAATATGGGCATTGGGTTTGTGTTGCTGGTACCGCCCAAGGGCGTGAGCGCAACGATTCAGTGGTTTGAAGGTCAGGGAATATCGGCTTGGGCGATCGGGGAAGTCGTTGAAGGAAACGGGGCGCTGATTGGTAACTTTGGCAATTAGCGCTTGGAACTGAGTTTCTGTTCTACGATCCAGCGGCAAAAAGCCCTCGGACTCGCCGAAAAAGTATCGTCCGAATGATATGCTCTCACGCCTGTCACATCGACAACTTTTTAAACATCCTCTAAAGGTAGGCAAAAATAGATGTAGGTTCTGGGATATATGCAAGATGCATATATCCCAGAACCTACCAAGACGGTTACTCTGCGTTTAATTCAGCCTATAGAATCCATTTGAGATCTAATCCAAATTCAGGTTTAGGGAGAATTCTGCCAACGATGAGGCATAGGGGCGAAGCATTTGCGTCGATATTTTAGAGAGTGTTTGTAAACAAAGGTTTCGATCCCCCTAAATCCCCCTTATCAAGGGGGACTTCAGAGTTTTAGCTCGATTCCCTCCTTATTAAGGAGGGTTAGGGAGGATCTAAGCCCAAAGCGTAGTCCAGCTATCTTTAATTTTATTTACAAACACTCTCTTAGATTCTCAGCCTAGATCCTGGTGCAAATGCTTCGCCCCTACAGCGCAATGATCAAAAAGATCTCAAACAGCTTCCATAGCATTTCTCAATTCAATGAGGTGCAGACAAGGGGCTGAGACCCCTTGTTGTGGACGTGAAGCACGCCTTATTTTTCTGGAGACAGCTATACTGACCTATTAATGGTTATGGCGTTGCTCTAGCCAGACTCTTACATCTGCCTCAGTGTTAAAAGTTGCAGCCTTTCCGGTTATAGGATCATGCACATGCCAATATTCATGCCCTGCGGAACTGTACCTCAGCGTGATTTGCGGATCTCTATCAATGCTGAGCTTTGCAACTAAGATTTGAAAGATCCGACTAATTAGAGGCTCTGATTTTTGCTTCTGATCAACACCTTCTAGTTCCCAATATTCTGCAAAGCTAATGGGATACTGTTCAATCAACTTGGCTGTCGTCTTCATTATCATTTCTCCTTTCTCTCACCAAAACTTGAGTTTTTAGTTCCGTTCTCATCGCCCTACTTCTGGGTCATACTGTTAAGTCTCAGCCGATTAGGAGCGAACTAGCCTCAGTTGGATAAATGTCTATGTGCCTACTGTAGACATTCCGATAGTTAGGATCAAAAGGTATCGTGCATCCCAGGTATGAATAAAATTCATATCTACCAGTAGCCCTTATTATCCGGTGATCTGCAATACTTTTGGAACATCTTTAGGGTGTCATGCTCTGAGCACGGGGAGAAAAAATGAATTTAGAAGAAGTAAAACTATCCCAATTACGTGCTCTGGTTGCAGTGGCAGCGCATAGTAATTTTAGTGAGGCTGCGTTAACCCTATCGATCTCGCAGTCTGCGGTTAGCCATGCGATCGCCACTCTTGAAGCTCAGCTCGGAGTCATCCTCCTCTATCGAGGGCGCCAGGGTGCCAGCCTGACGCCTGTCGGAGAGCGTATTCTCAAACATGCCCAAGACATGCTGCGATCGCTATCCCTGCTAGGGAAAGAAGCAGATCTATCGAAAGGATTACAAGGCGGGCAGGTGCGAATTGCATCTTTTCGCAGCGTAGCGACCCATGTTCTGCCAGAGGTGATTTCTAAGTTTCGGGAGAACTACCCTGCGATCGCCGTTACCATTACCGAGTACCGAGGTGATGAAGGAGTAGAGGAAGCCCTACGGGATGGGCGATCGGACATTGCCTTTACCTGTATGCCTCCCGCTGAAGAATTTGATTCTTGGGAACTCATGCGAGATGAGTACGTAGTGCTGCTACCGCCCAAAACCAAGATTTCAGAAGGACGAATGACTTGGAAACAATTGGCAAGCTATCCACTGATCATGCCGCCCAAAGATGACTATTGCGCCACTATCATTCACAATTATTTTGTAGAGGCAGGGCATGTGCTCAAATCGACCTATGAAATTGTCGAAGACTCAACCATCGTCGGCATGGTCATGAAAGGATTAGGAATTACGATCATGGCAAAGCTGGCGGCAGAACCATTGCCGCCTGGTGTCCAAGTCCGAGAATTACCGACATCTTTGACCCGCGTCATTCAGGTTGCCACGTTAGAATCAGCGCTCAATCCGCCGCCAGTTTACGCATTTTTAGACACGTTAAAGCAGCACTGGAGATTAACAAATAACCTTTCCACAGCAACTAAATCTTTGTCACCGGGCGCAACTTCAACCCCACTAGAGAGATCAATACCATCGGGTTGAACCTGTCGCAGCGCATCAAGAACATTATCTGGCGTAATACCGCCTGCCAGTATCCAAGGACAATGGGGGCGAAAGTGTTTGAGGCTATCCCAGTTGAGGGTTTTTCCCGTTCCGCCCAATAGTCCAGGGTTAGTAACATTGGGATGATAGGCATCGAGAAGCAGAGCATCGACGCAATTTTCATAACTGCGGGTTTGTTCTAATGTCGCAGCATTGCGCACCCGAAAGGCTTTGATGATTTCGAGCATGGGTAAAGCCGCCCGAAGCTGCTGACAAAACTGGGGTGATTCGTTGCCATGTAGTTGCGCGGCAGTCAGTTGGGCGATCGCCGCCACCCTTTCAATCTCCTTTATCGATGCATCGACAAACACGCCCACCCGATCGGTAGGTTGCAGGGTCGTCAGTTCTCGAATTTGTTCAGGCGTAATATAGCGAGGAGACTGCTCAACGCAAATGAAACCCAGAGCAGTTGCGCCAAAGTGGGCGATCGCCTGAGCCTGGTCTGCTTGAGTAATACCACAAATTTTAATGCGCATGTTTTAGGCTTTAGCAATAAAGGAACGGTCAGATCTCAAAACTTTGTACCCGGTATAGCATTTCTCAATTCAGGAACAGCCTACCGATTGATCGTTGTCAGAAATCTACCTTAAGCTGAATTTGAATTAGATCTCAAATGGGTTCTGTAGAGCAAACTATTAACTATTTAAACAAAACTCCATTCTTTGTCACGTTGTCTTCGATAATCCTCTTATACGGTGGGAGAGTTCGAGAGGGGAGCAAAACTCACTGGCTTCAGTCGTGGGATGTAGCGAACCCTTTCGCGGCTGTTGAGGGGTTCGATGCCCCGAAAACAGCCAGATTCATTTAGTCTTTGGACTGGGCAAGCGCTTAATGTAATCGCGTAGCACTTCAGCCGGGGAAACCTGCTTTGCTTCTGCATAAACTTTAAGCTTCTGAAACTCTTCATCAGAAAGTCTGAGATTAAATACGTTGGGTCTTGTCATTGTAGTAGTAATAAACTACAATCAGGATAACAGGAACGGTAACCAACCTGTCTAAAAATCGAGCCGTCGAAAGACAAAGCGCTGAACCTTGATAATTGAATCTATGCGGTTCTACTGCATTGTTCTAGCTTCCTCCTAGCAGTAGGTAAAAGATTCATAGGGGCTAGACGAATCAGAATTTTGGAGCAATTCAAACTTAAACAGGACTTGCAGCGCCCAGCCCTGAAGGAGGGTTTCCCTCCGTAGGGGACTGGGAAAGACGCAATGCAACTACCGAGGGGCACTCGGAAAGTAACGCTTGGGGAGAATCCCACCTCTGGGCTAGATGACGCAAGGACTCTAGGTTAAGTGGTTTCGATGAACCAAGAATCCCACGTTTTCAAAACGTGGGAGTGTCAATGAAGTTGATATCTACATTAGGAGTATAAAACTTTGACGTACCTAACCTTATTGGCAGCCGTGCCTCACACTCCAGAATGGTCTTATAAAGTGGCGCTGGTCATGATTTGCGCTAATTTATTTGCGATCGCCATTGGCTACTACGCCATCAAAAATCGTGGTGTAGGCCCCAGCCTTCCGGTAGCAGTACCCGCCATGTTTACCGGATTTGGCATTCCTGAACTGCTAGCAACGGCTAGCTTTGGGCATGTGCTAGGAGCAGGATTTATTTTAGGATTAGGGAATGCAGGCTTACTGTAGCGCTGGAATAGCGATCGCAGTCAGCTTTAGGGGATTTCGGATCAATTGATCCGAAATCCCCTAATTTTTGCCTTGACCCTTGGCAACCTTAAATTATTTATAGTAGAATTTACTATAATAAGCAAGAGAAATACGATGCAAACCACAACTGATCTACCGATTCATTTCGATCCTGCCAAAGTGGGAGAGGTCTGGCGGGTTCCTTATCAAGAGCGGGCGATCGCCGCCCAAGATTGGGCAACACAGCATCATATCCAACCTGCAACAAGCGATCGACAGCGAGTTTGTTTACTGGCGATCGATGTCCAAAACACCTTTTGCATTCCTGGCTATGAACTATTTGTAGGCGGCAGATCGGGCATGGGCGCAGTGGATGACAATATTCGCCTCTGTGAGTTCATCTACAGAAATTTGGCGGAAATTACCGAAATTGATTTAACAATGGATACCCATACTGCCACCCAAATTTTTCATCCAGTTTTTTGGATTAACTCAGCAGGAGTGCATCCCTCACCGATGACGATGATTACGCTAGAAGACGTAGAAAATGCGATATGGCAGGTTAACCCCGCCGCTGCTTCCAGCATGATTCTAGGCGAGTATCCAGGAGTCTGTTTAGACGGCTGTTCAGATAAATGCTGTTCAGACAAATACCAATCGCTGCAAACCTATGCGCTCCATTACGTTCGTAGGCTTCATCAAAACGGTAAATTTCCATTAACAATTTGGCCTTACCACTCCATGCTGGGAGGAATCGGTCATGCGATCGTTTCAGCGGTAGAAGAAGCTTGTTTTTTCCATAACCTAGCCCGTGGCAGTCAAACCCACTTTGAACTAAAAGGCAGCAATCCACTCACCGAAAATTATTCGGTGTTGCAGCCAGAGGTAATGAGTGATCAACAGGAACGAGCGATCGCCCACAAAAATACGGCTTTTCTGCAAAAGCTCCTGAGCTTCGATCGGATCATTATCGCCGGACAAGCCAAAAGCCACTGCGTCGCCTGGACTGTTGATGATCTGCTCAGCGAGATTCAAGCAACCGATCCAAGTTTGGCTCAAAAGGTTTATCTCTTAGAAGATTGTATGTCTCCCGTAGTCGTTCCAGGGGTAGTCGATTTTACCGACCAGGCGATCGCCACATTCCAGCGGTTTGCCGCTGCCGGAATGCAGGTAATTCAATCAACAGATTGGGAAACAGCAGCATTTATTAATTTTAATTAAATAGCGAATAGCGATTGATTTACCAGGCACGTTGGGCATTCTCTTAAAACCAGTCGTGAGCGCAAGAACCCTAATGAGCATTTTTTGGAAAAAGGTTTCTCTCAATCCACAGAATATTGAACAAACCGTAGAACGAGTCAATTCTTCAATTCGACAACCCGGTTTTACGGCAGCGTTTACAGTTGAGATTGAGGGAGATGCACGGCTGGTAATTGTTGCCGAAGTAGAGCGGCGATATCGCCAATCTCAACCCGAAGAACAATCAGAAACATGGGGCGATCGCCGTCAATCGAATCCTGATGATCACGTCCCCGTCCATCATCCCCTCGACATTGAAGATATTATTGCTGGCATTCGCCACTCAATAGCAGAGCATCATAACCTACCAGTTTATGCTGTTTTTCTACTGCGGGCAGGCATCATGCCTTTAATGACCGATGGACGTGTTGATCGCGGCACCTGCCGGGAAAGTTTTTTGGCAGGAACATTAGAAGCAATTGCAGAGTCTCGGTTGATTATTAATCAAAGCGAGGGTAAAAACGACTCACCTACTCCTCTAGGCGGAACCGCTCTAGCCAGCAAAAATCTTGAAGGGCGTCTAGGCACAAACAGGGGCAATGACAGACAAGGCGGAGATGTACCAGACAAGCGTTTAAAACAACTCTTACAGGAGCTACAATCTCAACAGACATCTTCTCAGAATAAGGATATTTCGGCGCGGGTAATGGATTTAGGACAACGGGGTTTACTGGGAATGCAAATCCCGGCACACTACGGTGGGCTAGCCTTGGATCATTTCAGCACACTGCGAGTTTTGCAGCAATTAGGCGCGATCGATCAATCTCTGGCGCTCTTCACTAGCATTCATAATGCGCTGGGAGTTTACCCGATTATGCATTACGCCTCTGTCGCGACTCGTCAAGAACTTTTGCCTCTTTTAGCAACCGGACAAGAGCGGGCAGCATTTGCCTTAATGGAAGAAGGAACGGATTCATTTTTACCCACGATCGCCTCTAAAGCGATCGCCAGCGGTCAAGGAGATTGGCAGCTTTGGGGTGAGAAAATTTGGAGCAGTCCTCAGTCAAGCGGCACCCCAGGGATTTTTAATATTTTTGTCCAACAAATAGATGCGCAAGGCAATGTCCAAGGCACAAGTGGTTTCGTCATGCGCGCTAGTTTGCGCCAAGAGCGGGCTGGAACGCTGAGCAACACCCTGTTCTTAAAGGGCGATACCGTCAGTTCAGAACAGCGACTAAGCAAGGTGGGAGCCGGCATGGATATTGCCCAAAATGCCATGCAGCAGCATCGGCTGAGTATCGCAGCAGTGTGTCTGGGCGGCATGAAACGCTGTGCGCAATTGACCATACAAGCGACCCGAAATCAGCATATCTCCGCCGATCAACCCTTCGACCATCCCGTAACGCTCATGGCGTTAAGCGAGATGACTCTGGCGATCGCCGCCGTTGAGTCCTTAGTCAGTCACATGGGCTTGCTGCTCGACCAGGGCTACCCTATTCCAATGGAAGCCTACTTAGCTTGTAAAACATCGGCTCCTGAGTTTTTCTGGAAAAGTGCCGATAGCCTAGTGCAATTTTTAGGAGAACGCAGCGATGTCTTGAAAATGTTGCAAGATGCCAGACTTCTACGAATGGTTGAAGGATCGACAGAGACGCTCAACTCTTTGTTAGGAGAGCAAGTCATTTATGACGGCGATGCTCTGCATCAATTTTTGTGTCATGAACTATGTGCTCCCGGCATTGCCGAAAATTTGAAGACAGCGGCATTTCAGATTCATGACCGCTATGCCCACTTTACGGGAAAGTTTACCGAGCCAGCCGCTAGCCAATGGGCAAACGGTGCTATCGGCGCGATCGCCACTTGGGCAATCCTTTGGGCGGCGGTTGGGCGCGCATTAAATGCAACCCCATCTCCACTTTTACAACAAACCTTCAATTGGGCACAGCTTCAGTTTGAACATCGGTTATTTCAAGCGCTGATCCCAATGCCAACAGAAGTCACGCTTTCAACTGCCGAAGAACTGATTGGGGAAGTGGCTCACTATGCAGAAGCGATCGGCGAGATTAGCATCAATCAGGACTTAGAGACGCCGACAAAACTGCCGACGAATCATGAATCAGAATAGACAGAAAGCCCTATTTAGGAAGCTGGTTTCCCCATTCACTCCAGCTTGATGCCCATCTGATCTGGATTTTTCCGACAATCGGATCAGTCGCATCCCATCTCCACGTTCGGCTTAATCAGTGCCTTGTTGATTTAGACAGAGATCATAAATCATGACTTTGGTCAGAGGCAAAGATAAAAAGTGCGTTACTTACGAAAAAATCGTTTAAGATGGATTGAAAATTACTTGAATTAAGCTATCCTCATTTCAAGTGTTGTAATTATCATCGAGAACAAAAACTATGCCTCCTAGGAAGAAACTTCCCATCTTAGCTGCTGAGATTTCAAAGAACTCTATCGAACAAGTCTCACTATCACTGCAAGACTTACCCGAAAAACCAAAAGATTCCTACTCATTACGAGAAGCGATCGCCCTCATGCATTCTTCTATTACCACCGCTCTCAGCCGGGGTTATAAGCACGAGGAAATCTCCAAGCTTCTAGCCAACGAAGGCATCAAGATCACTGCTTCTTCGCTCAGAAGATACCTTTCCATTACCAAGCCTAAAGGCGAAGGAAAAGTCAGAGCAAAACGTCAGGTCAGAACTCCAAAGGCAGTCAGCGAGACTACTGCAACCGAGCCAGCACCCACACGCGGAAAGCCCGGTCGCAAGCCTAAAGCACTCTTAGGGGAGGAAACCGCCACCCCGGCGCGGCGCGGCCCTAAGCCCTCCGCTGAACCCAAAACGACCACTCGGAGAAACGCTACAGCGACCACCACTCGCCGCAGCAAAACGACCTAAAGCAGTCGTCTAAAAGAACGTTGCCGAATACAACAGGTTTCGGAACGCTGTAGTCTTAATGATTCACCAGCGCCATGCGGGTGCTATGAGTATTCAGCAACGTTCACTCTTTATTTCACATCTGCTTTCTGCACAAATTTATCATCCATACCCAACGTCAACTCCAACGCTTGTTGATTGGGTAGAGCTTTCACTACAGTACGATAAACATCGTAGTTGGTGGAAGCATTAATGGTTTGTCCCTCTGATTCATAGGTAATGGTATAGTCTGCATCCTTGAGCAGTTCAGGTTGGCTCATTTGCTCTTGCGGTTTTTGTCGCGCTTCGAGTTCATCGACCGTAGGGCGAGGCGGCAGAGCAGGATACCAAAGACCCTGATCATCAGGACCTGTCACAGCTTCTCCAGGTCTTTCACCATTTTTGTTGACCAGAGAAGTCGAAGCAAATTTTTCCCGACGAATTTGATTAGTTTTATCTGGATTAATACTGTACTCAACCTGCCAGGTATAGGTCACTGTTGCCGTAGCTTCGTATTGACTGGTTGGCTTTGCATCGCAGCTCGTCAACCCGAAGGCAAGGCTGGCTAGGGCAATCATCGTGTAGCGAATTGGCTTATGCTGGGTTCTGAGAGAAGTCATAGGTGCGCAAGTTTAAAGGGTAGAAAAATGGATTTGAGCCTTTGCATGATTGTTAAAAACGAAGCAGAGAAATTGCCGCGTTGTTTGTCCAGCATCCAGGGTTTCGTCAACGAAATTATCGTAGTCGATACCGGATCAACCGATCAAACGGCAGAAATTGCTCAATCTTTTGGAGCACAAGTCTATCACTACTCCTGGAATAATAACTTTTCAGCAGCTCGCAATGAATCGTTAAGATACGCCCAAGGAGAATGGGTTTTGGTGTTAGATGCAGATGAAGTCTTGAAACCAGAAATCGTTCCATTTCTGAAGCAAGCCATGCAGCGCGAACAGGCATTAGTCATTAACTTGGTGCGGCAGGAAATTGGCGCAGTGCAATCGCCATATTCTTTGATGTCTCGGCTGTTTCGCAACCATTTTGGAATTCGCTTTTCCCGTCCTTATCATTCTATGGTGGATGATAGCGTGACGCGCTTGTTGCAACGAGAGCCTGCCTGGAAAATTATTAATTTGCCAGAGGTAGCAATTTTACATGATGGCTACGAGCCAGGAGCGATCGCCACCAACAATAAACTCCAAAAAGCAAAAGCTACTATGGAAGGCTATCTAGCTACCCATCCAGATGATGCCTATGTCTGCGCCAAGCTTGGTGCTTTGTACAACGAAATGGGCAAAGTTGTAAAGGGAACCGCGCTCCTAGAACGAGGATTGCAAATTCTCACTGACTCCGCTCAAGCAGCCGAAGAGAACGCCCCAATACTTTACGAATTACATTACCATCTGGGTATTGCCCACAGCCGATCGCAAAATTTAGTGAAGGCAGAAGGTCACTACCGAATCGCCACACAGCAGCCTATTTTGAACCGTCTCAAGGTCGGCGCGTACAATAACTTAGGCGGACTGTTGAAAGCTAAAGGAGATTTGTCCGGTGCCCGAATGAATTACGAGATTGTGACTAAAATTGATCCGAATCTAGCAATTGGACATTACAACCTGGGCATGACGCTGAAGGCAATGGGAGTCATGCTTGATGCGATTGATCATTATCGACAGGCGATCGCCCTTAATCCCACTTACGCTGAAGCCTATCAGAATTTGGGCGTAACGCTGTTAAAAGTAGGATCGGTTCTAGAGAGTTTAGATGTATTTAACCAGGCGATCGCCCTTTATGAACAAGACGATCCCCAAGAAGCGCTACGGCTGCGACGAGGATTAACAGAGATGGGACTGTTGCAAAAATGAACCTCTTTGCCCACCACAATCAACAAATAAGCCAGACCGAAGCACCCCTTGCGGCTCGGATGCGACCGCGTACCCTGGATGAATTTGTGGGGCAAGATGCCATCATTGGGCAAGGTCGGTTGCTGCGTCGCGCCATCCAAGCCGATCAGCTTTCATCGTTAATTTTTTATGGGCCACCGGGGACAGGAAAAACGACGCTGGCGCAAATTATTGCCAACACCACAAGGGCGCACTTTATTGCCATTAACGCAGTTCTCGCGGGCGTGAAAGAGATTCGGGAAGCGATCGCCACTGCCCAAGACAAGCGCGGTATGTTCAGCCAGCGCACCATTTTATTTGTCGATGAAGTCCATCGTTTTAACAAAGCCCAGCAGGATGCGCTGTTGCCGTGGGTGGAAAACGGCACCGTCACTTTAATTGGTGCAACGACAGAAAATCCTTACTTTGAAGTCAATAAAGCGTTGGTGAGTCGATCGCGCATTTTTCAACTCAAGTCGCTCAATGAAACAGACTTGCGGCGCGTGGTTGCGCAGGCGTTGGCAGATGGCGATCGCGGCTACGGCAAACTCAATGTGCAACTTGAAGCGACAGCATTAGATCATTGGGTAAACATCGCTAACGGTGACGCTCGAACCTTGCTCAATGCCCTGGAGTTGGCAGTTGAAACGACTCCTGAACAAGCGGGCGTCATTCACATTACCCAATCGGTTGCCGAGGAATCGATTCAGCAACGGGCGGTGCTGTACGACAAAGAAGGCGACGTTCACTTCGATACCATTAGCGCCTTTATTAAAAGTCTGCGTGGCTCTGATCCAGATGCAGCCCTCTATTGGTTGGCGCGAATGGTTTACGCGGGAGAGGATCTGCGGTTTATCTTTCGGCGGATGACGATTTTGGCAGGGGAAGATGTAGGCATGGCAGACCCCAATGCGATCGTTGTGGTGAATGCGTGTGCGCAGGCGTTTGAACGGGTGGGAATGCCGGAGGGACGCTACCCTTTAGCACAGGCGGCTATCTACTTAGCAACGGCTCCTAAGTCAAATAGCGTCATGGGTTTTTTTGATGCGCTGGCGGCAGTAGAACAAGAACGAGAAGCCGAAGTGCCGAATCATTTACGGGATGCCAGTCGAGATAAACACAGCTTTGGACATGGGCAAGGATACCTTTATCCCCATGCTTACCGCGACCATTGGATAGAACAACAGTACTTGCCTAAAACGCTTCAAGGACAAGTTTTTTATCAGCCTTCTGAACAAGGCTATGAAAGCAAAATTCAGGTGCAAGTGGCACAGCGTCGGGAAGCGCAGTTAGCCGCAGTAATTGAAGGAATAGGCATAGCGCTACCAGAAGTATTGACCTTTAGCCCCGTCGATTCTGCTCAGGATCGATGGCTACAACGGGCACTGAGCCAAGCAGGAGAGAAGTTGGCTGCGGTGCGCGATCGCCTCTTCACCCTCGCCCAGGTGCAGCGTCACCACGTCATTTTAGATTTGAATGCAGGTAGCGGATTACTAACGTGGGAAGCATTGCGGCAAGTTCCCGAAGGCGGCGTTTATGCAGTGGTGCGCTCGCTTGAAGATGCCGAAGCGCTCCAAGAACAATCTGTGGTTTTGCCAGAATTAGCTCGCCCCGTTGTGTTGCAAACCAATCTGCAAGATTTACCCGCAACCCTAGCAACGCTCGATCCACATCTCTGCTTTGACCGAATCATCGGACGCAATGCATTGTTAGCAGAACCCGATAAAGTCCGCGTTGTGCAAGTCCTTATAGAACTCTTACGTCCAGATGGCAGTTTGTTACTCGCGGAAACCGTTCCTCGCCACACGCAACGGCTTTACAATTTAGTCGATGCAAAACAATTTAATGCCAAGATTTACAGGCGGTTAGTGAAAGCAGAGGAAGCGATCTATCAAAACGTTGATGATGCAATGGTGAATTGGAATGAGGATGAGTTGCGATCGCTTTTTCAAAATGCAGGTTTAACGGCTGAAGTTCAACTAGAAGCAACTCAAACTGATTTGCAGATTACGCCCGCTTTATTGGAACGCTGGTTTAGTACGGGTGGCGACCCTTGCGGTATCTGCGAAGCAGCGCGCCCTAGCTATGGCGATCGTTTGGCGAACGTCTTAAACGCAGCAGAACAAACCACCGTACAAGCTATTTTTCGTAGGACGTTGACCAATCAGATGGTGAAATGGAAAGGAGCGATCGCCTTTTGTCGAGTTTTATCTCCATCATGATGGGTGTTCACAAGTTTTTGTCTATGTTGCTAATTTGATTCAGAATAGCGTTGATCGTTTTAATTTTGTCTAAGAGGATGTTTGAAAAGTATCAAAGCGCTTTACACTCGCCCCCCAACCCCCCAATTCTGGGGGACTTTTGAGCCAACTCTGCTTCAAAGTCCCCCAGAATTGGGGGATTTAGGGGGCGGTTCGGATCACAATCTATACTTTTAAAACATCCTCTAACGCATTCAGGGTAAATAACTAATCCTATCTCTCCACCTTCCCCTCTAAAATCGTTCCTACCACACAAGCTCCAAGCCAGTTTGTCCCTGCCCAGCTTGCCCCTTCCAAATCTGCACACAATAGATTTGCCCCGCTCAAATTTGCCCCTGCTAAATTTGCATCTCGCAGATCCGCTTCTTCTAAATTGGCATTACTTAAAATTGCGCCTTGCAAATCTGCCTGTGTCAAGTTGGTTCCGCTTAAGTTTGCCCCACTTAAATTCACGCCCCGCAAATCAGCGCCGCGCAAATCTACACTCTGCAAATTCACGCCCATTAAATTAGCTCCACTCAAAAACGCGCCTGCCATCGTGGTGTTGCACAACCGCGCCTGCATCAAATTCGCGCCGCGCAAGTTTGCCCCACGCAAATCAGCTTCTGTCAAATCTGCCTGCATGAGATTGGCGCCCAGTAGATTTGCCCTCAGGTCACTCCTTCCTAGCTGAGTACCCACCAGACTAGCCCCATCCAGGTTTGCCCCTAACAGCTTAGCGGCTACTAAGTTTGCCCCGCTCAAGTTTGCCCCAGCAAAATTTACTTTGCTGAGGTCAGCATGAGAAAGATCTTCATCTTCTAGGTCAGCTCCCGCTAAATGCTTGAGTTTACCTGCGCGAATTGTTGCAATGTCCATAGTTAAATCTTGTGCTTTCGAGCTTTAAGTACGAGTAAGATCTGGGACTGATTCTTGGTAGCGCAATAGCTCTTCTTCAGAATGAGAATCGAGCATCCACAGACCTGCGGCAATTTTGGGCATGGCGATCGGCAAACTCATACCTTGCTGTAAGCCCTTGACTAACAGCGTTAGAACTTCAATTAACTTAGGGTCCCAGCGATCGCTCCCTTCTGCCTGACAGTCCGCCAACGCCTGAGCCATCAAACTCTCGATCGCCGCCTCTGGCGCAGCCGCCCGGTACCGAGCCACGCGCTGCTGAAAACAAGCGACCAATCCCAAAATTCTTGCCTCTACTGGAATCTCATCGCCTGATAATCCGGCAGGTTGCCCCGAACCATCCCAGGCTTCGGTGTGGTGAGTCAGGATGGTGGCGATCGCCCGCAACCTCCCCATTTTCCGCAACACCTGCACGCCCGGACGCAATGGACAACTCAATGCTCTATCCGGCGACTCGACATTCTGATATACCGAAGTCCCAGCAGTCAACTGATTTTCAACCTTGTCCAGCAAAGCGATCCGGTGCAGCAATCCCGCCAATCGCAGCCTGTGCAATTGCCAGGACGGCAAATCTACCAACTGCCCCATCGCTTCGGCAAGACTTGCGACCTCAGCCGCCGCCATTGGATTACTCAAATCTGTTTGATCGATCAGTTGAGCCACCCGCAAAAATGCCTGTAGCTCATTAGAGGTAAGGTTATGATCAAGCGGCTCAATGCGATGATTCAAATCCTGCTGATTCTCTTGCAGATAATCCACAACGCGAGACACGGTTCTGCCCAAGTGATCAGCCGTGGGTTGATGGCATAACGCATTATCTTGTTGAATACGCGCGGCGATCGCTTCTTGTTGCGCCATCAACCGCTGATGCAGTTCAGGATTATATTGACCGATGTGATCGATCGCCAACTCCACCGTTTCTAAAACCAATCCTGGCTCAAAAGTCCAAAACCCATAGAACTTCCGCTCTAAATCTTCTTGAGGAAAACCCGCAGCCCCATAATCGGCTTCCGTTAATTCCTGACATAACACCATTGCGGTGTAGTCAGGCGACAGAATGATCAAATGCCATTCTTGCGCCACTGGATCAGACATATCTAATGACACCACTGCCACATTTTCTTTTTGGCTAGTCGGATGTTCGGCAAAACCTGCATCATCGGCTGCCATAATCACCACTTGGGGCGATCGCTCAGCAATGTTGTAATAGCGATCGGCTTCTTGCAGATACCACTTTCCTTGCTGGAACGCCGTAATCACCAACGGCGAATAATCTTCTTCCAGAATGGCATCTTCAAGAGCATGGCACAGCGCCACCAAAGTATTTTTGTAATAAACTCCGAAGTTCAAGGGGCGCTTATTCCCTTGCCCTAACTCATGGGAAGCCTTGAGCTTTTGTAAAATTGAACCCTCTAACATTTTTAGTTTTGCTTTTGGTTTAACGGTGGTTTATAAAAACTAGAATTCTATCCCTCACTATATATTCAATAGCTTGAACGTGCGGGATGAGTTCGCTGGTTCTGCTCAGAGTTGACATCAGACTTGAACGATAAAAGAACGGACTCCACTTGCTCAGGCACCGCCCGAACTTGCGCCTCCGTCACCATCAAATTTGTCACGGCTCTCAAAGCCTCAGCCCCGATCGCCAACACCCCAACGCCTCTCTCCATCAACTCTTGGGCAACTGCCGCAGCCGACACTCCCGGCGTGTGAAACACCACAATATTAGTCTGCACATCCTCCGGCTTAATTTGAATGCCTGGAATTTGCTGCAAACTCTTTGCCAAAAATTGAGCATTATCATGGTCTTCTTGCAGGCGCGATCGCTGATGTTGCACTCCATACAAAGCCCCTGCCGCAATAATTCCCGCCTGCCGCATTCCCCCGCCAAACATTTTGCGGAAACGACGAGCGCGCTGCATCTGTGCCGCCGAACCCACCAGGGCAGAACCCACGGGCGCACCCAATCCTTTAGAAAAACAAACGCTCACAGTATCGAACGGCTTGGCATAATCTGCCTCTGAAACTCCGGTTGCAATACAGGCATTCCACAACCGGGCACCATCAAGATGCAGCTTTAGGTCATGGGCTTGGCAGATTTGAGCGATCGCCTCAATCTCTGCCAATGGAAAGACTCGCCCGCCGCTGCGATTATGAGTATTTTCCAAACAGACCAGCCTAGTTTTAGGAAAATGTGAATCGCTCGGACGCAATACCTTCTGCAAATCCGCCGCCGTAAACACCCCGTTATTCCCTTGAACCAATCGACACATCACCCCAGACAACGCCGCCGGAGCGCCGCCCTCATAATAATAAATGTGCGCCTCCGACTCCAAAATAATTTCATCTCCCGGCTCAGTGTGTAGCCGCAGCGCTACCTGATTGGTCATCGTTCCCGAAGGCATATAAACCGCCGACTCTTTGCCCAGCAGATCCGCCGTGTACTGCTCCAAAGCATTCACGGTCGGATCATCACCAAACACATCATCACCTACTTCGGCGATCGCCATCGCCTGTCGCATCGCCGGAGTGGGTTTTGTAATCGTATCGCTGCGTAAATCAATCATTAAATCTTGACCAGCTCCTTTTTAGATTCCACAGGTGCCGTTAGCGCTTCTGCCAAATCAGCCACACCCAGCCGCGCCTCTAAAATATTCATCACCTCCCGCCCAAAATCATTCGGATTCTGATTCCAGGCTTGCAAGCAAACCTCGCCAAAGAACGAACCCAGCGGCTCCGGATTCCACAGCACCTTCATCACCACCCAAGGCATGACGCTCATGGGATTGTATCCCGGCTTCAGAATCTTGTTTTTAAAGGCATACTCTTCTAAATGGGTGTGAGGCTGCAACCCAATAAAAAAGATCGCTGGCTCCACCTTATCGGCTCCAAAAATCCGCTCTAACTCTCGATGATAGGCAATGGTTTGACGAATTGTATCCAGCCGCTCATCAATGACGTTGAAAGAATAATTGACCGAAACTACATCATTAAATCCAGCCGCCTTCAAATCTCGACAGTTTTCTAGCACCGTCCGCAGGTTATAGCCCATCCGCATTTTGCGAACTAGCTCTTGAGAGCCGCTGGTAATGCCAATCTCAAAGTAATTCATGCCCGTTTTAACCATCAGGTCGCACAGTTCAGGCGTCAAATTATCCGCCCGAATATACGCCGCCCAATGAATATCATCCATTCCCGCATCCAAAATCTTTTGCAACAGTTCGATCGCATCATCCATAAATCGACGCGCCGGAATAAACTGAGCATCAGTAAACCAGAAATTGCGCACGCCGCGATCGTAAAGCTGACGCATTTCCTTCACCACTTCATCGGCAGGATTGATCCGCACCTGCTTCCCTTCAACTACGGTATAAATGCAGTAACAACAGTTGTGAGGGCAACCCCGCTTAGTTTGCACCCCCACATAAAAATCTTGCTCTTGCAGGTAATACTGAAAATCTGACCAGATCGTCGAGATATAGTCGTAGTTACAAGCAGATTTTTCTACCGGAGTCGGCTGCTCATGAATCATGCGATCGCGCGGAGCCGATTCACCCACCACATAACACCGCTCTCCCGAAAAATCCTCTCCCCGCAGCAATTTCTCCAGCAGCGTCTCTCCTTCTCCCACCGAAAGGATGGCACCCCGAGGCAGCATTTTCCCAATCTGCTCATAAAACACACTCACCGCACCACCGCCCACAACCAGCCGCGCTTGAGGGTTATGGCGCTGCGATCGCTTCAGCCCTCGCTTAATCAAGCTCAAATTCTGCCAAAGCTCTGAGTAATAAGAGGTTGCCATTCGTACACCACCGATCGCCCCGCGCAGCTTGTGCAATGGATTGCGCGAATAATAAAGTTCAAACGCATTTTGCAACGGGTTGCCGCCCCGCCCGCCCACAGGCGCGTAGATCTGAATATCGCGCCAAGAAAACACCAGTAACGTCGGCTGAAATTCATCAATGCACTGATCCATTGCCGCCCCAAAATCCAAAGGCGGAATCGTGCCCAAGTCAAAAATGCGCTGCTCTATCTCTGGAAACAGCTTGTGAATATGATCCGCCAGATAAATCACCCCAATTGGGAAAATGGGGTTGCACGGAAGGCGGACGTAAAGAATACGGTTAATCGTTGAAGTAGCAATCATCGGTCTAAAGCTCTAAGGGTTTCTGAGACGTAGATTCATATAACTTCACGATACCACTGACGCTCTTGACCTGCATGGAACTTCTCGATAAGCTACACAGAAAGATCCGGTCGTGCGATCGCCCAGAAGAGGCAGGGTTGGTAGCTGTGTTTACAACTAGGGGGATCGGGGAGTGTTAGGGTCTAAAAGATATCCTAATTTCTTCCTATAAGGAGATTCGAGCTATGGCTCAAATCATTGATCCGCTGCCCTCTGATGCCAGCGAAACCGCGCTGTGCTGCTATGTAAATGCCACCAGCAAGATTCAGGTTGCCCGAATCACCAATATTCCAAACTGGTATTTTGAGCGAGTGGTTTTTCCAGGGCAGCAGCTTGTCTTTGAGGCATTGCCTCAAGCGCTCCTAGAAATCCACAGTGGTATGATGAGCACAATCTTGGCAGATACTATCCCTTGCGATCGCCTCTACGTTGAGGTTGAGCTAGAAAGTGACTTACAACTGGGCGAATCTTTAGACGACCCTCTGTTATCTGTTGCTGCCGAATAATAGATGCTTTTAGCTTGCACTGATTAAAAAACTACTTGAAATAATTTTGTTACTTCGTTGCCTCAGCCTCCCTGAAATCCCGAGTTGGGCAGATAGACTCAGAATAAAGCCTTTTCCTACTTATCCCTCTTTTACATCCCCCGATCAGGTGAATTGGGGGATTTTTTCGGGCTTTGTTAAAAGGTATTAGATATATCTATATACTTTTTTTCTAGGTCATAACCTGTTTGAGCTGTTTCAGCTTTCAAGTCCCTCTAAAAAATGCTCCAAATTCCTTAAGAAACGCCAAAAATTAGCGATATGTTGAATATTGTCTTAGTTAACCCACAGATCCCACCTAATACTGGTAGTATTGCCCGGACTTGTGCAGCCACCGGAACCCGACTGCATTTGGTTGGGCCCCTAGGGTTTGAAATTAGCGATCGCCAACTCAAACGAGCAGGCTTAGACTACTGGCCCTACGTCGATTTACACTATTACCCTTCTTTAGAAGACTTTGAGCGCCACTACCAGCAACAGCAAGAGCAACAGCCTGGACGCTGGATTGGTTTTAGCACTTCAGGCAAATGTAGTCATGTAGAGCTTCAGTTTCAACCTCACGATTGGCTCCTTTTTGGTTGTGAAACAAAGGGGCTACCTGCCGAAGTTTTAGCAGCCTGCAATCAAACTGTTCGCATTCCCATGACTCAGATCCACGTCCGCAGTCTTAATCTTTCAGTCAGCGTTGCGATCGGACTGTTTGAAGCTCGTCGGCAATTGGGCTACCTCTCGTAGAATTCCAGCGCTGTCCCTATCTCTATTGCCATATCTGTTTGTAGATAGATGTCAATCAGGAAAATTTCTGCCTTTACGTAAAGCCTCTTTTCTCAGATGTCTTGATCGTTAATGCAGCGATCTCCAGTCCTTTTAATACTTGATATCGATATATAAATCTGCCCTTCAATCGCAAGGTATTAATCCGATACGCTTTCAACATCGCTAAAGCAACTAAGATTCTTTATCCTATTCTTCAAAGTAAAAGTGTCGGCTTGCAGTCTTCCTCACTACAAATCGCGATCGTTTTTCATAAGAAATTCATATATCTAGTAGCCCTGTATTAAATCAGGTTTTAATCAGTTTTAGGGGTTGACTCGCCTCTCTTTCAACCTCTTCCGTAGCCAACTTTCTCATTCACTCAAAAACAGCTCGTCATCCGTAAAATTAACTGTTTTTAATGAATTAATTAGGATGGGTGATTTGAATTCTTAAACTCAAGTCAGTATATGAATATGATCCAATCCGCTTTAAGTTTTAATGATTTTTACTCCCTCTATAGGCTTACTACAGAAGGGTTGTAAGACTTTCAAAGACCTAATATAGCTCCCTAAAAGTCAACTTCTCATCATGTATTTTCGTAAGAAGATAGAGCAATGTAGGTATTAGTTGGATGCCATTCAACTAGTAGTAGTGTAGACTGTGCCGTTGTAGACAAGTTTGCCCTACCTAACAAAAGGATAGAGCTATTACAACGTAATGAACTTAATGTTTTAGCTTGTTCTAAGAGTCAAGTGTTGAATTTTTTGGCAACTGGTGTAAGCTTGTCTAAGTCAAAAGACAAAGGTAATCTTACCTAAGTAATGCTTTTATCTGTATGACTCAGGTCTCACAATCGTTGTGACTCGAATCACAGAGGGCATTAGAACGAAGGTAGATTGCAAGCACAGTTAAACGCTGCTCATTTAGGAGGTTTTTTCTTTGAAGCGAGCACATCTGCAGAGGGTCAAGCCTGTTGAATACTCTCCAAGTCAAGTTGAAGTTTCGGTAGAACGGCGTGATCAGGTCATAGAAGGAGTTAAGCGCAAAAAGCGCACTTCCGCCGCTATGATCGGACTAGCGCTCTCCATGGGTGCATCTAGCTTGCTTCTTCCTCGTCAGAACGAGGGTGCAACAGCAGCCGAGCCTACCCCATCTGACGCTGCAACGATTTCGATGGTTCCTCCAGTATCTGCTGCACCCGCAGCCATGATGATCGAGCATGTAGTCAGCGGCGGTCAAACGCTTTGGCAACTGGCTCGTCAGTACCACGTTAGTGTAGATGCGATCGCGGCTGCGAATTCTTTCAAAGCTAACGACATCGTTAGAGTGGGGCAAGTCGTTAGAATCCCAGTTGCTACCGCTGAAGTACAGGTCTCTGAGGGACAACAGTCTGTTCAGTTTTCTAGCACTCGCTCTCCCCAACAGGTTGCATCGGCAGACTTAAACAGCCTTCCTGTAGCTGTCAACCCAGTTGAGACAAATACTGAAACAGTCAAAGTTGAAGTAGCTCAAGCTCAGCGCAATATCAGCCTCGATCGCCTCCGACAGCAGCAAGAGAAACTGCGTCATTCTTTGGCAGAGCTAAGAACGAAAGATCAGACTGCTAAGGCACAGGCCACGCCCTCTAGCGAGGCTATCAAACCTGAATCTTCTGCGATCGCTTCTAGACCACCTCAGTATACAGACTATCAAAATACAGACTATCAAACTCAGGCTAGCGAAACCGCTGCTACTGTGACACCTTCTGTTAGTGGCTCAGCGCAGGACTTACTTGCATCCAGTAACCTGTCTACTTCAGACTGGTTACGCACTAATCAAGCTTTGACCGTTCCCTCTACGGCAACACCGAGCTTAATCGCGCAGGTTCCTAGCCCAGCTTCGACTGTCCCAACCGTCTCTGTTGCTCATGCGGTAAAGCTGCCCACTGTGGATTCTAACGCTCAACAGATAGCAGCCAATCCTAAACCTGAAATGGTTGCGTACCAGGTCAATCTTGGCGACACCGTTGCTGAAATTGCTAGTGCTCATAACATTTCTCCATCGACTCTAGTTCAAGCCAATCGCATTAGCGATCCGAACTTTATCTTTGTTGGACAAATTCTCAGAGTTCCTGCAACCCGAGTTGCAGTCTCTACGCCTGAACCACGCGCTCGTCAGTCTGCACCTTCTCAGCAAGTTGCCGCTCGTCTAAGCGTTGTGCCAACTACAGTAATGGCTACGGTTAACCCGTCTCCATCTGTTCAGCCCTTGGGTCTCGGTGGCAATTTACCAGCCTCTTCAGCATCTGGGATTGACCCTCATGTTGAAACCCTATTGTCTGAAATCAAGGTCTTGAGAGAGCGTCATCGCACTCCCGCTCCTACCGCCGCTGCAATGCCTGCTGTTCCTGAAGCAGTACAAGTTGCTACGTCGAACTTGCCCACACCTTCAGTCAGTACCCAATTTAATCCGGGTGGGCTAAATGCGGTTCAAGCGCCTCAACCTTCAGCACGAGCTGCCCGCTCACAGACCATTCCGATTCGGGTTCCAGCAGCTGCAAGCCCTCAGGTATCTGCGCCTGCTCCACAACCCCAACAGGTTGCAGCGGCACCTGCTGGAGCCGAGAGCTATGCCCCCTTGCTTCAGCCCGTCACCGGACGGATGGTATCTCCCGATTTACCCCCTCTTCAGGGCGAAGATAGTTTCCTACCCGCAGGTGCACCCTCGTTCAATGGCTACATCTGGCCTGCGAAAGGTCTACTGACCTCTGGCTACGGCTGGCGCTGGGGCAGAATGCACGCCGGCATCGACATTGCTGCCGATGTGGGCACGCCCATCTTTGCTGCTGCTGATGGAGTGGTTGAGTACTCTGAGTGGAGCTCAGGTGGCTACGGCAACTTGATCGAGGTTCGGCATCCAGATGGCAGTATGACGCGCTATGCTCACTTGAACAAAAGCCTTGTTCAAGCCGGTCAAAAAGTGAAGCAAGGTGAGCAGATTGCTGAGATGGGTAGTACCGGATACAGCACTGGGCCTCACCTGCACTTTGAAGTCCATACCGCTACTGATGGCGGATCGGTTGATCCGATCGCCTATCTGCCTCAACAGTAAGAAAGTCTTGACTGGCATTGAATTAATTTTTGGTTCAATGCCAGTCAACTTAAAAGCTGAGAGTGTGGCGATCGTTACACCAATGTGATACTTTAATTAAGATTAACGTTTCGTTTTTATTATTGATAGCGTATTTGGCTCAGTAGCTCAGTTGGTTAGAGCAGGGGACTCATAAGCCCAAGGTCGGAGGTTCAAATCCCCCCTGAGCCATCAGAAAAAATTCCTAACAAGGCTCCTGAAGATTATTAACAAATTTTCAGGATTATTTTTTGGAGATTTTTGGGGAGCTAGGGAGCGAATTCATCCCGAAGTTCAGCAACGCCTCTGATTTATTAAAGCTCCAGAAGATTCAGCTGCGTAAAATCGGCTGATTTTGGGAGCTTTTTTTTAGCCTGTCGAGGTTTGCGGGGTGTAATGTTGACATGTGCCACAAACCAAGTCCGCAAAGCATAAGATTGTTCAAGATCCAAGTCATCTAAATCGAGCGCTGGGGGGAAAAGCTGAGGGTTCCGAGCTTTTGCCCAACCTACTTCGCTAGCAAACCTTTCTGCCCCAAAGGGCGTTAAAAACTCGGGTAAACGGGCAAGATAGGGAACTACATTTTGTTGATGTAAAAACAATTGCCGCTGTTTTTCTAATTGTTTGACCCGTCGCTGACGCGCCTGCTTATAGTTTAAGACAGGGGAAGGATAATCTTTTAAAAGCAAAGATGGAGGGTAATTGCTCAACTGGGGGAAATTGACAAAATCTCAAAACCCGATAAAGTGGCGTTATGACGGAACTCCCCGACTTAAAGCAACTCTCAGAGGAGGCAAAAGATGCCTTGATTGTGGCGCTATGGG
>Ga0335397_10001758_pt1 | contig 29535 bp, 24 predicted proteins | sample MAT04_FD_205740 | JGI IMG/M metagenome (GOLD analysis project Ga0335397, IMG submission 205740) | Freshwater microbial communities from Lake Fryxell liftoff mats and glacier meltwater in Antarctica - MAT-04 (spades assembly) (version 2) ... | reverse complement strand
GCTGGTTGCAGGACGATTACATGAAATTTATTCGCCTCGCCCAGAGGGAAATAACGACAACAGGAAGTGGACTCATTAGCATGATCACGAACCATGCTTATTTGGATAACGCCACTTTCCGGGGCGCACGCCAAAACTTGCTGAGCACCTATTCCCACGGATGGTTTTTCGATTTGCATGGGAACACAAAGAAGAAGGAGCGGCATCCCGACGGTTCAATCGATGTGAACGTGTTCGAGATTCAGCAGGGTGTCGCAATCTTGATCTTGGTTAAAATCGACTCTACTCGCACGCGCCATGTCGAGCATGCCGAAATTTTCGGGACTCGCGAAGCGAAAAACGAATTCCTTAGTCGCTCGACGTTTTCCAATACCCAATGGCAAGCCATCGAACCCAATTCCCCGTTCTACCTGTTCATCCCGCAAAATCAGACACTTTTTTCTGAGTATCAGAGCTTTCATAAAATCACAGAAATCATGTCCGTGCATTCGAATGGTGTCGTAACCGCGCGGGATCACTTGTGCATCGTATGGAGTGCTGAGGAAGCGTGGAATGTCGTGAGAAACTTTACCGACATGAAGCCCGAAGAAGCCCGGACTCAATTTGATCTGGGCGACGACTCACGAGATTGGCAGGTAAGACTCGCTCAGACAGACGTGAAGAAGGATGGACCGTCGCGGAAACGAGTTGTCCCAATTTACTATCGCCCTTTTGATACTCGTTGGACTTACTTCACCGGGCGTTCGCGGGGATTTCTGTGTATGCCACGCGGCGAATCGATGTCTCACATGCTTACTGGTAAGAACGTCGCGCTGATTACGTCGCGAATGACGAAGGGGGAAACATTCCAACACGTTCAAGCAACGCGGAGCGTGAGTGAAGCTATAGTAATGTCGCCGAAGACCTCGAACAATGGGTTCATCTTCCCGCTCTACTTACTGCCGGACAATTCTGAGTCAGATACGCTCGCATTTCGCGCGCACCCCGAATTGAACTTTGCGCCCGCATTCGTCCGCCAGTTAGCCGAAGCACTAAAGGTGGCACAAACCAAGCCACACGGCCTGCCCGCCGGCCTGACGCCCGAAGACATCTTCCACTACGCCTACGCGGTGTTTCACAGTCCCGGCTACCGGAGCCGCTACGCGGAGTTTCTGAAGATCGATTTCCCGCGCCTGCCGTTGACCGGGAACCTGGAGCTGTTCCGCGCGCTGGCCCGGCTCGGCGGCGAACTCACCGCCCTGCACCTGCTGGAATTCGACGTGGATCGGGCTTCCAGCCCGCAGCTCTCTACCCCCATCGGGCAGTATGCCCGAACCACTTTCCAACCCATCACCGATTTCACCGGCAGCAATCTTACAGTCAGCAAAGTCGGCTGGACATCCGATCATGGCGGCACCGTCTGGATTGATGCCACTGGTTCCAAAACCGCTACCCGTTCCGGCAGCAGTGGATTCCGCACCATCCCTGAAAACGTCTGGAACTTCCACATCGGCGGCTACCAAGTCTGCCAGAAATGGCTCAAAGACCGCAAAGGTCGCACCCTCACGCAGGACGACCTAGTCCATTACCAAAAGATCATCATCGCCCTCACCGAAACCATCCGCCTCATGGCCGAGATCGATCAGGTGATCGAAAAGCATGGAGGCTGGCCGGGAGCTTTTTCAATTTCGTCAGAATCCAAATAATGGAAGCGTACGAGCACGTCGTTAAAGTCTGGCTGGAGACAAAAGGGTTTGTTGTCAGCTCCGGGGTCAAATTTCCTGTGAAAGTGCTTACCAGAAAGAAGTCGCGACAGGAGTATCAGGTGCATGGTTATGAAATGGATCTCGTGGCGGCAAGGCGTGACAAGCTCGTGTTGGTGAACGTGAAATCCTATTTCGGTTCCCATGGTCTATCGCTCAAACGTCTCCAAGAGGAAAAACTGTTTAGCGATCCAGTAATTTTCAAAGGAGTGATTAGAGAAGCATGCAAGCGATATGGCTATTCAGTTGAAGATATTGAGCTTTGGGTTGCTTCCGGCCGGGTAACTCCGAAAAAGCGCATCGCTATCGAGGCATATTTGGAAATGTTTTCAAAACGCCAAAAAATTCGCACTGCGTTTATAGGCGTCGAAGCTATTGCTGACGGCTTGGTCGCCGCCATTGAGCATAAGATGTATATCAATGATCCCGTGATCGCCGTTCTTCGTGCCTTGGATGCGGCAGGGAAGATCCAAAAGGAATAGCCTCTAGCGCTGGGCCTGCGCCGCACTTTTCTTTACGCCGCTGGTAATGCGCCGCTGTGGTCCGTCCCGGCGTTTGAGGCCGAAGGCGTTTCGCCTTTGATTACGAGTCCGAGCTGATCGGAGAATCCCGTCAGATGATCCACCACTTTCTGGCTGCGTTCCAGGACGGCTTTTGCCAGTTTTTCCAGATGAGCCGGGTTGCGCTGACCGAGTTCACTGAGCGCCATGAAGACGGCGAGGGTGTTGTTGATGTCATGCTTTATTTCACGGAATCGGGCGTGTAACGCAAGAAGCTCATCGCGGGAAATGGGGGCGGCGGAATCATTCATGAGAAAAACAGCTTGGGGGGGTGAGGGGGACTGTGATGTTCTAGCAAACCTTTCCTAGAGCGTAAAGATGTCTGCTGAAACCATTAAAATTATTGGCGCACGCCAGCATAATCTCAAGAACCTAAATCTTGAGATTCCGCGCGGACGTCTGGTTGTGATCACGGGTCTTTCGGGCTCGGGGAAATCGTCGCTGGCTTTTGATACCCTGTATGCGGAAGGGCAGCGCCGTTATGTGGAAAGCCTTTCGGCTTATGCGCGGCAGTTTCTGGACCGGTTGCAAAAGCCCGATGTGGATTTTATAGAAGGACTTTCTCCTGCGATCGCGATTGAGCAGCGTGGATCGGCTGGCGGACCACGCTCAATCATCGCTACCACGACGGAAATTTACGATTACCTGCGCGTGCTCTACGCAGCGATAGGGCAACCGCATGATCCTGTGACCGGTCGTGCGATCTATCGCCTTACTCCGCAGCAGATCGTGGATGCGATTTTACAATGGCCGGAAGGAACCCGGCTGGTGTTGCTGGCACCTGTGGTGAGCGGCGAAAAAGGGGAGTTTCGGGATGTGCTGGAGAAACTGAAACGCGAAGGGTTTGTGCGGGTGCGGATCAATGGCGAGATTGTTGAGCTGGGTGCAACGCCGGTTCGCCTGGAGAAAAACAAGGCGCACGACATCGAGGCGGTGGTGGATCGTCTGGTGATTCGCGAGGGGATGCGTCAGCGGCTGAATGACTCGGTGGAGACAACACTCAAGCGCAGCGGAGGAAAGCTCATCGTCTTGCGTCAGGCGGCTGATGCGACGGAGGGAGCGTGGGAGCCGAATCGCTTTTCTACCGACTTCTCGAATCCAGACACCGGCTTCACTCTGTCTGCTCTGACGCCGAAACATTTTTCGTTTAATAGCCACTATGGCGCGTGCCCAGTTTGCCAGGGGCTCGGGACGATGCCGGTCTTCGATCCCGAGCTGATTGCTCCCGACGCGACGGTCTCGCTGGCAAAAGGTGCGATCGTTCCATGGGCGAAGGCGAACAAGCGGATGGCGGGCTATTACATCGGAGTGCTCGAGTCGCTGTGCAAGGCGTTCAAGGCGGACATCAACAAGCCGTGGGGCGACCAGAAAGAGGATTTCCGTGATGCGGTCATGCTCGGGACCGGCAAGCGGGAGATTGAATTTACGTGGGGTGAGGGAAGTAAACGCGAGACGGCGTTGAAACCGTTTGAGGGTGTCGCGCCGCTTTTGCAGCATCTTCACGAGACGACGGATAGCGAGCTGTCGCGTCAGCGTCTGCGCGCCTACATGAGCCGCCGCACATGCGACGCCTGCGAGGGCGCACGGCTGAAGCCGGAGATTCTGGCAGTCACGCTGAGGAGCGCGGAAAGTGAAAAGAACATCCATGAGTTCTGTTCGTTGAGTGTCTGCGACGCGCGCTGGTTTATCGAGCATCTGGTGCTTTCGGAGCAGCAGCGTGAGATTAGCACGGAGCTGGTGCGTGAAATCCGGTCGCGTCTTTCTTTTATGGAAGAAGTGGGGTTGAACTATCTCACGCTGGATCGGGAAAGCGGGACCTTGAGCGGCGGCGAGGCGCAGCGCATCCGGCTCGCGACACAAATCGGCTCACGGCTTGCAGGCTGTCTTTACGTGCTGGATGAACCAAGCATCGGCTTGCATCAGCGCGATAACGATCGGCTGATCGTGACGCTCCGTAAGTTACGCGATCTTGGAAACTCAGTGATTGTCGTGGAGCACGATGAAGACACGATCAGGGCGTCGGATCATGTGATTGATCTCGGCCCTGGCGCGGGAAGCCGTGGCGGCGAGCTAATCGCGCAGGGAACACCGGACGAAGTCGCCCGAGTCGCGGCGTCGCTGACGGGACAATACCTCGCAGGCACGACTAAAATTCCGGTTCCAAGAACCCGCGTAGCACCCAAGGGCAAATCGCCCGGACGCAAGGCAGATGCTACGACGCGGGGCGGGTATCCCGGCTGGCTGGTGGTGACGGGAGCGGCGGAAAATAATCTCAAGAGCGTCAATGCCAGCTTCCCGCTTGGCTGTCTCACGTGCGTGACCGGCGTGAGCGGCAGTGGGAAATCCACGCTGGTGGATGATATTTTACGGCGCGCGCTGTTTCGTCATTTTTACCGCAACAAAGACAAGCCGGGGAGGCATGGGACGATTCTGGGGCTGGACCAGATCGACAAGGCGATCGTGATTGATCAGACGCCGATTGGCCGGACGCCGCGGAGTAATCCGGCGACTTACACGGGAGCGTTTGGCCCGATCCGTGACCTTTTCACCGGGCTGCCTGCATCGAGGGTGCGCGGCTACGATGCGGGACGTTTTTCATTCAACGTGAAAGGTGGACGCTGCGAGGCGTGTGAAGGGGACGGCGTAAAAAAGGTCGAGATGCACTTTCTGGCGGATGTGTATGTGGAGTGCGAGGTTTGCAACGGGCGCCGTTACAACCGCGAGACGCTGGAGATTACTTACAAGGGGAAAAACATCGCCGATGTGCTGGATATGACCGTGGACGAGGCAGCACGCTTTTTTAAAAATGTGCCGGGCGTCTCCGATAAGCTGCACGCTATGGAGGACGTCGGGCTCGGGTATCTGCATCTCGGGCAAAACGGCACGACCTTGAGTGGAGGTGAATCTCAGCGGATCAAGCTCGCGACCGAGTTGGCGAAAAAGGCGACGGGGAGGACGGTTTATATTTTGGACGAGCCGACGACCGGGCTGCATTTTGCCGACATCCACAAGCTGCTGGAAGTGCTGCTCAAGCTGCGCGACGCGGGCAACTCGCTCATCGTGATCGAACACAACCTGGAGGTCATCAAATGTGCTGACTGGATTCTCGACATGGGTCCGGAAGGCGGCGGGGGTGGGGGAGAGATCGTTGCGGAAGGCACGCCTGAAGTTGTGGCCAAAGTGGCTTCCAGCCATACCGGCTCGTATTTGAAACGGATGCTGAAATGAGGCTCTATGGCCTGACTTTTCAATAATTATGCAGCTGCCACCGAAGGGGTCTCGTGCAAGACCATCAGCTTATCAGCCGAAAGTGGAAGTAATGCGTAGGCGCGTCCTTCGCGATCTGCAAATTCAACCTCATACACAGCTTTGTCATAAACCATGACCACGGTGCCGATTTGCCCGCGTTGCAATACAATCGGATTCCCGTTTTCAAAATGCTTTGACTGCACAGCATCCAACAGGGCGACAACGTCATATAGATGAATGGCCGGATTCATGGTTTAAATAATATAGCAGGTTGTAAGTCTTGAAAAGTCTTCGTTATGCAACACGATCCATGCTGTCATGATCGTTGCGTTGCCACGATTGGTTACCAACGAAAAGCGCAGATTATAAATCTCTCCGAATCCGTTATTGTCTTTGGGCTCTGCCGTGTCCGAGTTTGCGGCAGCTTGTAAAATCGCGTCTCTTAAGGTTTGAACGTTAGCCAGTGTAATACCGAGAGCAGACTCAAATACGCGGGCTTTATGGCGTCCTTCACGGTGTAAAGCATTGAGCGTGTATTCTTCTAGTTTCTTACCTACCTAGATCACATTTCCAGCCATTCGGTAACTTCATGAATTAAAATCTTTAGACTTAACAGTTTTGCGCCACAGAGAAAATCCTACAAGAATTAAGGTTTATGAAATGTGATCAGCTGTGTTTAAATCCGCGCTTCTGAATCTATTGTCATGATTTTCTCATCATCCAGACTGAATCTGAGCAAGGGCGTTTATGCGCTCGCATGCGTGGGCTGGTGGTGCGCCTGGTCTGCTGTTGCTAGCACACCGTCTATTCTGGATGAAGCACGCAAGGCGCTGGCTGAGGATGTCCCTCAAGTCGCCATTTTCAAAATTAGAAAGGTACTGACTCGGACGGATATTCCGGAGGCGGACCGCCATGCGGCGACGACGTTGCTGGCGGAGGCGCAGCTTGCAGCGGGCAGCTATGAGGAGGCGCTTGATACTTTACAGGCGCTGGTGGAGCAGCCTGATATTCAGGATCGTCTGCTTACCGGGCGGGCATATGCGGGGCTGGGCATGTGGGACAAGGCGCTGGAAATTTACGAGCAGCTTGCGGATGAGAAAGACGCCCCATTGGAGGCGTATTTGGGGAAAAGCGAGGCGTTGCAGGCGCTAAGACAAGGTGAGGCGGCCGCGGCGGTGTTGCAAATGACGGTGTCGCTTGGAAAGGCGACCACGGTGGTGCGACTGCGTCTTGCGGGAATGCTCGTGGAACTGGGTCGCTCCGATGAAGCGCGCAAGGAACTTGCGGAGGCAAAGCCCGAAACGGCGGTCGATGTGCAATGGAAGGAATACGTGGAGGGTCGGGTATTGCTGAGTGAAAAAAAACACGCGGAGGCGCTCGTGAAATTTGAGCAAGTGCTGAAAGCGCCAGAGCAGCTATCCGAGAATTTACTGGTGGCCGCCACGCTGGGAGCGACGGAGGCGAGTCTCGTTGCACAGGGGCCGGACGTTGCCAAGAACGCACTGGAGTCTTTCATCTGGAAACATCCCGAGTGCAGTTACCTTGAGCTGGTTTTCCGGCGGCTGGATCAAGTAAACGCGTTGGATAAAAATCCATCAGAAGGCGAACTGCACCGGCTAGTGCGACAGCCTCCCGTCCGCCGCGCTGCGCTTGCACAGTTTTACGTCACACGTCTGCAAATCCGTGAGAAACGCTACGAGCGCGCCTCGCTTTCTGCCCAGTATTTTCTAGAAAAGTTCCCGACGCATCCGTTGGTGCCGCTGGTCTATCAGATCCAGGCCGATGTCGCGTTACTGATGCGGAATTATGGAGCAGCTGAAAAGGCGTTATTGTCGGCGGTACGCACTTCCACTGGTGACGATCAGCGGGCTATTCACGCAGAAATGGAGCTTCGTCTTGCGCTCATCTATTTTCAGCAGAAGGAGCATTTACTTGCGGAAAAGTTTTTTAAAAGCGCGGCGGAAGCATTTCCTGCATTCAAAAAATCGGCGGCCTTTAATGGCGCGCTCGCGTGGTTGCAGCAGGGAAATCAAGAGCGGTTTGAAGAGGCGCTGAAAGCATTTCGGGAGGAGTTTTCTGATGAAAAATTACAAGGGAATTTAATGTTGGAGAAAGGGCTGGTGTTGGCGCGCGCACGAGACCAAAAGGCGGACGAGGTTTTCCAGGGTTATCTTCAGGAATTTCAGGGGCACTCCCGCAGAGGCGAAGCTAGCGTGGCGCTTGCCGAGCTCGCGTTTCTGGAAGGCGATTCGGTAAAGGCGACAGCGTTGGTCAAGACAGCGGTGGCTGCGCCCGCGTCGGACGAGATGAGCGCTCAGGCGGATTATTTAAGCCTCTTCATCGAGGACGCAAAACAGCCCCGGGATGACGCGCACGTCATCGAGCTAGCGCGTGCTTTTATCAACAAACATCCGGGATCGCCGCAATTGATCGAAGTGCGGATGAAGCTTGGGCAGGTATATTTTCAACGTGAGGATTACGCCAATGCGCAGGTGCAGTTTGAGACGGTGGCCCGTGAGGATGATAAGGGCTTGTGGCTGGAGACATCGCTGTTCCTTGCAGGCCAGAGTGCGATGAAGCTCATGAGCACGGAGGGGCTGGGCCGCGCAGTGGAGCTTTTCGAAGATGTGGCAAAATTGGAAGGGAAGCTGAAGCTGCATGCGCGTCTTCAGGAGGCGATCATTTACAACAAGCTGGGAAAGGATGACGACGCTGTGAAGCTTTACGACCAGATCATTGCCGCGCAGCCAGCCGCAGAGGCCGAGGTGAAATTTGCTGCTTACTGCGGGCGTGGCGATTGTCTGGTGTTGCTGGGAAAAAAGGATCCGCAATTTATGGAGCAGGCGATTGCTTCTTATGATCAGCTTGCGTCGCTGGCTGACGCCACACCGATGTGGAGAAACCAGGCGCTCTATAAAAAAGCGAAAGTGCTTGAGCAACTGGGACGCCAGGATGAAGCGCAGGCGACCCTTTACGATGTGCTGGAGCGCAATGCAACGGGGCTTCTGGAGACATTCTGGTATTATAAATCCGGCTTTGAGGCTGCCCGGGTTTATGAGGCGCAAAAGCAGTGGAAGAGCGCGATCGGCATTTACGAAAAGATGGTGAGGCTGCCCGGCTCCCGAGCAGAAGAAGCCCGGAAAAGGCTGAAAGATCTCCGGCTGGAGCATTTCATCTGGGATTAGAGTCTCGCGCCGTAATTATCGCGGCAAAGGCAGGGGAACCTTGGTTTCTGGCGGGATTAATATCTCCGATTCTCCCGGCGCGGGATCCTCGGGAAGTGGTGGGAGATTGAACTGATCAAATAACGGGCCCGATTCCAATACCTCGTTTTCCACCGTAATCTGTCCACCACGACGGCGTCCGAAAATACTGCGCGAAGCGCGTGGTTGTTTGGGCGGTGGGGGCGCGGCTTTGAGATCTTCGGTGGCCACGAAGCCCGAGAAGCCGTTTTCCATCATGACCTTCGAAAAAGCGCGTTCATATTTCAGCATCGCCACACGCTGACCATTCTGCAGATTAAAATCAGGCCCGTTATTCTGTGCAGGCCCGAAGCGGTAGAAGCCGGTCTGTTTGGTCTGTACTAAATAGACGCCGAGCTTTGAACTGTCCTCAGGACCAGATTTACACCCTGCAAAAATCAGCAGGATCGCAACCACTGCCAGGATTCTTCCTTGCAGACCATCCCTTCGGTTTGAAAATAGAATTTGTTCTCGCACAGTGCCTCATCCAAGGAATCGAACGCCGCCTAAGGCTTGGTTTTATTCTTATCGATAACATATCTCGCGTTCCAGAAATGTAAGACTCTTTTTCAAGTCCTGATTGTCGGGATCGGACATGAAGTTGAGCGATTTAACTGATGAACTCGCGGGGATCGGTGATCTTCCCAGTCAGCGCCGAGGCGGCAACCGTGTAAGGACTGGCGAGGAAAACTTGGGATTCCTTGTGGCCCATACGACCGGGGAAGTTGCGGTTCGTGGCGCTGATACATTTCATCGGCGTATTCATACGACCGAAGGTATCCACAGGGCCGCCGAGACATGCGGCGCAAGAGGCGTTTTCTGTCATACGCACTCCAGCACTTTCCAAAATACTCCAGACGCTGATTCCGTCCCATTGAGTGTCTTTGAGTTCCTGAACCACCTTGGTCGTGGCAGGCACGCCAAACGTATCAATCTTCACCGTCTTGCCGCGCACCACCTCTGCGAATGCAAGGAAGTCGCTCGTTTTGCCGCCAGTGCACGAGCCGATGTAAGCGCGATCTAATTTCACATCCATTTCCTTAGCGAGCTTGCGCTGACCTGGATCGGGATGGCACGCTACGGTCGGTTCGAGCTTCGAAAGATCAAACACCTTGTCGTAAACGAAGCTTTGTTCCTGATCGAGTTCGACAGGCTCAAAGGTGCTCTTGGTGCCGTTTTCACGCACACGTTCATTGACGTAATCAATTGTCTTTTTGTCGCACGGAAAAATGCCGTTTTTACCACCTGCTTCGATCGCCATGTTCGCGATGGTCATGCGGTCGTCCATGGTCATGGAGTAAACGCCTGGTCCTTCCCACTGCATCGCGCGATACGTTGCGCCGTCAAAACCGATGTCGCCGATCACATGCAGGATGATGTCTTTTGCCATCACGCCGGGCAGCATCGCGCCTTCGAGGAGGAAGCGCATGGTTTCAGGCACTTTGATCAGCAGCTTGCCGGTGCCGAGAATGAATCCCGCGTCGGTATTACCGATGCCGGTTGCAAACTGGTTGAACGCACCAGCCATGCAGGTGTGCGAGTCAGTGCCAAAAAGGATTTCGCCCGGACGGGTGTGTCCCTTCCACGGCAATGTCGTGTGGCAGACGCCGGTGTAGCTTTTGCCATACTGCTTTTTGAGCTGCCCCTGCGAAGCGTCGAACTTCCAGTGCCCATTTTCGTCATCAATGACGTCGTAAAAATAAGGGAGCTGCTGCTCTTTCGCGAATTCGCGGAGGATGTCCACGTTGCGGTTGGACATGCTATCGGCAGTGAAAATGTAGTGATCTGGGATAATGACGATTTTTTTTGGGTCCCAGATTTTTGCCGCCTGCCCGAATTCGCGTTTAAAAACGCCGATGGTGCCCGGTCCGCAGACATCGTGGGTCATTAATACATCCACATTCACCCAGACATTGTCGCCGGGACGAACTTGTGTCTTGCCACTGGCACGCGCGAGAACTTTTTCAGTAAGTGTCATAATAAGAAGGGGGGCGAAGATGCACGCTGCAAGCCGATGGAGCAAATGGAAACTCAGAAGGAAACTCAGAAGGGGGGTGACGCGCGTTGGCGTTGGCAGTGGCGGAACACAGGTTTTGGAACCTGTGCGGCCAGCGGGACTCCGATCCCGCTGTTATCAATGCCCCGGCTTAGTAGCCGAGTTTTAAGTGGTAAGTTTAAAGTAAAAACAGGACGCCACGCGCAACTCGATCAACCAGAGGATCAAGTAAAAGCCAGCGAGACAGACGCGTGTGAAGGTAAGTCAAAAAGCGGGAACCTTCGGTTGCAAGCGGCGCAAGCCTATCGATCCAAGATTTACAACAGGGCGCTAACTAAAAGCACTCCAGTCTATGTTCAGCGGCACTTCCAATCACACCCCACAATGATCGGGTTGCATTTTCCTGCTTTTCGCCGCTGTCGGCACCGGGTAAGTCATCCGGGGAACATGAAAATTCTCGTTACCGGCGGTGCCGGCTACATTGGCAGTATTTGCGTCGAACAGCTTCTTCAGCAGGGACACAGCGTGGTGGTTTTTGACAACCTCACCGAGGGACATCGCAAGGCGGTTCATCCCAATGCAAAGCTGATTGAAGGAGATTTGCAGCAGCGCTGCGATATTGAAGACGCCATGGAAAGTGAACGCCCGGAAGCCGTGATGCATTTTGCAGCTAATGCACTAGTCGGCGAGAGCATGACCAATCCCTCCAAGTATTTCCGGAACAATGTGTACGGGGGCATCAACCTCCTCGACTCCATGGTGGCCGTGGGCTGCAAGCGCTTCGTATTTTCCAGCACTTGTGCGACCTTTGGTGTGCCGGATCAGATTCCGATCAGCGAATCCGTCCCTCAGCAGCCGATTAATCCCTATGGCGAATCCAAGCTGATGTTTGAGAAAATTCTCCGCTGGTATGGGGAGATTCATGAATTGAAATACGTCGCGCTTCGTTATTTCAACGCCGCCGGAGCCAGTGAACAATTTGGTGAAGATCACCGCATCGAAACGCATCTGATCCCCAATGTGCTCAAGGTTGCGCTCGGCCAGAAGGATCACGCTGAAGTTTTCGGAACGGATTACCCAACGCCGGACGGCACCTGCATCCGGGATTACATCCATATTCTTGATCTTGCGCAGGCCCACATTCTTGCCCTCACGGCACCGAACAGCGCACGCTACAATCTCGGCACCGGCGGGGGCACCAGCGTCTCCGAAATCATTTCCACCTGCGAAAAAGTCACCGGCAAATCTATCAAAGTCATCGAAAAGCCGCGACGCGCCGGTGATCCACCAAGGCTCATTGCTGACTCAGAAAAAATTCGCCGCGAGCTAGGCTGGGCACCGCAATTTCAGGACGTGGAAAAGATCATCGCCAGCGCCTGGGCATGGCATGTCAAAAACCCCCACGGCTACGCATCGGTAAAGTGACACATCCAACCGTAGTGCGCCAACGCCGCCAACGCATGGAAAGGGATTTACGGCTTGACGGTATAAAAGACAAAGAGAGTATCCGACAATCTTTGTGCAGCTTTCAAAGCGACGCTGCCGCCCTTTCGAAGCTCTCATAACGCGCATCATTCTTTGAACATACTAGGCGTTTCAGCATTTTATCATGATAGCGCGGCTTGTCTTGTGCAGGATGGCATGATCATTGCAGCCGCTCAGGAGGAACGGTTTACACGTAAACGGCATGATGAGGCATTTCCCCACCAGGCCATTGAATACTGCCTTCGTGAAGGAAAAATCTCTCTGGACGAGGTGGATTATGTGGCATTTTACGAAAAGCCGTTTTTGAAATTCGAACGGCTACTGCAAACTTATCTGGCATTTGCGCCACGCGGTTTTGCATCATTCATCAAAGCCATGCCGCTGTGGTTGAAGCAAAAAATATGGATGAAAGAAACCATCCGGCAGGAATTAAAGTTTGAAGGAAAAATCCTCTTTGCAGAACACCACGAGTCGCACGCAGCTTCGGCATTTTTTGCATCACCATTTCAAGAGGCGGCCTTTCTCACCATAGATGGTGTTGGCGAGTGGACGACCACCAGCTATGGCTTCGGCCGGGGCAACTCCATTGAGATTTCCAACGAACTCCATTTTCCCCACTCGCTTGGGCTGCTCTATTCGGCATTCACATACTACACAGGGTTCAAGGTGAATTCCGGTGAGTATAAAATGATGGGTCTCGCGCCATACGGTGAGCCGAAATATAAGGATATTATCCTATCTAATTTGATCGATCTGAAAGCAGACGGTTCGTTCCGGCTGAATTTAGAATATTTTGATTATTGCACTGGCTTGACCATGACTAGTGACAAGTTTCACAAGCTTTTTGGCGGACTGCCGAGAAAGCCGGAATCACAGGTCACCCAGCGCGACATGGATCTGGCGCGCTCGATTCAGGACGTTACGGAAGAAGTCATGGTGCGCATGGCGCGTCACGTCCGTGCTACCACCGGTTTGGAGAATCTCTGTCTTGCGGGAGGCGTTGCGCTCAATTGCGTCGGAAACGGAAAAATACTGGCGGATAATTGTTTCAAAAACATCTGGATTCAACCCGCTGCCGGAGATGCAGGAGGTGCGCTGGGTGCCGCATTACATGTCTGGTATCATGTTTTGCAAAATGAACGCGTGGCTGACGGGAAAAACGATTTTCAGCAGTCCTCTTATCTGGGACCTGGCTATGATCGCACAACCCTCGACGCCTTTTTGAAAGAAAAGGGGATTCCTTATACCGAGATGTCAGACATCGAACTCCCGGTGAAAGTCGCGGATTTAATCGCGGAGGAAAATGTTATCGGCTGGTTTCAAGGTCGAATGGAGTTTGGTCCACGCGCACTAGGCAGTCGCTCGATCATTGGTGATGCGCGATCCACGAAGATGCAGGAGATCATGAATCTCAAAATCAAATTTCGCGAAAGCTTTCGTCCATTTGCCCCCATCGTTCTGCGCGAAAAGGTAAGTGAATATTTCGAGATGGATGCCGATAGTCCCTATATGCTGCTTGTTGCCCCCGTACGCGAAGATAAGCGTGTTCAGCCGGGTAATTCGGCGACAGATCTATTTGGTATCGATTTATTGAAGCTTCCGCGCTCGACCATTCCCGCAGTAACGCATGTCGATTATTCCGCACGGATCCAAACAGTGTCAGAGCATCACAATCCATTGCTGCATGCATTGGTTTCACAATTCGACCGTAAACAAAACTGCCCTGTGATCATCAATACTTCTTACAACGTGCGAGGAGAACCGATCGTGTGCACGCCGGAGGAGGCATTCCGTTGCTTTATGCGCTCGGACATGGATTACTTGGTGCTCGGCAATTTCATTCTGGATAAAAAAGCACAAAAACCGTTACAGGAAGACACGGACTGGCGGAACGAATTCGCACTCGACTAATTTCCATGAGCATCCTTGCTGAAATTAAAGCCATTCAAAGCAGTCCTAAAGAACTCCGGAAATTTGGAGTAACTTTCGCTGTGGTCTGTGCGGTAGTCACCGGATTCTTACTCTACAAGAACCATCCTGCGGCAATGTATTACTTGGGAGCAGGTGTCGCCTTTTTGTTTCTGGCTCTGCTGTTGCCCCTGGCACTCAAGCCGTTGCAAATCTGTTGGATGGCTCTTGCGGTCGTAATGGGATGGGTGATGACCCGCGTGATACTGAGCATCTTGTTTTTTATTGTCATCACCTCTATGCGTTGCATCGGCATGGTATTTCGCTATCGCTTTCTGGAGCTGAAGGCCGATCCCTCTGCCACTACGTATTGGATTCCCCGGAAATCTCAACCGCCACGCACTGTGGAAAATTACGAGCGCCAATTTTGAAATCTACCCCGACACGCTTATGAACAAACTGGCCATTATTAAAGAAATCTGGCAATTCCTGCGTGCGCGGAAAAAATGGTGGCTGATACCACTGATCGTGATGCTTATGCTGTTGAGTGCGCTGATTGTCTTCAGCCAAGGATCAGCGCTAGCGCCGTTTATTTATACCTTATTTTAGTATCTTTGAGGAGAAACTGCCGCTGATAATGCCTCAGGAGAATCCCGTCTCAGGTCCTGTTTCCGTCACGATAAAAGTGGTGGATTTCATGCTGCGTGGCCTCGGTGTGGTTATGGCCATGCTGTGTGGGCTCAATGTATATATGCAGCCGGGAGGCATTCTGACATCCAAGATGTTCTGGGTTTCATTGTTGCTCGCGCTTGCGCTGCAGATGGCACCTTCTTTTTTAAATACAAAAACCAAACTGAACCTGCTTCTCATGATGATCAGCCTGATCATGATTGAGTTGTTTTTGGAAATCGTTGGTTGGTGCGGTTTACTGCCCGGTGTGGATACTAAATATCGTTATCCTTGGGCCCGTGTTTATTGGTCAACGGAAGGACATGGAAACGGCATACGCAATCGTCATGGCTGGTATTATCCCGAATTCAATCTTTCCAATAAAAATCGCATAGCACTCATTGGAGACAGCTTTGTCGAGGCGGTTGAAGTAAATCGGAAAGACAATATGGGAGTCAAACTTGGCAACGAGCTTAACGGGCCTTGGAAGGATTATTCCGTATTATCACTGGGTTGTCATGGCACGGGACCGGCACACTATTTCGAAGTGCTGCAATATGCTTGGCGAAATTTTCAAGTCAAAGAGGCAGTAATCATTCTTTATCTAGGTAACGATGTTTCGGATAGCTCTGAGGTTCTGAAAACGCACGCAGACAACAGTTATTTTTACTATCATCTGGATACGTCAGGGGAATTATCAATTGCCCCCCATCATCAATCACTTCGCGATAGCTACACGGCCAGTATTGAGGCTCCTCATAAATCACCTCTGCTTTTTACTCCATGGATTTTGAGCAGTCACTGTATGAGCTTACAAATTCCAATAAGTATTAGCGCAAAAATAGCAATGCGCCGTAAGATTAGCAGTGGAACGATTCGCCCAGAGGGATCTCTGGCTATGGATGCGGATATTTCCAAACTTGGACTCCGCGCGGCTCCATTTGCGATTAATCCTGATTCCAGCGTGCAGGAGGCAATGGCGATTCTGACGGGGCTTTTGAATAAATCCGTAAATTTCTGCGAAGCAAACTCTATCAAGTTACGCATAGTCACGGTGCCATTCTTCTCCCAAAATTTCTATACTTCACAACAGGGTGCTCCCTGGTCTTCTCGAGTAGGTGACTATGATTTTCTCCGCCCTGAACGTGAAATCAAAGCATGGGCAGCTAGTAATCATGTTTCCCTTCTTCCTTTGGGTGAATGGATGCAGAAACAAAAACTAGAGCCATCCACCATCCGTTCCTTTTATTTTACCAATGGGTCAGGCCATTTCAGTGAAGCTGGTCATCAGTTTATCGCAAAAGCAATGGCTGAGAATTTCTACACACCGTAAAAACGGCGTCTTGGATAATTGCTCCCTCTGCCGGTTCATGGTTTAACCTGCGGCAATCAATGATCTATCTCGACTACAATGCCACGACACCTTTGGCTCCCGGTGTGCTGGACGCGATGCGGCCTTATCTAGAACGGCATTTTGGGAATCCATCGTCGATTCATCAGCCAGGACGCGAGGCCCGTGCAATTATTGATGAATCGCGCGACCGCATCGCAAGACTGCTCGGCAGTAAGTCGCACGAAATCGTTTTTACCGCTGGCGGCACGGAATCGGACAACCTCGCCATACTCGGGCTCGCACGTGAGAACGCAGCGCGCGGACGTCACCTCATCACTTGCGCAACCGAGCACCACGCCGTGTTGCACGCTTTTCAACACTTGCAAAAAAAGGAGGGGTTTGTGGTTAGTGTTCTTGATGTGGAATCCGACGGGCTCCTTGATCCGGCTAGGGTGGAAAAGGCGATCACTCCTGCGACAACATTGGTTTCTGTAATGACTGCCAACAATGAGACGGGCGTGAAGCAGCCTGTTTCTGAAATTGCTGCGATCTGTCGAAAACACGGCGTGCTTTTTCATACCGACGCCGTCCAGTCATTTGGCAAAGAGAAGCTGACGGTAGATGCGGACGCCATCAGTCTGGCTGCACACAAATTTTACGGCCCTAAAGGCGCCGGTGTTTTGTATCTGCGCGCGGGAATTTCCATCCAGCGGCTTGGGCATGGTGGAAGCCATGAAGGCGAGCGGCGACCTGGGACGGAAAACGTGGCGGCCATTGCCGGAATGGCATGCGCTGCGGAACTGGCAGTGCAGGACATGGAAGCGGAAGCCGCGCGACAGGCTGCGTTTACTAAACGGCTCTGGCAGGGAATCTCTTCCGCATATCCGGCGGCAATTCGCAACGGCAGCGAGACGCACTCCCTTTCCAATACACTGAATGTCAGCTTCCCCGGCCTGGACGGAGAAAGCCTCCTTATTAATTTCGATCTCGCAGGAATGGCTGTCTCCAGCGGTTCTGCCTGCATGGTGGGCAGCATTCAGGCGTCCCATGTTTTACTAGCGATGGGCGTGCAACCCGATGTCGCACAGGCGACGATTCGTTTCTCCACCGGCAAACAAACGACCACGCAGGAAATCGAACTGGCCGTCTCCCAAATGCCCGCGATCTTCGAGCGTCTTAGTTTTGCAGCCGGACAATGAAGCAGCTTTTTCTATCGCTGTTCACGCCTGCAAAGAAACCCGAGATACTCCCGCCTCCAGTCGCAAAACATACGGAGTCTGATTCTGAGCTTCTCGCTACTTCGCAAAGTCTACTCGAAAGTGTGGGGGCTCAGGCGCTGGTAAGACGTATAGTGGTGCGCTGGAATCCCCGGATGCGCAGCACCGCAGGGATTGCGTATCCAACACGCTCATTGATCTGCTTGAATCCTAGGCTTTGTGAATTTGGAGACGATGAAGTGGATCGCACACTGCGTCATGAGCTTGCGCACCTGCTCGCCTATGAGCGTGCGGGCCGTCGACGCATCGACGCCCATGGTCCCGAATGGAAGAAAGCCTGCGTTGACCTCGGGCTTGTGAATGAGCCACGCACCCACACGCTTCCGCTTCCCAAACGCGTGATCGCACGGAAACACTTTTACCTTTGTCCGTCCTGCGGAGTGGAGGTCGAGCGCGTCAAACCACTAAGACGTGGTTCGGCGTGCGTGCTTTGCTGCCGCAAATACAGTCGCGGCCGCTACGACGCGCGCTTCAAGTTTATCAGAAAGCCGACTGTCGACGCGTGATACTCAGGCAGCTGCTTCCGGCGGCGCAGAATGTTTCCTTTTCTTCCAGACGACAAAGCCGATGGCGACGATCAAGCCGATCAAGCCGATCAACGCGCCGAGATAGCTGCCGCTATGAATATAGGCCACGCGAATGAATGCGTCGGGCTGGGTAACATGCAAGGACAAGGTGATCTCGCGCCAGTAGGTATAATTCGGGCTGTAAAACAGACCAAACAGATACCCTCCTATTCCACCAGCCAGAGCGGCGGGGAAAATGAATGCGAATCCGGTCATGCAATATCGCCGGGCTACAGGCAGCGGCATTGCCGGAACCGCGATGCGAGCCATAAACCATCCGCTAAAAAAGCCGACCCACCATGTCGCGAGAAAACCGATCTCCCCAACAAACACACGCTCATGAAATCCGAAGTTGGCGTAATCGAATTGCGTGAATTTGAGTTGGGTAAAATACTCGCGTGAAATGGAGTAGGTAATCTGGTCGTGAACTATTCCGTATGCTCCAGCAATCAGCGCCCCCAACAAGCCGATCTTAATCATTGATGTCAGAAACCGGAGTGGAAACTTGGGGTAAAGGAGATTCACGATGTTATTGTTGTAATTTCTAAGACTGACCTTAGCCGATTCTCAAGACCCATATGAGTAGATCAAAATTGGGTGCAAAACCGAAGACCTGATCAGTCTGCTAAATTCCCCACTAACATGTGTCCTTCCCAGGAGTGTTAACTGGGCGTAATACCACCTTTAGTTCATGCGACTGCGTCATTTCATCCTCACTTTTCTTGTCGGCACCTCTGTGGCTGCCGCTGAGGTGCTGCCCGAGCATCTCGAGTTTTTTGAAAAGAACGTCCGTCCTGTGCTGACGGAGCATTGTTATAAATGTCACGCCGACGAAAAGCAGAAGGCTGAGCTCCGGCTGGATTCGCGTGCGGCTATCATGAAAGGATCGGACACCGGCCCGGTGGTGGTGCCCGGCGACCCCGACAACAGTTCGCTCATCAAGTCGGTTCGTCATGAGCTGGATTCAAAAATGCCAGAGAAGGCGCCCAAGCTAGCAGACGAACAAATCGCTGCGCTCGCCGAATGGGTCAGAATGGGCCTGCCATGGCCGGAAAACGACAAGCCGAAAGGTCTCAGCAAGGATGACCTGGTCAAAAACCACTGGAGTTTTCAGCCTGTGGGGAAACCTGAGCCGCCACCAGTTCAGGATCCTGAAAAATGGGCTCGTTCGCCGATTGATCAGTTCATTCTGGCCAGACTCGAGCCATCAGCCATCAAGCCATCTCCCATGGCCTCGCGTTATACGTTGATCCGACGCGCCACGTTTGATCTCACTGGGCTTCCGCCGTCAGCAGAGGAGATCGATGCGTTTGAGAAAGACGCGGATCCAACCCCGCTTGCATTCGAGCGCGTGGTGGACCGTCTTTTACAAAGCCCGAGATACGGAGAGCGCTGGGGACGTCACTGGCTGGATGTCGCCCGGTATGCCGATCACAAGGGTTACGTCTTTAATGAAGGGCGTGAATACCATTTCGCATACGCGTATCGCGACTGGGTGATCAAGGCGCTGAACGACGACATGCCGTATGATCAATTCGTGATCCGCCAGATTGCGGCGGACCATCCTGAATCGGGTGCACTTCCCGAGGATATCGTCGCCATGGGGTTTCTGACATTGGGGCGCCGTTTCCTCAATAATCAACACGATATTATAGACGACCGGATTGATGTCGTCTCGCGCGGATTGATGTCCCTGACCGTGGCGTGTGCGCGCTGCCATGATCACAAATTCGATCCGGTAAGCACGAAAGATTATTATTCGCTCTACGGCGTTTTTGCTTCGAGCCAGGAATCGCGCGATCCCGGCAAACTGCCCATTGTGCCGGGATACACGCCCACAGCCGAGTATGAAGCCGAGCGCGTGAAACGACTGAAGGATCAGAATGCATTTGAAACCCGGGTGCAGAACGAAATCTCAAACTGCCTGCAGCTCGCGAGCGGCATTTACATTCCAGTTTCCATCGAGGCTCTCAATGCGCTCGATCGCATCCCCGGATTTCTCACCGTTGCTTTTGAGGACGAGAACACACGCCTTCGCGGGATCGTGGCTGACGCGGAAAATCTGCCGGGCGCACCCGTGCGGGCTTACGCACTCACCGACAAACCCAATCTTTTTGAGCCGCAGGTCTTTATCCGTGGCAACCCCAGTCGAAAAGGCGACAAGGTGCCACGCAAGTTCATCGATTTTCTCGGCGGCCAAGAACCATTCAAGCTGGGCGGCGGACGACTTGAAATGGCGCGCTCCATTATGAGCAGGAGCAATCCCCTCACTTCACGCGTAATGGCAAATCGTGTGTGGGCACATCATTTCGGAGCCGGATTCGTCACCACTCCCGGAGACTTTGGAGCGAAAGGCGAACCGCCTTCCCATCCAGAGTTGCTCGACTGGCTCGCAACACAATTCATGGAGGATGGCTGGTCTCTCAAAAAGCTGCATCGCACCATTATGCTAAGCAGCACTTGGATGCAGACGAGCGACCAGCGGACGGACGTTCCAGAAAAGGATTCGGACAACAAACTCTTCTTCCGGCAAAACAGAAACCGTCTCGAGTGGGAGCCCATGCGCGACTCGTTGCTCTTTGTGACCGGACAACTCGACCAGACGTTTGGCGGAAAAGCGGTGCAGCTTACCAGTTATCCGTTACCAAAACGCCGTACTATATATGGATATATCGACCGCCAGAACATGCCTGGTGTTTTTAGGACATTCGACTTTGCGAATCCTGACACAACCAATGCCCGCCGTTTTGTGACCACCTCGCCGCAGCAGGCGCTTTACATGATGAATCATCCATTCGTGATTGAGCAGGCATGCGCCCTTGTGAACGAGCCGGATATTGTCGCGGCGCCATCCGAGGAGGCAAAAGTGCAGGCGTTGTATCGCCGCGTTCTTTCCCGGGCGGCGCAGCCATCCGAAGTTGCGATGGCATTGGAGTTCATCCGTTCACAAGGCGAGGGATTTACGCAATTACAGGAGCAGGCGCTCTGGCAATATGGAGGCGGTAATTACGATCCGGCAACAAAGCAAACCAGCTTCGAGCCGCTTGCGCATTACAACGGCACTCATTGGAGACGTAATCCCGAATCCCCTGGCGGTGAATTTGGCTGGGTGATGCTGCATGCATCCGGCGGACATCCAGCTATCGGAAAGGCGGCAATCCGGCGTTTTGTTGCACCACGCGACATGACGGTCAGCGTGACAGGCAGACTTGTCCGCCCTGATGCGAATGGCGACGGTGTGATCGGTCGCGCAACTTCCAGCTCACAAGGTCAGGTCGCCGAATGGGTTGTTCCTCCAAACAAAGGGAAGGAAGACAAGCTGAATAAATGGAGTGTTTCCACCAAGATTGATGGCGTCGCACTCAAGCGCGGGGAAGCACTGGATTTTATCGTCGAAGCTGGGGCTGATCAGAACTGCGACTCATATTCCTGGTCCGTGATGGTGCGTTCCGATGATGGCTCGGCATTCAATTCACAAAACCAATTCAGAGGTCCGCTGAAATATCCGCAAATCCCCGGCGCCTGGGAGCGATACGCGCAGACGCTTTTGCAGACCAACGAATTCGTGTTTGTGGATTAGCCGACCAAGTCCAAGCGTAATCATCACATCCAATAGGATGCAATAAAACAGCATCAGTTGCATTACTGTCTCGCCAATAAGCGTAGCTTAGTTTAACTAATTAGCAGTTTTACCTGCTGTTCCATTATTTATGACCCCAAAAGCTTTGCTTACCATCGCCGTATGTGCCGCATTGGCCGTGGGCTCCACAAGTCTGATTCGAGTTTCCTTAAATCACACCAGCGACATCGCCGGCCAAGCGGGTATGCTTTTCGAGCGTTGCGCTCGTTTAGCAACAATGCCCACCATGTGGCTGGGGATCACACTATTCGTTCTGAGTAATCTCTTGTGGATATACATCATCGCCACCCTGCCTCTAGTCACTGCATACCCGCTGCAAATTGCTCTTGTTTTCGTTTTCAATACAGCAAGTGCCACATGGGTGTTTTCCGAACGGCTAACGCTAGTCGGATTAGCTGGATTGATCTGTATTTTGTCTGGTGTAACGATTGTCAGTTGCTTGGGAATGATTAAGTAAATATCACCGATCAAGATCGGCTGACTCAATCCTTATTAACTGAATCGTACAAAAACCAATGAAACGGGTAGCAATACTTCAGTCTAATTACATTCCATGGAAAGGCTATTTCGACATGATTGCCATGGTGGATGAATTTATTTTTTACGACGAAGTTCAATTCACTAAAAACGACTGGAGAAATAGAAATAGAATCAAGACGCAGGCGGGAGTCCAATGGATTACCATCCCTGTCTATCACACGATCTCAGACAGGATATGTGACGTAAAAATCTCGCAACCCCACTGGGCTGTAAAGCATTGGAAAACCTTGCAAACCAATTACGCCAAAGCTCCTGAATTCAAAGAAAGTGGTTCAATATTCCGTGAAATCTATGCAAATCTCACCAGCGCTTCTTTGAGCGAAACCAATTACACCCTCATTTCGGCAATCACTCATTACCTGGGCATTAAAACCAAATTATCGAGGTCTTCAGATTACCAATACGAGGGAGATCGCTCAGAAAGGCTTCTTTCACTTTGTAAAGCAGCAGGAGCCAATTCCTACTTATCGGGCCCGGCGGCTCAATCTTATTTAGACATTGGGCTATTTCAGAGCGCTGGGATTGAAGTCAAATGGATGGATTATGGTGGGTATGCGGAATACCCCCAATTATTTCCACATTTTGAGCATTTCGTTTCAATTTTGGACCTTATTTTTAACATGGGAAAAAAAGCTAAAAATTACATGCGGCATTCAGTCGTCTCAAAATGAAGCAATGCATGTGAGTGAAAAGTTTTAGAAACGCTTGTTAGTAAAAGGGCCTATTCACGAAGCGGTCCTTTTAGAATAGAATAGTCCTTTTTAGATTGATTTCCCTGTAATTTTACAAAAAGGTGAAATTTAATGAAAAATGGAGAGGAAAATACGCTACAGCTTTCGATCGTTTCTACCATTTACAATGATGAACAGGTAATTCCTCATCTAGTGGATGCTTTGGTATGCAAAACAGCGCAACTGAATGTTACATATGAAGTTATACTGGTAAATGATGGTAGTCACGACAAGAGCAACGCTGAGATTAAACGGGCTTGCGATAAATACCCCCAAGTTAAAGGACTCAGCCTAGCCCGGAACTACGGACAGCAAATTGCAGTCAGTGCAGGAATGCGATTCGCATCTGGAAATTATGTTCTGATCATTGACGGAGATCTTGAAAATCCTGTTGATGCGATCCCTGAATTATATGCCAAAATAAAAGAGGGCTATGACATTGTGTATGCGGTTTCCAAGAAAAGGCAGACGATTTCTAAACGAATTACATCCGAATTATTTTGGTTCGCAATTTGCCGTCTACTTCATATCAACATAGTAAAAAATCAACTCTTATTAAGAATTATGTCGCGGGCACTTGTTGATAATTATAATACATATAACGAGATCAGTCGCAGCGTAGCAGGCATTACTCATGACCTCGGCCTGAAATCAACAAAGATTGAAGTAAACCCAAAAAATCGCACTTCGGGTAAAAGCAATTACAATTTTTGGCAGCGCCTGAATATTTTCATTGATATCGCGCTGAATTTGTCTCTCAAGCCACTTAATTTTGTTATGTTTCTTGGCTTCTTCACATTCCTTTTTTCAATTTGTTTTTCTCTATACTATTTATACATATATTTCAAAATAGGAACCATTCCAGGTTACACTTCAACAATATTATCCATCTTCCTCTTCGGAAGCATTATTGTCTTCACCCTGGGTATAATGGCCAGATATCTCTCACTCATTTATTTGGAAGTTCGAAATCGCCCTCTATTTTTTGTTAAAGAAAAATATAATTTATGAATAGTAAGAAAATCATAGAAGACCAGATCCTCATATATAGAGATAATTTTTTAAAGCACAAAGATTCTCCACTCGGAACTTATCAGAATGACCGGGAAACCCAGCACCTTCGTTTCGAATACATTGTTAAAAACTTTGTTGATATCTTAAACGAAAATATCTCCTTACACGATTTAGGATGCGGTGTATGCGACTTGCATGACTACCTTAATAAGAAAAATATCAAACATATCTACAGCGGGACTGAAGTAATCAATGACATGGTTACATACGCCCGATCAAAATATCCAGACATTGAAATATTAAATCGAGATGTCCTTATGGATTCCATCCAAAATAATTATGACATCGTTGTATTCAGCGGTGGCCTGTACTTACCGGGAAATATCAATCACGATGAATGGCGGAAATTTGTATTTCACATAGTAAATAAGATGTTTGAAATGTGCAACATAGGTATATCTCTAAATCTTCTATCTACCTACAATACACATCAGGACAAAAATCTATTTTTTCTGGATCCCAAGGAGATGTTCGATCATTGCTGCACAAAGATGTCACGCTTTGTATCCATTGACCAATGCTATCCATTATACGAATGGACAATAACAGTTTTTCGAAAAGAATATATTTTAGAAAGATATCCCCAACCTGAATTTCTGAAATACCTTAAAAAATGAAAGCGAGGAAATCGATTATAATCGGAAGCGGTATATCCGCGCTAATGCTGGCGAGAATGATCCGATGCTATAAGGACCCAAACGCAGAAATTATCATTATTGAGAGAGAAGATGGAATTGGGGGACAGTTTGGTAGTATTGATTACGGCTCACATGGATATTTTGACTACGGGATGCACATCTACTACGAATCCTGCGTTCCAGAAATCGACAAACTCTTTACTTCCTTACTGCCTGAGGAGGAATGGAACATTCTATCAGGCAACTTCAAAGATGCCTCCGGTATTTTTTTCAACGGTAAATTGCAGACGAAATGTCCCTATGTTGACCTGAGAGACTTCCCAGAGGAGAGAATTAAACAATTTACCGGTGATTTGTTTGCAACTCTTAGGAAGAACCAAAACAAGTGCCCTGAGAATGATGCCAATACGTATGACATTCTGACACATCATTTCGGACCTATTATTACCGACGAGGTGTTTGTTCCAATCCTTAAAAAGCTCTATTTTAATCATGCTTCTGATCTGGATGAAATAGCAACAAAACTCACTGCGTTAAATCGCGTCGCATTATTCGATGAGGAACTAATGCTTGATCTAATGAAGTCGACCCTGATCCGTGCAAGAATTTGTTTTCCAGACCAATATACAATGCCACCCTATAGAACGAACTCCCAGCGGGGATTCTATCCGAAGCAATTCGGCATGTATAATGTGTTGGAAAAATTCAAAACCATTCTCGAAAGTGAAGGAGTCGAGTTTATGACGTCGACTATCACTTCGAGTTTCAATATCGATAAGAATACTATCACTTCTATTGAAGTTAAAAACTCAAAAGGCATAATCCGAATAGACTCAATTAATGAGGTATATTGGACAGCGGGATTGCCGCCACTCGCACTGATGCTCAAGCAGGATTTATCCGGGATGCGAAATGATAAAAGAAGGGCCGCATGTTATGTTAACCTTCTCTTTGAAAAAAAACCATCAATGGACAAGCTCTACTACTTTTATTGCTTCGATAAAGGTTTTAGAACCTTTCGTGTAACAAATTATGCCAATTATTGTCCCAACGCAAACGAAGGCAGGGGATTTCCTTTATGCGTGGAAATTTGGCCCGAACAAGATGATTCGCCATTGGATCAACACGTTATAGACTTAGCCCTATCAGAACTAAAATCATTCGGTGTCATAGCCGAAGGCAGTGTTCCACTGTTCGCAAAAGTGGAGAAAGTCCATGGCGGGGGATTCCCACTACCGACTGTGAATAATATGTTGAATATGAATACTATCCGGGAACACATTCAGAATTGTGGAATAACCAACTTAACTCCCATTGGTGTAATGTCTAAAAAAAATATCTTTTTCATAAAAGACATATTGATTGACGCTTACGCCAAAGTGACAAATAAAAATCTTGCTGCAGCTGCTAAATGAAAATCGAAAACCTTCCATTTTACTGGCGCCTGAAAGAAGAGGGTAGCCCTAATATTGTCCCCAATCACCTGCCATTTGAATTTGATTTTGTTGAAGACTTGCAGCTCATTATCCAGAAGAGAAACAGCCAGACTTTAAACTACCTGAAAGAAATATACAGAGCTGAATACAATATTGGTTATCTACAGGATACCAATGAAATCGCGAAACCCTACGGGAATGATTTCATGGAATTTATTGAGAAAACTCTAGGTAATTGGGGCAAACACATCTCAAGTATTCTCGAAGTGGGTTGTGGCGGTTGCACAATTCTAAACGAACTAAATCAAAAGGGATACAAAACCATTGGGATTGATCCGAGTCCGATTGCTCAAAGAGATGGTTCAACTAAGGGAATCAAGATCATTAGTGATTTTTTTCCCACCAATAAATTCACAAATAAAGTAGATCTTATCTTTCATTCAGATGTACTTGAGCATGTTTCCGATTCAGTAAATTTCCTTGCGAATCAGAAACAACAACTGACCCCAGACGGACTAGTTATTATTTCTATTCCCGATGCGAGCGAAGGTATAGAAAATGGGGACAGTTCAATGGCTATGCACCAGCATTTGAACTACTTTGATGTCAATTCGCTGAAAAACACCGTGGAAGCTGCTGGGTTAAAGGTGTTAACTATCGAGGCAGCAAATTATGGTGGTTCACTCTATTGTTGCGCGCAAAACGTTTCTGACCGAGAATATGAGCCTAAACAAGGTAGGTCTAAATTTAATTTATTCAGTCAAAAAACTGAGAGGAATCTTAGGGCAATAGGGGAGGAGCTGAATCGGACACTGGTTGATAAATCGAAGAGCGTAGGTTTCTATGTTCCATTGAGAACCCTACCTTACATTTCATCCATTAAAGTTTACGAAGGATTCCGTTTCTTTGATGATACCAACCACTGGCATAAGCGGGCCTTTGATGGAATAGACATTTACATCGAAAATTTCGATGAACTGAAGGCAAAACCGGTCACGGATTTATTTATCATGTCGCTTACCTTTGGTGATCTTATTAAGAATAAAATCAAAAATCAGATCCCAGAAATTGAAAGAATCACTACTCTGCATGAAATGCTCAATTGATTCTGGCCAGACCTTCTTTACTGGACGTCGGCATGAAGCTGCAATTAAACCCCGAGTAGTGCTGGAGGCGCTGCCCAGAAAACTCACATCGCTACGTAGCTGGTGTTTATCCTTTTAACACCCCGTTAGGTTTTCTAAATACGAACGTGCATCATACATCGCCATCCATATCCCCCGCATTCGATCCAAAGTCTGTTGCGGAATGTTTGAGACAAGGAAAAGATGGGATTTGGTATGCAAATGGAGATGAAAAATTTGAAACTGTTTCATACCCTGAGGAGGGAAATGCTGAGTGTTTTGAAGTGGAAGAAAACTCATTTTGGTTTCGCCATCGAGCTGCCGCCATCTGCGCCGCAATGAAGAATTTTCCTCCGCCTGGTCCGGTCTATGATATAGGGGGTGGAAACGGATTTATAACTCGTTCATTATTAAATGATGGACATGAAGCGGTGCTTCTGGAACCCGGGAAAACGGGAGCTTTCAATGCAAGCAAACGCGGCATTCCTACGATTATTTGCTCAACGCTTGTTGAAGCCCGCTTTCGTGAGAATTGTCTGCCCGCAGTCGGATTGTTTGATGTGCTTGAACATGTGAAAACAGACCACGCCTTTTTAGGCGAAATTCATCGTTGTCTGACTCCCGGTGGGCGTCTTTATGTTACAGTGCCATCTTATGCATGGTTGTGGTCATATGAAGATAATGAAGCAGGACACTATCGCCGCTACACAACAAGGCGACTGGCCAGTGACTTGAAAGCGGCTGGCTTTAACTGCCTGTATCAAACGCATATTTTTTCCTTACTGCCAATTCCCCTTTTTTTAGTGCGAGCGCTTCCGAGTCTTTTTGGTCGCGTAAAGTTTTCAGCAGCGAGTAATGAAAGTGTTCATCGTCCACGTATGAAAGGATTTACGGGTAAGATATGGGCAATAGAAATAAATAGAATAAACAGTAGGCGAAGCATTCCCTTTGGAAGCAGCTGTATGATAGTGGCTGAGAAATCTCTAAATTCATTCAGTTCACCCCGGTTATAGTAAGCCATCGCCCCGTGCACATTCCATTTAACAAACCATACCTCACGGGAAAAGAGACTACCTATATCCAGCAGGCGGTTGCCTCCTGCAAGATTTCAGGCGATGGTCATTTCACTAATAGATGTCACAAATTTTTTGAACAGAGATTTGGATTCAAAAAGGTGCTGTTGACCACTTCATGTACGGATGCTCTGGAGATGGCTGCGCTCTTAATCAACATTACGCCTGATGATGAAGTAATCATGACGGGGTATACATTTGTTTCGACAGCGAACGCATTTGTCTTAAGAGGAGCAAAAATTATTTTCGCTGACTGTGAGGCTACAACGCCCAATCTGGATGCAGATGGTATCGAAAAACTGATCACTCCTAAAACTAAGGCGATCGTGGCAGTGCATTATGCAGGAATCGCTTGTGACATGGATACTATTTGCGAGATCGCCGAAAAATACGGGCTTTTTGTAATAGAGGACTCAGCTCAGGCTATTGATTCTTATTACAAAGGAAAACCTTTGGGATCCTTGGGGCATTTATCGGCATTCTCGTTTCATGAGACTAAAAACGTGATTTCAGGGGAAGGAGGAATGCTGGTAATCAATGACGAACAATTCATAAATCGGGCCGAAGTAATTCGAGAAAAAGGAACCAACCGTGCCGCATTTTTTCGGGGTGAAATAGACAAATATGGCTGGGTGGATGTGGGATCATCATTTTTGCCGTCTGATATAATTGCAGCATTCCTCTTTGCGCAATTGGAGTGCCTTGACCAAATCCAGACCAGAAGATTATGGCTGTGGAAGCTCTATAATGATGGTTTGAAGCCTTTGGAATTTGAGGGGTATATTCAGCGCCCTGTTGTGCCTGTATATGCAACCAATAATGCCCACATGTATTACTTTGTTTGCATTGATCCGAATGTTCGTTCGCGGTTGATCACAGAACTAAAAATAAATGAAGTGCACGCAATTTTTCACTATCAACCTCTGCACACGTCGCCGTTTTACAAATCGAAGCATGATGGGCGCGAATTACCGAATGTGGATCGGTTTTCGGATTGCCTAATACGTCTTCCGCTTTTTTACGAACTGGAAGAGGAGCATGTAAACAAGGTGGTCAAACTGATCGCGAATTTTTTCCGTGGCAGTGAAAGTGGACGCCAGGATTGATACCGCTTGATTACAGCGCACTCGTTCAACCTCCACCTCTCGGGTAACATTCCTTTCGGCTCAATTCGCCCCCTCCGAAAATCCCTGAAATTCATTTTGACAGTCAAAGGGCGGCTGTTAGGTTGCGCGCCCGCTTTAAGCGGAAG
>Ga0335397_10001757_pt1 | contig 29545 bp, 16 predicted proteins | sample MAT04_FD_205740 | JGI IMG/M metagenome (GOLD analysis project Ga0335397, IMG submission 205740) | Freshwater microbial communities from Lake Fryxell liftoff mats and glacier meltwater in Antarctica - MAT-04 (spades assembly) (version 2) ... | reverse complement strand
AGCGGGCGCAATCGCAAAAGTTTCAGGGAATCGGTCAGGCGATTGTCGATAAGGTGCCGATTGAACAGGCAATGGTCGATCAGTTCAGTGAACTGGCCTTCCGGCAGTCGCGCGTCACGCTGCCGGCGTTGGAATATCTGTTGATCGGCCCGGATCAGAATCCCCGCCAGCCGCTGCCGCCCGACCCCCTCGGCGGATTCATTCCCCGTTTTCAACGCGCCATCGTGCAAAACACGCCCGCACTTTCGCTGGCGGCCGCCGATGACCTGGCCCGCCGGTATGGTCAATCGACACAGTCGCTGCATCGCAATGAACCATTACGCGGAGTCTTCTGGAGAATCAACGTGCAAGTCGCCGGGGTGGGGAATGAGTTCGATCCACTCACCCGCACCCTCCCGGCGATTGACCCTTCGCCCACCGGCCCGGATACCGGCATCCCGCAGGCGAATTGCTATTACTGCCTGAGCCGTTCGCGCCGCGCGGATCTCGCCAATCATTATCTGCGCGACTGGATCAGCCATTGGCAGGGGCCGTACTTTGAATGGGATGGCTCCGGCCCGCGCGGCCACGAAACGGCAAAGATGTCGAATTACATCAACCTGTTCCGCGTCTTCGCCTGCGGGCAACTCGATCGGCTGCTCAATGAGGAATATCCCGACACCAACCTGCCGCATGTGCTGCGCGAAATTCTGCCGGAGCAACTGTCGTCAACGTGCATCGACGGTTGTTCGACCCCCAATGTCGATCCGAATGACATCCTGGAACGCGACTACAATTTCGTCGCGACCGCGCAGTGGCCGCAGATGACCACGATCATGCCGGGCCTGTATCAGAACCCGCTGCATCGCGACCAGCGGACTTATGCCGTAACGTTCGCGCAGGCGGAAGTCTATCTGCCGCAACGGCGATATACCTGTTGCCCGTGGGCGACACCTTACACGCGGATTGACCCAACAACGGGATTACCCCTCACCGAATATATCTCGCATGTCGACAACTGGCCGCGTCAGTGGGACTTGTTCAACCAGAACTGGACCGTCCGGCTGGTTCCCGCGACCGCCTCGACCTTGCCCGAGATTCTGGAAACGCACCCGCGGAACTTCCTTCCCGGCCTGCTCAGTGGCTATCAGGCCCCGAGGCTGGGAACATCGCTGGAGAACTTTCGTCTGGTGAATGGACATTAGCCATGCGTCGTCGATCTCGATTGGCCCCTGCTTGTCCCCTCGCCCCCGCATCGGGGGAGAGGGCCAGGGAGAGGGGGCGAGCGTTTCACGTGGCTGGAAACACCCGCATCCCGGTTCGGGCTTTGACTAACCGGGATTTCTCGGTCGAAGAAGAATCCCGGTTAGATGACGAACCGGGATGCGGAAGACGCCGCGGCCTCGCGCCTCTCGAACTCGTGCTCGTCTTGCCCATCCTCGCGATGCTGATGGCGCTGATGATCAATTTCGGCGTTATCGCCGCGTGGAAAATTCGCACGCAGGGGAATGCCCACTACGCGGCGTTTCGCTCGGTGCAGGTCCGGACCGGCGAATGGAACCCGGCACCGGCGAACTGGCCGCGGGCCACGCTGTCTCAAGGAACCGGCGCGTCGTTGCCGACGGTTCAGGGATTGTGGGACGCCGACCCCGATACGGCGCATCCTCGCGCCGACTGGATTCGCGGCGACTGGCTGGCCGCGCCCGGCGCGGTCTCCGCCGTGCATGTCGCCGGGCGATTGGAATTCGACGACGGCGTCCACACCGGCACCGCTCAAGTCGAACGTCCGGTCCCACTCATGCGCGGCACGCTTCCCAATGGCCAGTTCCGCTTCGATCTCACCAACGAACTCCTCGACCAGCGCTGGCAGTATCACACGCTGGGCATCGGCGACAACCAAGACTCCCGCACCCGCGCGTGGTGGGATATCGAACACACCGATCTGGCGGCTCTCGACCCGCGCATCGCCCAGATGCGGCAGCGACTCGATGCCGCCCAACAGCGGCTGCGGACCAATCGTAGTCCGCAATTTCTCTATCCACTGGACCGCGATGTCGAATTCTGGATATACCGCCAAGGCTGGCGCGAATTTCACCCGCGGCTTTCCAGCGGTTGTTCGCTGGATGTCAACGAGGTGCGGTTGAATCAGGGTCAGCCGCTGGTCGATCAGATCAATCAACTGCCGTGCAGCATGTCGCAGGCGTATCTTGGATTATATCGCGGCTGGATTTGCCGCCTGGAACGCTGCGGGGCGACGGATCAAACCATCGCCCCGCTGCGAGACCGCTACAACGATTTGCGACAATTCGTCAATGCGCTGCCGCGCGACATGAACTGCGGTTCCGTCGGCCCGCTGGAACCGTGCGACCCCTGTGACCCGATGGACGCGGCCTGCTGGAGCCAATGCCCGGCTCCGATTCCTGACGCCGATGGATTGTGATACGACGAGTCCAGTCCCCTCGCCCCCGTTGCGGGGGAGAGGGTTAGGGAGAGGGGGTGAGCGCGTGGAACGGCCGGAATTGGTCCCGGAGAAATCACAGCCCGGCGACGGCGTGGTCCCGGCGATGCCATCGCCGGGCCTGGTGATTGCCCGCCGTGCGACCGATCTGCTGGCGATTTCGCTGGTGATCGTCGTCGGACTGACGGCCGGCCGCGAGATCATTGCCTGGTGGCGGGCCGATGCCCATCCGGCGGCGACCGCCGGCTTGAGCGATCCCCAAATCGCCTGGAGCGACCGGCCGCTCGACATCCAGTTTGGTGAATCGAACGCCTATGCGCGTTTGCCGTTTCGCGGAGCATCGGCTGCCGCCGTCGCGGAACTCACGCGGCAACTGAAGCAGCGTGTAGCCGTCCCGAACCGCACCTGGCCGGCGATCACCGCGGAAGAACACGCCTGGGTGACATCGCTGTCTGAATTGACGCCCCGCGAAGTCACGGATTCAGGTGGCCAGATAATTCTCGTCCCGGCGATGTTCCCGACCATCGCCGCCACGGTCCCGGTGACGGAGCAGGGCGTCTCGACGACTCGTCTGGCGGGGTGGGGCATGGCGCTGCCGGTGGGGGAAGAAGCATGGACGCTGCTGGTCTTCAATGCGGAGCAGGGGGAACCGGCGGGAACATCGGGGATCACGCTGCCTGCCGGTGCCGTGACTTTGTTCGGCTGGAGCGATCCGCAGGGGCATGCGGTGAAGAGTTTTCACGGTCGCGGCCGGTTGTCTGACTGGCTCGCCCATTTTGATACACAATTCGGCCCGCGCATTTCAGCGCCAAATGTTTTGGAATCAGACATAATTCATGCGCGCTGGCGACAGCCCGACCGGCAGATTGAGATTCAGCTCTCGCAAAACGGCAACGAGACCACCGGCCTGCTCTGGATCACGGCGACATATCGTTGACGTAGGTGTGGCACGTCCCTGAGGCTTTGCGAAGGGCGTGGTCATCGCGCGATCACCACGCCCTTCGAGGACTCAGGGACGTGCCACCCGATTCCACAATACGGATGAAGACAGAGCACCCTACGGCTTTTTATTCGCCCCATTCTTAAACAGCGTGTCGCGCAACTCACTCCCTTAGGGTGAATACGCGATTTTGTCTGCGCTGGCGGTTGCCGGGCGAAACGTTCAAACTGGGGGCTTCCGGCTTCCAATCGGAAAAGTTGCTTCCCGCCGCGTTCGTCGGTTCCATGCGGAGTTTGATTCCATGAAGGGTGTGCCAGGAATTTTGTTCGCCATCGGGCTGGGTCTCGCCGGGACCATCCTCAGCTGGTTCTACCTCGAACGGCTCGCCGGGCGCGAGGCCAAGGTTGCGTTCATCGGCATCAAGGCGAATGCGGCAATCAACGTCGGCGACGTGATCCGGGCCGAGCATCTGGTGCAGATTGATCTACCAAGGAGCCGCGTCGGCAATCTCGAAACGGTCGCCCCGTTGTGGGAGTACCGCAGCACGGTGATCGGCCTGCCATCAACGCGGACGTTCCAAGGGGGCGAGATCGTGTTGCAACAAGACTTGCGCAGTCCGGGGATGCGCGACCTGAACGACAAGCTCGGCAAGAATGAAGTCGCCGTGTGGCTACCGGTCGATCCCCGCACGTTCAATGCGACGCGGGTGAATCCGGACGATTCGGTGTCGTTCGTGGTGCCACGCGCCGGGATGCCGGTCGGTCCCACACCGGTTGGCGCGACTCCGATTGCAGCGTCCGACGCCAGTGAAATCATCGGCCCGTTTCGGATTCTGGAAATCGGCTCACGCACCGGACGGACCGACGTGTATCGCGCGACCGGCGGCCGCACGGCCAGCGAAGCCACCATCACCGTCGTCGCGAAACTGGTCGGCGGACAGGTCGACCCCATGACGGGCGAATACCGCGGCGGCACCCTCGAACCGGTCGCCGAACGAATTCTGGAAGTGATTCGACAAACGAAATCGCAGGGCCTCCAAGTGATTTTGCATCCCAAACGGAAGGCGGGTGAATGACGGTTAGCCGCGCCGCGAGGGCTTCCGAGCGAAGCGCGTCTTCATCTGGTTTAGTACGATTGGGGCTGAGAAAGAAGCGCGCTTCGCTCGGAAGCCCTCGCGGCGCGGCTAACCACAAAATCCAAATCATACAATATCCCTATGAAAATCTGGTTCAACAAAATCCACGACAGTCGGCGGACGTTGATCGAGACGGATGAGACCATCATCCGCATCGGTCGCGATCCGTCCAACACGATTGTGCTCAACAGCCCGCTCGTGTCCAAACGGCATGCTGTCGTGACGCGCGACAACGGCCGGCTCAAACTCGAAAACATTGGCGTCAACGGGTGTCTCGTCGGGGAAGCGGAGGTCCTCGGCGGGCATGCGGAACTGTTTCAAGCCGGTGAATCGGTCCGCATCTGGCCGTACACGCTGACGTTTGAATCGGAAGACGCCTCGCCGATCAGCCGGGTTGAACTGGAGGCTCATCTCCGTTCGATCATGGCCGATTTGAATCAGCGCGTGCATCGCAAGTTGCTGGAACGGCTCGATCTGTATGAGATCGAACACAGCCGATTGGGGTCGTCGGACACCATCGTGCTGCTCGAACAGAATATCGAAGATGTGTGCCGCGAGTTGAACCTCTTCGGCCCCGACAACGAGCCGTTGCTGGAGGAGATCGTCGGCCTCACGCTGCGGGATCTTGTGATCAATCAGCTCATTCTGGAAACGGGCCGCGAGAATCTCGACAGTCTGGCCCGCTTGACCTACAACGAATTCGACATTCCCGCGACGCTGGTGCCGGAGCGGGAAGCCGAGTTGCATAACCTGCTCGTCTTCTCGCGGGAAAAACTCGCATTGGAAACGCAGCCCGATCTGAGCGGGAAGATCAGCCAGGTCGAGCACAAATTCTTCGATGTCTTTCCGCTCGTCCGCCCGCATCTGCATCGCGAGCTGCGGAAGTATCTCATTTTGCGGACGTTGAAAAAGGAACTCAAAGATACCGTCTTTGGTTACGGCCCGTTGCAAGATTTACTCCGTGCGCCGACGATCAGCGAAATCATGGTCGTGAAGAGCGATCAGATTTATGTCGAGCGTGACGGCGTGCTGGAACTCTCCGGCCGGCGGTTTATCTCCGACAAAGTCACCGAGTCGATCATCGAACGGATTGTGGCGCAGGTCGGCCGGCGGATTGACAAGAGCCAGCCGCTCGTCGATGCCCGTCTGGGCGACGGCAGCCGGGTGAATGCGATCATTCCGCCCTTGGCAATCCGCGGTCCGTGTTTGACGATCCGCAAGTTTCCCGTGCATCGGTTCTCGATTGACGATTTGATCGAGATCGGTTCGCTGACTCCTGCCGCCGCGACGTTTCTGCGGGCGTGCGTGGTCGACAAGCGGAACGTGCTGATCAGCGGCGGCACAGGGTCAGGCAAAACAACCCTGCTCAACATACTGTCGAGTTTCATTCCGCACAAAGAGCGGATCGTGACCATTGAGGATACGACGGAGTTGCAGTTGCATCAGGATCATGTCGTCACGCTGGAATCGAAACCGGCGAACGTGGAAGGAGCCGGGGCGTATACGATTCGCGATCTGGTGAAGAATGCGCTGCGGATGCGGCCGGATCGGATCATCGTCGGCGAATGTCGTGGAGCCGAGGCGCTCGATATGTTGCAGGCGATGAACACGGGCCACGATGGATCGATGACCACAGTTCACGCGAACAACACGGAAGATGTGATGAAGCGGCTGGAAGTTTTGGTGCTGATGGCGGTGGAGTTACCGGTATCGTCGATTCACCGCCAGATTTCGTCGGCGATTGACGTGGTGGTACAGATTACGCGTCTGCCGGGTGGCCGCCGGATCGTGTCGCAAATTTCCGAGATCGCCGGTTACGATGTGGACCGATCGCAGTTGATGATCACGGATATTTTCAACCTGCGTGACGAAGGCCAGTTGCATCCGACCGGTTACCTGCCGACGTTTGTAGATTCGCTGATCGCGAAGGGGTTGTTGAAGCTGGAGTTTTTGTATGGCGCAGGGGAAGCATCGGGACGGTAGTCCGCTTCAAGGCCCGCGCATCCAAACCTGGACGCAACCGGTGAGCTGCGCGTCTGGTGCGAGGGACGGTCGTGCCTTGGTCGGCAGGGAGCGGGTTTGGCGGTCAGTTGCCGAAGATCAACTTCAATAACTCATCCGCTTGCCGATAATCGGGGATGACCACATCCGCGCCGACACCGATCAGGCGGGTTCGTTTCCATTCATCGACGCGGCCGGAACCGTTGTGGGCCTCATCGCTGGCTACGGCGATGGCGAGGCCGCCGACTTCTTTCGTGTTCTGAATTTCGACATAGCCGTCGCCAAATGCGAGCAGATTCTTGCCGTCGATGGCGTTCTCCTTCAAGATTCGGTCGATGACCATTTTCTTGGAGAACGATTGGTAATTGTCGACTGCACCGTAAATTCGGCCCTGAAAATAGCGCGACACATCGAGCAGTTCGGCTTCGCGTTTCACAAACTGTTCGTCGGTGCCGCTGGCCAGATGCAATGTCACTCCGCGCTGGGTCAGCAGCTCCAATAATTTGCGGGCATCGTACACCAGCAGCTCATCCGGCCGGATCGTGCCTTCGCGCAGCCCATCGAGTCGGTGCTGAATTCGTTCGTCGAGCCGGCGGAGATATTCGTGTTTGTACCACAGCGGTTCGCGCGGTTGCCCGCCGCGCTCGGTAATGCGGTCGGCGAGTTGCATCATCTGATAGATGGTCTGCTTGCCGTTGAGCCGCATGATGTCGTCGACAATCATCTGCCTCATTTGCTCGATCGGTTCGCCGGCTGTTTTGGGCAGCACTTCTTCAAACAGCGCCGTCATCACGACGGGCCAGCCTTCGCGGACGATGGACAGGGTGCCATCGAAATCGAAAACCACATGCTGAATCTCGGGCCGCGGTGGGAACGGCTGGACAACTTCGAGAGGCGTGACAGTCACAGGGCTACCTTGGCTGGAACCGCCGCTGTCAGCGACGGACTGAATGGGAATGAACTGTGGCTTTAGTGTGACGGACCGATCTCGGGTTGGCAATCGCGTTGGCACCCGTAGGGTGGGTCGAGTGCTCTGACGAGGCCCACCGTCATGCGCCATTGGTATCTACACATCTTGGAAAAGCATCTCACGCAAAGGCGCAAAGAGACAAAGTTTCGCCAAGAATTCAAACATGAGATCCAGCAGAAAGCATCAGTTTTCAAAGATAAAGATATTGAAATCGAGAAATCGAAATGCCGGGCTTTATGAGCAAGAATTCTCTTGGCAAACTTTCCGTCTTTGTGTCTTTGCGAGAGGGGATTTCTGACTTGTGTCGATACCAATCGTCATGAGCCTTGTGGCCGAATCGGTGGGCCTCACAGAGCCTCGACCACACCCTACTTCCAAAGCCTTGATACAATCTTAGCTCACAACGGTTGATCACTTGAGGCGAGATTTCATGAATCCACGAATGCTCTGGGCGGTGGCCGCGCTGGGGGGGTGTTGCTGTTCTCTGAACGGGGCGGACGACGCGGATTGGAATCAGTTCCGGGGACCGCGGGGGGATGGCCAATCCACCGCCACCAAGTTACCGATTCGTTTCAGCGAGAATTCGCCGGAAATCGTCTGGAAGATTCCCCTCCCCGGCCGGGCCTGGTCGTCGCCGGTGATTTGGGGCCAACAGGTCTGGCTCACCAATTCGCCGGAGTTGCAGAACCCCACCGACGAACAGCCGAAGCCCGACCAACCATTACAGATGTCGGCGATTTGTGTTGATCTGGAGACCGGCAAAATCATCCATGATCTGGTCGTCTTCCAGGTGGAAGAACCGCAATACACCCACCCGACGAACAGCTATGCGTCGTCCACTCCGTATGTGGAATCCGGCCGGATATATTTGCATTACGGCGTGTATGGCACGGCGTGTGTCGATACGCGGACGGCGAAAATCCTCTGGAAACGGGACGATCTGCCGTGCAATCATTTCCGCGGGCCAGGTTCCTCAGTCGCGGTTTACGGTGATCTGCTTTATATCACGATGGATGGTTACGACGAACAGTACATCGCGGCATTGGATAAGCGGACCGGTGAAACTGTGTGGAAGAGAAATCGTGATATCGACTATGAAACGGATAACGGCGATGCCAAAAAGGCCTACTCCACGCCGACGTTGATATCGGTCGCCGGGCAGGACCAGTTGATCAGCCCGTTCGCGATGGCCACGATCGCCTACCATCCGCTCACCGGCGAAACGTTGTGGACAGTGCGGCATGGCGGCATGAATGCGGCTGCCCGGCCCCTGTTTGGCAACGGTCTTGTGTATCTCAACTCCTCGGACGGCCCGAAGCCGATGCTGGCGATTCGACCGGAAGGAGCGGGAGATCTCTCCAACAACATCGTCTGGCGGACTGACAAGTCCGTCGCGCGGCGGTCATCGCCACTTTTAGTCGGCGAGTTGTTATTCATGATCAACGACAACGGCGTCGCCTCCTGTGTCGATGCCCTGACCGGTGAGACGCTGTGGTCCAAGCGGTTCGGCGGCGATTATTGGGCATCGCCGATCTACGCGAATGGGCTGATTTACTGCTGCTCACAAACAGGCAGCATCCCCGTTTTCAAGGCGAGCCGTGAATTGGAACTGGTCGCCGAGAATCAGCTCGACGGCGGTTTCAATGCCTCACCCGCCGTAGCGGGCCAATCGCTCCTCTTGAGGTCGATCACGCATTTGTACCGAATCGAAACTCCCAGCCAATCGCCGTGAACTCGCCTTGATGGTGTCATGGCGTGACACCGGATTGCAGTTTGACTCCCATCGCCCCGTGCCACGACTTGTCCTTAAGTTGTGCCCGATGAAGCACACGACTTGAGGACAAGTCGTGGCACGAAGAATTCCAACCTCCGACCACGCCCTTCGCAAGGCCTTGGCAGGTTGTTGAAAAACGTGGGTCACGTTTTCAACGTGACAGAAACGGATCGAAAACAGCGAGAAAATCGAGCAACTCACACGTTAAAAACGTGTGCCACGAGAAATTCAACGGTCTGCTGGAGCAGTGCCACCCGACTCAATTAAATCTGGGTCGTCGGACCACTATGCCGACGGATGCAGCCTTCATATATCAGGCGGCTTTGGGTTCCAGCGGCACGGAACAAGTCGCTGCGGCAAGGTCGGCACGCATCACGCGGATGTTGGCCGGCGCCTCAATGCCCAGCTTCACGGAACCGTGCGAGGTGCGAACCACGGTGATGGTGATGTCGTCGCCGAGCTTGATGACTTGCGACATTTTGCGGGTCAGAACGAGCATGGAGGAATCTTTCCAGATTCGCCGCGATCACGGGCAGGGCGGTTTTCACATCACCCCGGCGCGGCACCCGTGAATCGTTCACGGTCCATTCGAGAGCGGAAGTATACCGCTTGCACACGGGCTGTCAACAGGGCATCCTCAGAAAATTTTAGTACAGTACGATCGCCCGGCCGGGTCCGCCATGGCAGTCGCGAATTTTCAACGCCGCGAACAGGAAGTACGCCTCTTGATCGGGGGGAATCGCGCCGACGTTGTGCAGAAATTCCACGCCCACCATCTCGTGCGTGCCGAGTGCCCAGTACGTCATCAGCGCCCGTTTCGGTTCGACGCCGCCCAGATCGGGCGCATCGGTCGCGACGCAGCGAATGCCTTTGCCTTGAAGATACACAATCGCAGCCGGACCGGGCGCGGGCCAGCCTTCGGTTTTTCCCTGCAAGGGATGCAACCAGACCCCGGCGTCATCGGGTTGCGGCCGTAAGGTCACGTCGAGATGACCCGTGCGGAACACGACGATGTCACCCGGCCGCAGTGCGCCGTGTGCGGATTCATGGGCCTTGATCAATTCGGGCGTGATCTCCGGCGAAGCAGGCCAGGCTTTCTTTGCAGTGCTGCCGACGAGGTTGCGGACATCGATCACGCGGACGGGGCCGCAGGTCCAGTCGAGCGGAATTTGCTCTGTCGTGAGGGAACTGCTCCCGCGCGGTCCGTATTTCTGTTCGTACTCTTCGAGCCACCCGCGCACTTCGGGCGCGTAGGCCAGCCGTTCGCCGGCGGGGGGGAGCGCATACGACGGCGGCACCAGGTGCGTTCCCGTCATCGCATCCATCAGATGCCCATGATGCCAGAGGTCGAGATATTCCGAGTAGAGAAAGTCGATCTTCAAATAGACCTGTCGATGAGTTCCCGTGCCGATGCCGGGTGAGGTCAGCGGCAGTTTCGGGGACAACGTGGGCGACAAGTCAATCGCCCGCTTGTTACGGCAGGATTCGATCAGCCGTGCCGGCAATTGGCCGCCGGTGATCGAGAACGCACGCCCTGCGCTGTATGGCCCCCCAGCGTGCTTCGGGCTGAGCAGGCAATAGAACGCCCCGGTGGCAGGCAGTTCGCCCAGATTGGTCGCCCCTTCGGTCCAGATCATGCCATGTTTCAAGCCGGCGTAATGGGTCGGCTCCGCCAGATCGGGCAGCGGCCCCATGCTCGCGCTGTCGGTCCCCAGTGTCATCACGCCCCGCTGGGCCAGGAACTCCATGCAGTCGGGGTCAGGATCGGGGAAGCCCACCGCCTTCCGATCTAAAATATCGGCGATGAACCGGCTCCCTTCAGGGAGTGGTTGATAATACTTGTCGGAATAATCGCTGCGGAACAATGCGACATCGCCGAATTGGAGTGGGCGGTGCTGTTGTTCAAAGCGTGACACATGCGCGGGTTTGACCAGCGGACTGACTCCCTTAGGCGCCTGGTCCAACAAATCCCGCACGTCGATTACGCAGGCCTCGCCGCCGAACTGCCAGGCTTCGATTTTATCGGTGTAAGCCAAACCGAGCGGTCCCGATTTTTCGCGTTTCAAGTCCGGCCGCGCCACCGAATGCGGCGGCACATCGAGTTGCGTGCCCGTGTTGCCGTCGATCAGCAGCACGTCGATGTTGTACGCCGATGCCGGCCCAATCGTGCGCTCGTGTGTGAGTTGGAAGCGGGGAAACGGATGGGACGGCCAGGTGCAGGGATATTCTGGCGCGACCAACAGCGAATGATCGATGAATCGCGGCGCGATGTTTTGATCGTCCTCGGCAATCGCGGTCATGCAGGACAAACCCGTGATCGCGGCCAGCATCACAAGAACGCTGCCGGACACCATCGCTCTTCGGGCGAGGTTATGCTGAAGCTGGTCGGTTCGGTTTGGGTGGCACGTCCCGGAGTCTTCGACGGGCGTGGCGATGGAGCAAAGACCACGCCCTTCGCAAAGCCTCAGGGACGCGCCAACCAAACGATCCCACGACCGGTCATTCCGCATGATTTCGGTTCTCCAGCGCGTTGAGAATCAGATCACAGATCGGTTTGCTGCACTCAGGCCAGTATGTCTTGCACCACTTTGCCATGCACATCGGTCAGCCGGTAATCGCGGCCGGCATGGCGGTAGGTCAGCCGTTCGTGGTCGAATCCCATCAGATGCAGAATCGTGGCGTGAAAATCATGCACATGCACGGGGTTCACCACCGCGCGCAAGCCATGCTCATCGGTCGCACCATGCACGATGCCCGGTTTGACTCCGCCACCGGCCATCCACGAACTGAAGGCCCACGGGTGATGTTCCCGGCCTTTGGCGTCCGCCGTGTTGTTGAACGGCGTCCGGCCGAATTCGGTGGTCCACACGACCAGCGTGTCTTCGAGCATGCCGCGCTGTTTGAGATCTTTCAGCAACGCCGCGATGGGTTGATCGACATTTTTGGCGAGTCCCACATGCGACATCATATCGCCGTGAGCATCCCAGTTGCCCGAGGACCCGGTGTCGATCAGTTCGACAAAGCGGACGCCGCGTTCGACCAGCCGCCGCGCCGCCAGGCACTGCCAGCCGAAGCCCGAGGTCTGCCCCGGTTGCAGGCCGTAGCTGGTGAGGGTCGCTTCCGATTCCTGCGAAAAGGCGAACGCATCCGGCACGGCCATCTGCATGCCGAATGCCGTCTCGAAGGAACGGATTCTCGCGGCCAGCAGCGGATCGGCGTCGCGTGTCAGGAGATGCGTTTCATTCATCGCCCGCAGTGCGGCGAGTTCGAGTTCCTGGCGCGAAGCCGGAATGCGCGGCGTGACGTTCGCCACCGGCGTATCACCCGGCACAACGAGCGTGCCTTGATGGGCCCCGGGCAGAAAGTCGCTGGCAAAAACCTGTGTGCCGGCATACGTCTGTTGAGGGGCGATCACCACGAAACTCGGCAGATTGCGGTTCAGCGTTCCCAGGCCGTAGCTCAGCCACGAGCCAATACTGGGGCGTGCGAACGCGAACGAGCCGGTATGCATGCCCAGCGTGGCGTTGTAATGATTGGAGTGCGACGTGTGCATGGAGCGAATCAGGGCGATGTCGTCCACACATTCCGCCACGTGCGGAAACAGCGTGCTGACTTCGGTGCCGCTGGCCCCGTGCGGCGCGAATTCCCACTGCGGCCGTTTGAGGAAGATGCGCTCGTAACCGGGGCGATCCTTGATCTCCGGATGGTCGGCCTTGATTTCCTTGCCGTGGTCCCGCGTCAGTGCCGGCTTGGGATCGAACGTGTCGACATGCGAGACGCCGCCCGTCATGAATAAGAAGATGACACGTTTGGCTTTCGCGGGGAAATGGGCTTCCCGCGCTGCGAGCGGGTCGCCGCTGTCCGCGAGCAACTGCTGCACGATCCCCGGAAAGAGTACCGAGCCGGCCACCGCGAATTGGAGAAAACTACGGCGAGGACAAAGAGCTTGGTTCATGATGGATCAGGCTTTCGATGTTGAGCGCGAACGGTCGACGATCCCTGGGGCGATCAATCCAGATGCAGAAACTCGTTGCCGGCCAGCAGCACGCGGGCATAGGCGGCCAATTTTTCGTCGGGCGTGCCGGGGTAACTCTCCAGGAATCGAGCCGCCTGTTTTCGTTCCGCAGTGGATGGTTCGCGTTGGAATAATTGCTGAAACGCGTGAGGCACGCGGGCTTCGTCCGGCAGCGTGACCAAGGCCGCCGCGAATGTTCCCGCCTGTGTATGGAAGAAAGGATCGTTCATGAAATAGAGCGCCTGCGTCGGCACCGTGGTTGTTTGCCGAACCGCCGTACTGGAGTTGGTATCCGCACCGTCGAACAGCGTTAAATAGGGATGCCGGCGCTGCCGCTGCATCATGAGATACGCGCTGCGATGATTATTCTCATAGACCGCATTGAACGGCGCGTGTTGCGAGAATGTCCAGGTCGATTCCGGCGGAAACGGATGGGCTTCACTTGGAGTCAAATCCAGTTGGCCTGCCGCGAGCAGCAGGCTGTCGCGAATTTCCTCGGCTTCCAGTCGGCGGCGGGGAAACCGGCCGAGCAGGCGATTCTCGGCGTCCTGCTCCGCCAGCGATTCCGAGCGGGCGCTCGACCGCTGATAGGCGGCCGTATTCATGATCAGGCGATGCATCTCTTTCACGCGGTATCCGCCGGCGACAAACTGAGACGCCAGCCAATTGAGCAACTCGGGGTGCGTCGGCGGTTCGCCCCGCGCACCGAAGTCATTAGGTGATCGCACGATGCCGTTCCCGAAATGGCCCTGCCAGATACGATTCACCATCACGCGCGCGGTCAGCGGATGCGCCGCGATCCAATCGCCCAACGGCTTGCGGCCACTGCCGGCATCGGCGGAGACCAGTTCGCCGCCGAAGACCGACAACCACCGCCGCGGGACTTCGGCACCCAACAATTCCTGGTCGCCCCGCTCATGCACGCGGGCGTTCTTCGCCTCCGCTTCGATCACCGCATACGCCACGGGAATCACCGGCATCGGGCCGGGGTCGGGCAGCGGCGCCGAAAGAATCCGCCCCGTCTCGCTCAAAGCGGTGCCGAACTCGGGCGATTGCAGATGATCGAGTTGATAGGACACGCCATCTAAACCGGCGGGATGAGCATCAGCCACACGGCCCGTGATTGCAAATTCACCATCCACCGGACAGACCCACGCCACCGACACGGGACGTTGAGCTCCCGGATGAACAAAGATCGATTTCCCCGGCAGCGTCGTCCAAACGGTCACCGGTTGATCGGAGGAATTCGCGATCACGGCCGGCAATTCGCCAATCGTCCACGATTTGAGCGCCTGATTCCCCTGAATCTCCTCATGGCGATCATGCAGAAAAACAGGTCCGTTGGTGGTTTCCAGGAAGCACCACTGGCCCTGGGCAGCGCCGATGTGCGGATTTCCTGCCAGTAGATTGGACGCCGCATCCGCGAGGTTCCAATGCTGCGAGCCTCCGCCGAGTTCGTTGATGGTCCATTCCAACCTCGTGGTGTCCGCCCCATGCCCTTCATTGGGGAGGATCGTCAGTAGAAACACCTCGCCCTGTCGCGCCGCGATCCGGCTGAGGGGTTGCCCCTGCGGATCGAGCAACGGGACCTCGGCACCTTCTCCCACTTTGCCTTCCGCCAATCGTCGGGGGGAACTCAGCGCCAGTTCTTTGAGTCGCTCCGTCGGAATCACGGCCGCTGTGCGCCGCTGTTTCTCCGCCTCAGCCGCGGCGACTTGCGCGCGCCACGGAGCCAGCAGCGATTCTACTTCCGCCTGCGGCAGCAACGGGACCATATCGCGCGGCTGGCCGATTGGCTCGCAGCCTGGAAAAGAAAAACGACTGCTGCTGAAAATTCCATACAACGCGTAATAATCCTCCGCGGAGATCGCGTCGTACTTGTGATCGTGACAGCGGGCGCAGCCGGTCGTCAGGCCGAGAAAATTCTTGCCGACGTTGTCGATCACGTCCTCGAACATCAAATGAATGTCTTTGTCGATGTCGTGGCCGAATCGCCGGGCGATGGCGAGATATCCCGTGGCGACGATCCCCTCACTGTGGGCTTCGCGAGTTCCGCCGGCACGCAGAATGTCCCCCGCCAACTGCAGCCGCACGAATTCATCGTACGGCAGATCGCGATTGAACGACTCGAAGACCCAGTTGCGATAACGCCAGGCGTGCGGCAACGGCCGGTCGGTGTTCTCGCCCGCGGTATCGGCATACCGCACCACATCCAGCCAGTGCCGTCCCCACTTCACGCCATATTGCGGCGAGGCGAGCAAGCGTTCCACCACTGTGGCAAACGCCTCCGGCGAACTGTCCGCGAGAAAAGCAGCCACCTCCGCGGGACTGGGGGGCAACCCGGTGAGGTCATAAGTCGCCCGCCGGATCAGCGTCCGTTTGTCGGCCGGGGGATTGGGCGTCAGCGCCTGTTTCTCGAGTGCGGAATTTAGAAATGTGTCGATCTGCGAGGAGTTCGCGATTCCCTCCACCGCTGGCAACGGCTGAAATGACCACCATGATTTTGCCTCGTCAGCGGACATGCCCCCCAGTTTCTTCACCGGCTCGCGCGGGTCCGGGGCACCTTGGCGAACCCAGTCGGTCAGCACCTGGATTTCCGCAGGTGTCAGCTTTCCCCCTTTGTCTTTCGGAGGCATTTCCAGCGAGCCGTAATTGATGGCTTCAATCAGCAAGCTTTCTTCCGGCTTGCCGGGAACGAGCGCGGGGCCAGTTTCGCCCCCTTTTTGCCAGCCAGCGCGCGAATCGAGAGCCAATGAGCCCCTGGTCTTGGTCCCGCTGTGACATTCATAGCACCGCTTGACCAGCAGCGGCCGCACTTGCTTCTCAAAAAACTCCAGCGACTGCGCGGCGGCATCCTCCGCGCATAACGGCTGCGCATCGAAACCAACACCCAAGACAATTAACATCGTGATGAAGGCGCGAGCGCGCATCCAACATCTGTTGATGTTCAAAACGATTCTCCTCTGTCGCAGACCTGATCGGGCTTCCTCTGGTGCGATTTAACTCCTCGGCGACCATTTCTATTCTACTTCGCTTGAGGATTCGATTGTAGACGCGATGCGAATTTCTCCAGGGCCAAAATTGGAATGTCGGGTGCGGTCGAGGCTTTGCGAGGCCCACCGATTGCGACCGCCAGCACCATGACGGTGGGCCTCGTCAGAGCACTCGACCCACCCTACGGGTTTCTGAACGGATTACTCTGTCGCGTCGGCTGGGGAAGTGTCCGGCAATGAACGAATATGATGCCAAATCGCCTCGAATTGACGGCTGGCATTTCCCTCGAAAACCTGGGCGACAGGCGTCGTTTTCCCATCCAGCGCGAACTTCGGCATCCGAATCGTCACGTCGGTTCGCGGCGGATCGAGGACGAAGCGGTGATAAAACTCGGCACGCAGGCGGTGCTTCGTTTCCGCGAAATCGACGCCCGGCGCGATCTTCGTTTTCTCATCTCCCGTGGGCTGCTGCCCGGCGACGGCATGACATTGGCGACAATCCAATCCTTTGTCTTTCAGCATCAGCCGGCGACCGATCTCGGCCAGTTCGACATTGACCGTCGCTGACGCTTCCGGCTCGGATGGCAATCCATGCTCAGCGGCAAGACCATCGGCGAGCGACTCCGCATACGCCGGGAATGCCGGCATGCGGGCCTTCAACCATGGCCGAGTTTTGCGCGGATGTTCGCCGCGGAAGAGTTTCCGCATCCAGTCGACCTGCAGTTTTTCGCCGGCGAGCGTGAGATTCGGCAGCGATGCCGGTGGAATCCCCCGTTCGGATTCCTCGGCGATGATTTCGCCGAGCGGGCTGATAGTGTGGTCGCGATGATGACAGGCGGTGCAGTTGAGGCGGCGAACCAGATGATCTGTCTGCTGACTGTGCGACATTGGGGACGGAATATCGTCGGTGGTTTCCAAGTAGTACCTTAAGGCCATTCGATCATCAGCTGTCAATGAAAATGCTGGTGCATTGCGGCCCGCAACAGCCTTTTCGGCCAGGCAGCCTCGCGACAGACCCTCAACCGCATCAGGGAACGGAATGCGCGACGCCGGCGCGGCGGCGGGCTCCCATAGTTCATGGCATTGTCCGCAGCGCATCTCTCGAAAGATTTGTGCTCCGCGCTCGGGCTGGGCTTTTGAGGTCTCCGCTAGTTCGTGCAGTTTTCCTGTCGACCGAGTGAAGATCAAATCGACCAGAGCATCGGCTTCGTTGTTCGTCAGGTGGAAATCGGGCATGCGGCTGAATTTGTGATGTCTTTGGGGTTGTTGCAAATACTGCGCAAGTGCCCCGGCAGGAAACTTCTCACCAGCGAAGTGGAGCGTCGTTCGTTGCCAGGCATCCTGCTCGGCAGGTGGTGTGAATCGATGACAGGCAATGCACCCCAGTTCTTCGTAGAGCAACTCTCCCGCTGCCGGTTCCACGGCGAACTCTCGTTGTTCGCCGGCCGGTTTCTGCTCCTGCAGCAGGAAAGCCGCCAAGTCTGCCGCCGCCTGCCGATCGGTCGGCTGTTGCTCATCGAACAGCGCCGGCATCTCGGCTCCATGTCGAACTTCACGCGGATTCAGCAGCCAGGCTGTCAACCAGCGCTCGGTCATGCGGCTACCGAGGTTCTTCAAACTGGGACTTTGAAACACGAAGTTTTGCTTGGTGTCGGCGATGCCCGCGTGATGACAATTGAGGCACTGACGTGTCTCGAACAATTCACGACCACGCTGCCACCGTTGTACATTGCCTGCCTGCTCGGATCGTCCCTCGCGATACCAGGCTGTCGGCGGAACTGGTTCTTCTGCGAACGTGTCCGACTGCCACAGTAGGCGGAGCGCGGAGTCAGATTCCGAGGAACTGGCCGCCATCAGAGAAACGCGGTTGTAGCCTTTGCGCAGCACCACGGTCGTCGACTCAACCACCGGAGAGTCGTTGATCCGTAGCTCTGCATCTCCGCCGTCTGCAAGTCGAAACGAATAACTTCCGCTGATGGGCACTTTCAAAAAGCCTTCGGCGATGAAGGAATATGAGCCAGGATCCCACGAGGCGTTCGGCAATTGATGTGACGCAATTTCTAAAGCCAGCGTGCGAGCCGGGAAGACATCCAGGTGGCTGCTTTGTTGCAGTGTAAACAGTACGCCAGGCACTAGTGCGGCCTCCTCGTCCTTCGTCAACCGCCCCGACCGCGGTTTGCGTGACGATTCCGGCACGTCGAACGATTCCGTCGGCAGGCGATGAATCGTGCCGTTGTAGGAATTCGCCAACGCGGTCTGGTCCGCCGATGGAATCGTCCAGTTGATGACGACCTGCATCACGGGCGTGAGATCGGGGAGTTCCAGAAAGACGGTTCGCTCATCGTCTCGCAGTGTGACCGAGGCGACCTCCCAGTCATCGCGTCCCTCGACAGTGGACTGCGATGGCCGCAGATCGGGCGAACCGTAGGACGGTGCGTAGCGATAATTGCAGGCCTGCACACCATAATTGTCCGGATCTTCGGCCGCCTGTTTGTCGAGTCGGCAGCCGAAGGTCAACGCGATTCCGTTCTGATACGTCTGCATTTTGATCGGCCACAGCGGGTCGCCGACGACATACCGCACCCGCTGCAAACAGCCATCCTGCACGGCGGACGTGACCCAGCCTTTCAAACCGCTGACGTAGAGGTGCCCATCGTGTGGGCTGAACCGCCCGCGGCTGAGGCCCGAATCAAATTTCCAAGGCAGCGGAATCACGCCCCCCTGCCAGACGCCGTCCACCTGCTCGCGGAGCGCCAACTGAGTCTGGCATTGCCCGAATGAAAAATGAAGCAACGAATTGGCGGGCAGGCCCCAGGTGTCGTCCGGTGTCCAACATTGACTGGCCGAAGAGTTATCGACGAGCCGCGGAATCCAGCACAACGGCGGATCGTAACCGAGTGGTCGCTGGGGTGTGATCCGCGGACCGCCGTAACCGAAATGATCGCCGGGGCGGACCATGAAAATCGCCGACGCGGGGGTCCATTCCCCTTCCTGCGGCGTCGCGGTGATCTCGCCGGTGGGACTCACCGACAGGCCATTGGGATTCCGCAACCCCGTGGCGACTGTCTCTAAGGTTTTGCCATCTTTAGAAATCTTCTGCACGCCATGTTTGGCATGCGTGAAATAGAAGTTGCCCTCGGGATCCGTTTCGAGGCATGTCACATAATCATGCCCGCCGGGGGAGGTTTCGTAGAGGTCGCAGAAGTTTTCATAGCGGTCGACATGGGCGAACAGATAGCCTTCCTCGTCCGCTTCGTCATCACGGTCCACAATCAGGCGGGTGATGCGGTCTCGGCCCAGCACGTAAATCTCATCGTTGACGATTCTCAAACCCAGCGGCTGAAACAGTCCTGCCGCGATTCGCTGCCAGCGCAGCGTGTCCAAGGTCTGGTCAACGCCCGAGACATGCCAGATATCGCCGTGCAAGGTACACACCGCGAGATCGCCGTTGGAAAAGAAGTCGTGCCCGGTGACAAACAGCAGCGCCTGGGCGTCGTTGTCGAAGGGGATCGTCAGCGTATCGACTTGATAGGGGCCGGGTTCCTTTCCGAGCGTACCCCGTGTTGTCGTTTGGATGACATCAAATGATGAATCACCACTCTTTTTGGCTTGGACGATTCGATTGGAGATCTGCGTTCCCGCTTTGTGCGGAGTCATGGTTTCCAAGTCCGCGTCTGTCCAGGGGCCAATCGCCAGCCTCATCGAACAATAGTCTTTCTCAGCCGCCGGTTCGATCACGAACTGTAATTCGTCGCCTTGAGTCTCCCAATGTGCGGAATTTTGTCGCGGGATCAGTCCGGTGATTGATTGTTTTTCACCTTCGGCGGTAACGACGTGCCAATCTCCGACGATTCTAGCCGGAGAAAGTTTCGTGAAACGGCCGAGGCGATATCGCATCTCATCATGCGGTTTCCCGATTTCCAAGCTGCGTGCCAGCAATCCTCGCTGCTCCTCCATGCGGTGGAAATGCGTCGATTCGGAGATGGGGACACCATCGATCTCCGATTGCAATTCGGTTTCAAATCGCGAAGTCAGCCCTCGATACTTCACCTCCTTCGCCACCCACCCCGCATCCGGACTCGACAGAAACTGCAATTCGCCGTCCATCTGCGGGGCGGCGATGATGCCATATCTCGCTGGATCGAATTTTAGAAACCCGCCGGTCCAGACGCTGCGTAAGGCCATTGTTTGCGTGTCGTAGCAGACGGATGCGTTGTCGCCGACTTTGATTGACAGGCCTTTCGTCACCGGCGGCTGGCCGGGCATGGGGACGATGCTCGCGAGGAACGGGCCGACATCGGTCTGGCTCCACCGGTTGTCGACGGAATCCTGCTCGGTCCAGTCGAACCCGACGATCTCCTTGCTCCAGTGAAAAAACGCATCACTGGACGCGGCTTTTTTTTCCAGCACGCTGACGGCCGCCGGCCGCTGATGAGCCGAGGCATCGGGCGAACGGCCTTGGTCGTCGATGTCATCAAATCGCCACAAACCGAGCGTCGACTTCTCGACGGCAGGGGGTTGCTCGGGCAAAGTGATCTCGCGGACGCTCTGCGAAATGCGAACGTCATCGATCAGCCCGGTGCAGCCAATCGCCTGATCAACCAGTTTGCCGATGGCCAGCGGGCCGGGGATGGTCTTGCCATTTTGGAACTCGACCGCCTGATCAGCGACGGGCTTGCCATCGACGTACAGCCGCACCCGCTGCGGTTCGTAAACCATCGCGAGGTGATGCCATTGGTCATCGACGATATCGACTTCCGAGTTGACATGGTCGGGCTGCATGCCGGGGAGATAGGCCGTCAACCGGCCATTGCCCGTCATCGTGAAGAGTTCCCAATGGGTCGCCGAGGTCTTCAGTTCCTGCGCGAGCAGGATGTTGTAGTTCGCTTTGTTCGACAATCTGGCCCAGCACTCGACCGTGAGGGGGGATGTCCGGAAGACCTCGTGCCCCGCGACGAGCAACCCGCTCACACGTGCATCGAGCGCGTTCCCAAATCTCCCTTCGACGAGCATGGTCGCTTGTGGTTTCGCAGCCTCCCCACCGGCCTGCGAAACCGCCAGTGTCTGTTCGCGCTGCGCGACCCAGGCGGCGCTGCGGCGGATCAGTTCGCTGGCTCCGGGTGTCCGCAGCGATTCCGCCGCATGGCCCAGGACGGTCTGCATCACGCGGCCCTTGCCGTAGTTGTAAACGAACGCCATCGGCTCATCTCGACCGGTGACCGTGGACTTCGCCGAGAGCAGCACCTCAATCGGTTCCTCCCCCTGCTGACGAAAATACAGTTCATCGATGGTCTCGAATGGTTCCATCCCCGGCGTAATGGGGTGATCGGCCTTCGCGATCTCGACCACGAACTTGCCGTAGGCGTCGTGACCGCTTTTGTTGGGCGTATGGTCCCATGCCCGCCGGCAGATCTTGCGAAACTCCGGCCAGTCAGATTCGCCGGCCTTTGGCAGCGAAAAGTGAAACGCTCCGTTGGAAAAATGGATGATAATCAACCCGCCGCCAGCTTGAAGATACTTCACGAACCCGGCTTTGGCGGCATCACTGAGACCGGGCTTTTCCCAGTTGCAATAGTTGAGCACCAGCAGGTCGTAACCGCTGATTTTGTCCGTGGCGAAGTCCTCGATATTCTCGGAGACATCGACGCTGATCCGCGGATCGCGCAGCAGCGCTTCTTTCAGCGCCGGCGTGGTCTCTTTCCAAAGATGCCCCGGATACTGATGCCCGGTCATGATCAGCGCCTTGATCGGCTTGTCATCCACCACAGCGCGTTCCGTCCCCGGTTTCCCGGCCAGAGCCGCCGTGATCTCCGCATGTGTGAAGTAACGGGCTTCCACGCCATCTGCGGGCACATTCCCCTTCGCGGCCCAGAGCAGGGCGTTCAAGATCAGCTTGCGAAAGTTCGCCTGCTCCCAATTGTCGTAGAAGTGGCCGCAGGTGGTGCCGAAGCCGCGACCCCCATCGGGCCGTTCCTTCGCCCACGCCACGATGTCACCCTGCTCAGCCCGGCCTTCCACCGCGGGGACGCGCCACAGCGGAACGAGCGATTTGTCATCACTGCCAAAACGGATGTTGTAGTAAAACTCTTCGCGCAGTTTGAAGGGCGTGACGCCGCGCAGGACCGGATGATCGGGCGTGGCGAGTTGCACCTCGGCGTCCAGAGTTTTGATCGCCGAGTACCATTGCTTCTTCCCGTCGGTTTCCCAATCAAAGTAGCCGCCCGACCAGCTCTGAATGTCCTCGGCGTACTGGTCCGGCGCGAATGTGGAAAAGTGAAACGTCAAAAATCCACAGCCGCGATCAATCTGTTTCGCAATCTGTTGTCGATGCTCTTCCGTCGCAAAGTGCGGTGCTTCTGCGAACAGATCGCCGTCGCGACCATCGGAGATGATCAGAATGGCAGCCGCATCTTCCAGCGTTTTCTCGTCGTCCGGCCAGCCGTCAAGGTGATACTCCACGCGAACTTGCCCGGCGACGTTGGAATTGTCGAGCATGACCTTGAGCAGTTTCACCGACCACGGATAGTCGTGAATGCCATTCCCTTCGGGACCATGACTCTTCTTCCCCGCGATGAGCACGATCTTTTTGGGAGCCGGTGCATCGGCGGCGTGAACGATTTTCAGCGGCTGAGGGAATCCCGCCATCAATATCGCAAACCAACCGACATAAGCTAAGATCAGCTTTCGCATGCTTGATCGCCTCGGGAATCGTCGAAGGAAGCTCATGAGAACCGCAGCAGGCATCACAGTAATCCACAACGGGATGCTCGTCGATGGGACGGGGCAACCGGCGGTTCCCCAAGGGGCGGTGGTCATTCGCGACGGCCAGATCACCTACGCTGGTCCGGCGCAAGGCATGCCCGAAGTTCCTCCAACCGCTGAAACAATTGATGCGTGCGGCGGGACGATTCTGCCGGGACTGGTCGAGGCCCATTTTCATCCCACCTACTTCGATGTCGCCGCGTTGGAAGACCTCGACATTAAGTACCCTGTCGAGTACGTCACGCTCCTCGCCGCGGCGAATGCGAAGCTGGCGCTCGAGTGCGGTTACACCTCCGCCCGCAGCGGCGGCAGCCTGTTCAATATCGATGTCTGGCTGAAGAAGGCGATTGAGAACGAAGTCACCGTCGGCCCGCGACTGGCGGCCAGCGGCCGCGAAATCTGCGGCGTCGGCGGTCTCATGGACTGGAACCCCGATTTCCGCAAGATCGGCATGGAAGGGCTGGTGCTGCTCGTCAACGGCCCTGACGAGGCGCGGTCGGCGGTGCGGAAACTCGTCAAAGATGGCGTGGAATGGGTCAAAACGTATCCCACCGGCGATGCCGCCGCGCCCGACACGAATGACCATCACACATTGTGCATGACGTTTGAAGAGATGCACGCCGTGGTTGCGACGGCCCACAATCATGGTTTGAAAGTGACCGGTCACTGCCGGGCCAACCAGGGCATCAAGAATGCATTACGCGCCGGTTACGATGCCATCGAGCATGGCACATTCATGGACGATGAGGCGCTCGAGTTGCTGCTGGAACGGAACACGCCCGTCGTCCCGGCGTTGTATTTCGAGATGGCCAGCATCGAACGCGGCCCGGCGTTCGGCATGCCGCAATCGGTGATTGATGGCCACAAGGAAACGCTGGAAGGGGGAGCCGAGAGCGCCAGGAAGATTCTGAAAGCCGGCGGACGATTGGGCATGGGGGGCGATTATGGTTTTGCCTGGAACCCGCATGGCGATTACGCGAAGGAACTGGAGTTCTTCGTGAAGTATGTCGGGTTCACGCCGCTGGAAACCATCCGCTGTGCCACGAAAACCGGCGCGGAGATTTTGGGGCGTGAACACGAACTTGGCACGTTGGAAGTCGGCAAACTCGGCGATGTGCTGGTCGTCGATGGCGACGTGCTCCAAGACATCGCGATCCTGCAAGACCGCACAAAAATCCTGGCCGTGCTGCAAGGCGGTCTCATCAAAGCCGGATCAATGCGTTCTTCCCGGTAGGGTTTGCCGAGGGCTTTGACGAAGGCGAACCGGATTTGGTCTGCCACTTAAGAACGGTTCGCCTCGAAGACTCGGCAAACCCTACGAAGAATGATGTGCTCGCCCTGGAAATTCACTAATCGCGATTGACGAACGCGGCGGCGAGACTCAAAGTGGAGTGGTGGTCTGGAATGTAGAGCACTTGCTCCGCAAGTGTAAAAGGCACTTGCGGAGCAAGTGCTCTACATTCCAGAGCCATACCACGACGCTTTGTGAACGGAACGAGTTCACCGGTCACCGCCTGAACTCGTTCCGCTGAGACCCGCCGGAGCTGTGCATGCCTTCCCACCCCACCTGTTTGATCGTAATTCTCGGGCTGATGACGGCCGGCCTGGTTGAGAGCCGCATCGCCAATGCCGAAGACCCCGCGCCCGCCGAGCAAGAGGCCTTCTTTGAACGCACCGTGCGGCCGATTCTTGTCGCCCGCTGTTTTGAATGTCACGGCGAAAAGAAGCAGGAAGGCGGCCTGCGTCTCGATTCACGCACAAGCCTGCTGCATGCGGGAGACAACGGACCGGCGATTGTTGTCGGAAAGGCCGATGAGAGTCGACTGATGCAGGTGGTCGGTTATGAGGGCGACACCAAGATGCCGCCCAAGGGGAAGTTGCCGGACGACGAGATCGCCGCGCTGCGGACCTGGATCACACAGGGGGCCGTCTTCCCGGAGGCACTGGCCGCCACCGGACCGGCACTCGGAGCGATGGCAACCGCGGGGGGCATCGCGGAATCGCGCATCACACATTGGTCATATCAGCCCATCCAGCGGCCTGAATTACCGGATGTGAAAGACAAGTCTTGGCCTCGAAATCCGCTCGATACGTTGATTCTCGCGCGGTTGGAATCCGCTGGGCTGACAGCCAGCCCGCAGGCGGACCCGCGCACGTTATTGCGCCGGACGACATTCGATCTGCTGGGATTGCCCCCCACGATGGAGGAAGTGCTCGAATTCGAGGCCGATGGCTCGCCGGATGCCTCGGCCCGCGTGTTGGACCGGCTGCTCGCGTCGCCCCATTACGGCGAACGGTGGGGACGCCACTGGCTCGATATCGCCCGCTATGCCGACACCAAAGGCTATGTCTTCACCGAGGAACGCAAGTATCCCTATTCCTACACCTATCGCGATTATGTGATTGACGCCCTCAATCGAGATGTCCCATTCGACCGCTTCGTGCTGGAACAGTTGGCCGCGGATCAACTGGCGGACGGCGAAACCAGCGCATTGGCGGCGATGGGGTTTTTGACCGTGGGCCGGCGCTTTGGCAACAATCAGCACGACATCATCGACGACCGCATCGATGTCGTGACCCGGGGGTTGCTCGGTCTGACGGTGACGTGCGCGCGCTGCCATGATCACAAGTTCGATGCCATTCCGACGGCGGATTATTATTCGCTGTACGGCATCTTCGCGAGTTCCGTGGAACCGGCCGAGTTGCCCCAACTGGGACTCCCCATCGATCTCGAAGCGTATCGGATTTATGTACAGGAGCTGCAGCGCCGGCAAGCGGCGGCTCAGATGTTTCTGACAACCAGTGAAGAGGAAATTCGCGATGAACTCCGCGCGATGACCGGCGATTACCTCGCCGCCGTCATCCGCCCGGACGACACGAAACCGGAAGGGGATCGCAACGGGAAGCCTGAGGTTCGCGGGGCGCCCGAAGTTCGCGGCGTGATCGTGCAGCGCTGGCGAAACTATTTGACGAGCCTCGCCGAGAAGCCGCATCCGGTGTTTGGGCCGTGGCAGGCGTTGACTCAACTGCCGGCCGAGAAGTTCGCTGAGCAAAGTGCCGAGCTGATTGCTCAGTTGTCCGATGCCGCCGACGCGCAGCCACGGACGAATCCCGCGGTCAAACACGCATTGCAGGCCGCACCGCCAGCGACAAAAGAGGCCGTCGTGCTGATCTATGGAGAACTGCTCTCCGGTGTTCAGGCCGAGTGGGTGAAACTGCGGGCGACCGGAGCCACTGCGCTGCCGGATGCGCACCGCGAAGAATTGCGGCAAACGCTGTATGCGGAGAATACGCCGCCCGCCATCAGCAGCGAGGAAGCCCGGAAACTGTTCGACCGGGCCAAGCGAAACAAGCAGCGCGACTTGCAGCGTGCTGTGGAAACGCATCAAGCGACATCACCCGCCGCGCCGCCGAGGGCGATGGTGATGCACGATGCTCCGCAGCCGATGCAGCCGCACATTTTCATTCGCGGCAACCCCGGTCGACCAGGCGACCCGGTGCCGCGGCAGTTCCTGCAAGTTCTGCAAAATGAACCGCAGGTCTTTCAACAGGGGAGTGGCCGGTTGGAATTGGCGCGGGCCATTGTCGGCCCCGGAAATCCGCTCACAGCCCGCGTGATCGTGAACCGCGTCTGGCAACAGCATTTCGGCAAGGGGCTGGTCCTCACCGCCAGCGACTTCGGCATCCGGGGCGAACCGCCGTCGCATCCCGAATTACTCGATGACCTGGCCCGCACCTTCCTGGATGGGGGCTGGTCGTTGAAAGGACTTCATTGGCAGCTGCTCCAGTCGGCCACCTATCAGCAAGTGAGTGATGATCGCCCGGACGGACAGCAACTCGACCCGGAGAATCATCTGCTGTGGAAGATGAATCGTCGCCGGTTGGAGTTCGAGCCGCTGCGCGATTCCGTCTTCGCCGTCGCCGGTCAACTGGATGATCGCATGGCGGGCCGCGCGGTGGAACTCTTCAACTCACCCCCTGCGCCCCGGCGGGCGGTTTACGGTTTCATTGATCGTCAGGATCTGCCCGGCACGTTGCGCGTGTTCGATTTTGCCAGCCCGGATGTCAGCACGGCTCAACGTGCGGAAACGACCGTGCCCCAGCAACTGCTGTTCGGCATGAACTCCGGCCTGGTGATTGAACAGGCCCGCCAACTGGCCCGCCGCGCGACCGATCAGGCACCCTTCGCCGCCGCATCGCAGATCGACCGGTTGTATCAGTTCGCCTACTCGCGCTCGCCCCTGCCGGAAGAACGGGCCGCCGCCGAATTGTTTCTGACGGAAGGGAACTCGACGCCCGAAATCGAACTGGGAGCGTGGCGGTATGGTTACGGTTTTTATGATGCAGCGAGACAGCGTGTGACGGAATTCACACCCCTGCCCCATTTTCAGGACGCCAGTTGGCGCGGCGGCCCGCAAGTCCCTGACCCGAAACTCGGCTGGGTGATCCTCAATGCCGATGGCGGGCATCCCGGCGGGACGCCCCGGCTCGCCGTGATCCGGCGGTGGGTCGCGCCGCAGGCCGGCGTGATCAACATCGCGGGATCGCTGGTACACCCGGCAGAGCAGGGAGACGGCGTGCGGGGGCGCATCGTTTCCAGCCGCGTCGGCACGCTGGGAGCATACACCGCTTTCCATGGAAACGCGGCCACGAATTTGGAACGAATTTCGGTTGAAGCCGATGAAGTCCTCGATTTCGTGGTCGATTGCCTCACCCAGGAAGCGCACGATGCCTTCCAGTGGTCGCCGGAAATTCTGATGGTCGGCAAGCGGATTCAGCATTGGTCCGGCAAGCACGACTTCCACGGCCCGCGCGTCGTTTTGTCCCCGCTGGAACAATTGGCGCAAGCACTGCTTCTGGCGAACGAGTTTGTCTTTATCGATTAGGCCGCTGACGGAATCGGAATTGCAATGCACAACAATCAGGCGTTCTCACCGGCCGGAATTTCGCTCCCGTTCACGCGGCGCGAACTGCTGGCCCGTTCCGGCATGGGTCTCGCCGCGCTGGGTCTCGGCGGTGTACTGGCCGATCAAGGTTTGCTCACGCCGGCCCACGCCGCCGGGTACACCAACCCGATGCAGCCACGGCAGCCCCATTTTCCCGCGAAGGCCAAACACGTCATCCATCTGTTCCTGAACGGCGGCCCGTCGCATGTCGACACGTTCGACCCCAAACCGTCGCTGCAAAAATATGCGGGCCAGAATCTGCCGACGGAGAATCTGCGCACAGAACGCAAAACCGGCGTTGCGTTTCCCAGCCCATACAAGTTTCAAAAGTACGGGCAGAGCGGCATCGAGGTCAGCGAGATTTTCTCCCGCACCGCCGCGTGCATCGACGACATCTGCGTCATCCGCTCGATGCATGCCAATGTCCCCAATCACGAACCGTCGCTCATGCTGATGAACTGCGGCGACCAAACGCAGGTGCGCCCCAGCGTCGGCTCGTGGATCACCTACGGCCTGGGGACCGAGAATCAGAATCTGCCGGGTTTCGTGGCGATGTGTCCCAACGGCTATCCCATCAAGGATGCCGAGAACTGGCAGTCGGCGTTTCTGCCGGGGGCGTATCAGGGAACGTACATCGACTCCCAACATTCCGACATCGACAAGTTGATCGCCCATATTCGCAACGATAATTTGCCGCAACGCCAGCAGCGCCGCCAGCTCGATTTCGTGCAGGAGCTGAATCGCCGCCACGCCGAGCGCCGGCAGCAGGATGCCGCGCTGGAATCGAGAATTCATTCGCTGGAACTCGCGTACCGCATGCAGATGGAAGCCACCGATGCATTCGACATCCAGCAGGAGCCGCAGCACATCCGGGAGATGTACGGCGATGGCACACAGGCGCGCCAGATTCTGATCGCCCGCCGGTTGATCGAACGCGGCGTCCGCTATGTCCAACTCTGGCATGGTCAGGGGCAGCCGTGGGACAACCACGACGATCTCGAAGTCAATCATCGTCGTTTGGCCGGGGAATGCGATCAGGCGATTGGTGCGTTGCTCAAGGATTTGAAGCAGCGTGGTTTATTGGACGAAACGCTGGTGATGTGGGGCGGCGAGTTCGGACGGACACCGACGGTGGAACTCCCCCAGCCCGGCGCGAATGCCGGGAAGATCAACGGCCGCGACCATAATCATTACGGTTTCACCATGTGGCTGGCCGGCGGCGGTGTGCGGGGCGGGCACGTGCATGGCGCGACGGATGAATTCGGTTTCGCCGCGGTCGAGAACAAAGTCCACATTCACGACCTGCATGCCACGCTGCTGCATCTGCTCGGTTTCGATCACACGCAGCTCACCTACCGCCACGCCGGCCGCGATTTCCGTTTGACCGACGTGCATGGCAACGTCGTCCGCGAGATTCTCGCCTGATATGCGGCTTAACTCGATGTGTCGGGTGGCACGTCCCTGAGGCCTTAGCATTACCCACATTTATTTTGGGCTTGGCGTCCGCGGAGGCAGAGAAGGAGTTTGTTGACGCCACGCCAGAGGGTGATCCAGCCGGGTTCGCCGTCTGCT
>Ga0335397_10001756_pt1 | contig 29557 bp, 27 predicted proteins | sample MAT04_FD_205740 | JGI IMG/M metagenome (GOLD analysis project Ga0335397, IMG submission 205740) | Freshwater microbial communities from Lake Fryxell liftoff mats and glacier meltwater in Antarctica - MAT-04 (spades assembly) (version 2) ... | reverse complement strand
TTCAATGCACGCAACGAGCATGGCAGCGCCTTCAATGCGCACTTCCTGCAAAACGGAAAACTTTGGCTGGCCCTGGCTGGCGTGCTGCTGATGCAGGTTCTGGTGGTGCATTGGGGGCCGGCGCAAAACATCTTCGGCACCACGGATTTGCTCTTGGCGGATTGGCTCAAAGCCGCACTTGTGGCGGCCAGCGTGCTGTTTCTTGATGAGGCGCGAAAATTTGCTTTGCGCTTGTCCAAGGCTGACTGATCGGCGGGGCTAATACATCCGCACCGAATTGGTTCGGCAATGACTGCAGTCATTTTGGCCCATTTGTTATTGCCATAAGCGCGCGCTATTGACCTTGATCCAGACTGGACGCGATACTTCAAAATCTAAAAAAGTTCCCCATTCACTAAATTAAAGGGAGTCAGCATGAGGTATACCTCATTAGCTGGGATTTTGACTGCTGCTGCGGCACTTTTGCTATCCGGTTGTGGATCGATGCGCAGCTATGATAACGAGTTGAAGCAAACCGTCGGCATGGTGAAAAGCGGTTCGATCAGTACCGCCTTGCAGGAACTGGAAAATAACAACACCGGCAAGGAAGAAAACAAGGATTTGCTTTATTTTTTCGAGAAGGGCGAACTGCTCCGCCTGACGACCGAATATGACAACAGCAATCAGGCTTGGATGTTCGCCGACGCCAAGGTGAAAGAATGGGAAGAAACCACCAAGACATCGCCGGAAAAACTGTTTGGCAATATTGGCAGCTTCATCCTGAACGACCGAACCCGGCGCTACGATGGTTTCGATTACGAAAAGGTTTTGCTGACTTCCCGCATCGCTTTGAACCACATCAGCAACGGTGACTGGGACAAAGCGCGAACTGAAATCAAGAAGACGCACGAACGTGAAGCGATCATCGCGCAGGTGCGGGAAAAGCAGATCGAGGAAGCCAAGGCCGAGGCGGAGAAAAAGAACGTAAAGACCACCTACAAGGAGTTGAAGGGTTACCCGGTTGAAATTTTTGACGACCCGGAGGTCACTAAACTGACCAATGGTTATCAGAATGCCTTCACACATTACCTCGCTGGTTTTGCCTATGAAGCGTTGGGTGAGAAGAGTCTCGCTGCGCCGGGGTATCGCAAGGCGATGGAATTGCGCCCGGACATGCCAAGTCTGGGTAGTGCGCTGGAAAAACTGGATAACCAGAAACAACGGCCTGGCTATACCGATGTATTGTTTGTAGTCGAAGCTGGAACAGCGCCTGCACGCGAATCGATGCAGATCCCGGTGCCGGTGCCTCTTGGGCGTGGGATCGGCGTCGTGTCGATCTCGTTTCCGGTGATTCATTCCGACAAGAGTACAGCGGCGCTGGAGCAATTGATGGTGGATGGCAAGGATTCGATTTCGCTGGATCAGATCACCAATATCGACGCCATGGCGCGGCGCAGCCTGAAAGATGAAATGCCCGGCATCATCGGCCGCAATGTCGTGCGCGCCATTGCCAAGGGGGCCATGCAGAAGAAAGCGGGTGATCGCGGCGGGCTGCTCGGCAGCTTGCTGGCAACAGTGTTGACGGTTGCCACTGAGCAGGCCGATGAACGCAGTTGGCGGACGTTACCGGCCTTGATCAGCATCGGTCGGGCGCAGATTCCTTCGGGCAATCATCAAATGACGCTTGCTGGTGTGCAAGGTGCGAAAGTGCTTGATTTCACAGTTAGCGGCAGTCATGCCGTGGTGCCGGTCCGCTTGATGAGTGGCAGCACGTATTTGATGCAGAGCAAGGCGCCGACGCTTGAGTCCAACACGATTGTCGCCAATGCGGAGCCGATCGCACTTCCGACTGCCACCGCTCTCAACCCGGTTGAAGAGATGAGCACCTCTTCCGTAAAGAAATCAAATATTCAGAGCGAAACAGCGCTCGTAGGCAAGAAACTCAAGAAATAATTTCCCTGGAGAGAATTGCATGATCGCTTTATCTAGAGTTCTGGCAGCATTCCTGTTGCTGATTAGCGTCGCCGGGCCTGCTGCGAATGCGGCTGGCATTGAAGACAAGATCGAAATCATGGGCCAGATCAAGGATGTGAAAGTCCTGGAGATTCAGTCGCGGATACGCAATGGTTTACTGATCGTGCAGACCGAAATGGAAAACCTTGGCCCGAAGACGCAACAGGTGTTTTATCGCATCAAATGGCTGGATGAATCCGGTCTCCAGGCTTGGGAAGACGAAGCATGGAAAACCCTGGTGTTGTACGGTCGTCAGCGGAAAAATCTGGTTGCAGTTGCGCCGACGCCGATGGCGCAAGATTTTCGCGTGATCCTGCACTCCAAGGGTACGGATCAACAGGAAACTGATTCCAATTTCCCCTTCAATTATTGATGATTCTGGAGTTGTTACATGAAAATCAAGTACGCATCAATTTCCATTCTGGCTCTGGTCGCTGCATTAAGCCTTTCCGGTTGTGAAACTACCGGCAGTTCGCCTGAGGTGTCCGGCGGCAACGTCAAATACGGCGACAGCAAGGCCGTTGAAACCCTGACCAATGAATTCGGCTCCACCGATTTGCAAACCATCGCCGAGGCCATGTCGCGCTCAATGGTTCAGTCGCGGGTGATCATCGCCGGTAATCGGCCGCTGGTGACTGTTTCCGAAGTCAAGAACAAGACCAGTGAATACATCGATACCAAATCCATTACCGATACCATACGTACGCAATTGCTGAAGAGCGGTGCGGTTCGTTTCGCGGTCGACATCGATGCGATGAAAACGCAGACCGATGAATTGATGCGGCAGAACAACAGCGGTCTGTACAAGAAGACCACGCAGAATAAGGTCGGTAACATGCAGGGCGCTGATTACCGTCTGGAAGGTAACATCACCTCCATAGTCAAGCGTGTGGGCGACGTCAAGGACGTTTACTACAAGTTCAGCCTGCAACTGGTGGACATCGAAAATGGCGTCATCGAATGGGCCGACGAGAAGGACATCCGCAAGACTTCGGGTCGCTGAGCGAGAGGCAACATGAAACTGAATAAATGGTTGATCACTGCAGGTTTTTCATTGTGCGCGGCGCTGGCCCAGGCTGCCGAGTTGCCGCGCGTTGCTGTGACCGATTTCGCGCTCGAAGACAAAGTTCGTGAATACTTCCTGTTGGAAGCAGCGAGCACATCGCGCAGCACGCGTGGCAGCGCATCGGAGAATGAGACCGATGATTCTTATCGGGCACGGTCACGTTTTTCACAAAAGGAAAAAGCTGACTACCTACACGTCGAAGGCACTTACACGCAGATAGATCGCGGCGAATTGCGCAAATTCAGTTCCGACGTGCGGGGTGAAATGCTCAAGTCTCGGCAGTTCCGTTTGGTCGAGGCAAAGCCCTTTCTTTCTTCTGGCAAGGAGGAAGTTGAAACCGAAAAGATTTACGACGTCATTGATCGCATCAAGAATGGCTATTTTCCCAATGTAACGCATGTCATGTTCGGTACCGTCAGCAATGTTGACTGGCGTCAGGAACGCCAGCCTGTTCAAGGGTCGGATGCCATCAACAATTCGCTGAGTCTTGAACTCGTGGTTGATTTCAGCCTCATCAATACCAAAACCTATGAAATCACCGCCGCGTTCAGCGCCATTGGCGAAGGCAGCGATGCCAGACTGACCGCAGGGCGAGGCGAGCGGGTTCATCTCAACCGTTCTCGCGTGATGTTTGACGTTTCGAAGAGCTTGGGCAGGAACGTGGCGCACCAATTGGAAGATTTTTACGGACCGTCAGCAGCCCGAAATGTTGGAAGCAGCCGTGAGTCGATCGAAACGGAACACAGCAGTAGCGAAAAAGTGATCATTTACCGTTGAGATACACACCGCTAGACGGGCTGCGGTACAACTGAAACGGCGGGCCAGACCCGCTGTTTTGCATTATGAGGGCAGTTGGATTTGCGTAAGCCTCCAGCCTGCCCAAGCGCTAAAGAATCAAGCAGAAGGTCTGCTGGCTGGTGGTCTCAGTCGCGCTGGAGTTTTGTGGACGCGGCTTCGGTGAACACGCGCCAATCCTGTTCCACCTGCTCCGCATAGGTTTCAGCTTGATCGAACAATACCGCAGCGTATCCCGGCAAGCCGGCGCCGTAATCGATCAATTCTGCGGTCTCAGCGGCGCTTTGTTGCTCGGCGATACGTAGTTGCGTCCAGGCCAACACTTTGCCCATCGTGTGGATGACTTTTTCCATGCGGCTCAGTTTGGTGCGCCAGTCCTGCAACGCCAAACGGTCCTGATGTGGCAGCTGTACGCGCAGCACGTAAGAATGCGTGTCCGGGTTCAGTGTGCTCAGAAAAGCCGGGGTCGAGCAGGCTGGGGTTGTCTGCGTCGTTGTCACTGTCGTCGCGGACCAGCAGTGCGTAACGTTCGATCCCGAGGCTGTCGGTACCGGCGATGCGGCGGGCGACGTCGAGCAATTCCACAGGCTGACCAGAAAACGCGACAACTCCCAGTTTTCCGGCGCCAGCTGGGCTTCGCCAAAGTCGTTCAGGTCGAAGCAGGCGTTCCGTCCAACAACTGGATCAGCCGGATCGCTCAGATATCTGCCGAAATTCTCCAGATGCAGGTCGTCGCAGATTCAGTCAGCAGGTGACGGATGTTTGATGCCGGCAGCGGCGTAATCTTGGAACAACAGGTGACAGGAACCGCGCAAAAAGACGAACGGGTTGTGTTCGCCATGGCGCGGTATTTCTCCACCGGCCGCTCGGGATCGCGGCCGGCGGTTGAAGCGGTGAATCAGATCGACCGTGTTGCGCGGCATTCCCGCTCAAGTCGTTTACTTGATTTAGGGGCTGTCCATGAATAACCTGGATAATTATGGGTGTACTGGTGGGATGCGATACAAGGCGCCGGCCGCGCAGCATGGTCATTCCCTGCAAGCGGCCGGCAACGTGGCAGCGCGCCCACCAGTGCAGTCCAGAATGTCCAGAATGTCCAGGTTATTCACGGACAGCCCCTTAGCCGTTTGCCTGTTTCAGCGCGGCGATGCGTTCTTCCAGCGGCGGGTGGGTCATGAACAAACGCTTGAGACCGCCGCCACCGCCACCGCTGATGCCGAAAGCAGCCATCTTCTCAGGCAGCGGCGGCGTGTGCGCCTGCATCAGGCGCTGCAGCGCAGCGATCATGTTCTGCCGTCCGGCCAATGTGGCGCCGCCGGCATCAGCGCGGAATTCGCGTTGACGCGAGAACCACATGACGATGATCGAGGCGAGCACGCCGAGCACCAGTTCGGCGACGATCATGGTGACGTAAAACGCCGGACCCTGGCCGCGCTCGGTTTTGAACACGATCTTGTCGACCAGGTGGCCGATGACGCGTGAGAAGAACATCACGAAGGTATTCACCACGCCTTGAATCAGCGCCAGCGTCACCATGTCGCCGTTGGCAACGTGGGAGATTTCATGCGCCATCACCGCTTCGGCTTCCTGCTTGGTCATACCGCGCAGCAGGCCGGTGGAGACCGCAACCAAGGCGGCATTCTTGTTCATGCCGGTAGCGAAGGCATTGACATCGGGCGAATCCCAGATCGCAACTTCCGGCATCTTGATGCCGGCAGCCTGCGCCTGACGCGCGACGGTCTGCACCAGCCAGAGTTCTTCCGGTGTGCGCGGGTCGGTGATGACCTGGGCGCCGACCGATTTTTTCGCCATCCATTTCGACAGTGCCAGCGAAATCAGCGAACCGCCGAAGCCCATGACGGCGGCGAAGATCAGCAATGAGCCGAGATTGAGGCCGTTTTCATTCAGATACGGTTCCACCCCGAGCAGGCGCATGGTGATCGACAGTACCAGCACAATGGCCATGTTGGTGGCGAGGAACAAAAAGATACGTTTCATGTTAATTCCCTTAAATAATCAACTGCCGTTGAGATGGGTTCAACCTTGATGAGTTCAAGCTTCCACTCACGGCGAAAATGTTAACGGCGGCCAGAATACGACCAATTCATGAACAAAATAATTCGAATATTGTTGCGTGATCATTCGAGAAAATCTGATGACTTGGCCGCTGCGATCGTTCTCTGCGACATGAGTTGTCGCAACCGAGTTGATGCAACCGAGCAATTGCAACCGCACATTCCAACCGAATATCCGCTTATATCGAAGTTGACCAACAAGCTTTACAGCTGGGTCCAGAGTTCGATGCGATTGCGGCCGTTTTCCTTCGCCTGGATCAACGCCATGTCGGCATCGGCGATGGCTTCTTCGACCGGCCGTCGCGGGTGCATTTCAGCCAGTCCGAATGAGGCGGTGACGTACATCGTTTCGCCGGTGGGCAGGCGTATCGGCAATCTTTCCAGGCCGGTGCGGATACGCTCAATCACCTGCAAGGCATCTTTCATCGGGCTGCCGGGCAGGCACATGAGGAATTCCTCGCCGCCGTAGCGGTAGATCGAGTCGTATTTGCGCAGCATGCCAGTAATGAAGCGCATGCTCTGGCGCAGCACCGCATCGCCGGCTGGATGGCCGCGTTCATCGTTGACCCGTTTGAAGTGATCGAAATCCAGCAGGCAGAGCGAGCAGGGACGTTGTATGCGCAGCGAGCGCTCTTGTTCTTCGCGCAGGCGAGTCAACATGCCGCGTCGGCTGGCGCAGCCGGTGAGGCTGTCGGTGCTGAGCAATTCTCCGATGATGTCGAGTTGTACCCGCCGCAGCATGGTATTCAGGCGCAGCGCGAGGTCGATGCACTGGTCATAGAGTTCAGGTTCCGGCCGGCGTTTGTCGAGAACCTCGAGCAAAGCCAGGCGGGTGACATCGTGCATCGCTTTCTGGGTGGTGCCGAGTGCCAGAAAGTCTGGGTTTTCGCGCAACGGATTCGGTTCCTGGCTGTAATACCACTGGCCGAAATGCGTACGCAGATGGGCGTCTTCTGCCAGATCGGCTTTGTTGACCTCATTCGCGCAGACCAGCGTGCGGTTGATCTGCTTGAACCAGGCCAGGTGCGCCGCAATGGTGACTTCCAGCTCCTCGGTCAGGAGCTGGATTTCTTCTCGTTCCAGGGGGAGTGACATGTCCCATCCCTTTGTGTCGTTAATTTGTATCGTTAATTACGACAGCTTATCGGATGCAATGGAAAAGTCTTTAGTTTGGCGACTGTGCCGAAGAGGGCTGATCATCAGCCGAGTCGTCATGTTGCAACACACTCCTGGTGGATGAGTTCCCTATTTCAGCGTGAATCGAACCGTGCCGGCTTCCCGGCCAGGCACGTTGATGCTGGCTACTGCCTTGCTGCCCCGCGCGGGCTTGGCCTTCAATTTCGCGCTGAGTGTTTGAAAACCACTCGGGGTGAGTGCGGCTTCTTCCTTGTTTTTTCCCGTCAGCAAAATCAATTTCCCGCTGGCGCCGGCGGATTCGACCGGCGCACCGTGTTCGCTCAGGTACAAAATAATTTGAGTTCCCTTGGTCACCAGTTCGACCTGAAATACATCTGCATCGGCGGTGATGCCGCCGAATTGCGGTTTCAGGTGGTCGGCATGCGCCCACACCTGGCCGGCGCTGAGCATCAGACTGAGGGCGAGGGGAATGGCTAGCTTTTTCATGGTGTGGCTCCTGTAGGTCAGTAGTTCTCGGTGGATCGGGTTTGCAACAAGCGGTGCAGCGGTTTTTCGCCGAACAGCCAGAACATCACCGGCGTCAGCACGGTGTCGAGCAGGGTTGAACTGATCAGGCCGCCGAAGATGACGACGGCGACCGGGTGCAGGATTTCCTTGCCCGGGGCATCCGCCGTCAACAGTAGCGGCAGCAGGGCGAAGGCGGAGACCAGGGCGGTCATCAGCACCGGCGTCAGGCGTTCGAGCGAACCACGCACGATCATCGGTTTGCCGAAGGTTTCGTTTTCAAACGCGCACAGGTTGATGTAATGGCTGATCTTCAAGATGCCGTTGCGGGTGGCGATGCCGGTCAGCGTGATGAAGCCGACCAGCGCGGCTACCGATAGCGGTTGTCCGGACAGCCAGAGTGCTGCGACGCTGCCGACCAGGGCGAGCGGAATATTGAGCATGATGATCAGCGCCAGCGTGGTCGAGCGATAGCGTGAATACAGCACCAGAAAGATCAGCGTCAGCGATACCAGCGCCAGCAGCGAAATCAGGCGTGCGGCAGCCTCCTGCGCCTGGAACTGGCCTTCGAGTGCGGTGAAGTAACCTTCCGGCAGCGGCTTGGCGGCCAGCGTGGCGCGAATATCGGCAATCACTGCGCTCATGTCGCGGCCTTCCGTATTGGCGGAAATGACGATGCGGCGGCGCGAGTTTTCGCGACTGATCTGGTTCGGCCCGTCGCTGTCTTCGATGCTGGCCAGACGCGACAGCGGCACCGCGCCAAGCGGCGTGTCGATCAGCAAATTGGGCAGTTGGGTCAGGCCGCGCTCTGCTTCAGGCAGACGCACGATCAGATCGAAACGCCTTGAGCCACCGCCGCCCGTCTCGCCGCCTTCGACAATCTGCCCGATGTGCTCGCCTTCGATCATCTGTTGCAGGTTGCGCAACAACGTGCCGGGGGCGACGCCATAGCGCGCTGCCGCGGCGTAATCGACGCGGATCTTGATCTGCGGAATGCGCACCTGTTTTTCGATCGCCAGATCGGTGACACCGGGAATCTGCGCCAACTCGCTGCGCAGGTTTTCTGCCAGGCCGCGCAGGGTGTCCAGGTCGTCGCCGTAAATCTTCAATGCAATCTGGGCGCGCACGCCGGAAAGCAGATGGTCTAGCCGGTGCGAAATGGGTTGCCCGATGCTGATCGAGGCGGGCAGGGCGGCGAGGCGGGAACGGATGTCGGTGATGATGGCGTCGCGACTGCGCTCGGAAGCCTTCAGATCGACATCCATTTCGCTGTAATGCACGCCTTCGGCATGTTCGTCCAGTTCGGCGCGGCCAGTGCGGCGGCCGACTTGCGTCACCTCTGGTACCGCTGCCGCCAGTTGTTCCGCCAATTGGCCGACGCGGTTCGACTCGGCCAGTGAAGTGCCCGGATTGAGCAGCACATTGATGGTCAAAGTGCCCTCGTTGAAAGGCGGCAAAAAGGTGCGCGGAAAGAACGGGATGCTGACGGCGGCCGTCAGCACCAGGATGGCGGCTCCAATCAGCAGCGCTCGGGCGTGCCTGAACGATGCTGCCAGCAGACGCGTGTCCCAGGCTTTCAGCCAGCGCACCAGCGGAGTATCGCCATGGTCGAACCGACGCATGTGTTTGCCTTGCAGCAGGTAGTACGCCAGTACGGGCGTGACGGTCACCGAAACGATCATGCTGGCCAGGATGGAGACGATGTAGGCGATGCCGAGCGGCGTGAACAGCCGGCCCTCGATGCCGGGCAAGGCGAACAGCGGCACGAACACCAGCACGATGATCAAGGTGGCGTAGACGATGGCGGAACGCACTTCCAGCGTCGCGGCGGCGATGACTTCTGTGATCGGGCGGGATGAGTGAACGGCCCCTGAACCCGTCATCCCGGCGGAGGCCGGGGTCCAGTTCGTACTCGCCGAGGCTTCCGTCATGTGCTCCATGTTCATCGCAACTGGATACCGGCCTTCGCCGGTATGACCGAGCTTTTGATCGGGTTCGGCGGAATGTCGGTCTGCGTCGACAGGACTCGGTGCTTGATTCGCCTTCAGCCGGCGCAGCACGTTTTCCACTCCGACGACGGCGTCATCCACCAGCTCGCCAATGGCAATCGCCAGGCCGCCCAGGGTCATGGTGTTGATCGACAGATTGAAATAGCGGAACACCAGCACGGTGACCAGCAGCGAAAGCGGAATCGCCAGCAGCGTGATCAGCGTAGTGCGCACATTGAGCAGGAACAGGAACAGCACCACGGCGACCAGAATTGCGCCATCGCGCAGTGCATGTTCGACATTGATCACCGAGGCCTCGATGAAATCCGACTGCTTGAACAGGAACTCGGGCGGATCGATGCCGGCCGGCCGGCTCCGGTTGAGTTCGGTCAACGCGCGTTCGACGGCGCGGGTCAGCGCCACGCTGTCGCTGCCGGGTTGTTTCTGCACCGAAAGGATCACCGCCGGTCGGCCGGCATAGCCGGCATCGCCGCGTTTGACTGCGGCCGCCAGACTGACCGTGGCAACCTGCTGCAATGGAATGGGTTGACCGGCTTTGACCGCGACGACCAGGTTCTGCAAATCTTCAATACGCGCTGTGCGGCCAATCTGGCGGATCAGGTATTCCCGCCCGTCAGCTTGCAGGAAGCCGCCGCTGGTATTGGCGCCGAAATCGCGCAGCGCCGCTTCCAGCGCTTCGCGCTCGATGCCCAGGCTTTGCAGTTGGGCCAGATTGAGTTCCACCCGGTATTGCCGGACTTCACCGCCGATCGGAATCACCTGGCTGATGCCTGGAATGGTCAGCAAGCGCGGACGCATTACCCAGTCGGCGTATTCGCGCACCGCCATCGGGTTGGCGCCAGCGCTGAGCGGCAGCGCCAGCAGCAGAATCTCGCCCATGATCGACGAGATCGGCCCCAGTTGCGGTGTGATGCCGGGTGGCATCTGCTCGCGCACCAGATTCAGGCGTTCGGTGATCTGTTGCCGGTTGCGCCAGATATCGCTGCCCCAGTCGAATTCGACATAGACGATGGACAGCCCGACGCCGGAAACCGAACGCACCCGAGTGACACCGGGCATGCCGTTCATGCTGGTTTCGATCGGGAAACTGACCAACTGCTCGACTTCCTCCGGCGCCATGCCGCCGGCTTCGGTCATCAAGGTGACGGTCGGCTTGTTGAGGTCGGGGAAAACGTCGACCGGCATTTGCCGCATGCTGATCAGGCCATACACCACCAGACCCAGCGCCAGACCGAGGACGATCAGGCGTTGGCGCAGGCTGGCGTGGATGATGAGGTCGAACATGCCGAGTGCTTCCGCTTCAGCGCATCTGCGCCAACAGGCTGGCGCCCTGGATGACGACGCGCTCGCCATCACGCAGGCCGCTGCTGACCGCCACGGTGTCGGCATCCAGCGGCGACCACTTCACTTTCCGCGGTGTGTAGCGTTCGGCATCGGTATGCAGCCAGACCACGTCTTCACCCGCGGCGTTCTTGCCGATTGCGGCGTGCGGTACGGCAACGCCGTCGATCCGGGTTGCGGTTTTAGCGATCACCTTGACCGGCTGGCCAAGCGCCAATGGCGCATGCGTGCTGGCCACACGAAACAGCAAGGGCAGGGCCTGCTCGCGCAATTGCCTGCCGGCGCCGACGAAACGCAACGGCACATCTCCGCCGGGGAATTGCGCAACGGCATCGCTCAACTGGCCAAGCTGTGCGGTGTCGTAGGACAGCGCCTCGACCGCCAGGCGCGCGGGATCAATCACCTCGAACAACATCTCGCGCGCCTCCACCACCTGCCCGGCCACGACATGGCTTGCGCTGATCACACCGGATACCGGCGCGTGCAGCGGCTCTGCCGCGGCGAGGCTGGCGCCGATCGCGGCGCGGCGCTGCTTCAGCGCGTCCAGTTCAATGCGGGCGGCCTCGATGTCCTTTTGCGGCACGGCGCCTTCGAGCTGGTCGAGCCGCCGCACCCGGCGTTCGGCAATCGCGAGTTGCGCCGCCAGTTCTGCCAGCAAAGCCTGCTGATTGCCGCGTTCCAGACTGCTCGCCACCGGCTTCAGCCAGGCCAGCACCTCGCCTTTGCGAACCTGCTGACCCAGGCTAGGCAGTCCTTTCGGCCCGGGCGCGATGCGGCCGGACTGAATGGCTTGCACCCGGCCGCTGGCGTTGGGGTCGGCGACGACTTTGCCGTTGAAGCTCAGCGTCACCGCCAGCGCTTGCAGGCTGGCGATCCGGGTCCGCAAGCCGAGTTGGCGCTGGGTTGGCTTGGGGATGAACAGGCTGCCGTCGGCCAGCCGCTGCGGACGGGTTGCATCGCTAACAAGTGTTGCCAGCGTTGCCGCCGGTTGCGGGTCATGGCTGTGATCCTCGTCGCCGTGCGCCGCGACTTGGCCAGAAAACAACGCAAGCAGCAGCAAGCAAGGCGATAAAGCGCAGCGCCAGCCTGCAGCCGTAGGGTGCGCCATGCGCACCCTGCGACGTGGATCGGTGCGCACGGCGCACCCTACGTGGTTCATTTTCGTCTCCGCAGCAGAAAAACACCGACTCCGGCCAGCAGTAGTGCTGCCGCAGCACCCCAGACGATGCGCTGGTCCAGCGCTTCGGCGACGGGTTTGGCCATGAGTTTGGCCGTGGGTTTGGCTTTCACGGCTGCCGGTTGCGCGACTTCCAGCGTCGCGGTCAGCAAATCAGCGCTGTCGGCGGTCTGGATCGAGAATACCAGCGGGTATTTGCCGGGCTGGGCGAAGGCCTCGCCGGGCAGCACATAGACGCCGGGTTCGGTTTGTTTGGCGACGTCCTTCAGCGTGCCGCTTTCCAGTTCGATCTGAGCATCGGCGACCGGCGCATTGCTGGCGAAATGGTCGAGATATAGCGTCAGTTGCTGGTTTGCCAGTACGGCCACCAGTTCGAATTCCTCACTTTGTGCAGTGCTGCGCGGAATCGGCGATTCGAAGCTGGCCAGGGCGGCTGGCGCGTCGTTGTGGCTATGCTCTTCGCCGCCATGTGCCCAGACTGGCGCGGTCAGCAACAGTGCCAGCGACAGTGCGAACGACACAGCCAGCCAGGAAAGGAAAAAATTGCGTGTTGTCATGGCATCTGCCCCAGCGCTTGTTTGAGTTGTGCGTTTGCCTGGCCGCGCGCCGTTGCCTGCCGGTTGAGCACTGCTTCGGCTTCGAATGCAGCGGTGCGGGCGCGCAGCAGGAGGGGTAAATCCGCTTCGCCCAGGCTGAATGATTTTTCGGCGAGCGCAAGCGTGTCGGCGGCGAATTCCTGGCGTGCCTGCGCCAACGACCATTGCTGCTGCGCCATGTCCAGTTCCAGACGGGCTTGCTCGATCGCCTGCAGCAGCCGTTGACTTGCCCGCAACTGCATGGCTTCGGCCTGATGGGCGACGGCGAGTGCGGCCGCATTGTCGCGCCGCTGGCGCGGGCCGGAGGTAAAGGGAATGGTCAACTGGACGCCAATGCTGTTGCCATAGGCTTCACCGCTATCGCCCCGTTCCCGTTGCAGGCGAACGGCGATTTCCGGCGCTTCGCGCGTGCTTGACTGAACCTGTCTGAGGCGGGCGTTGGCAACTTGCACAGTGCTGGTCAATGCCGCCAGCGCCGGGTGTTCGGCGCCGGATTCCGACGGCTTGGCCGGCGTTTCGGCATCAAGCTGGATGGGGGCGGCCAGGCCGGTCAAACCGCGCCAAGCCGCCTCGGCATGGCGCAAGGCGTTGGCCGCTGCCATTGACTCGCTCTGGGCCGCCAAGCGTTCGCTACGGGCGTGGTTGGCATCGACGCGGGCCAGATCGCCGGCCTGATAGCGCCGCATGACATCGGCTTCCAGCGTTCGGGCGCTGTTCTGGCGACGTTGCGCCAGATCGTTCGATTGGCGTGCGGCGGCCAGTGACCACCAGGCGCTGCGCAATTCACCGGCCAGTTCCAGGCGCAAGGCGGCGCGGTGAGTATCGATTTCGTGCTGAATGCTGGCGGCGTGCACGGCTTGCAGGTTTTTCTGCCCGGGCAGCCAGAGCGGCACTGCCAGTTCAACTTCCCATTCGCGCTTGCCTCGATTGCTGCCCAGCGTGTCATTCAGATGGCCCAGCGATAGCGCGGCTGGCCCGGGCGTCAAGGCGGCGGCCATTTCGGCATGCGCCTTCGCTTCGCTGATCCGGGCATCCAGCGCGGTGGCTTGCGGATGCCGCGTCCAGGCGTGTTCCAGTGCATCCGCCAGGGAACTCGCCTGGGCCGGAAGGCGCGCGAGACAGGTCGCAAGCGTGGCAAGCAGGAATAGCGTCTTGTATCCGGGTTTCATGCCTGCCATCCTGCGGCCTGCATGCCAACGCAAGCCTGACCGCAAGATTACAAATCTGTAATGAAGATACTGATCATCGAAGACGAGCCCAAAACGGGCGATTACCTGAAACAAGGCTTGACCGAAGCCGGCATGGTCGTTGACCTGGCGCGCGACGGTTGGGATGGGCTGCACCTGGCCTGCAATATCGAGGCGGGCAAGCAGGCTTATGACTTGTTGATCCTCGATGTCATGTTGCCTGGCCTGGATGGCTGGCAAGTGCTGGAAGGCGTGCGGCGCGCCGGCATGAGCATGCCGGTGCTGTTTCTCACCGCACGCGATCAGGTTGCCGACCGGGTCAAGGGGCTTGAACTCGGCGCCGACGATTACCTGGTCAAACCGTTCGCATTCATTGAACTGCTGGCGCGGGTGCGCAGCCTGCTCCGGCGCGGCAAAAGCAGCATCGAGCCGACTGTGTTGAAGGTGGCCGATTTGGAACTCGATCTGCTCAGCCGCCGCGCCTTGCGTGCCGGTAAACGCATCGACCTGACCGCCAAGGAATTTACCTTGCTGGAGTTGCTGCTGCGCCGCCAGGGTGAAGTGTTGCCGCGTACATTGATTGCATCCCAGGTGTGGGACATGAACTTCGACAGCGATACCAATGTGGTCGAGGTCGCGGTGCGCCGCCTGCGCGCCAAGGTCGATGACGGGTTCGAGCCGAAGCTGATCCAGACCGTGCGCGGCATGGGTTATCGGCTGGAAGCGCCCGCACCTGCACCTGTATCGGCAGCGCAACCCCCATGAACTTGAACTCACTTTCCCTAACCGCGCGCCTGTCGCTGCTGTTCGCCGCCAGCGCGGTCATCGTGCTGCTTGGCCTGGGCTGGGTGGTGGAACGCGCGGTGCAGAACCACTTCATCGAAATGGACCGGCACGAGATCGAGGGCAAGTTGAGTCTGGTGCGCAACCTGCTCGCCAGCGCGCCCAACGCCGCCGCGCTGGCTGCGGTACCGGCGCAACTGGAGAATGCGCTGGTCGGGCATCAGCATTTGCAGGTCACGGTTTTCGCTGCGGATGGCACCGTCTGGTTTACTTCCGGCAGGGTGCAGTTCCCGCAACAGCGGGCCGGCGATACGCTGCAATGGCTGGCCTGGAGCGACGCTCGGCAGGCCTATCGGGGCGTTCTGGCCGGGTTGAAAACGGCGCATGCGCCCCTTTTCAGCATCGCCATTGCGCAAGACATCAGCCATCACGAAGTTTTCATGCGCGACTTCCGACGCACGCTGGCCATGCTGACCACGCTGGCCGCATTGCTGACCGCTGGGCTGGGCTGGGCCGCCACCCGCGCCGGCCTGCGTCCGCTGCGTCGGGTGGCGGCGATGGCGACGCAGATCGAGGCCAGTCGTCTCGGCGAACGCCTGCCGGGAAGCCAGGTGCCGGCCGAGATCGAGACGCTGGTGGCGGCATTCAATGCGATGCTGGCGCGGCTGGAGGACAGTTTCCGGCGCTTGAACGAGTTTTCGTCCGACATCGCGCATGAGCTGCGCACGCCGATCAGCAATCTGATGACCCAGACTCAGGTGGCGCTGAACGCGGCGTATGAAGGCGAGGTTGCTGGCGAGAAGTACCGTGAAATCCTTTATTCGAGCCTGGAAGAGTACGAACGCATGGCGCAGATGATTGCCGACATGTTGTTTATCGCCCAGGCCGACAATGGCTTGCTGCAAACCGGTCAGGGCGAGGTTGACCTGAGCAGCGAGACGCGGGCGCTGTTCGATTATTTCGATGCCTGGGCGGAAGAACGTGGCATCACGCTGGCGCTGGAAGATCTGCGCGAGCCGCATGCACCGCCGTTGACCGGCGACCGCCTGATGTTGCGGCGGGCATTGAGCAATCTGCTGGTGAATGCAATACGCCATACCGCGCAAGGCAATACGGTCTGGGTCCGGCTCGCATCAGCACAGGGGAATCTGAGCATCAGTGTCGAGAACCCTGGGCCAGATATCGCAGCGGAACATCTGCCTCGCCTGTTCGACCGGTTTTATCGGGTCGATCCGTCACGCCAGCGGGATAGGACGCAGCAGCGGGATAGGACGAAGCAACTGGATAAGGCGAGCGAGGGCGCCGGTCTGGGTCTGGCTATCGTGAAGTCGATCGTGGTGGCGCATGGCGGCAGCGTGCAGGTCATTTCCAACGCCGGATGCACTCGTTTCCAGCTGGTGTTTTGAGGCGGTGGGCTTTTTCCCCGTGTTCCTTGGCGTAATACAGCGCCTTGTCGGCTTCTTCGATGACCTGGGTTGGCAAGTCCTGGCGGTCGAGCATGGTGTATCCGATGCTGAGGGTGACCTGACCGATTTGCGGGAAGCCGTGCTTCGCCACATTGCCGCGCAATCTTTCCCTCTCGACTTCGGCCTGTTCGGCACTACATCTTGCAGCACGACGATGAATTCTTCACCGCCATAACGGAAGGAGCGGTCGTTGTCGCGCAATGAACTGCGCAGAATATTGGCGAACCTGAGCAACACTGGATTCTTTGCTGAGATTGCACCATTACAAAGATCAAGTTGTAGTGCATGCATGCCTTGCATTCCGGCAATTTTTGACACAACTCAACAAAAGTCAAAAATTTTTCCGAATCGATTAAAGATCATCGGGTTAATGCCGTAATGCAAAGCTCGATATTGATATTGAATGAGTCCAAGTGCTTTTGACGAAACCAGGTCTGTGCATTTATGAGGACTGAAAACCCCGCAATCTATGATCGTCTGATCTCGGCGCGGCTTCCGTCATTGCCCCAGGTTTTGCTGGAATTACTGGCGTTGTGCGACCGGGACGATGTCGGTATGGCCGAGATTGCCGCCGTGGTGGCAAAAGATGCCAGTGTCGCGGCGCGACTCGTCGCCACCGCCAATTCGCCCTTTTACAGCCCCAAGCGAGGTCTGCAAGATATTGATCAGTGTCTTGCGGTGATGGGCACCAGCATCGTTCGGCGCTTGGCGTTGAATCAGTCCGTTGCCGAATTGTTCGGCCGTTTCCAGAAAGGCAACGACTTCGATCTGCGTTATTTCTGGTACCACAGTCTGTTTGTCGCGGTCATGGCGCGCCGCCTGGCCGCGCATCAAGGCTACGCGAATAGCGATGAAGCCTACCTGGCCGGTCTGTTGCACGATGTTGGACAACTGGCTTTACTGACCATGGACGCCGATCGATATCTGCCGCTGTTGCGAGATTTCGATGGTGATATGGCATTGATGCGGCAGGAGCAGGCGTTGTTCGAGGTCAACCATGCTGAAGTCGGTGCCTGGATGGCGCAGCGCTGGAATCTGCATTCCCTGTTTGCGGACAGTATTCGTTATCACCATGAGTCGCTCGATCGCGTTCGCGATGCGCATCCACTGGTCCAGATCGTGGCGCTGGCAAACCTGCTCGGTACCCTGTCGGAAGCTGAATTGGCGACACATGCTGCTGCGCTTGCGTGCTGGCGATTGGAGCCTGCCTCGGTGGCTGAAATGCAGCTTGCCGCCGAGACCGAGGCGCGCCGTATCGGCAGCGAACTTGGGCTGGAACTGCCGGCGAAGGTTGAACCGATGACGCGTCTGGAAGCCGAAGCCGACCCTGCAGTGAGTGACTTGGCTGAGGCGGTTTCGCAACGCATGCAGGGCATGCTGGCGCAGCCGGAGTGGGGTGAAAAAGAAGGCTTTGAAGCCGCCAAGCGAGACGTTTTGGGTGGCGCCAGCCAGATATTCGGCGCCCCAGGCTGCGCCCTGTTCATGCCCAAGGACGATGTTTTGCACTGGCAGCCGCTGGCGGATGAGCCGGCGCAAGGGAGTGCAGTCCGGATCGCCTGTGCCAGTGCCGACTCCCGCATCGCGGCGGCCTATCGCGGTCGCATCTGTCTCGCTGGAGTGCCGTCGCGACCGGACAATCTGGCCGATGCGCAGTTGCTTCGCTTGCTGGCCGGTGAACGCTTGCTTTGCCTGCCGTTGATGTTCGCCGGCAAACCGCTGGGTGTGCTGGCTGTCGCGTTGGATGTGGCCACAGTGGAGCACTTCGGACCCCGGCAGGCTTTGCTGACCACCTTCGCGCGCGAAGCAGGCAAATGTCTGGCGGCGGCGATGCGGCAGGATGAAAGAATCAGCGCCGCGTTGCAGGATGCCAGCCAACGCCAGGTTCAGCATGCCCGCAAGTTGATCCACGAAGCGGGGAATCCGCTTGGCATCGTGCGCAACTACATCTCCGTACTGCGAATGCAGGCCGAGCAGATGGGGCAATCAAAGGACGAGTCAAAGGACGCATCGAAGGACGCATCGACGGGGCAAGTGAAGGAAGAATTCGGCTTGATCGAAAACGAGTTGCGCCGCGTCGCCGGCATCTTGCAGCAATTCAATATCCCTGCCTTCGATACCACGCCGAACCCGAAAGCCGCGCCTGCCTCGGTTGATATCAATACTTTGGCGCGTGACGTGATTCAGTTCTGTCGCCTCGGCAAGGCCGAGTTGCGAGATATCGAGATCAGTCTGAACCTGGCACCCAATTTGCCCAGGCTGGCCAAGTCAGGCGATATCCTGAAACAAATTTTGACTAATCTATTGTTCAATGCCGCTGAAGCACTGGGCGGAAAGGGGCGTATCACGCTGGCTTCGGCGCTGTGGGCGGCGGCTAAAAAGCAGCAATATGTTGAACTGTCGGTGAGCGATAACGGCCCCGGACTACCACCGGACGTGTTGGCGAACTTGTACCAGCCGGTGCAGACCCGCAAGGGTGGACAGCACGCTGGGCTGGGTCTTTCCATCGTTGCCGCATTGGTAGAGGAACTGGACGGCATGCTGCAATGCAGTAGCAGTGAATCCGGAACGCAGTTCAAAATTCTGTTGCCATTGCATCCGGAGGCGGCTTGATATGACAGCTTGGAAAGCAAGCAGACTTGCTGACACAGCCGGCCAGTTGGCCGAATCGCATGCGCCTTCGAAGCGACTCTTGATCATCGAGGATGATCCCGGGTTTTCCGAGAGCTTGCGCTATCTCCTGAGTTTCAACGGCTTTCAGCCCGAGATTGCGGCGACTGGTGAAAGAGGCCTGGAAATGCTGGCTGGTGAACATTTCGATCTGGTCTTGATCGATCTCAGCTTGCCTGATATCTCCGGTCACGACGTGATATGCAGCGCCCGTGAACGGGGAATTTCGACGCCAATGATCGTGGTCAGTGGTGAAAGCGAAATCGATGCCGCGATTCTGGCGCTGCGGCTTGGCGCCCTGGATTATGTGCGCAAGCCGATCGAACCGGAGTTTTTGATCTACGCCGTCAACCGGGCGCTGGCGCAAAGCACGCTGCAACGTGAGCACCAGTTGGCGCAGCATCAGATCAACCGCTCCGAGCGATTGCATCGTTTTCTGATCGACGCTTCACCCGACATTATTTTCATCCTCGACCAGAATGGACGCGTCTCCTTCATCAATGATCGAATGAAGGCGCTGCTGGGTCTGGAGGACAAGGCCGTGCTTGGGCGTCATTTTTCGCGTCTGGTGCATGCGCATGATCGCGAGCGGGCGCGCTATGCCTTCAGTGCGCAGGAGTTATCGGAAACCACGATGCACAGCTTTGAACTGCGCCTCAAAAGCCATGCCGACGTCACCGGTTTTCGCTACTTCGAAGTCAATCTGGCGCTGATTGGGTTACCCGAAGACGAATCCGACAATGCTGCCGCAGACCAGGATCATTTTTATGGCGTTGCACGCGATACCACGGCGCGCAGAGAAGTCGAGGCGCTGGCCAATTACCAGTCTAATCACGATGCGCTGACCGGTTTGCCGAACCGGCATCTGTTCCGCGATCATCTTGCGTTGGCGTTGATCCGAGCGCGCAGAAATAGTGAACAGATCGCGGTGTTGCACCTGAATCTGGATCGTTTCAAGCACATCAACGATTTGTTTGGCCATGCCAAGGCGGATGAGTTGTTGCGCGAGGTGGGGGAGCGTATCCAGCGTTGCCTGCGCGGCGGCGACACGCTGGCCCGGTTTGTCGGCGACGAATTCCTTTTGCTGAACTCGTTTATTTGGTCGCAGCGGGATGTCCTGCAGATCGTTGAACGTATCAATCATGAGTTCGCCGCCCCATTCCAGGATGGCGACAAGTCAGCCCATCTTTCGGTAAGCGCTGGTATCGCGTTGTTCCCGACGCATGGCGAAACCGCCGATGCGCTGATTCGCCACGCCAATATCGCCCTCTATCACGGTCGCTTGTCAGGTAACAAAGGCCACTCGTTCTTCATGCCCGAGATGGGTGAAAGCACGGATCAGCGCCTGCAATTGCAAAGCGAGTTGCATCAAGCCATCGACCAGAATCAGTTTGTCCTCTTCTACCAACCGCAGGTGGGCTTGCAGGATCGTTGCATCCGCGGCGTCGAAGCGCTGATACGCTGGAATCATCCGCAGCGTGGTCTGTTGCAACCGGGTGATTTCCTGCAACTGGTGGAAGATGCTGATCTGATCAGCAGCCTGGATGAATGGGTGACGCGCGATGTCTGCAAGACGTTGCGGGAATGGCAGCGAGAAGGCATTGCGCCACCACGAGTGGCCATCAATATCTCGCCGCGTCATCTGGAAGAGAACGATTTCGTCGCAAAATTCATCGCCTTGCTGACCGAATACGGTATCGACCCTAACTTGATTGAGGTCGAACTGACGGAAAACCTGTTCATTCGCGATCCGAGCATGGTGGCGCGCAAGTTGCAGACCCTGGCTGCGCATGGCGTAATGATTGCGATCGACGACTTTGGTACCCAGTATTCATCCCTCAGCTATCTACAAAAATTCCCCATCCATACCCTCAAGATTGACAAATCGTTCGTCTGGGAAATCGATCGCGAGTACCGACAGCACGCCATTATCAAGGCGATCATCTCGATTGCGCATGGCCTGGAGCTGAATCTGGTCGCGGAAGGCGTGGAAACGGATGAACAACTCCGATTCCTTGAAATCCATGGCTGCGACGAAATTCAGGGTTATCTGTTCAGCAAGCCCTTGCAGCGGGAAAAACTGGAAAACCTGTTGCGTCAGGGCTGCCGCTTTCAGACCGACTGATAGACCGACTGATCCGCCGGGATCTTTTCAGGTTTCAGCAACGCCGCGCGCGCCCGCAACTGGCCGCAACCGCCGTCTATATCCTGCCCGGCCGAATCGCGCAGCCGGGTCAGAATGCCGCATTGATGCAACCGGCCGGCCATCTCCGCCGCGCGTTGCCAAGAGGGCCGCGCGAAACCGAGACCTTCGTTGCTGTTGTAGGGGATGAAATTCATCATCGCGTACTTGCCTTGGAGCAGTCGGATGATGCCGTCCAGTTCTGCATCGCTGTCATTGACGCCTCGCAGCAGCGTCCACTGATACTGGATCGGATAGCCGGTGGCACGCGCGTAGCCTTCACCGAGTTCGATCAGTTCTTCCGGGTCGATGCGCTGCGCCTTGGGCAGCAGATGTGCGCGCAAATCGGCGCGCGTGGTGTGCAGCGACAGCGCCAGCGCCGGTTTCACCACGCCCGACGGCAAGCGTTCAAAAACTCGTCGGTCGCCAACCGTCGAAAACACCAGGTTCTTGTGCCCGATCGCACCTGAGGTGCCGAGCAGGTCGATGGCTTCAAGGACGTTGTCGAGGTTGTGCGCCGGTTCGCCCATGCCCATGAACACCACGCGCCTGACCTTGCGCCGGGTGCGTGCCAATGCAACCTGGGCGACGATCTCGCCGCTGCTGAGTTGGCGAATCAAGCCGCTTTGACCGGTCATGCAGAACAGACAGCCGACCGCGCAACCGACCTGGGTCGACACGCAAACGCCTTCGCGTGGCAGCAGCACGCTTTCCACCGTTTGCCCATCCGCCAGCGCAACCAGCAAACGCGCCGAACCATCTTCCGCCGGATGTTCCGATGCCAGTCGCGCCAGCCCGTTCAGATCGGCGATCAAGCCCGGCAGCGCGTTACGTAACGCCAGCGGCAAGAAATCCTCGGCGCGGCGGTGGCGTGTATCGAGCGAACGAACTTGCGTCCAGGCGCGCAGCACACGTTGTTCGTGGCAAGGTTTTGCGCCCAGGCCGCGCAAATGTTGACGGAGGTTTTCAATACGCATGCGGGGGGGATACAGGGGGATACAGGCAGAAAAATCAGAAATCGTTCTTCTTGCGCTCAATATCCTCGCGCAACTTGTCTGCTTGTTTTCTCAGCCATTCCTGTCGTTCCTTTCTTCTTGTTTTCGTCTGTCTATTCAGCCAATCCAGTCTTTCCTGGCGCTGCTTTCTGAAACGGCGGTATTCATAGCGTTGATAACCCACCACGATGCCCGCGGTAATCAGCAGGAAGCCGCTGATACGACCCATGCTCGAGTCGAGGTTATAGAAGGCGACTACGCCCGCAATGCCGTAAACGTAGGGCAGCGGTTCGTAAAGCCAGTTGGGCAAGATTGCCATCTTTCCTTCCTGTTTAAATTGCCGTGTCGAGGGCGGAAAACACCAGAATTGATTGACAAGACAGGGTGAAAATCTTGACTGCTATTTTGGATTACGACGAATACGGCTGTGTAAAGAAATCAAGCATATCCCGGTAACGCAAATATCACTCGGCTGATGCATGGTGCAATGTGCATTGTGTATTTTGCGAACAACTGTTTGTTGGCGGGTCGCTTGGCTCAGGCTGAGCATTGAACCGGGGTTAAACCGGATTCTCCTTGCGCAGGGGGCACCGTTGATGAAGATCAATGCCGTCTGATGCTGGATTGTTAGCATGGCTGTCCCGAGTCTTGCTGCCGCTTCTTCATGTCTAATTTCTGGTCTGTCCACACCGCTGCGCCACATCGGGTTCTATTTTTGCCCGGTTTCATCCAGGGCTTGCTGGCTATGCTCTGGTGGGTATTCGATCTGGAATTGCGACTAACCGGGAACGCCGGTCTGGTTGATCAGGGTTTGCCCGCGCCGCTGCTGCATGGCTGGTTGATGGTGTATGGGTTTTTCCCGTTCTTCATCTTCGGTTTTCTGTTTACCGCCGCGCCGAACTGGCTGAGCGGGCCAGGCATTTCCCGCTCGGCTTATCTCCTGACCATGTTCGGGCTGAGCCTTGGCGCGGCGTTGCTTTATGTCGGCCAGAGCGCGGCCGGGTTGGTATTGCATCTGCTCGGCTGGAGCGTTGCTTTGCAGGCACTGCTGAAGACGCTGCGCAGCGGGAAGGATCCTGATCCACGCCATGCCTGGGCAACCTGGGTGGCGCTGATGCTGGGCGCGGCGGGCGAGTTGCTGATGCTGGGCGGCTTGCTGTTCGATCATTGGGAATGGCTGCAACTCGGCATCGAGTTGGGGCTGTGGGGCTGTCTGGTGCCGTTGTTCCTGACCGTCTGCCATCGCATGATTCCCTGGTTCACCAGTCGGGTAGTCAGTAATTACGTGTTGATTCGGCCGTATCCGCCACTTTGGGTCATGTGGGCCGCCAGCCTGCTGCATTTTGTTTTGCTGGCGGCGGCGCAGGAGGCGCTGACCTGGCTGGTCGATCTTCCACTGGCGGCGCTGGTGTTCTGGTTTTCCGCACGCTGGGGCTTGCGGCGAGGGTTCCAGGTGCGTTTGCTGGCCGTACTGCATATCGCCTTTGTGTGGGCCGGAGCCGCATTTACCCTCTATGGCCTGAGCAGTCTGGCCCGTTTTCTTGGCCTCGACTGGTCAGCCGGGCTGGCGCCGTTGCATGCTTTGGGAATTGGCTTCTTCGGCGCTATGTTGATTGGTATGGTGACCCGCGTCAGTCTCGGTCACTCTGGCCGCGCCTTGCAGGCAGATACAGCAACCTGGTGGTTGTTCTGGGCGATCCAGGCTGTTGCGTTGCTGCGCATGTTGCCGGATTTGTTGGCCGATGCCTGGTCAGGGCACTGGATTTCAATGACTGGCTTGCTATGGTTGGTCGTATTCGCCGGGTGGTCCTTGAAATACGCGCCGATGACCTGGCGCAGGAGGGTCGACGGCAAGGCGGGGTAATCTCGGAAAGGAGGGCAGGGTGATCGCTGAGCAAAGCAAATTCGCTAAACAAAGGAAATTCGGGTGTGCGCTGCTGGCCTGCGGGTTACTTCATTTTGCTCAGCCCGCCTTCGCCGCCTGTCCCGCCGAACCCGCCGGTTTCGCGCTGCCGCCATTGATCAGGTTGCAGGTTGATCTGATCCATGATCTGGATCAGCCTTGGCAGGCGGGCGGTGAAATCGTTCTGACCTGTGCCCCGGATGGCTCGCCAAGAGCCGGTCGTTTATCCGCGCCACCGCGCAATGCGTCGGAAGAACAGGCGTGGCGGGCAGAGCAATTTTCGCTCGCCAAACGCGTCAACATGGCGCGCAAGGGTGAGGCGCATCCGCTTGGATTGCCGATGGCCGCGCCGCAGTTGGCCTTGCTGGAACGTTTTGCAATGAGCGACGCGGGTGCGGTCTGGCTGCGCGAAGTCACCGATGACACTTTGCGTCTGCTCAACAAGGGCTATCTGGAATATGACGCGGCACTCTGGAATCGATCGGTCAAACAAGGACGTCTGCTGCCATTGTCGAAATTGTTGACTGGTCGGCTGACAGAAACCGCGCTGTTTGCCGGCGATGCCCGAGTCTTCAAGTTTTCTGGTTATGCCGGTCCTGGCGCGATGGCGCATCCAGGTGCGATCGGCCTGGGTGATCGCGGTTTGAGTTGCCAATTCCCCACCAGCAATGAATTGGTCGACCCGTTTGCCATCCTTTCGCATGAATTCGGCCATACCCGATACGGTGACCCGGCCAGCGGCGGAAACCTGATCGGCGAGGCGCGCACGGTGGAGATTTACGAGAACCCGGTACGGGTCAGGAACGGCTTTGATCCGCGCGCGTTGTACTTTGAACGCATCAATCAGGGAACGCCGCAAGCGAAGAAGGGCAGCCTGTTGGAACGTTTGTTGCGGCTGGAACGGGAAAAAGGTATCTCGATCAAGGAAATGACGTCGGTCGACCGCTATCGCTGCGATTGCCCGGTTCCACTCCCGATCATCCTCGATTGCGAAGTGCGTCAGCGTCCGGCAGACAAAGAGGGCGACAGCGGGGTGCCCGTTTACGAACAGGACTGCAAGGTGAACTGGAAGTCGGATGTCATGCAAAAGCCGGCTTTGTCGCGTTAACACAGATCGCTCGCCTTTCTCCTGTTCAGCACCGCGATCCGTTGCTGATTCCTAATCCTCCGCTTTCAACCGTCCTGCAAACTTCTCTCTAAACTTCGCTAGTTTCGGTGCAACGACGAACATGCAGTAAGGCTGCTGCGGGTTTTGCTGGTAGTAGCGTTGGTGGTAGTCCTCGGCGGGCCAGAAGACGGTGGCTTCGGTGATTTCAGTGACGATGGGGCGGTCGAATGTTTTTGCGGCAGTGAGTTCGGCGATAAGCGCTTCCGCTTCGACTCTCTGGTCCGGGCTGTGCCAGAAAATGGCGGAGCGATATTGCGTGCCGGCATCGTTTCCCTGACGGTTCAGGGTCGTCGGGTCGTGCAGGATGAAGAAGATTTCGAGCAGTTCGCGGTAGCTGATTTTGTCGGCGTCGAAATGGATTTGCACGACTTCGGCGTGGCCGGTTTGGCCGGTGCAGATTTGCTTGTAGGTGGGATTTTCAATTGCGCCGCCCATATAGCCGGAGATGGCGGATTCAATGCCTTGAAGGCGGTTGTAGGCCGTTTCCAGGCACCAGAAACAGCCGCCGGCGAGGGTCGCAGTGTGTCGATTCATGTTGTGCTCCTTGAAAATGAACGGCTTTGAGGATTCGAGGTTTGGGGATTCCAGCTTTGAAGATAAATTTACCCCCAGTTTCTGGCTCATATAACGCAGATGCCTTCAGGTTATGAAGATATCTGCCGTTATTTCAATTCTTTCTTTAGATGGTCACTTCAGCGCATGAATCCGGTTGAAAAGCGAATTGCGATTGATCAGGTCAGAGTCGGTGTGTTTATCCGTCTGGATACCTGGATGGATCATCCCTTCCTGTTCAGCAGTTTCAAGATACGCAACGAGAAACAGCTCAAGGTTTTGCGCAGCCTTGGCTTGAGCGAGGTCTGGTATTCGCCGGAGAAGAGCGATCTGGCGCCATTGCCGCCGCCCAAGCCAGATGCGCCGGTGCAGTCGGCCGCGCCGGAAGTCGATCCCGAAGTGGCGGCGATGATGCAGGCTTTATGGCAGGAGAAGCGGGCGCGGCAGGAGAAGATTAGCCGCCACCGTGAGGCCTATGGTCGCTGCGAGAAGAAGTTTGTCGGTAGTATTTCGACGGTGAAGCACCTGTTGCGAAATCTGTTTTCGCAGCCGCATGAGGCGATCGAACAGGCGCAAATGTTGGTGGTCGAGATGGTCGATTCGTTGTTGGCGGAAAAGGATGTGCTGTTGCATCTGATGAATGCCAAAAACGGCGATGAGGGCGCGTATTACCACGCACTCAACGTCACCATGCTGGCTTTGATGCTGGGTCGGGAAGCCTGTTTGAGCAGCAGCGAGATGGTCGCGCTCGGCATGGGCACGTTGTTGCACGATATGGGCAAGGAGCGGTTGCCCAGCCAGATTCTGTTGAAGAAAACCGCCTGGACGAAGGCCGAAGCCAACTTCTATAAGCAGCATGTGGTTTACGGCGTTGAGATGGCGGAAAAGTTGCCGGATTTGTCGCCGGGGGCGATGGAAGTCATTACGTTGCATCATGAAATGCTCGACGGCAGCGGTTTTCCGGGGGGCTTCAGTGGCGCCCGTATTGGCAAGTTGGCGCGCATCGCAGCGATTGCGAATGCTTTTGACAATGCCTGCAATCGCGTTAATCCAGCCGATTCAATGACGCCATCGCTGGCATTGTCGATCATGTTCAAGCGCGACAGCGCCAAGTACGACACGGAATTGATGCAGCATTTCGTGCGTTGCCTGGGCGTTTACCCACCTGGCAGTATCGTGCGGCTGAATAATGAAGTGATTGGTCTGGTGGTGAATGTGAATCCGGGCAAACTGCTGCATCCGACGTTGCTGCTGTATGACCCGAGGGTGCCGAAGGAAGAGGCGTTGCTGCTGGATATGGCCGATGCGCCCGATTTATCCATCGCCAGCACGATCCGGCCGGCCGATTTACAGAAACATGTGTTCGATTACCTCAGCCCGCGCAATCGGATCAGCTATTTCAGCGAGCCAGCCGCCCCGGCACGGCGAACTCCGGGTTGAAGCCTGGTTATTGTTGTTGTTGTTGCTGCGTGGCCTGGTTGCGCATGTGGTCAGCCACTTTCATGAAGGCCTGATACAACTCGGTGCGCAGTTTTTCGTCGCTGACCACTTCGTCCAGCGCCAGTTGCATGCAGTGCATCCATTGATCGCGTTCCGATTCGCCGATGGCAAAGTGGAGATGGCGGCGGCGCAGCATCGGGTGGCCGTGCTTGTCGGTGTAAAGCGGCGGGCCGCCCATCCAGCCGGAGAGAAAGTCGAACAGTTTCTGGCGTGACCCGGACAGGTCTTCCGCATGCAACTTGCGGATGCCGTAGGTTTCCGGCAGTTCGTCCATGTGGTCGTAGAAACGTTGCACCAGTTCTTGCACCTTGGCTTCGCCGCCGATGCGTTGGTAATGGGTCTGAGGCAGCATGCGATGTTTCGTAGCGGTTATTTACGGAAGATTTTCAGGTAATGCCCTTCGAAATAGCGCTTGGCCCAGTGGAACAGGCGCGAAGAGGGCAGCAGGAAAGAGCGTTTCAGGTCGCGATAGACCAGGATGCCTTTGTCGATAGTGTCGACGATGCAGATCATTTCGATCTTGAAGTGCGCACTCACCGGTTTGCCGGCCAGCGCCAGCAACATGTTTTCTGCCGCCGCCTTGGCTTGCAGATCGGCCATGTGAGCTTGCTTAGGCATCCAGTCCGGACCGGGGAAGCTGCCCGCGTCGCCAGCGACAAAGACGTTATCAGCGCCTTCGACACGACAGAATTCATCCGCCTTGAAGAAGCCGCCGGGTGATAGCGTCAGACCGGCTTCCGGCGCCCAGGCCGGGCCGGTGAGGCCGGGCATGAACAGGATCAAGTCGGCGTTGATGTGGCCGCCTTCGGTATCGACGCCTTTTTCCGAGAAGCCGAGCGGCTTGTGGCCGAGATGGGTGTCGATGCGCCGCTTGGCCATTTCTGTCAGCAGGCCGCTGACCGCCTTCTCGCCCAGGCGTTTGCCCGGTTCCGCGGCGGCGTTGAAAAAGGTGAGTTCGATCTGGTCGCGTTTGCCTTGCTGGCGCAGCAAGGTATCGAGGCCGAACAGCAGTTCGAACATCGGGCCGCCGCGCATCGCCGAGGGTTCGTTCGGGTTGCCGCCGAAGCCGAGCGCGATGCGTCCGCTGGACATCGCATTGACGCGGTCGCGGATGGCTTCGGCCGAGGCCACGCCTTCACACAGCGTCAAAGCATGTTCGATGCCGGGCAGCTTTTTGATGAAGCGGCCGCCGGTAGCGATGATCAGAGCGTCATTCTGAATTTCGCCGCGATCTGTCAACACAGTGCGGCCAGCATCTTTCAGACCGGTGACGCGGCCGGCGATGAATTCGACGTTGTGATCTTTCAGGAAGCGGTCCAGCGGCAGAATCAGGTCGCTGCCTTTGCGCAAGCCGCTGGGAATCCAGATCAGACTGGGCAGATAGACGAACTCGGCTTTCGGCGCGACCAGGCTGATGCGGGCTTGCGGCGACCGTTTGCGCAGTTCGCGCACAGCGGTGAGGGCGGCAAAACCGGCGCCAAGGATGACGATATGGGGAGCAGCGTGCATGGTGTGTCGGTAGGGTTTCTTTGGGTTTGATTCGGTTCAAGGTTTCACGCAAGTCGCCAGCCTTGTGTATCACCACAATGACCGAGGCGGCTGTGCGGGGGCATTTCTTCCAGGGTGCCATTGAGCCATGCATTGACGGCGCGGTCGGGATCGGTTTCCAGCGTGGTGACGGCCTGAATGGCTTGTTGCTTCAGACGATAGCGCAAATCGCTGGCCATGCCGCCGCTGATCAGCACGTTGATGTCGCACAGAAGTTGCGGCAGGTTGGTGTTATGGAAAGACGCTCCATCGGGCAGCTTGATCCATTGTTTTTTCACTACATCGGCATATTCGGTCTGGTAAATCCAGAACCCGGTGCAACGTCCGGCATGGTCGGTAACGGCATTGCGGTTTTCACTGGTGACGGCGATTTTCATGTCGGAGCCTCTTGCGTGGATAGGAGTATCCGCATTCTTAAGCAATAACTGCGCCATCCGCATTCCTGACTGACTGAACGCTGCAGAAAATTGCCGGAAACGTCGAATCTGCTGCAGTACAGGGCGGGATTCGCGGGCCAGGTGACGACATCGATCTGCCAGAATCTCGATGTGGTTTTGTCAAATATGGCGAATCGTTATGCCAAATCTGGTAAAGCGGCAATCCGGTGATGCGTCCGGTAATACGTTTTAGCGGCTGGATCCGCTTGCAACTGGTCACGGCTATGGCAGTAGCCGATCTCGACGACCTGGTCGAGCGCGCTCCAGTCGAGCATGCGGATGGCTCGTAGATCCGGCTTGATCAGCACATCCACCACCTCGGTGGAGCGTTTCTGGCGCGATTTGCTGTACAGCATCGGCGCCCGGAACAGCATGCCGCCCAGCAAGGGTACCCGCAAACCGTCGCGGCGGCCCGGCAGCAAACCCGATAACCAGTGCCACAACAGTGCCCAAGGTCCGGGAAACTCGTCGCCGACC
>Ga0335397_10001755_pt1 | contig 29569 bp, 24 predicted proteins | sample MAT04_FD_205740 | JGI IMG/M metagenome (GOLD analysis project Ga0335397, IMG submission 205740) | Freshwater microbial communities from Lake Fryxell liftoff mats and glacier meltwater in Antarctica - MAT-04 (spades assembly) (version 2) ... | reverse complement strand
ACCTCACAGTGGACACCCTTGCTCGCGGCTAGTGAACCAGTTTGAGTCAGCTCACAGCGGACTTTCACCGCCTACATTTGCGCCGTGCCCGGCGCACCATCCGTCACTGCGTGACACCTTCTCCCGCAACGCGGGAGAAGGGAATCATATAAGTTAGTTCGCTACGTTTTTTAGATCCTGTATAAAGGCTCGCATCAACACGCTAGGGTTTTACAAAAATCCAGTTATTTTTTTACACACTCACTCACCAATTTATCAATAATTGGATGATTGTGAACAAGTGAATTATTAATTTCTTTTATTGTATTTACTGATTGAATACCAATCAGGCTATTGGTGATAAATATACTGTCGCAATTTTTTAAGTCGTCTATTGCTATACTGGTTTCAATACACTTAATATTAGTGTTCTTACAAAATTCCATAATTTTTTTTCTGGTTATTCCCGGTAAAACACCATCGGTAATGGGTGGCGTGATGACTTTATCATCTGTAATCATAAATACATTGGCTGCTGAGGTACATGCTATATTCCCGCTTGTGTTTAACATTATTGCATCATCACAATAGTGGTTTTTTGCCTCCATTTTTACCAGTATATTATCTAAATAATTTAATGATTTAATTCGAGACAACGGTGAAAATTGATTCCTTCGTGTCGATTTAGCAATTATCAAATGATATTGAGAGTTGATAATTGGTTTATATACCGCGGTAGTAATCAGTAATGTTGGAATCGGCTGTTCTGGAGGCAGCAATCCTCGTGGCCCTGATCCGCGCGTTATGGTAAGCCTTATACTTACACTTTCCTCCGACAAATCATTTAATCTAACGAGTTCGATGATGACTTGCTTGATTTGCTCTGGCGTTTGATTAATTTGAAAATTTAAAACACTTAACCCTGTTTTCAATCGGCTCCAGTGATCTTTAAAACTATGTATCTCTTTGTTTTTGAAGAACATTGTTTCAAATAGGCCATCACCAAGCAAAAACCCTCGATCAGCAGCGTGTATCAATACATCATTGACATATTCATCATTAAAATAACAGTACACAGCAAGTAATCCTTTGCTTTAATATGCAAAAAAATTATATGATTGCCAGATTTTTATAGCAACGAAAAAATTGAATCAATCATAGTCTATAGAAGGAATTTTACTTGCTAACCAGTTTAACATCATCTTTTGGGTTAATTCAGGCGCGGTATCAATACTCTGCATGCATATAAAAGCAACTTTATGATTTTTATCCGCACGTTGAAATTTTTTACTGATTTTCTCGTGAGAATGACAAGCACCATTTACCATAACACCTTCTAACGAATTATCAATAATTGCTGTTTTATTTTTGATTTCCAGGTGGGTAGCTAACGATATTGGCCAAAACTGCTGGGAATCACGAAAAGCAAAACGTAGGTTATTGCTTAATAACTCTGGCGAATTCATAAAAAAATTTTCTATTGTTGTTTTATTTACAGCAAAGGGAACATGTGGTAAATGAAAAAAATTTCTGGTATAAAGCGCCATTCGCGCACTGGCTTCCTGCATATCGCGATGCTCATTAGGCGCAGCATGCTTGCCCAGATATTTTTTAACACGATTCTGCCATTTTCTTTCGCCAAAAACTTTCCAGTTTCCTCGAATCACAACTTGGTTTTTCCGAAAAAAATCCTCATAAACAACTGGACGAATCAGTGCGCAATCATCATTTAGATATATAAATTTGTTAGCTATGCCTTTTATACGCCACAAAACGGACTCTATGGTCAAGCTATTAAACGTAGGTAAACAATGTTCAAAACCGGAAAAAATATCTCGATGATCAATTAATTTGACTTTGTTCTTATAAACGGTTTCCGATAACTGACTGATTATTGCAGGAACCTGAGCATCCGTAACAATGTAGATAGTACTAATCCAGGGAGCGAAATATAGCAGTGAACGCACGCAATAATCTATCTCGCCATGTTGATTAAAGCGTGTGGGCGATGCTGCCAATGGCCTATGAATACCCTGTTTGAGCAGATAATTATTAAGTTTTTGTTGATGCGCGTTATCATATCCATCCACCCATGTGATAACTGCATCAACTGGTTCATTGCTTGTCATGAAATAATTTTTTGATTTCCCATGTAAGGCTGTAGTGCTTTGGGAATATGAATATTACCTTTACTATCCTGATAATTTTCCATAATAGCCACTAATGTCCGCCCGACCGCCAGACCTGATCCATTCAGAGTATGTACCAATTGAATTTCCTGGGTTTCAGGGTGCCGATAACGCGCTTTCATACGGCGAGCCTGAAAAGACTCCATGTTGGAACAGGAGGAAATTTCGCGGTAAGTGTTTTGACTGGGCAACCATACTTCCAAATCGTAGGTTTTGGCAGAGTTTGCGCCTAAATCCCCAGTACACAAGGAAACAACGCGATAAGCAAGATCCAGTCGTTGTAAAATCGTTTCAGCGTGATTTGTGAGTTTTTCCAGTGCTTCATAGGATGTTTCAGGTGTGGTTATCCAGACAAGTTCAACCTTTTCAAATTGATGCTGCCTTATCATACCTTTTGTATCACGGCCATAAGAGCCGGCTTCGCTGCGAAAACAGGGTGAATGGCATGCATACCTGATAGGAAGCGTTTCGTATGGAACAATTGTATCGCGCACAGTATTTGTAACAGGAATTTCCGCCGTTGAAGTTAAATAATAACCTTGGTCGCCAGTCAACTTGAATAAATCATTTTCAAATTTTGGTAGTTGACCTGTACCAGTCAAACTATCGGCATTTACAATATAAGGCACATTGATTTCTTCGTAGCCATGTTCCTGCGTCTGTATATCCAACATGAACTGAGTCAAGGCACGATGCATACGCGCCAAATCGTTTTTCATTACTACAAACCGGCTACCGGTAATTTTCACACCCATAGCGAAATCCAGCTGTCCAAGCGCTTCACCTAGCTCGTCATGCGATTTTGCTGGAAAATCTAAAGAAGGAACTGTTCCCCACTTACGAATTTCAACATTTTCAGTCTCATCTGAACCGCTAGGAACTGATTCATGAACCAGATTAGGTAACGTAAGCATAATTGAATCAATTTGCTCTAATATTCTCTCAAGCTCAACTTTTTTCTGCTCAAGCTCTGTTCCTAACTGATTCATTGCAGCACGCATTGGCTCAATATCTTCGCCACGTGACTTTGCAATGCCTATTGCTTTAGAACTTTGGTTGCGTTCATTTTGTAGTGTTTGAGTCGCTACTTGAATGGCTTTACGCTGTTCTTCCAGACGGGAGAAATTTGCTGCATCAAAATGAAAGCCACGTTTAGCAAGTTTATCAGCTACATGCTGAGGGTTTTCTCGTAATAATTGAGGATCTAACATGCTGCACCTTTAACTGATTAAATAATTGACCCAAGCCATCGACCAAAAATAACGCCCAAAAAAACAGCCAAAAGGGACGCGACATTATTGGAAACCACATTCAAAAAAGATAATAAATATTCGCCATTCTCAAAATGTACCCAGGTTTCCCATGAAAAACTGGAAAATGTCGTATAACCACCAAGAAATCCTACCACCAGAAAAAGACGCAACGAATCGTTTCCGGCATAGCGTTCCAGTATGAAAACCATAAACAGACCGGCAAGAAAGGAACCGATAGTATTAACTATCATGGTTCCAAATCCAAATCGTGTTCCCAGAAAGTTCTGTAAAGTGATAACCGTTATAAAACGGGCAACCGCTCCTAATGCTCCGCCGCTCGCTACTGCTGCTAAAGCATTTCCGAGCATAATTACCTCACAATACCACGAGCAGACTGATTTAGAGCATCAATCATGGGAATTACTTCTGCGCAATCAGCCTGCATTAGCTCTAATTCTGCTACTGCTTGTTGAACTGTTAAACCTTTACGAAAAATGATTTTATAAGCACGTCGTAAATGATCAATTGCTGACGATGAAAAACCTCGTCGTCGCAAACCAACTGTGTTAATACCACAGGCGGAAGTTTCATGCCCGGCAATCATGACATATGGTAATACGTCTTTAGTGACATAAGTTGCCCGTGCAATAAAGGCATAAGCACCAACATGACAGAATTGATGAACGGCCGCATAAGCACCAATAATTGCAAAGTCGTTCAAAATCACATGACCAGACAGGGCAGAATAATTGACCATAATAATATTGTTACCAACAACACAATCATGACCAATATGCGCATAAGCCATCAGATAGTTATGATCACCAACTTTAGTGAGGCCGCCGCCCTTTACTGTTCCGCGACTAATCATACAATATTCGCGTATAACATTATTATCGCCAATTTCAAGCCGTGTTGGTTCACCCTGGTAAGTCGTATCCTGGGGCTCATCACCTACAGACGCAAATTGAAAAATTTTATTATTTTTACCAATTACAGTTGGACCCTGGATTACAACATGCGGGCCAATCCATGTGCCTTCCCCGATTTCCACATCAGCGCCAATAAAACTGCCAGGACCTATAGATACCCCTGCACCAATTTTTGCTTCAGGGTGGATCTTTGCACTTTCATCTATCACTTTTTAACTTCCTTCGCTGCACTCATTAAATCCGCAGAACATGCGAGCTTATCATCAACATAAGCTTCACCATGCATACGCCAAAAATCACGCTTCTGACCAATCAGTTTTACTTCCAGGCGAAGCTGATCACCCGGGGTAACGATCTGCTTAAATTTAGCATTATCAATACCCGCAAAAAAATAAATAAACTCATGCCCATCTTTGGGTGTTCGAGACAGGTTTGACAAGATTGCACTAGCTTGAGCCAACGCTTCAAGCATCATGACTCCCGGCATAATGGGATTTCCAGGGAAATGCCCCATAAAAAAGGGTTCGTTAATCGTTACATTTTTAGTAGCAATTAAATAATCAAGCGATTTATATTCCAAAACACGATCAACCAAAATAAATGGATAACGGTGTGGCAAAAGCTCAAGAATTCTTATTATGTCAATGCATTCATTCATCTGTTACTCTCACTCTTTCAAAAATATCCGTACATTACCTGCCAGACCCTGTTGCCAATCTTTCTCAAGTGCGACAAGTGGATTAATATACCCACCCAATCAAAACCGTACACGATAAAAATAGATATGCCTGTTATAACAATATCGGTTTTTTTTAGCAAATCCAATTGGAAAAAATATCAAAAATGACAATCTGAGTTTTAGTAGCTCTTGCAAGAGAAGCAACCCCATTAATGACCTGTTCATTATTGCCATGAACAGAGCCATTAATAATGTGGGTTAATTGAGCGACGGTATACACCGACTCACCCGATTATTCGATGTTTTTCATAACCTGTGGAGTAATATCAAGCTTTTCAACACTGAAAGGTGCAGCATCTTTTTGTAAAATGATGTCAAATTTTTCAGCTTCAGCAACTTTGGTAATTGCCTTACGGATTTTACCATATAACTCTTCCATAGCTTCGTTATTAGCAGTACTTAGTTCTTGCTGATATTGTTGCCCTTCACGCTCGAAAGTCTGTTGTGTTGCAACAATTTTTTTCTCCAGCTCTTTCTTTTGTGCCAGGCTTAAAATCGCAGCATCACGCTTGAATTTTTCCATATCTTTTTTCAGACCATCTTCCATCGCAACTAACTTATCACGACGAGGTTTGAAATCTTTTTCGAGTTTTTGCTGAATTACTTTCATTTGGTTTGATGTCTGCATGATTTTTTGTAAATCAACAACACCTACATTTGCAGACTCTGCAAATACACTAACTGAACAAAAACCCAGAAACAACGCTATAAAAATACCACTTAAACGCTTCATTTTTTTCTCCTGATTGAAAGACCCTGATGCTAGCATACTTCAAAAACAGTTGCGATAATCACAACACACATTACAGTGCCGATGACATAGTAAACTGGAATATCTGACTACTATCCCAACGCTGTAAATTCAACGGCTTGGCCACACTGAATGCCAATGGCCCAAACGGCGACCTCCACTCCACTGAAACGCCAGCAGAATAACGTACAGGTCCCGCATCAATTCCGGCTAAAGCAACCGGTGTACCGCGGACAAATACGTTACCCGCGTCTACAAACGCTGTCGTTCTGACATTATCCCGACTTAATGGATAGGGTAAAATAACACCGACACTACCATTGACCAGGAAGTTGGCACCCATTGCATTACCATAATTATCATGTGGGCCCAGAGAGTAACTCTCGAAGCCACGCACAACACCAGGCGATGCGATACCACCTGCATAATAGTTTTCAAAAAACGGCAAGCCTTGTTTGTTGAATCCGTTACCATAAGCAACATTACCGAATAAGGATAAAATAAAACCATGACTTATTGGCTGATACAAATGAGCAAGATAAGACGCTTTATAGTAAGAAAGAGATTCTGATGTAGCAGGTAATGCAAACATAACTGCTGCCTGCTGATTTATACCACGGTTAGGATATGGTACCTGATCATAGGTATTACGACTCCAGCCACTGGTCAAACGTATCTGATTAAAACTACGTCCATATAAATTAACGAAATTCTGAATCTGGGACACTACACCCACTGATTTAATAAACAGATTTTGATAACCATAGCCAAACTGTAAACTGGTATTTTCACTCAAAAGCAGATTATAAGTAACATCACCGCCGACTCTGTCGGAGGAATAGGAACTTACGTCAAGATGCTTGGGATCAACAGTAACATAATACAGGTTTAATCCGCGTCCAACACCAGTGGTTGTATAGAATGGATTATAATAGTTAAACGAATAATCCTGTCCCCAATAACTGGCATTAAAAGCCAGACCGACTGAACGACCAGTACCCATAAAATTATGCTGATTTACCGATGCATTGAACTGTGGTCCGTTAGTACCATAACCCAATGAAGCACTTGCTTCTGCCGATGGCGCTTCTTCAACCTGAACATCAAGGTCAACCTGGTTATTTGCACCAGGAACAGGCGTGGTATTAATGTTAATATTTTTTAAATAACCCAGCATGCGCATTTGTCGTTCAGATTCTTTGATATTGTGCAAAGAAAGTAACGAGCCTTCATTCTGGCGGATAATGTTACGTAAAACGTAATCACCAGTTTTAGTATTACCATGAAAATTAATTCGTCTGACATAAACATGACGACCTGGATCGACCACAAACGTAATGAATACGGTTTTATTTTGTTCATCAATACGCGGTTCAGCGTTGATTGCAGGGAAACCATAACCCAAATCCCCCAGAGCAAGACCAATAGCAGAAATACTTTCCGTTACTTTTTTACGGGAAAATACATCACCCTGATGTACCAGCACCAGAGAATCAATTCTGTCTTTTGGAAGCATTGTTTTGCCTGCTACATCATAACCGGCAAATCTGTATTGCGGACCTTCATCTATATGAATGTTTATATAAACATCTTTTTTATCCGGCGAGAGCATCACTTGCGATGAAACAATATTAAATTTCAAATAGCCGCGATCAAGATAATAAGAACGCAGTGCTTCCAAAGATGCGTCCATAGCTGCTTTTGAATACTGATCTTTTTTAGTGAAATAAGTAAATATGCCCGATTCTGCCAGGACCATTTCAGGCATCAGATCATTGCTTGAAAAATCATGATTGCCAATAAACCTGATTTCTTTAATACGAGAAACCCGGCCTTCAGATACCGTTACATTGATAGCAACACGGTTTTCTGTCAGGGAAGTAACTGATGTTTCAATACGTGCGTTGTATTTACCACGTGCACTGTATGCTTGCTTCAGCTCTTTTTCCAAATGTTCAAGTGAAGAGCGCTGAAAAACACGTCCTTTAACCAGATTCATTTGTTTGAGTAGCTCTTTTAATTTGTCGGCAGGAATTTCTTTATTACCCACCACATTGATACTGCCAATAGTTGCGCGTTCAATGACATTCACAATCAAGGTATTACCTTGTCTTTCCAGTGATACAGATTGGAAAAAACCGGTGTCGTATAACGAACGAATAATATCACCTGTTGATGAGGCATCAACTTCTTCCCCTACCTGCACAGGAAGATAATTTAAAACCGTACCAACGCTTACTCGTTGCAAACCCGTGACTTTAATGTCTCGAACAATAAATCCATTGGCAGCACTTGCCTGCACTGACCAGGCAAGCATAGTTGAACAACAGATACCTAATACAATTTTTTTACTGACTTTATTCATTATTATTTTACGTCCAGCACTTCTACCAAGTCTTTTCGGAAAAAAATTAATCCGACTATCAAATCTGCAACCGTTTTATAGTAACTGACAAGCGCTGTCAAGAAATCAATCATTATTATGATTATCTCATAAGACGTGCAACATCGTTGTATACCGCAAATGTCATTAATGTTACCAATAGTAGCAGCCCTATATACATTCCCAATGATTTGACTTCATCCGATAACGGTTTTCTCCGTATAATCTCAATTACATAATAAAGAAGATGGCCACCATCAAGCATAGGAACTGGCAAAAGATTCAAAACCCCCAGACTAATACTTACCAGTGCTAAAAATGATAAATAATAAGCAATCCCGCTTCGTCCAGAATCGCCCGCGCCCTGAGCAATCCCAACTGGCCCACTTATTGTTTGCATTGATAGTTTCCCGGTTACAAGCCGTCCTATTAATGAAAACGTTGTTCCTGTTAAATGAGCGGTTTGTAGAAAGGCTGTTTTTATTGCGAGCAGCGGGTTTTCCCGTTGCAAACGTAACCACTCCTTTGGCCAATCTACTTTTTGAGACATCATACCCACATACCCTTCACGCTTACCATTTACCTCGTGGCTGCCAATGGTTAATGAAATATCCTGCGGTTTCCCATCTCTTAAAATAGTAAGTTTAATTTTTTTATCTGGATTTTTTTTGATGAACTCGACAAGATCAAGCCAGTCATTAACAGCTTTACCATCAATTTTTTCGATACGATCATTTTTTTGCAGATGCGCACTATTTGCTGGTGAATCAGGCATTACATCGCCAACAATTGGTGGTATGGCGGGGATAAACGGCACTATCCCCAGACTAGCAAGCGCATCGGGTTTTTCTACATCCAAATGCCAGTTAGCTAACGGTAAGATAACCGTTTTTTGCTCACCATTCTTTAGCGACTTTACTAACAGGGTTATCTTTTCATTACTGCCAATTTTTGCCATTAAGGCATACTGAAAATCGCGCCAGCTTGTTATTTTTTCATCATTAAGCTGCAAAATTTCCTGATTTTTATCTATACCAGCCTGTGCTGCCATACTGTTTGGCTTAACGTCAGCAATGATGGGAGCCAACGAATGAATGCCAATTACAAGTACCAGCCATAACGCAACAAATGCAAAAAGAAAATTAAATAACGGGCCGGCGAGAACTATGGCAATTCTTGCCCATACTGATTTGTTATTAAATGCCAGATGACGTTCATGGGCAGCAACAGCGCCTTCATTTTCATCAAGCATTTTCACATAACCGCCCAAAGGCAATATTGACCAGGCGTATTCTGTTCCTTTTTTATCATGCCAATGCGCCAGCACTTTCCCAAAACCAAATGAAAAGCGTAGAACTTTTACACCACAGAGTCGAGCAACTAAAAAATGACCATATTCATGGATTGTAACAAGTAGCAGTAAAGCAAGAATAAAATAGGCCAGGGTCAAGATCATATTTAGTGTCCTGATAGCAGGAAAGTTAATCCAAAATAAAAGAAAGGAGCAGCTGCAATTAAACTATCCAATCGATCAAGAATACCACCATGCCCCGGCAAAATACGTCCGGTATCTTTAATATGGGTACGTCTTTTCAGCATACTAATAAATAAATCACCAATAAGGGATACAACTATGACTAACAAAGCAACAATAAACCATCCGGTAATCGATGCCGGCTGAAAATAAAACCAGCCTGCCAAAGCCATTAACATCGATAAAGCCATGCCGCCAGCAACACCTTCCAATGTTTTACCGGGGCTTACCGAAGGAATTAATTTATGTCGACCACAAAGTTTCCCTGCCAGATAAGCACCAATATCGGCACCCCAGACCAAAAAGAGAAGATAAACAATCAGTGCTTTACCCTGATCCAATAAAAATACATTCATCATGCTTTGGCCAAACAAAGGCAGTAAAAGCAGGCATAAGAAAGTAACAATACTGCGATGACCCCACATGGATTGTAATTTTGGGTATTGGTAAATTGCTAATGAAATCAGAAACCATACCACCAAACCTGCGTATAACCAGTACACATAGACAAAATGAATTACGTAACAACATAATAATAATGCAGTCACCATTAAAATTTTTGTTATGTAACGATACAGCGGTATTAACTGAAACCATTCGAGGCCGCAACCTAGCACCAATAGTGCCAGAGCACTGGCAAATGCCCAAAAATTAGCATAATAGATTGCCGCAAGAACCAGCGGTAATAATATAAGAGTGGTTAATAACCGTTGTATAAACATAACTAATTCTCAATTAATTGCTGCGAGATTTTGCCATAACGGCGTTCGCGCTTGCTAAAACTTGCCAATGCCTTTTCAAATTCTGCATTATTGAAATCTGGCCAGTGCACTGATGTAAAATAAAGTTCAGTATAAGCAAGCTGCCAGAGAAAAAAATTACTGATGCGTTGCTCTCCACTTGTACGGATAAACAAATCAGGTTCGGGTAAATCAGCGGTACTTAACTCTGCGGTAATATTAGCCTCGCTAATATCATCAATGATCATTTGTCCGCTTAATACTTTAGCAGCCAGATTTCGAGCCGCCTGAGCTATATCCCATCGCCCACCATAATTGACTACAATATTCAAAGTCATACGATTATTATTTACAGTCATCGTTTCAGCTGCATGCATCTGCTTTTGTAGCACAACCGATAAACTTTCAAGATTGCCGGTAAAACGCATACGGACACCGTTTTGATGCAACTCGTGCACTTCTTTTTCCAGTGCTTCTAAAAACAATTGCATAAGAAAATCAACTTCGCTTTCGGGACGCGACCAATTTTCGCTGCTAAACGCAAACAAACTTAGTACTGCAATATTATTTTGCAGGCACGAACGAATAACGGTTTTAACTGCATCAGCACCAGCTCGGTGCCCTTCAACACGCAATAAGCCTTTATTTAAGGCCCAGCGCCCATTACCGTCCATAACAATGGCAATATGTTGAGGTATTCTGTTCAAAAAAATTCTTCCCAAGCCTGTAAATGGCCGATAGTCTAACTGCTTTAATGCAATTTCGCAAAATGAATTATATTCATTGCAGCAATGAAGATTACTCACTTCGCCAAGAGGATCGTTACAATCGCAGTAAATTAGCTTTATAATCGCCTATATTTTTGATTATACAAATTTTTTGGAGTTACTAATGCAGCAGAAAAAGCCGCTGGTATTGATGATCCTTGACGGCTGGGGTTATGACGAAAATGATGCTCATAATGCAATTGCAGCAGCAAAGACTCCACAATGGGATGAATGGTGGAACACCCGTCCGCACATGCTGCTTGACGCCTCAGGGCTTGAGGTCGGTTTACCCGATTCGCAGATGGGTAATTCAGAAGTCGGCCATATGCATATAGGATCGGGTAGAGTAATTTATCAGGATTTCACCCGTATCAATGAAGCTATCAATAGCAATGAGTTTGCTCAAAATCCAATATTTTTGGAGTTAATTAATACGCTTAAGGCAAGTAATAAAACCTTGCATATAATGGGATTATTATCTCCTGGTGGCGTACACAGTCACCAAAATCATTTATTTGCTTTTCTTGCTCTTTGCCATCAGCATAATTTTACTAACATTCGTCTGCATTTATTTCTTGATGGACGCGATACTCCGCCACAAAGTGCTCTGAGTAGTATTGATGCATTAAATAGAATCCTTGAACTACACCCGGTTGCCAAAATAGCATCAATAACTGGTCGTTATTTTGCCATGGATAGAGATACACGCTGGGAGCGCGTATCTCCTGTTTATCATTTATTAACGGAAGGGAAAAGTAATTATCATTTTGATGATACCAGTACCGCTATAAAATCATTTTACGACGACAGGAAAGATGATGAATTTATTCCCCCCACTTTAATTGGTGATATCAGTGAAATTAAGGATGGTGATGCGATATTTTTCTTTAATTTCCGTTCTGATCGTGCACGTCAGCTCACCCAGACTTTCATTGATGAATCGTTTGAAGGATTTATTCGCAATAAAATCCCCAGACTCTCTCATTTTGTCAGTATGACCAGTTATTCAAAAAAATTACCCACCGAAATTGCTTTTGGTCCTGTTTCACTGCATAACAGTTTTGGAGAGGTGATTGCCGACCATGGCTTAAGCCAGTTACGTATTGCTGAAACAGAAAAATACGCGCATGTTACCTTTTTCTTTAATGGTGGATCAGAGCAGGTTTTTGCAAATGAAGACCGGATTTTAATCCCCTCCCCCCCAGTAGCTACTTATGATTTGCTCCCACAAATGAGCGCACCAGAATTAACCCGTTCGTTAGTAGATGCTATTAACAGTGATGCGTATGATGTGATTATCTGTAATTATGCCAATGCCGATATGGTCGGTCACACAGGGGATTTTGATGCAACTATTCAAGCAATTGAATGCCTGGATTTGTGCATGCATCAAGTATGGGAGGCATTGTCTAAAAAAGGAGGTGCCCTGGTCATTACTGCCGATCACGGGAATGCCGAATCGATGTTTGACGAAATCACTAATCAGGCACATACTGCTCATACATGCCAACCGGTTCCTCTATTATATATTGGAGGAGATTGGCATTTTAAAGATGATGTAAAAGGTAGTCTGGTTGATATTGCTCCAACCTTGCTTGCCCTTTTGGATATTAAGCAGCCCGTTGAAATGACTGGCCACTCTTTATTGGTAAAAAATGTACATTAAAAATACATTAAAAATGCTTGCCACCCTGTTGCTGACAAGCAGTACTTTTATTTCCCACAGTGCGGAAACCACCTCTGTTATTCAGGCAAAAACTCAATTACAGCAATTGAACACCCAGATTAACAAATTAAAAGAAACCCTGGCGACGGCACAGGACAAACGTGGCTTACTGAATCAGGAAATGTCCGTTACAGAAAAAGAAATTGGTTTCGGAATAAAAAAAATGCGCAGCATTCAGCGTGATATGGATGAGGCGCAGAAAAAAATAAGCAGCCTGCAACAACGTGTGGTCGATCTGAATAAACAATTAACTACACAGCAACAACTACTGTCAAAGCATATTCGCATTCGCTATAAAATGGGTGAATATCAACCGCTAAAATGGGTATTAAATCAAGAGAAGCCCTACAGCATCAGTCAACTTTTAACATTCCATCAATACCTTGTGCGTTCCCGACAAAAAGTGATTGACGAGATTGATACGACCAGGCAAAACCTTACTGCAAGCCAGGAAAACCTGTTGACTGAAGTGGCTGAACAAAAAAATCTTCAGGAAAAGCTGCATGACAATCAACAAAAACTTGAGCAGGACAAGCATTATCATACGGTTGTAATTCAATCCTTAAATAATGAAATTCAAAGTAAAGAACATACCTTGTCGGAATTTGAGAAAAATAAAGCCAATCTATCCCGACTTTTAAAAACGCTGGCAGAACAAAGTATCGCAATAGCGAAGCAACCTTTTATTCAAATGCGTCATAAATTACCCAAGCCTGTACATGTCGATACACAAGCCCTGCAAAAGATGAATCAAGGGGTGACATTTTTTGCCACAGAGGGATCAGCCGTTAATGCCGTTTATCCAGGAAAAGTCGTTTTTAGTGACTGGTTGAATGGGTATGGTCTATTATTAATCATTGATCATGGCCAAGGTTTCATGACACTGTATGCACATAACCAATCCTTGTTTAAGCCCAAAGGTTCTCAAGTTATGCAGGGTGAACAAATTGCAGCGGTTGGGCATACAGGTGGTATTAAACAAAATGGTCTATATTTTGAAGTAAGGCAACGTGGTAAAGCTGTTCCACCGCTTGATTGGCTATCCTGAAATTTTCTTAATGAGTAATTATGTCATGGGTATGAATCTTGCTTTACACTCTTATGCGTTTCACGGTATCCAGGAGAATAAATTATGCGTAACAAAAGGTTATATACAGGTGCAATGGTTACATTATTATCCACCGCTCTGATATTCCCCCAGCAGGCATTTGCTGCTGATGCTAACGCATCGGTGAATGAAGCACCCAAGCGCATTCCGATGGAAGACGTGCAACGATTCTCCAATGCTATAGGTGAAATTAAAAAATATTATGTAAAACCTGTGGATGATAAAGAATTGTTTGATAATGCCATTCGCGGCATGTTAAACGGTCTGGATCCCCATTCAACCTATTTGGATGAAGATTCTTTTAAAGAATTGCAAACATCAACAAGTGGTGAATTCGGTGGATTGGGTATTGAAGTCACCATGGAAGACGGTGTTGTAAAAGTGGTTACTCCTTTAGTGGATACGCCTGCTTTTCGTGCCGGAATTAAAGCGGGTGATTACATCATCAAATTAGGCCCTCAATCTGTTCAGGGTATCAGTTTAAAGCAAGCTGTCGAGTTGATGCGTGGCAAAGAAGGCTCCACAATTGATTTGACTATTTTGCGCAAGGGCGAAACCAAACCATTGAGTTTTTCTCTGGTTCGAGAAAAAATTCTGATTAAGAGCGTCAAAAGCAAACTGTTAGATGGCAACTATGGTTATATTCGTCTTACTCAATTCCAGGCGTCAACCGGCGAAGACATGAATAAAGCGATTGCCGAGCTTAAGCAAGAAGCGGGCGGTAAATTAAATGGCCTTATTCTCGACTTGCGCAATAACCCTGGTGGTTTACTTGATTCAGCCATTCAGGTTTCTGATTCCTTTTTAGATCCAGATAAAAATGGCAAGGAAGAGTTAATTGTGTACACACAAGGAAGACTGCCTGGCTCCAAATTTACAGCAGTAGCCAATCCTGGTGACGTATTATTAAATGCACCGTTGGTGGTATTAATTAATAATGGTTCTGCTTCGGCATCGGAAATTGTTGCTGGTGCGTTAAAAGATAATAAACGCGCTCTGATTGTAGGTACTCGCAGTTTTGGTAAAGGTTCTGTGCAAACAGTTCTGCCACTGGATGACAAACGTGCAATCAAGTTGACTACAGCGCTTTATTACACCCCATCCGGCACATCGATTCAGGCCAAAGGTATTACGCCTGATATTATCATTGAAGAAGTAGAGGTGCCTAAATCAGATGACAAAGCTGCTTTTTCAGGCTTTAGTGAAGCTGATTTGAGTGGTCATTTATTGAATCAAAATGAAAAAACCGAGCAAAAAGGTGCTGCTCAAACAGCCAAGGATGATGACTCGCTGCTTCATGAAGATTATCAATTATATGCAGCGCTTACCATTCTTAAAGGTTTGGCGATCGCCAAACGATAAATTGACCTCGCGGCTCGGCTAACCCCGATTTATCCGAGCCGCGACTGTCAAGGAGCGTTCAGAATTTTTCTTAAACAGTATGCACTCTTTTGCGAATCTATTTCTTAGTGAAGGCAATCAATATTCACTTTTTAGACCAGTGTCTTATGAGAATTTAAAAAAGACACGTGGTAGTGTTAACGGTCTTCCGATTGAACCTGGGACGCCTAATGATTCGAAATTAAGCAACTAATGCCAAGTATCTTTCGTGACACATTCATATTTGATTCGTGATGCGCAACACGCTATAATAAACAATGATTAAATCATTTAAACACAAAGGGCTTAAACTTTTCTTTGAAACAGGAGTTTATTCTGGCATCCAAGCAAAGCATAAGAGCAAACTTAGGTTGCAATTAACCGCATTGCATACGGCGCAATGTATTGAAGATATGGATCTTCCAGGATATAACCTGCACCAACTAAAAGGTCAACGTAAAGACTGTTGGTCAATAACAGTAAATGGCAACTGGCGTATGACATTTATTTTTGATGACGGTGATGCTTACATCGTTAACTATGAGGATTATCACTAATGATGATGCACAACCCACCCCATCCAGGGGAGTTTATTAAAGAAACGTACATTACTCCGCTTAATATAAGTCTGAGATCAGCTGCTTTGAAGCTTGATGTTTCTCCTTCGACCTTTTCAAGACTCATTAAGGGTGAAACTGACATATCGCCTGTAATGGCATTGAAATTATACAAGGCATTTGGACGCTCCCCTGAAAGTTGGATGCTGATGCAAGCTGAACATGAGCTATGGAAAGCCAGGAAAAAGGTCGATCTAAATCGTGTATCAGTGATTTACTCGTCTCATCCCATATAAGAATAAATATATTGATGGATTACATGATCAATTATCCAAAGGTGGCTCAAGACTTTTCTTTATTAAAATCTCTACCGGATGGCATCAATAATCAGGTGCAATTTTTTCATTATCGTCGTCATTATGTTTCTTTAAAGAAGGCGTCAAGCAATTGTCATGAAAAAATACAAGTTCTTGCAATTCTTCATGACAGCATGGATATTCCGGTTAAATTACGCGATATTCTGGGTGGCGATTAATGTTAAAGTAACGTTTAAACGAACTCATACCATAGGAATAGCAAGGTTATCTTTGTTCTCAGACTGCTCTTTTGTATTGCGGGTTGTATGAATGGGTGAACCCAGCCCATGATTATTTAAAATAATCGCGGGACTTAATGCCACTGATTCACTAATAGATTGTGCATGGATTTCATTAAATTGCTTTGCTTTGCTTTAAGCATTTCGACTATAGATGAGGCTTCAATTAATTTGCCTTTCCAGATTAATGCATTTAACGCAAATATTTGATCTATAGGCTCCCCAGAGTTTTCAGCCATAAATTTTTTCAGAAAAGCTATAAGCTCTATTTTTGATAAGCAGGTTTCACTCCAGTGATAATGATTAACTAATAGCTGTTTAATAAAACATGTCATTTCTTGATTCGGTAATTTAACCTCAATTGCATAGCCATTAACCTCATCCGTGTTTATAACAGGGGTTAAAATTTGATTAAATAACAATCTATTTAACATGACCGATTCCTGCTCTTCACTACCTGGGTAGTAGGTCGAAAATAAATCCGCTTTCATGCTAAGCACTTGTTTATTATCTTTTAACAACTGCCCTAACTGCATAACAATTAGTTCCGAGAGCTGCTTGAGAAAAGGACTTTTGTTGGTAAAAAATGGTTTGAATCCTTTATTTCCTTGTTTTAGTTCTTGGAGATAGCAACTGACGGAGTGCGGATTAAAATACTCTTTACCACGAACATAATAACCACCATACCACAAAGAGAGCTGTTGCCATGTTTCTTCTGACATTTTTACATCATGAGCAGCAAAAAAGACACGCACCTCTTCTTGGCTAAAACCAAAAATACCTTGAAACTTCCTATCGAACATACTGTATAAATTAAAGTTATTAAAGCTGGTAGGCACTTGCTGATCACCAGGTCGTGCTTGCCCGGTTAAAAAGGCAGTGCTTAAATACTGATTGCCCTTTAAACAATGAGATAATAACCCTTCAACTACAGAACAAATTTCATGGTAGAAACCTCCATAATAAGCAATTTGTGCTGGTCTATCATAACTATCAATAATCATGACCGGCCTTATTGCGAACTGCTCATAGAGTTTTTTTATCAAACTCCAAACATGATACGATAAATTTTTGCAGGATAAATCATCTGGAAGTGGTATTTCAAAATCCAGATACAATTGTTTAACAGCAGTGATGAGGAATTCTTTAGCATCCTCCTCACTACTATCCCAGGCAATTTTTGAGAAATCCAACCAAAGTACTGGATACTTACCTTGGAATCGACGATAAGCAGATTGCTTGCTAATGGCCATTCCTTTAAACAAATCATCCTGGTGCTGCTCTTGATTAGATAGAAATGATCAGAGTATAGAAAGATTAGTTGAACTTCCCCATCCTTCGCCACAGAGAAAGATTGTAATTTTACTATCGTCATCAAGCCAGCGAATTAGATTTGATTTATCAACAATAGGCTGCTGATTGACTATAAGAGCCTTAAATGGATCGCTTCGATCTATCAAATAATCTTGTTGTTCGTTAATCATTCTGAAGGCTATTTTAAGATAGTATGTATGCATACAATAATGAATTTTATTCCTAACCGCAAGGTGTTAGTGAAGTGGTTTATGCGCGATATCCAGGATTACAAGGTAAGCAATTCCTGAGCCACTGGACACTATTCCTCTTAGCCATAAAGCAATTACCTCTCCGGTTAATGCCCTTCAAAGGTTTTCAGTAGTTTGTCTATTTATTCAAAATGTGTATAATGTCTACATGATACATTAAAATTATTCAATTAATTTCCAGCTTTAGTTATAGGAGTCATTTGTGCCGCAGCAATCCTTGTCCACCCTTGAGGCAGAATTTAACAATACTTTGCAAATGTCGCAGAATTTGATTCTGTCACTTGGAAAGTCACAAAAAATATACAACCACACGCATCCGGCTTTTCTGATGTGGATAGTATAATCCCTTTTTTTCCCAATGAAGAAATTACTCAACCTGAAATTCCAAAAAACGCAAATACAATTGCTCAATCATTAAATATTAATGTCTTCGATGCTGAAAAAATAATACTTTTTCTGGGTAATACCAGTAAATATAATATTGGGGTTGTTTTGGACTCTTTAAAAGAAGATACAATATTAAAAGAGGCTGTATTGAAAACCAATACAACATTTTCCAAAAAAATAGTACAAGACTTATTCAAGCTCAAGAATTTTCATGATAGTAAATTTCCTAATAATTTTGAAGATGCTTTTTATGATAAATCGATTGACGATTTTTATGAAAAAGCATTATCCATCCGTTTATCCGACAAAACACCATCCGAGCAGATTGCTGCAATGCGCAAAGAAGCGGATTCGCAATTTACGCATCGTCATGGAATACGTCGTGCAATAGCCGATTTTTTCAATTTCTTTACTGTGGTTATTGGTCTTGTACGACTGGGATTGGGAAAAACATTCTTCTTCTCAACAGCACCTACTGCCCGTGAGAGAGAGTTTAATGGCTTTATTAAACCCGGGGCGGCTGATCAAGATAAGAATACGGAGGCACTATTTAGATGAGCTTTTAAATCAGGCAAGAAGGTGGCAGATTGATGTCATTATTGTTGTTTTTTATGCCACAACAAATACAACCCTGGCAAAACAATAAGTGTTAAAAAGGTTGATGAAATAATTCCACCAATAACTACTGTTGCTAACGGCCGCTGTACTTCTGCCCCTGTGCCCGTCGAAAGCGCCATTGGTATAAACCCTAGAGATGCAACTAACGCCGTCATCAAGACCGGTCTTAAACGAGCTAATGATCCCTGCACAACTGCTTCTTCCAGAGGGTAATCTTCTTCGCGCAGTTTATTAATAAAGCTAATCATCACCAGACCATTTAAAACGGCAACACCTGATAAAGCAATAAATCCTACTCCAGCAGAAATGGATAACACTATTCCTCTTAGCCACAAGGCAATCACCCCGCCTGTTAATGCCAAAGGGATACCTGAGAATACCAGTAACGCATTTTTCATACTTCCAAGACTTGAAAACAACAGGATAAAAATCAGGAACAGCGTAATTGGAACGACTAACTGTAAACGCTGGGCTGCCGATTCTAATTGTTCAAACTGACCGCCCCATGCTATCCAGTAACCTGTTGGCAAAGCCATTGTTTCTACCGATTTTTTTGCATCCTTAATAAACGAGCTTAAATCGCGCTCACGTACATTGGCAGTCACAATAATAAGACGTTTGCCATTTTCACGGCTTATTTGATTTGGCCCCTCGCTCTCTTTCATAGAAGCAACTTCAGTCAGAGGAATAAAATGGCGATTGGTTTCCGATGTTGATGGCAATGCTACTAAAATATGATGTAAAGCATTTGCTGCATTACGTAATTTTTCTGGCAACCTCACTACAATATCAAAACGTCGATCGCCTTCAAATAACTCCCCCACCTTCTTACCACCCAACGCAATAGTCACAGCATTTTGTACTGCGTTAAGCTGCAAACCGTAGCGAGCCAGAAGCAAACGATCAATATCCACTGTCAACAGTGGCAAGCCACTTACCTGCTCAACTTTTACATCGGCAGCGCCAGGAATTTTTCGTAATTTCGCACTGATTTTTTCAGCAGTCGTTAATAATTCCGGCATTTGATCACCAAATATTTTCACTGCCACATCACTTCGTACACCAGAAATCAACTCATTAAAACGCATTTGTACCGGTTGAGTAAATTCGTAATTATTACCCGGTAACGTCCTGATAGCCTGCTCGATTTCCTGAACAAGTATCTCTTTTGATTTACCCGGCTTTGGCCATTCTTTGCGCGGCTTTATGATAATAAAGGTATCTGCGACATTAGGTGGCATCGGATCATTAGCAATTTCTGCCGTTCCAAGTTTTGAAAAAACATAGGCGACTTCAGGTATGGTTTTAATTTTTTGTTCAAGCATATGCTGCATGCGTACAGACTGGGTGAGACTTGTTCCCGGAATTCTTAATGCATGCAAAGCAATATCGCCTTCATCAAGCCCTGGAATAAATTCTCCCCCCAGATTAAATGCCATCAATAGGCTTAGAACTAATAATCCAGCAGCTAATAAGGCAACTTTAATACGATGATGTAAAAAATAAATCAACCATGACTGATAAAAACCGGTCAACCGATGCAACCAACCACTTTCCTGCGGATTTACATTAGTTAAAAACAAAGCGATAGCAGCAGGAACAAATGTCACTGAGAAAAGCATGGATGAAAGCAAGGCAATAATGACTGTTTCAGCCATAGGCAAAAACATTTTACCTTCTACACCCGATAAAGTAAGAACCGGTAAATAAACAACTGTAATGATAAATACACCAAAGATACTGGGACGAATTACCTCGATAGTAGCCTGAGCCGTGATTTTCAATCGTTCATCCAAGGTTAATTTACGTTGCAGTAGATTTTGCTGCACGCCTAACTGCTTGATGCAATTTTCAACAATAATAACCGCGCCATCAACTATCAAACCGAAATCCAGTGCGCCCAGGCTCATTAAATTAGCGCTGATTTTCTGATGAACCATACCCGTTATGGTTAAAAGCATTGACAACGGAATCACCATCGCAGTAATCAAGGCCGCACGAATATTTCCTAAAAATAAAAATAAAATAACACAAACCAGCAATGCTCCTTCCAGCAAATTCCGCTTAACCGTATCAATAGTGGCATTCACCAGCGTGAGCCGATTATATACTGTTTTTGCCTCTACACCTTCTGGCAATGTTTTGTTGATGGCTTGTAATTTTTGCGTAACTCGTTGGGCGACAGTACGACTGTTTTCTCCCATAAGCATAAATACAGTAGACAGGACAACTTCATTGCCATTAGCCGTTGCGGCACCTGTGCGCAATTCTTCACCTATTTTAACTTCGGCAATATCTTTAATGCGAATTGGTGTCCCGTCATAGCTAATGACAACAATGTTATTGATTTGCTCTATATTCTGAATCTGACCAGGAATACGAATCAAGTACTGCTCGCCATTACGCTCTATGTAACCAGCGCCAACGTTAGCATTATTATTTTCCAACGCACTGACCACTTCATTAAGACTTAGCTCATAACGAAGCAATTTCATCGGATCAGGCAGAATATGATATTGTCTTGCAAAACCACCTACCGTATTAACTTCCGCAACACCGGGCACATTTCTTAGTTGGGGTTTTATAATCCAGTCCTGAATTGTGCGTAACTCCATAGGGCTATAATTACTATTGGCTTTATTATTAACGGTATACATAAAAATTTCGCCCAGACCTGTCGAAACAGGTCCCATTATGGGCATAGCGTCATTTGGAATTTTATTGCGAACTTCCTGTAACCGTTCATTGATTAATTGCCGGGCAAAATATATATCAGTACCGTCTTTAAAAACAACAGTCACTTGCGAAAGCCCATAGCGAGATAATGATCGCGTGTAATCAAGTGCAGGCAAACCGCTCATTGCAGTTTCTATGGGGTAAGTAATGCGCTGCTCAACTTCCAGAGGAGACAGCCCCTGAGCCTGGGTATTAATTTGCACCTGAACATTTGTAATGTCGGGTACTGCATCAATCGGTAACCGTTGAAAATTAAAAATACCCAGGCAAACAATCAGAAATACAAACAGCAAAATAAGCCAGCGATGCTTCAGTGATAAATGAATAATTTTAGTTAACAGGCCATTATCCTTAGTCATCATGAGTTGCACCACCCTTCCCTAAATCAGCTTTTATAAAAAAGCTGTTAGTGGCAACATACAGTTGTCCTGGCTGCAAACCGTCTACAATTTCTACCTGGTAGTTATCTTTTTCACCCAGCGTCACCGGAGTCGCTGTATAGCGATTACCATTTTGGACAAACACTACTGTCTTATTTTCCCAATGTTGAATGGCGGTTAGCGGTACAGCTAAATTAACTGGTTTTTCCGCAAGAGTAATTGATCCATTCACATACATACCGGGCAACCAATGCTGTTTATTATTTGGCAAAATTGCTCTCGCCATTGTGGTTTGGCTGTCCTCTATTCCCAGGGGTGAAATATAATTAATGGAAGACGTTTCCTGCGGTTTACCTTCATCACCTGTTACCAGAACAGGCATTCCTTTTTTTACCAGAGCAGACTCTTTACGATAAAGGGTAAAATCAGCCCAAACCGTTTCAAGATTGGCGATTTGATAAATAGGCAGATCACCTTTTGCAAGTTCCCCAGTCGTTGCTTTTTTCTGAACAATTGTGCCGGTAATTGGCGAGTAGATAGTATAAGTCTGTAGGCTTTCGTTACTTTCCACCGTTGCAATAGCTTCGCCTTTGTTTACTGAATCACCCAGATTTTTAACCATCGCTTTAATAATTCCCGAATAACGGGGATAAATAGGCGCTGCCGTATCACTATTAATTACAATTTTTCCTACAACTTCAAGTTGCTGCTTTAATACGGCGCTGCCCGCTTTGGCGACAGTAATATTGGCGGCTTTGATTGCCTGCGGTACAATAATTGTACTTTCACTAAAGGAGCCAACTGCATCAGTGCCACCATGAGCGAATGCATTTATACAATAAAGTAAAACTAATAATGTCAGGCAAAATTGTTTATTTACTTTCATCATCACTCCCTAATAAACCTGCTATCTCAATAAAGGCTTTATGATAATCAGCATGTGCCTGTAGATAATGCTTTTCTTCTTCCAATAAGGTATTCATGGCTATAGATAATTCAAGGTAACCATAACGCCCACGCAAATACCCGTCACGTGCGTTCTCTACTGCTTTTCTAGCTAATGGTAACAGTTTTTTTGTAACTTCTTCGGCTTCAAACTGATTTTGTTCTGCTTGCAAATGCAAGCGGTATAAGGTTTGTTTTGTCTCAAGACACAGGGTTTTTAGTTCATGCATTATTTGTGTATATTGTGCTTCCTGTGCGGCAATTCGTCCCTGATTACGATCAAATACCGGTACTTGCGCTGCAGAGGATAATACTGCTGCATTACTGCCGTCATCAGAGAAATGTCTTGCTCCAACCTGCACAATTAAATCCGGCCAAACCTGTTTTTTTACCAAAGCAATGGCTGCACGTTGTGCCTGCAAACGTAACCGCTTTTCCCTTAACACTGGGCTATTATTCAACTGTTGTGAAATAGCTTTCCAGGACCAGGGTTTATGGCGCAAACCAAAATCAGTCAATTTTTTTTCGGTTGTTATTTGGCTATTCATCAATTGTTCAAGCCTGGCGCGGGTAACTTTAATTTCAAGCGCTGCTTTACGCTGTTGTATCAGCGCCTCGCCAAGTCTTACCTCAGCCAGATTTAAATCAAGCTGAGCGCCTGCGCCCGCAGAAACTCTGCGTTTAATTTCCTTCACAATATCCTGATTAAGATCAGTGAGTTTTTGAGTCACCAGATACCATTGAGCCGCATAATAATTATCAAGGTATGCAAGTCCTACCTGTGTAAATAAGTTTACTTTTTTTGTGTTTATCCCGGCTAAGGTAGCAGAATAAGTAGCATAAGCTGACTGTTTTAAAAAATTGAGGCGGTGTCCTAAGGGTATAGGTTGTGCAATAGATAACGTTGTTTCTGCAGATTCAAACCCTTGATAGCTTCCTGAACCGCCAATATTTTCAGCCTGCAATTGCACAAACGGATTTGGGTAACGCTGGCTTTGAGCAAAATTACCTTTTTCAACATGAGCTTTATCAATTTCAGCCTGTAGCTCGGGGTTATTTTTGTAAGCAAGACCTAAAGCTTGTTGAAAAGTAAATAAATTCGCACCATTTGCATGCGTTGCAATAAGGGTGACTATAATCCCGGTAAATACTGACTGTTTATTGAACATAATATTTACGCATCATGTAGAGTGCCTGATTAAGAATTTCTTTATTCACTTTAGCATCAGGCAAAGGAACGGCTTTTTTGTTAGTGATGACAATCATCCCTGATGCTTGCAAGGTAGTTAACGTATTTGCTTCTACTATACCCAGATTGACATAGCTTCCTGATAAAATAAACGGTAATCGTCCATCTTTTTTTAAAAGATTTTGGCCAACACTATAATCTTCAATCGGATTTTGACAATTAAATAAATTCTGCATAAGCGTGGGCGTAATATCATAACTACTGGTCTGGTAATTAATTATTTTTGGTTGTTGCTCAGGCCAACGAATGACTAAGGGTATGTGAATTTGGGCATTAGTATAATTACCTGAATGCTCCCAATAATTTTGTTTATTATCATTAAACTCCTGACCATGATCGGAAGTAAAAATTATTATACTGTTATTCAGATAACCCATTTGTTCAATTACAGCCATTACACGAGCAATTTCACTATCGATGAAATGTACAGAATTTAAATAACGATTAGAATAAGGAATTGGATCAGTTTCATTGGTGATACCCAGCCTGATGCAATTCCGAACTATCGGTTTAAAATACTCCGGAAAGCTTTGCTCGCGACAATAAGCATGCGCTGCATCATAAAACAGACTCAGAAAAAAAGGTTTCTGGCTTTTATTGGTATTGAGAAAATCAATTGCTTTATTGGTGATGAAGCGATCTTTATCACCAATATCCTCACCTGGAGAACCATAAACATTAAGATCGGCAAATCGATTAAAGACCGTTTTTTGAAATGGTGGATGTATAAGATTTTCTGCCCATAAAATTTGATGCTGATAATTATTTCTTATTAGTTCATCAATCAAAACCGGTGATTTTTTTTGCTCAAGCGTTGCCGTCCAATAACTGGTGGGCAGTGAATAAAACAGCGAGAAAATCCCTGGCTGAGTACAATTTCCTCCGCTAAGATGGTTGGTAAATTGCCAGCTTTGTTCGGCAAATTTTGCCATTACTGGCATCGTTGCAGGTTTCAAACTATCGAACCGTAAGGAATCCACCATAATCAAAATAATATTGTACGGTTGTTGAGGCTTATTACATTTGAGAGGGTTAAGGGGATAATTAAGCATCTGGTTTGAATATAGAGGTTGTGAATATCTGTTTTCACTGTATCTGAACAAGATATCAGCAGCATTTTTTCCCGGAATTAAATAAGAATATACTTGGCTAAACAGAGGAAGATTAGGCGTCTGCTGACAAAACAGATTGTTATGCCTGGCAAGTGAAATCAATAAAGTAAAATAACAAATCAGAAATAGTCCTAACCATAATGTTGCGATTGTTTTACCAACAAGAAAACGATGCGGAATAACAATTTTTTTCCATACAAACCATGCAAGTAAACATTCAATAATAACTATCAGCAACTCCATGCCAATAAATAACATTATTTCTGATGATGAAAAATCAAAAACTCCCACCATCTGACGTGAACAAAGCATTTCCAAAAGTGTTGGGTTAAGGTGAAATTTAAACATCTGATAAACATGATAATCAATAATTAACAGTGTGATACTTATTGAGGCGGCTAAAATGGAAAGCAACATTATCAAGCGCTTGTTACTATTAAAGCAGGCAATAATAAGAATAGGAATTGCAGGCAGGAACGCTAGCAACATCATGTAACTAAGATAGTTGCCTATTGCAAAAACCATAACCAGGCTTTTTTGCATCCAATTGGAAAAAACAAAGAAATTATTTTGAAATAAAGTACCTGATCCTATAATACTTTTTAAATAACCAAGACCAATGATACAAAAAAGCAACGACTGCAATAAAAAAAACCAAATTACAAATCGTTTAACAGGTAATTTTTTTTTTAAAAAATCCATATTTATCAGCAGAATATCCTTGGAGTACTATCATAGCCTGCTTGGTTGAGAATACCAAGTAATCTAACTACACGAGCGTAGGAAAACCGAGCCGCGACTGTTAAGGAGCGTTCACCGGATAAGAGTCAGGTTCGATATTTAAAACGCTTGCTTACGCGCGCGGCTCGGATCGTCAGTAAACGAGGTAATCACTTGGTAACTTTCGCACTCTGAGTAAACAATACTTCTTTATCCAGTTTACCAACCTCTTTATCAAGGATCCTGGTTGCTGTATTAAGTGCTGATTTTGTTTTTTCCCGAGAGCTTTGATGACCGTATTTATTTGAATCGGCTTCTTTTAAACCCGCCATCAACGTCTTTAAAACAGGATGCTTTTTGAAACAGGTTTCATAACAGGAATCACTTTTAAATCCTCCAAAAAACCCCAGTTCTTTATCCGGATTAAACGGGGCAGATCCTTCTATGATTATAGCGCTAGGACGAAATTTCATATGGGGAACTTCTTTGCCCAATGCAACCAGGGCAGTCCATACATATTTTAATTGTTCCGCAGTTCCATGTTTTAATACTATCGGATTGTCTTTTGTTGGTTTTCCTGCAAAACCTGCCAATTGTTGTGTCGCCATCGCTAATGCAAGTGTAACTCTGGCAGAGATTTCAGCAGGATCATTTGGCACATCTGAAGTCGGAAAATGAGCCATTGTCTGTGTATACAGTTGCTTATTGTTATCGTCTGGTGAACCCCATTCTTCAATAAAACTGCCATAGCATTTTTCCCCTGGGTGTATAGTATGCTTACGCACCTTACCGGATTCTGGCCGCGCAACCATATTATAATTTTTTCCAACTGTTGAACTCGATACTAATGGAACGACTTCTGTATTATCGACATAATCAGCTTTCAAATGCAGGTGTTTATCTGTTAAAAAAATATCTTCCGAAGTGCTGTTAAACTTTAAAAATTTAATTGAATGTTTCTGACTTTTTGCTTCCTTGATTAATCTCAAAACACCATTTTTCACCAGCGGATTGCTCGCATAATAATCGCCGCTGAGCATTTTTTGCAGGGGTTGATGGAGAATCAATTCATTTTCAACTTTTTTTAGTTGTTCCTCCAGATATATCTTATGTTCAGTTATTGCGTTTATATGCTCATTAGCTGTCAGTGATTTTGTTTGTGGCAAACTATATAAACATAGTTTTATTTCATTACGCAGATTAGTAAGATAAGTAATGATCTCTTCCGATTTTTCTGACAATTTTAAAACTTTAGGTTCAATTTCACGGGCATTTTTATTTGCATATTCCTGAAATGCGGGATTAAGCATGTGAATAGGTTTAAAATCTTTTAAAATACTCAACTCATTTTTTATTTTTATATCAGTTTTGGTAATGGTTTGGATTTTATTTTCATGATGTTGTATGCTTAAAAGATCACCATCAATTATGTCATCGTAGTGCTCGCCAATATATTTTTTTCTACGGGCTTTACACTCATCGGTTAAAAGTTCCTGTTGTGCTAATGCTAAAACAACAATTGTTTGGAAGGCATTACCCTCCAGGGCTTCAACCAGATGAAAATCAAGCCCGCAACGGATTAAATCTATATTATTTTTCGCTTCAACAAGTGAATTTAACAAATCCAAATTCCTGTTGGTTCCAACGTACTGCTTAAGCATAGCTAATGCATGCTCTGATTCCGAAGATGGAGGGAGGTCAAACTTTTCTTCAATCATTCTATGGCGAGGAAATAACTCATCTTCTGTTTCAGAAGTAAGAACGTACTCAGATGTTTCAGAATCACTATCTGAATTAGCTATCTGTTCTCTTAATCCTTGAATTGTGTCTTGAGCTTTTAAGGCTTCTTGCTTTTGCTGCTCTACCTGTAATTTTAACTGTTGTAATTCTGCTTCAAAACGCTGTCTTTCTTGAGCAAATGTATCTCGTGCCTCTTGATGTGTGCTTTTCAGCTCATCTTTATGCTTTGTCTTTAACTCTGATATTGTTTCTTCATGAATTTTTTTACTATTTTCAAATTCAATGCCTAATAAATCCAACCCTTCTTTTAATGCATTTTCAGTAGTTTCACTTACTTGCAGAGCTTGTGTTAATTTAATAACCAGGTCTTCAGATTTTTTAGCTCGCTTTTCCAGATCCTCACTCGTTGCTTCATGGTGTTTTTGCTGAGTTTCTAACGTTGTTTCCAAATCGGTTACTTTTGCAGTCGCTTGGTCAAGTCCAATTTTACCTTCAGCTATGATTTTTTCCTTTTCTTCATTGTGTTTTTGCGATAGTTCCTGGCTGGTCTTAAGTTCAGCACGTAACGTAGCTAATTCTTCTTCTAAGTTTGTTTGGATCTCTGTTTTGGATTGTGTTTGTTGCTCTAATTCTTTTCGTAACTGAGCAGCAAGTGTTCCAGACTCAGCGATTTCATCTTTCAGCTCACTAACCTGTTGCTCATGGGTGAGTTTAAGTTGCGCAATTTCTTTATTGGCAAGTTCACTTCCTTGTTCAGCGCCTTGCTGAAGAGTCTTTAGTTGTTTTTCATACGATGCTTGCTGGTTTGCTAACTCTTCTTCTAATCGACCTGATTTTTCTGTCGCGTTGACTAACGCCTCTTTGGTTTCTTCCGAAAGCACAGTGACTGCGTTCTTCTCTTCATTTAAACGATTTACTTGTTGCTGCGATAGTTCCTGGCTGGCCTTAAACTCAGCACGTAACGTAACTAATTCTTTTTCTAATTGGGTTTGGAGCTCTACTTTTGATTGCGCTTGTTGCTCTAATTCTTTTCGTAACTGAGCAGCAAGATCGTTAGATGCGATGATGTCACCTTGTAGCTCATTAACCTGTTGCTCATGGGTGAGTTTAAGTTGCGCAATTTCTTTATTGGCAAGTTCACTTCCTTGTTCAGCACTTTGCTGAAGAGTCGCTAGTTGTTCTTTATAAGATGCTTGCTGATTTTTTAAATCCGCTTCTAATCGACCTGATTTTTCTGTCGCGTTGACTAACGCCTCTTTGGTTTCTTCCGAAAGCACAGTGACCGCGTTCTTTTCTTCATTTAAACGATTTACTTCTTGCTGCGACACGTCTTGGCTTGCCTTAAACTCTGCACGTAACGTAGCTAATTCTTCTTCTAATTGGGTTTGGATCTCAACTTTTAATTGCTCTTTTTCTTCTAACGCTATATTTAGCTGAACAGCAAGATCGTTGGAGGTAGCGATTTCATCTTTCAGTTCATTAAC